>Ga0207652_10000136_pt1 | contig 78034 bp, 59 predicted proteins | sample KBSC63BmetaG_FD_184334 | JGI IMG/M metagenome (GOLD analysis project Ga0207652, IMG submission 184334) | Corn rhizosphere microbial communities from Kellogg Biological Station, Michigan, USA - KBS C6-3B metaG (SPAdes) (version 2) | ecosystem: Host-associated > Plants > Roots > Rhizosphere ... | reverse complement strand
CGCTTCCGTCGCTGCGCAGTCGCCGGTGCCGGAGATTCGCTTCGACGCGACCACTGATTTTCTCAAGCTGCCGCCCAATCTCTATCTGGGCGAAGTCGCTGGCGTCGCGATGGACGCGCGACGGCACCTGTTCGTGTACAGCCGAACCGGGACGCGCAGCACGCTGCACGGCCAGTCCTCGGCGCAGCTTTTCGAGTTCGGACCCGACGGCCAATTCATCCGCGAGATCGGCAAGGATCTCTACGGCTTCGCCTTCGCTCACACTGTCCGCATCGACAAGGACGGCAACATCTGGGCGACCGACGAAGGCACGAACATGATCATGAAGTTCAATCAAGCCGGGAAAGTGCTCATGGTCCTCGGACGACGCGCCGAAGCGGTCGAGGAGGCGCCGCCTGCGCCGGCGGGCGGCGCTCGTGCCGGCCCGCCGCGACCTGTGTGGGGTCAATTCAATCGTCCGACCGACGTGGCGTGGGATCTGGCCGGCAACATCTTCATCGCCGACGGCTACAACAACTCGCGCGTGGTGAAAGTCGACAAGAACGGCCGCTGGGTGAAAACCTGGGGCGATCGCGGCGCCGATACGGGCCAGTTCAACATCCTGCACTCGATCGCGAGTGATGCGAAGGGGAACATCTACGTCGCGGACCGCACGAACAATCGCATCCAGGTGTTCGATCCCGACGGAAAGTTCCTGCGCATGTTCAAAATCGAGGTGCCGTTCAACAAAGAGCCGAACGTGATGGTCGGAGCGCCACCGGGACCAAACACGCTTTCAGTCTCCGGCGCGCCGTGGGCGATCTGCATCACGCCGCCGCCGAATCAGGTGCTCTACAGCGCGGATGCAGTTCCCGGCCGCATCTACAAGCTGTCGCTGGACGGCAAAGTCCTGGGCGTGCTTGGCGAGGCGGGGAAGGAGATCAAACAGTTCGGGTGGATCCACGAGATCTCATGCCCGAGCGAGAACGAGCTCTACGTAGCCGAGCTTCTGAATTGGCGAGTTCAGAAGTTGACGTTGCATCCTTGAGCTCATGGCGTCCCGAGCGGTTGTCAAAAGAGACTATGTTGCTCTTCTGTGTCTGTCAGTCTGTGACTGTGCCGATCAGTGCTAGGCGGTTCCGATGTCATCTCTCGCAAAAATTTATCAACTCTATATCGACGGCACGTTCGTCGACTCCGCATCGAATCGCTGGATCGATGTCATCGATCCGTCGACGATGGCGCTCATTGCGCGCGTCCCCGAGCCAACCAGCGCCGAGGTGAGCTCGGCGATTTCAGCTGCGCGACGCGCATTCGACCGTGGGCCGTGGAAGGACGTCACCGCGCAGGAGCGCGGGCGCATTCTCTTCCGGCTCGCGCAGGTCGTTCGCGATCACGCCGCCGAATGGGCCGAGCTCGAGACGCGCAACAATGGCAAGCCGATCGTCGAAGCGGAATTCGACATCGCCGACGTCGCGACGTGTTTCGAGTACTACGGCGGCCTCGCGACGAAAATTCACGGCGACGTCATTCCCGTTCCCGACAACGCGATGAGTCTCGCGCTGCGAGAGCCGATCGGCGTCGCGGGACAGATCATCCCCTGGAACTACCCGCTGCTGATGGCGGCGTGGAAGCTTGCACCCGCGATCTGCGCCGGATGCACGATGGTTCTCAAGCCCGCCGAGCAGACGCCGCTCACTGTGCTCGAGCTGGCCGCGCACTTCGAAAGCGTCGGACTGCCGCCCGGTGTTGTGAACATCGTCACCGGGTACGGGCCTACGGGCGCGTCAATCGTCGCGCACCCGGACGTCGACAAGATCGCGTTCACCGGAAGCGCGGAAGTCGGCAAGATCATCATGCGAAGCGCCGCAGACACGCTGAAGAAGATCTCACTCGAGCTCGGCGGCAAGTCGCCCAACATCCTGTTCGCCGACGCCGACTTCGAGGCGAGCGTCGACGGTGCCCTGTTTGGCCTCTTCATCAATCAGGGCGAAGTCTGCTCCGCGGGCAGCAGGATTCTCGTCGAGCGCTCGATCTACACGAACGTGCTCGACGCGATGGTCGAGAAGGCGAAGCACATTCGACTCGGGCCCGGCATCGACCGCGCGACGAAGATGGGTCCGCTCGTGAGCCGAGATCAATTCGATCGCGTTCGCGAGTACCAGGAAATCGGCAAACGCGAGGCGAAGTTGGCGATCGGCGGCGACGCGGCTCGTGCCGGCGGATTGGATCGCGGTCTATTCGTGCAGCCGACCATCTTCTACGACGTCGACAACAGCGCTCGCATCGCGCGAGAGGAAATCTTCGGCCCAGTCGCGGCCGTGATTCCGTTCGACACGGAAGAGGACGCCATCCGAATCGCGAACGACTCGGACTACGGCCTCGCCGCGGCGGTGTGGACGCGCGATCTCTTTCGCGCGATGCGAACGGTCAAACAGCTTCGCGCCGGAATCGTCTGGGTGAACCACATGCAGCCGACCTTCGTCGAGGCGCCATGGGGCGGCTACAAGCAAAGCGGCATCGGCCGCGAGCTCGGCACGTGGGGCGTCGACGAGTATCTGCAGGTCAAGCAAGTCCACATCAACCTCAGCGAGAAGCCGATTGGGTGGTATTGAGGGAAGCGGGAAGGGGGAAGAGGGAAGCGGGGGGAAGGGATATGAGGGTCGTGGGCAGTTTGCGTCTTGACAGAGGCGCCACCTTGGTCAAGCGTCAGTGACGGACCCTCTTCCCTCAAATCCCTTCCCCCCTCTTCCCGCTTCCCTCTTCCCCCTTCCCGCTATGACTTCCCGTCGATCCTTCGTCGCAACAGGCGCCGGACTGCTCACGGCGCCGCTCATCAACTGGCGTGGCCACGAGGCGCTGTTTGCGCAGCAATCGCAGCAGCCCGCGCAGGGAGGAGCCGCGGGTCAAGCTGATCGTCGCGCTGATCGGCTCCTCGCCGAGCGACCCGGGATGATTCGGATCGACAGTAACGAGAATCCGAACGGACCGGGCAAGCACGTGTTCGACACGATCGTCAGTCATCTCTCCTCGTCGAACCGCTATCCGGTCAAGATCGAGGACGACCTCGTCGCGATTATCGCCAAGCAGCACGGCGTCGCTCCCGCGAACGTGCAGCTCGGGTGCGGATCGGGCGAGCTGCTGCGCGCCGCGGTCCAGGCGTTCACGTCGCCGACGAAAGCACTCGTCAGTCCGGAACCGACGTTCGAGTCGCCGGCGAACTTCGCCAAGTTCGTTGGACATCCGATCGTGTCGCCCAAGGTCGACTCGAAACTCAAGCTCGATCTGAACGCGATGACCGATGCGGCGCGGGGCGCGGGGCTCGTGTACTTCTGCAACGCCAACAATCCAACGGCCACCGTGCACGGCAAATCGGACGTGGCCATGTACGTCGAGCAGGTCAATCGCGCGTCGCCCGAGACGACGATTCTGATCGACGAGGCATACCACGAGTACGTCGAGGATCCGTCCTATGCCAGCGCCATTCCGCTCGCGATGGCGAATCCGCGCGTCGTCGTCACGCGCACGTTCTCGAAAGTGTTCGGCATGGCCGGGTTGCGGCTCGGCTACGCGATCGGTCAACCGGATACGCTCAAGAGGATGTCGAACTGGCTGCTCGGCTCGAATACGAATCAGCTGGTGCTCGCCGCGGCCGCGGCCACGGTCGGCGACAAGGCGCATATCGCCGACGAAGTGCGAAAGAACAAGGAAGCGCGCGCGTTCGCACGGAAGTTTTTCGAGACGGCCGGATACACCGTCCACGCGGCCGATGCGAACTTCTTCATGGTCGACGTGCGTCGTGACGCGAAAGCGTTCAAGCTCGAATGCGTGAAGCACAACGTCGCCATCGGCCGTCAGTTCCCGGCGCTGCCGAACTACGCGCGCATCTCGGTCGGAACAATGGCGGAGATGCAGAAGGCTGTGCCAGCATTCCGCACCGTGCTCGCGTCCAACGCGTCGACGTCGCAGCAGCGATAGGCGAGAAGAGGAGAAGCAGAGAGAAGTGGACCGAGTACGGAGGCGGTAAAGGGATGTGAGCAGGGTGTGCGGGGTTACTCCGCACACCTTCCTTTTTTCTCTTCACCTCCTCCGCACGCCGATCTCTGCTCTCCATGTAAGGCTCTTGCAACGCATCTATGCGACGAGGCGGGCACATCGCAGATTGGCCCCATGCGCCCACTCACTCCCGCCCTCTGTCTCGCCGCGAGCGCGCTACCATTACTCGCGCAGCCTCGCATCTCCGCCGGCACGGTGCTCGTCGCAAATCAGCAAGCGGCGAGTGCCACGATCATCGATGTCGCGACGCACACCGCCACGACCATCGACGTCGGCACCGGTCCCCACGAGACGGTGATCTCGCCGGACGGACGCTTCGGCGTCGTCACGATCTATGGCGTGAGCGGCGCGCCGGGGAACAAGCTCACGGTGATCGATCTCGCCGCGAAGAAAGTCTCGAGCACGATCGACCTCGGCGAATACACTCGCCCGCACGGCGCGTCGTTCCTGCCCGGCTCCTCGAGCCGAGTGGTCGTCACGTCGGAGGCGACGCAGAACGTCGTGCTCGTCGACATCGCGCAGGGAAAAGTGCTCACGGCCATTCCGACGAAGCATCCCGGCTCACACATGCTCGGTGTGACCGCGGATGGCAAGCATCTCTTCACATCCGACGTCGGTTGGGGCGGCGTCAGCGAGATCGATCTCGAGAAGTCCGCGTTCGCGCGTGATCTACAAGTGTCCGCGCAGACCGAAGGCGTCGCGGTCGCGCCTGACGGCTCGACGGTATGGCTCGGCGCGAATCAGGCGGGTACGGTCAGCATCATCGACACGAAGAGCTGGACTGTCGTGGCGACACTTCAGGATTTGGGAATGCCGTATCGCATTGGGATCTCACCAGACGGATCGACCGCGGTGATTTGCGATCCGAAAAACGACAAGATTCACATTGCCGACGTGCGCAAGCGCGAAATCATCGGCGAAGTCGCATCGCTCGGATCGCCGCGCGGCGTGAAGATCGCGCCGGACAATCGCACCGCGTTCGTCACGCTCGGCGCAACGAATGCGGTGGCTGCGATCGATCTCGTCGACAGGAAGGTGCTCTGGCAGGCGCCGGTCGGTGCGTCGCCGGACGGTGTGTGGTACGGTCCTGCGGTTCGCTAGCCGCCGCGGATTCCATTCGCCGCGGACTATTTTTTCGAGGCGGTCTTGTCCAGCGCCGCGCGGAGTCCCTTGGCGAGGGTGGCCGCGTTGTCGTTGCCCCAGAAATGCATGAAATAGAGCCGCGGATTCTCGCCAAGCATGTGGCTGTGAATCGCGGTGACATCGATGCCATTAGCGCGAAGCGCTCTGGCCACCGCATTCACCTCGGTGTCGCGCAGCACGAAGTCGCCGGTGGCCGCGGCCTTGCCGCCGCCGGTCGATTGGAAGTTGATCGAGGTCGCGATGCCCATCGACACCGGAACAGGTTGGCCGTCCTGTGTGATGGTTTCGCTTCGCGGCACACCGACTTGGTAGACGGGACCGTTTGCCTTGCCCTTCATACCGAGCGCCGTCGCGATCGCGGTCGTGTCGAGATCGAGCGCCACGGCCGCGGGCGCTGCTGGAGCTCCGAGCGGCGTTTTCGTCAGCGCGAGCGCAGCGTGTAACGTCTTTGCAATCGCGGCGGGATCGCCGTGTGCGTGAATGTGCATGTACATCACGACCGGTTCCGCGCCAATGATGTGATTGTGAAGCGCCGTCGCCTCGATGTTGCCGTCCTGTAATGCGCGCATCACGGGACTCACTTCCGATTCCGAGAGCACGAGGTCGCCCATGGCCATCGCGCCGCCGCCCGTCGCGTCGGCGAACGCGATCCACGTTCCAAGCGCGAGGCCAGGCTTGACGGCGACGCCACGGACGACGACGGACATGTCGCTGCGCGGAAAGCTGAACTTCAGCACTCCATCCGGCTGCGGCGCTCCCTTTCGTCCGAGTGCTGCTTCGACAGCGGCCGAGCTGGAGAAGGGCTTCGCTTGCGCGTTGGCCAGTGCTGATGAGGCGACGACGAGCGCCGCGGCTGTCACCGTCACCTTCGAAAGTTTCGATAATTTCGACATTGCTCGAGCTCCGGAAAAGAGATCGGCGCGGCGATTGACTGTGCCAAGCGCCGCGCCGCAACTGACAATTCTCTCCTAATGCCTACTGCACGATCTGTACTATTTGTACCACTCGGCGACGCCGCCATGGCCGGAGCATGCGCCTTGCTTGGTTGCTGCCTTGGAATATGTGCCATCCTTGCACTTGCCTGAAGCGTCGGCCGGCTTGGATGCCGTCGTCTTCGTGGCCGACTTGCTCGCTCCACCCGCTGCGTCCTTTTTGGGTGTTGCTTTGGATGCAGACTTGGGAGCGCTGGCGGCCTTGGTCGGCGTCGTCTTCGCCGGTGCTGCCTTGGTGTCGGCAGCCTTACCCGCGGGAGCCACTGTCTTCGTTGAAGCGGCTGCCTTCTTGGTCGTGTCAGTTTTCGTTGCCGCCTTTCCGGCCTGCGCATTTGCCGAATGTGCGCCGAGGCTCGTAGCCAAGACTATCGCGATTGCTGCCCACAGGTTGCGCGTCCGCATGAATCCCCCGAGTAGGTGAGAGGTTCCGTCGCAAGAACAGACCTGTGGTCATCGCGCCGGGTCACGCGTCGTGACGAACCCTAGCGCGCCAGTTTCTGACGCGATAGCGTGGTGGTCCATGACCTTGCGCGCGCTCCTCCCCGCGGCGGTGCTGCTGATCGGGTGTAGTCTGCATCACCGGCCAGCGGTGATCGAACCCGTACGCGGCCCGACGCGCGACAGCTTGCTGCTCCTCGATCAGACGCGAGGCGATTCCGTGGCGGTGCACGGACGCGTTGCGGGTTCGCTCGCGCTCATGGGTGGTGAAGTCGCGTATCTGCGCGCCGGGATCCCTGCCGTCTATGGATACGATGCTGCGCGCGCGCTGTACGAATCTGCCGGAGGCGGATCGGGTCCTGCGCCGAAGTGGCAACCGCTGGGCGGCGGCGTATCGCGCGACCTTCGTTCGGGCTTCACCTACGGCGTCGCGGCGCATCTCGAGACGCCGAAAGGTTCGTTGCGTGTTGATCGGTACATCGCATTCTGGCGGCGCGCGGCGGACCAGCCGTGGCGCATTGTCGCGTACATCGAGCTGAACGGACAGTTCTCGGAGGAGATTCGATTCTCCGCCAGTCAGCTTGCACCACCTGTGCTGCAGGTGACGCGACCCGTCGCCGAGAGCGCGCTACGCCTGCGCGTCGCCGACAGCTTGTTCGCGGATCTCGCCGATCGCATGGGCACCGCGGACGCATTCTCGGCCACGATCGCGTCGGACGGCGCGATGTTTGGTGACTCGAGGCTCATCGTCGGACCGAACGCTGTGAGAGAGTTCGAGGAAGCACAGGGCGCGGGCACGTCGCTCACCTGGCGGCCCGTCTATGCGGCGGTCGCCGAGTCGGGAGATCTTGGCTTCACCATCGGCGAATCCATCGCGACGGGCCGAAGCCCGTCAGGCGCCGCCGTTCAGAGATTTGGAAAGTACCTCACCGTGTGGCAGCGGCAGCCGGATGGCGGCTGGAAGTTCGTGATGCACGGGGCGAACGCCACGAGATGAGGGAAGCGGGAAGCCGGAAGCGGGGTTCGCGAAGGAAAGCTCTGTCACTCCCAGTCGCCCCTCTCGGATCCCTTCCGATACGCGCGCAAGAGCGTGAACGACACGCCGCCGTACGTGATCACGTACGCGCCCCATTTGTAGATCTCGGCCCAACCCATGTCAGTGGTGTGAAAGGCGAAGCCGTAGCACACGAGGCCGAGAAACGCCCAAAAGAAGCAGCCTAGGCAAGTCAGAATGAGAGAGCGGCGTCGATCGCGCTCGGCGAGCTTGTGCTCCGCCTCGCGCCTGACCTGCATCTCCTCGTACAGCCGCTTATTGACGGGCATGCGCGCGAGCCTCCCTCAACGAGAATGGGGTAGAGACGCCGGCAATGCCGCATCTCTACCCCATTTCAGCACCCGAAGTGCCACCTCTTCCCGCGACCCCTCATCCCCCCGCTTCCCTCATCAGGGTCGGTCCTTGAACTGCGCATTCAGTTGCGTGTGCTTCGAGTCGAGCGGAATCTGACGGCCGTCGATGAAGAGGTATTTCGTGTCGGTCATGGCTTCGAGGATGTCGCCGGTCGTGACCACGACGTTGCCCATCTTGCCCACGTCGAGCGATCCCATCTTATCGGCCACGCCGAAGATCTGTGCCGGCCACAGCGTGACGGACTTGAGCGCGTCTGTCTTCGAGAGCCCATGCGCCGCGGCCATGCCCGCGTTGTAGGGAAGCGTTCGAATCTCGGAACCCTTGTCGCCCGTCGAGATCGCGAACGGAACGCCCGCGGCCGCGAGCTTCGCGGGAATGGTGAAGTTCACGTCATACGGATCATCCTCGCGCGACGGCAGCTTCATCACCGCCGTCACGATGACGGGCACGTTGTGCTGCTTGAGGAAGGACGCAACCATCGGCGCGTCCTGCCCGCCCATGATGATCGGCTTGATCTTCATCTCCTCGGCGAAGGTGACCGCGTCGCGAATGTCGTTCGTACGATCGGCGGGGAAGATGACCGGCATCTTGCCGGCGAGGGCGGGAAGCAGCGCGTCGAGGACGACATCGTGCGCCGGACGGGGAAGCGTTTTGTCCGCGGCGTACGCTGCCTGTGCCTTTCCATAGGCTTCCGCGTCGTGCAGCATCATGCGCAGCGAATCCATCTGAAGCTGGCGAACGCGATTCGCGTCGACGTTCGAGCCTTGCTGCAGTGCCGCCGCACGCGCGAAACCGCGTCCGCCGAAGCCTGAGTGCGGGAGCTCGACGACGAGCGCCAGCTTCTGCACCACCGCCATCTTCGGCGGCGTGTCGCCGGCGAGATTCATCAGCGCCGCCGTGCCGGAGATGATTCCACCGGTTGGACGTGAAACCACCGTCGTGATTCCGACGACGCGCGCGACGCCGATATGCGCGCTGTGCGGATCGATTCCGTAGAACGCCTGCGCGTTCGGGTTGAACGATCCGACTTCCTGAATGTCGACCGTCGCGATCGCGCCCTGGCCGATCTCGGAGAGGCCGACGCTCGATCCTGTTTCGATCATTCCGGGATAGACCATCAACCCCGTTGCGTCGATGACCTTCGCGCCCGACGGCACACTTACATTCGCGCCGACCGCGGTGATCTTGCCGCCGCTGATCACGACGGTGCCATTCGGAATCTCAGCGCCGCTGACGGTAATGACGCGTCCGCCGCGAATGGCGAACGTGCCTTGTGGTCCCGGGTTTGGATTAAACGATCCGAGCTGCGCGGACGCGGACGCTGAGAATACGACCGTCATCCCGAGCGCTCTCACTGTCATCCCGAGCGAAGCGAGGGATCTGCACTTGGAATCATGCTGGTCTCCTTTAAGGAACCACAGGACGACGACGATCCGCTGCCTCGAGCGCGGCGCGCTCCTTGGCCATCTCCTCGCGCTTCGCCTGGTCCCGCTTGATGTCGAAGAAAATCTCACCGTCGATGAACGTCGTCTCCGCGATCGAGTAGACGCTCAACGGATTGCCGCTCCAGATCACGACGTCGGCGTCTTTGCCGGTCTCGATCGAGCCCACCTTCTTCTCGATGCCAAGCTGCACGGCGCCGTTGTAGGTGATCGTCTTGAGCGCCGAATCCTCGCTCAGGCCGCCGTAGCGCATCATCTTCGCGGCATCGATGTTCAGCCGGCGCGCCCGCTCGTCCGAGTCCGAGTTCACGGTCGTCACGACGCCGTGGCGCATGGCGATCGCCGTGTTGTACGGGATCGCGTCGTACGCCTCGATCTTGTACGACCACTCGTCGGCGAACGTCGACAACCCCGTGCCGGCTTGCGAGATCTCGGATGCGATCTTGTAGCCTTCGAGGCCGTGCTGGAGCGTTCTGACGGTGAAGCCGAACTCCTTCGCGATGTTGAGGAGCATCAGCATCTCGTCGGCGCGATACGAGTGCGCGTGGACGAATCGCTTGCCCTCGAGCACTTCGACGAGCGGATCGAGCTCGAGGTCATGCTCGGGCGGCACGAGATTCTTTTCGCCTTTGGCGACGCGCGCGTTGTAGTCGTCCCACGTCGCCTTGTAGTCCCGCGCCCGCGTGAACGCATCGCGCAGCACTTCTTCCTGGCCCATGCGCGTCGCGGGATAGCGAAGCGGCTGGCCCTGTGCCTGTGCCGCCTGCTGCGAGTTCTTCCGCGTCACGTTCTCGCCGAGCGCGAATTTGATCCCGGGCGTTGCGCCGGGGAACAGCATCTCGTCGAGGTCCTTTCCGTACTTCAGTTTCACCACCGCGTTCTGTCCACCGATGGTATTCGCCGAGCCGTGCAAGACGTTGATCGTCGTCACGCCGCCGGCGAGCTGGCGATAGATGTTGATGTCCGTCGGGTTCAGCACGTCGCGAATCCGGACCATCGACGTCACGGAGAGCGATCCTTCATTGATCGCGTCGGCCATTGAATGCGAGTGCGGGTCGATGATGCCAGGCATCACGTACTTGCCCGTGGCATCGATCACGGTCGCTCCCGCCGGCGCCGAGAGATTCTTGCCGATCTGCGCGATCTTGCCGTTTTGCAGCAAGAGATCGGTATTCTCGAGGCGACCCTTCGTGACGGTCAGCACCGTCGCGTTCTTGATCAGCGTCGGGCCGACCTTCGCGGTCGCCGCCGGCTGCTGCGCGCCAGCGGTCGCCGCGACGAGCGCGAGCGCGGCCGGGAATGCTCGAAGCGTCATATCAAATCTCCGATTCATATTGAACATGTCGAAAGACGGAAGCGCAGATCCCTCGCTGCGCTCGGGATGACGACTCATTGCGGAGGACGGCCGCGACGGCCGCCTCCGGCCGCCTCCGGACGCGAGCCGATGAACGGAGACTGCGGATGTCCGACCACCGCCATCGTGCCTCGCATGACGTTGGCGGCAATGGTTCCCGTGAACGTGGCCTCTTCGGTGCCGCCCGCCATCGTCACCGTCGCGCTGAACTTCACCGATCCGTCAGCCGCGATCGATCCGTTGTTGATCGGTGAGCTGCCCATCGCGCCTTGAATCGTGCCGCGAAGCTGATCGCCGACCTGCTGAAGCGTGGCGGTCACCTGCCGATCGCCTTCGTCGGTCGTCACCGTGAGCGTCCATGCGCCGGTGATGGCCGATGCAGCGGCAGTCGTCTGTGCGCGCACTTCGACCAGAGAGCCGTCGATGAACAAGTGCGCGACGTGACCAGCGAGCAAGTCGCCGCGCGTCACGGTGAGATTCGCAATCTTCCCGACCTCGATGGTTCCAAGCCGATCGCTCACGCCCAGGATTTCGGCCGGCGTCAGCGTGAGCGCGCGGACTGCCTGATCCGCGCTCAGCCCATTCTCGGCAGTGCGACTCGCGTTTCCGAGATAGTCCGACCACGTGCTCAAACCGCCATCGGCAAACGCGAACTTCACTCCGGCCTGTGCAAGCTTGCCGGCGAGCTTGGGCGCGTCGACGCGAGCGCGCAGCATGCGCAGCGGTTCCGGATCAGCGTCAGCCGACGCTGTTGGCCGACGCTGAAAATTCAGAGACAGCAACACGGGCACGTTCTCGGCCTTGAGTCTCGCCGCCACTTCGTCGGCTTCCTCGCCGCCTGCGAGGATCACGCGGAGATTGAACTCTTTCGCGAGGTCGAGCGCCCGCTCGATCTCGCGCGCGGTCGATGCTTGCATCACAACGGGTAGCGTGCGAGCGAGCACCGGCTGCAGCGCTTCGAGCGACGGATCGGTCTCGGGCTTCCGCATGCCGCGCGGGTTCTTCGCATACGCGGCCTGCTCGAGCGCGTAGTGCTGCGCGTCGAGCAGCTCCTGTCGCAGCGCCGCAAAAACTCCGAGCAGCGAGTTCGGGAACCCCCCGTTTCGCAAAGGCGTGAACGCGATGTGCTCGGCGACAGGAGTCTTGACGATCATCGCCTGCGCGCTCGATCCGCCGAGTTGAATCACCGCTGACAGGCCGCGAAAGATTCCGCTCGGCGGTGCCGTCAGCGCGGCGGTGATGCCGGCGCTCTGTGGACCGGTGAACAGGTCTTCTTCGGGACGGACGAGATCGGCCGCGGCCAATTCAGGCTGGAGTCCGACCGGGTGCAAAGAATTTGGCGCACCCGCCGGCCCTCCTTGCTGCGCGGGCGCGCCGCCGCGTCCACCGCGACCGCCACGTCCGGCGTCGGCCGCTTGGGAGGCTCCGCCGCTGGGGTAGCCGAACGTCGAGTTGCCGTCGATGATCCCGGGGTAGACCGTCAGCCCGGTGCCGTCGACGATGCGCGCATCGCTCGGCGCTTGGGTGTTTGCGCCGACGGCGGCGATCAGGCCGTCTCGAACGACGATCGTGCCCTTGTCGATGACTGGTCCGGAGACCGGGACGATGCGCGCGTTCGTGATGGCGTAAACCGCGGGTACGTTGCGGCTTCGTTGCACGCCGATCTGTGCGGCGACCGGCGGCGCGAGGCCGAGCGCGGTCATCGCGAAGATCGTCGTGGGGAAACGACGGGTGTTCATTGCGGACATGCTCCTCGCCGGGTACGGCTGTAGAGTGGCGGTGCGGACCAGAGTCGCGTGGAGGCGGTTTGAGCCGGTCGCGCCGGCTCGTCGCGTGTCGGGGAATATTCCGCCGGGCTTTCAGCGTGTCAAAGCGGCAAAAAACTAAGTGGCTGCGCGTGTTGGCTCGCTGTATGGGAACAGGTACATTATGGCAGAGCACGCCGCGGCGCTGCAGCCCGGTGGTTCACCGTGTGGTGAAAAGTCGGATTGGAATTGTTCTGCACGCCTCGACATGTTAGCTCTGTGGCAGCCCCCTCACTGACATTCTGGAGCGTCGCAATGAGACGACGGTGTCTACGTATCGCAGGTCTGGCAGTCGCAGTATTCGGAGGTACTCGACCCGTTGTCGCGCAGGGCGCAGGCAACGTCGAGGTCGGCGGCTTCGGGCAGTTCACGAAGGCTGATGAAGCATGGAGCGTCAAAAGCGGATTCGGCCTGGGCGGGCGAATTGGCGTGTTCCTCACGCGCCGCTTCGCGCTCGAGGGCGATCTGAGCCTTTCTACGTTTGCTAACAAGGCGCCGCGGGCGTCGGGCAATACGAATCAGTCGACCGTCGCCGGCCGCATCATGTACAACATCCCGTTCGGCTTCGCGGGAAGCACGAGCCAGTTCATGTTCGGCGGCGGCGTCGGTGGTCAGCGGTTCGGTGGTCACACCGATTTCTCCGCGAGCCCGGACGTTGGTGTGCGCTTGAACATTGGCCACGTGGGCCTGCGTTTCGACGGGCTCGTTGAATATGTAGAGAACGCTACGGCGGCCACGTTCGGGTTCCCGCCTGTGATCGGACGAAACACGGCCGCAGCCCGTTCGACGAACCTCGAGCTCCGCGGCGGCGTTGCCATCCTCCTCGGCAAGCAGCCGCCACCGCCACCGCCGCCGCCGGCAGTAGTGGCGCAGCGTGAAGCGCCGCCGCCGCGCACCGAGCCGCAGGCTCAGCCGCGCCGCGAGCTGCCGCCGCCGGCTCCGACGGTCAATCGCGACTCGATCGCCGCTGTGGATCGCGCGCGTGAGGCGCTGCTCGCGAAGCTCCTCTTCGATTTCGACCATTCAGAGTTGCGGGACGATCAGCGCTCCATTCTCGACTCGAAGATTCCGGTGCTTCAGGCGAATCCGAACGTTCGCATTCGCATCGAAGGCAACGCCGACGAGCGGGGATCGGACGAGTACAACCTTGCGCTTGGCACCCGTCGCGCGCAGACGGCGCGAAAGTATCTGATGGATCACGGCATCGATGGTGGCCGAATCGACATCTCGAGCAACGGCGAGGAGAAGCCGGCCTGTCAGGGACACGACGAGGACTGCTGGAAGCAGAACCGTCGCGATGAATTCGTGATCGTGGTTGGAGGGGACCGACTGGTCGCGCCCCGATAACCGACTGTTTTTTGTGGTGCGAGGGACTCGGGAGTTTCTCCCGGGTCCCTTTGTTTTCGCGACCATGCGATTCGGTGCGCGCGAGTACGGAACTGTGATTGAGGTCGGTGGATTCTTCGGACGCTGTGACCAGAGACGTCGCGTGAGGCGACGCCAATACCTCGTCACCCTCTCTGAGGAATCAACTCATGCGAACTCGAATCGTTGCATTTTCAATCGCGGTTATCGCTGCGGCGGCTGCGTGCGGCAGCGACAACACGGCACCGCCGGTCTCGAAAATTGTCAATTTCACCCTCAATCTGACGCCAGCCGGTGAAGTCGGCGCAACGCTGGCTGGCAGCCCAACCGGCACCGGCACCTTCAGCGCCACGCTCGATACGTCGACGAACGTGTTCACGTGGAGCTTCACGTTCACGGGAATGACATCGAACGTGAGCATGGGCCACATTCACGGTCCATATGTGTTAAACGGCGGCACGGGTAATACCGCGGGCGTGGTGCTCAACTTCGATCCGGCGACCGCGACGACGTCCGGTGCGACCAATGTGACATTTGCGGGACTCAGGGCAGCGAACGTTGGATCTGGCGGTGGGACCATCGTGCTTGCCGGGACGCAGATCCTCGTTCAAGGTAGCGGCGTGAGCGCTGATTCACTCAGGAAGCTGCTGCTGGCCGGCAATGCCTATGTGAACATTCATACGACCACCAACGGCGGCGGTGAAATCCGCGCGCAGATCGTGAAGAAGTAGTCGCATGACGCTTGCATCACGCACGCGCATCGTGCACTGCTGAACGGAGCGTTGGCCGCTCCGCGTTAACCTATCGTTCTCGTCCTCCGCGGGACCTGGGAGACTTTCCCGGGTCCCTTTCTTTTCGCGACGATGCAGTTCGATGCGCACGAATACCAAACCGTGATTCTGATCGGTTCGCGTCGTGATCTGAGCTCATAGATCGCGTCGACTCAGGCTCGACGTGGCCGACATCAGTCATCTGCGCCTTGGGCTCCGCCAAGAGGTGGAAGAGCTCGCCTTTGCATCGTCGCGACCCGGCTGATACATCGCGCGCGGCCTTCCTCGATTTGGCCGACAATGCTTAGGGTCAGACGTCTCCGCCGCGTCGTTTGTGTCTCCCATCTGCTCCAACGCTCGGCGATCGCCGGGGAAAATCCATGACCAAACCGAAAAGGGACTGACGTCGCAATTCCGCGGATGTGGGCCCGGCCATCAGGGCCCTGTGACTTACCGGCCCCGCTTCATCAAGTCATGAGCGGCAGCCTCGCTGGAAGCGTGCTTGGGGTCCATCTCGATGATGTCGGACAGCGAGGCCAGGCGGTTAATGCTGGGTTCGGTTAGCAGTCTATAATCCAGATACTGATATTCTTGTTTATGGCGTCCGACTGGATTGGCGCGCTGAAACCACGTGACAGATATCACAGCATACGAAGGAGTGTGCTGCAATACATTCGAATGAGCACACAGTCGCGCCCAACCGCAATGTCGCGTCCGATCTGTGCGACGTTCGTGTGCCGATCAACGGCGAGGAACTACGTATGAGGCTGTGTATTGAACGAAAACGCCCAATAGCCTACGCAAGAACGGTCGCCTTCGGAGGAGTCTTGTGGCTTCTAGCCGGCTGCACGAGGGACCAAAGCGCTCCAACCTCAATTTCGCAGGCGCCGTCGCGCTCCATCGCGCCGACCGCGCAGCTGAGGCGAGGTGGGATTGAAGCTCGCTTCGATCAGATTGCCCAATCAGTTAGCGGCTTCGCGGGAGTCGCCATTGACACGGCCAACGCCGCGCTAGCGCATGTCTACGTCACGGCGGTATCTGAACGCGGCAGTGTTCGGTCGAGTGTCACCGCCATGCTAGCAGACATGCTCACACGGAATCCTCGCCGCTTTCGAGGCACTCAGCCTGCCCTCCAAATTCACACCGTGAAATACGATTTCCTGGAACTAGAAAAGTGGCGACGAATCCTCGACAACAACTCTACGCGGCTCGGCTTGGAGTCGTGGGCGATCGATGTTCGTAACAATCGAATTGTGGCCGGGGTTAGAGATGCGAAGAGTATACGCGCTACAGTCGCGGCCATGGCCACCCTAGGCATTCCGGACGATGGCGTAACGGTTACTGTGGAGGGGCCGGTAGTTTTGACGGGATCGCTGACTGACCACGTCCCGGCTCCATTTGCCGGCGTCAGGATTACTGGCGGGGAGGGTTGCACGCTAGGATTCACCGGCTCAAACATAGCAGGAGAGCAAGTCTTCGTTACCGCGTCCCACTGCACCAACACTATTGCGGCAGACGACGGAGGGACTTTTTATCAGCCAACCTCAGCCTTTTCTCCGGCAATTGGGCATGAGGAGTCTGACCCCACCGGAATCCAAGGCAACGGAACCAACGGTTGCGCCGTGGGAAACTGGTGCCGCTACAGCGATGCAGCCATGATTATCCAGCTTAGTACGCCCTTTAAGTCGAGCTACGTCGCGATTACGGGCTCCGGTAACTCGTTTAGTGACTACGAGCCGATCACCGGCGCGCACACTGACCCGATTCAGGGCGAGTTGGTTTCCCGCGTTGGCTCGACTACCGGCTATGCTCAAGGAACCGTGACCTTTCCGGCCAAGAGCATCGTAGAGCACCAGAATGGAAAGAACGTTGAAATCGCCGAGGCTACGTTTGCCACCGGGACGTCCGGGCCGACGGCGGAGGGCGGAGATAGTGGTGGACCTGTGTTTCTTGACTGTTTTGCCTGCAGTAATCCGCTCGTGCCTGGAAGCAACCCGCGAGAGGCAACAATCTCTGGGATTGAGTTCGCGAAGGACTCGGCCGCGACAGGGTTCTTCTACAGCTCTTTATCATCCATATATGCTGACTTCGTTAACTTCACGTTCGCGGAAGTCTACGGCGCTACGTCGAGGCTTCTCGGCCCACAACTGATTACTGCCACTGGAACCTATACGTGGTATTGTGATGCACGGGGTGGACCAGGATACACATATGCGTGGGAAGAGAGTGATGATGGCGGCGCCACCTGGCACCCGATCGCGACGACGCAATCGTACAGCCGGACGTGGACTTTCATTGGCTCGGGAACATTCTCTACCTTCAAACTGCGCGTCACGGCGACGTTTAATCCACGAAGGTCGGACGGGTTCGACGACGTTGCCAGGAGCGACCCCTTCGATGTCGTAGTCCGGGGTCAATAGGCGTCAGCCAGCGCGCGATCATCACTGGATCGCCGCGGCGGGAACTCGATTGCACACTCGGCACTATGGCGCGTGGCGCGATAGTGCCGCGGTGTGCGAACTCGACCGAGATGTTCGGAAGCTATCCGATTCCTATGACTAACAGAGTCGCCTTGCTCTGCGGCGTGTGGCTGATTACGGCATGCGCTGGCCGTCACGCTTCTGAGGTTGGCGTTTGGAAAACAAGAACGCCGCTCGGACCTTCCCTTCATTTCGCGGAGGCGGTCGCGCCGCTGACACTTGCGGTTCTGGTTTTGGACGCTCACTCCGGCACGCCGATCTACGGCAGCCCGGCAATCGCATCGTCTGACGCCGTTGTCGGCAGTGGCAAGACGGATAGCTCGGGCGTCCTGCGACTGCGACTCAAACGGGCCGGGCGATACGGCCTTCACGTATTTGCCATTGGGTACGAGTCCTGGCAGGGGTTCGTGTCTGTGACCGATACCAGCGGATTTGCGCTTGTCGTTCAGCTGACGCGCTCGTATCAGAGACCTGTAGAGGTGAACATCCAACCGGAGCCGGCTCGCAAGCCACCGAATGCGTGGTGAGCTCGATGACATGATGGCCCACGGATCGGGGCATGCTAAACAATGGCGCCCGCGCCATACAAAAAGGCGAAAGCTTTTCCATAGCCCGGAGGGTCTGTTAAGAGAAGTCGATTGTATCCTCTTGGTCGGGGTTTGCGGCGGACGCACTGTTTTCCCCGTGATTCGGGCTGCCTTCTCACTGTACGCCGTCTGAGACGGGGTGACCGTCAGCCCCTGACTGATCTTCTCTGCGGTATCTCGTTGGGGTTTGTCGACGACTGTTTCGGATCTCTTGTCCAGAGTCAGGCGCGAAATGCATTCGCCAATATATCTTGCGATATCGTTCGCGAGTCGAAGACGCTAAATGGCGTCCTCGCCTCCTGGTGTTGACAACAAATCCGTGCGAGGGATACCCGTTGACGAGCCGGTCGCGCCGTTCGCTGGCATTCTCCGCAACGCCGGCTGCCGCGACTCGCTGACGAAGCGCCACTCGCCACCAGCATGTGCATATTCGTACGAGCGGCAACGCCGGCTCTTCGGCTCGCGCCCGGATTCAGTGGGAGCCGTCGCGTAATGACGCTCGCATGACGCCCGCGTTGCACTGTGCACCGCTGAGCGGAGCGCGGTAGCGGAGCGGTCATGCACGATGTAAGACTTCCCGAACGTCGACAGCCCGCGCGAGTTCCGCGCGGGCTGTTGATTTTTTTTTCTCTCAGCGCTGCGATCGCGCTAGTAGATGTACACTCGGGTTCCGACCGGCACGTGGTCGTAGAGCCACTCGATGTCTTCATCGCGGAGTCGCACGCACCCGTGCGTCGCCGCCATACCGATCGATTGCTGATAGGGCGTGCCGTGAAGCAGATAGCCGTCGCCCAGGTTGAGACGATACTTCCCGAGCTCGCCCTCGACCTTGCGGTTCTTGCTACCCATTGGTGGCACGAAAAGCTTGTTGTCGAACACGATGTGCTCGTCCGTCGGCAGCTGACCCCAGACGCCATTCTCGATCACGCCGGCGTAGCCGTCGCGCATCGCGAGGATGCGGCCGTCGGACAGTTTGACGCGCTCATTGAGGTGCGCGAGCTTGAGCCCGTGTTCCAGCGCCGTTTCCGCGTAGAGCCACTCGGGTGGCTGCCAGATTGGATCGGCTTCCTTGCTGAGCACCGTTCGCATACCGCGCGGCGTCGTGAATTTCCATTCAGAGCCTGCGTACTCGAGCGTCGTGCCTTTGGCGACGGCGGCCGGCGCGCTCAAGAGTGTATCCTTGCCGGAGACTGCCCAGATGTGGCGGTCTTGGAGCGACACGATGATGCGGAAGCCCGTGCTGCGAGCGGCCAGCGCGCGCGCCTTCTCGAACGAGAGGCGATCGCCGTGCGAGCCGAACTTATACGCGGCGTGTGAGTCGTCGCCGTCTGATCCGTCGCGCGAGACGGAGTCGAGCTGCGAGACCTGGGCGCGAGCAAGCACCGGGGCAGCACACAAGGCGGCCGCGGCGGCGAGCGTTCCGATTCTGTTGTTGAGGTGAAAGTTGCGCATGGATGGTCCTACCAGAGTAAGCGCTGTGATGACCGTCGAATGAGCGCTTAACACGTATGGTACGCCAAATCTATTCCAGTGGTAGCCATCCGTGCGCGAGCCCGACCGCTACTACGGTCGAGGTTGCTGTCACTCGCGTTCGATGTCGCCGTTCTTGATCACCTCCGTCCTACACTCCTCGAGCTCGTTGTTGCCGCATAGCGATCCCATCCAGCGTATCGAGTACCGGCGTCATCGTCGGCGCCAGCACTCGCATCGCCCAGGTCAGAACCAGCTCGCGCCGATGATGATCGGGACCTGCGCCACGCTGAACGAGTTATGCGAGAAATGCACGTAACGTGACTCGACGAACACGTTTGCCCGATGAAATCCCATCTGGAGTCCGCCGCCGGCGTTCCAACCCCACGCGCTGTGCCAATCGTTGTCGACGATTTGCGGAAACCCAAAGTTGATCGCGATCGAGCGCCCGATTGAATCACCGACAGCTACCACACCGCTCACACGGTCGAACTGTGCCAGCGCGCGAAACGCGTTGTAAGTCACGCCGCCGAGTCCGTAGACCTGAAAACGTCGCACCAATGGCGACTCGACTGGAAAGCGGAGCTTGAGGTCGAAGTCCGTTTGGAAGATCTCTGGCGTTGCGAACGTCTGGTCGAAAACGCCGCGCTTGCCGAATTGACTGTACGCGAGATTCAACCGCGCGCCGGCGGGACTGCCGATCGGATCCCAGCCGACCGGGACGGTGACGTTCCATCCGGTGCTCTGAAAATTTGTGAATTCATCGCCGGACGGGATCGCCGCGCCGAACGCGAGGCCGGCATAGAAGCCGCCGATCTCTCGCATCCTGATCGGCGGCGCGAGGACACCGTATGCTGTTCTGACCGTGTCGACGCGACGCACACGCACCGTGTCATGAATGCGCTTCGTGATGGTTCGCGTGACTGTGTCAGTTCGGAAGACCGTCAGCGTGTCCACCCGCGGCGGTTCTCCCTTCGAGATCGGAATTCGTTCCGTTGAACGGCGGCGCGTGGAATCCGTTTGCGCCATGGCCGTGCTTGCGACGAGCAGTGCCCCCAGTGTGCCGAGGATCAGCGGCGAACTTCGAATTCTCATACCTCCTCCCACAACAACTAGACTCGGCCCGCGTGAGTCGCGGGACGAGAAACCGAGCAGCGTCGACCGGCGGCTCAGTTCGAGCCGCCTCGCAACGACATACCCGGTCGGAGCGAGAGTTCGCAGACGACATGCCCTGGCAGGTCGATGTCGTCGAGTGCCGGCGACAAAAAGAATCGCGGCAGGCTGAGCGTCAGCCTGCCGCGACAGTGTGCGTCCTTCCGGCGTTGTCGATTATCTCAATAGAAGTTCACGCCGATGACGAGCGGCACGTTCGACAGATTGGTGTTGATGCCGTTCCACCGAACCCAACGCGACTCGACGTACACGTTCGTGTGGCCTTTGCCGACTTCGAGGCCGCCGCCCAGGTTATATCCCCAACCCGAGTGCCAGCTGTCGTCGACCGGCACGGGCAGTGTGAAGCGCTGCGTCGAGTCGCCGACGCTGAGCCGACCATTGTCGTTCTCGAGGATCTCCTTGAACCAGTTGTACGACACGCCACCGGTGCCGTAGAACTGCAGGCGTAGCATGCCAGGTGTCGCGCTGGCGATGCGCAGCTTCAGGTTTCCGTCGAGGTTCCACACTTGCGCGTTGTCCAGAATTCCTCCCACCCAGTCATGCGGCGAGAAGTTCGCGTAGCCACCAAGGACGCGGATGCCGAGCGGCGTGTCTTTGAAGTCGAAGCCCACGGGGACTTCCACGCGCCAGCCCGGATGATCCGAGTCGTTGAACTGCGCACCGGGCATCGACCCACCGACGGCGATGCCGGCGTAGAACCCACTGATCTGCGGCACCTTGATCGGAATCATCTGGGTCACGGTGTCGTGCACGGTCCTCGTGACCGTGTTGGTTCTCACCACCGTATCGACACGCGGTGGCAACTGGAGCGTGTCGGTGCGGTACATGGTGACCGTATCGACACGGACCGTTACTTCTCCAGGAGCCTCCTTCCCGACGCGGATGCGTTGCGTCGACGTCGGGCGCCGGGTGCGGGTGGTGTCCTGGGCGGATGCTGCCGATGCGTCGAGAGCGATAATCGCGGCGCCGGCAGCCAGCAAGAGTGCACTACGGTTCAGCATTGTCTCCTCCCTCAACGTCAGCATCGTCCGATTCGACGGCCCCCGCGGACGACTTTCCGGGCAGGACAAGCGTGGTTCTCCGTTCCACGGGTCCTGGTCGACATCGTAGTCGCGGCACTGCGCGCGGGTGTAAGGCAGAGTTCGTGCCGGAGCGTCGGAGCGGCTCAGTCACCGCGCTCCGGTCTGCTGTCCGTAAATGCACGACAGCCCGGGACACAATGGCCCGGGCTGTCGCGAGTCCCGCTGATTTCGAGCGTCAATCATTAATACATATTGATGCCGAACACGGTCGGGATCAGGCGCGACTGCGGTGCGTTGCTGCGGTGGAATCCAATGACGCGGGATTCAACGAACAGCTCGGTGCGTGAAAACTGGAGCGACGCGCCGCCGCCAGCGTTCCAACCGCTCTCATAGTGCCAGTCCGGGTCACCCGCGATGAACACCGGGATCTCGCCGTTGTTATTGACGGCGATGCCATTCACGGTGGTCACACCGTTGACGGTCGTGACGTTGTTGCAATTCGCGCCGTTCACGGTCACGACCTGACCGTTGACCGTCGTGAAGTTCTGTCCACTGACGAGGTTGCTGCAGTTGCCGTTGACGCGCATCGGGAGGTTCTTGAAGCTGGTGCCCGTGTAGCCACCGATGCCGTACAGCGCAAAGCGGCCGAACCCACCCATCATGCGCGTGAACCACGGAAGCTGCGCCTTGAGGTTGGCGCTCCAGGTCCAGACGTCCGGATCACCCTGGAAAGCGGAGAACCGGGAATCTTCACCTGGCTGCATGTAGTTCACGTCAATCCGACCGCCGAGTACCTGCTTTGCACCCTGCCAACCGATCTGGAGCTGTCCCGTCGGTCCGGCACTGTTCGGCGTGAAGAGGGCGCCGGCCGGAGCGCTGACGCCGCCGGCAAGACCGACATAGAAGCCGCCGTGAATGCCGCGCAGCGGATACTTGATCAACGTGTCGGTGCGATACACGGTGTGTGTGGTACGCAGCGTGTCGACGCGCAGCGTCGTCATGGTGAGCGTGTCGGTCTTGTAGATCGTGACCGTGTCCACACGCACGACCTCGCCCGGCGCTTCCTTCGAGATCGGAATTCGGCGCTGCGAGCGGGTCCTGGTCGTGTCCTGCGCCACGACGATCGAGGCGCCGAACGAGAGCAGCGCCGCGGCGCCGAAGATCGTCCTGGAGCTGATACGGAAATTCATAGGTTCTCCCTTTGGAGTCGTCCTCGCATTGCCCCCGCGGACGACAACCGGGCGAAGAGTCCGGCAGTACAACTGACCCCTCGAACGACGTACTTCGTCGCGGCACTCGCTGACCGGTCTGAGGCAGACACCGTGCCGCACGACGTCAAGGTTGTCAGAAATTTCCAAAACAGTCGAGGTCGAGCGACGACGTGCGGGGCGGTCGCGGCCGGGCGCCGCGTGGCGTCCACGGCCGCTGGAACATAAAAAAACTCTCATCATCCACCCGCGGCGACGGTCGGCGCAACGCAGCAGCGCGTGCGGTCCGTCGCTATTAGTATTTTCATATGGCTCCGTTCGTGGGACGCCAACCGGCCGCCGTGCGCTTCGGTGATCTGGCGACAGAGCACCGAAGCGATGCCCAATCCCTGCGGCGTCCTCGGGATGCGCACAACGCCGTTCAGCGAGCGATCCGCGAGCGATCCGCGAGCACGGGGCCGGTGCCGCGCTCAGTACATGTTGATGCCGAACACGGTCGGGATCAGGCGCGACTGCGGAGCGTTGCTGCGGTGGAATCCAATGACGCGGGATTCGACGAACAGCTCAGTGCGCGCGAACTGCAGCGACGCGCCGCCGCCAGCGTTCCAACCGCTCTCGTAGTGCCAGCTGTCGTTGCCCGCGATGAACACCGGGAAATCGCCGTTGTTGACGGCGACGCCGTTGACGGTAGTCACACCGTTGACGGTGGTCACGACAGGGCTCGTACCGTTGACATTGATGCCGTTGATCGTCGTCAGGCCATTGAAGTTGCTGCAGACCGTCCCATTGTTCACAGCGACGACCTGACCGTTGACGGTCGTGAGCTGCCCATTGTTGGCGGCGATGCAATCGCTGTTGACTCGCATCGGAAGGTTCCTGAAGCTCGTGCCCGTATAGCCGCCGATGCCGTACAGGGCGAAGCGGCCGAACCCACCCATCATGCGCGTGAACCACGGGAGCTGCGCCTTGAGGTTGGCGCTCCAGCTCCACGCCTGAGCATCGCCCTGGAACGCGCCGAACCGCGAATCTTCAGACAGATGCGCGTAGTTCACATCGACGCGGCCGCCGAGCACCTGCTTTGCGCCCTGCCAACCGATCTGCGCTTGTCCCGACGGACCCGGGTTGTTCGGCGTGAAGAGGGCGCCGGCCGGAGCGCTGACGCCGCCAGCAAGACCGAAATACCATCCACCGTGGATGCCGCGAACCGGGTACTTGATCAACGTATCAGTGCGATACACGGTGTGTGTGGTACGCAGCGTGTCGACGCGCAGCGTCGTCATGGTGAGCGTGTCGGTCTTGTAGATCGTGACCGTGTCGACGCGGACGACCTCGCCCGGGGCTTCCTTCGAGATCGGAATTCGGCGCTGCGAGCGGGTTCGGGTGGTGTCCTGCGCCACGACCATCGAAGCGCCGAACGAGAGCAGCGCCGCGGCGCCGAAGATCGTCCTGGAGGTGAAACGGAAACTCATAGGTTCTCCCTTTGAAGTCGTCCTCGCATTGCCCCCGCGGACGACAACCGGGCGAAGAGTCTGGCACGATGGCAGGCTCCTCGAACGACGTACTTCGTCGCGGCACTCCCGGCCGTGGTGACTCAGGGACCGTGCCGCGCGATTTCAGAGATGTCAAAAATCTCAAAACGGCCGAGGCCGGGCTCCCCGATCCGGCGCGGCCGCGGCCGCATGCCGCCTGGCGTTCACGACAGGTCGCCATCCCAGAATCCTCATGGCATGGCGAGGGCAGCGTCTATCAGTATTTACTCAATTCTGCCCAGTGGCGCCGTCGTCGGCGTCGAGGCGAAGCGTCGCCACGGAGCCCCGGTGGCCGACACGATTGTCCAGCGACAGCGATCCGCCGTGCGCTTCGGCAATTTGTCGGCACAACACCAATCCGATCCCCGACCCCTGCGGCTTGGTCGTGAAGAAGGGGACGAAAAGATTTGCGCTGTTCGCGATGCCGGGGCCGTCATCCTCGACGACGAGCGCCAGCGTGCCGTTCTGCCGCGACCACTCGATGCGAACGCCGCCGCGCGTTTCGAGCGACGCATCGACCGCGTTGCGCACGAGGTTGATGAGCAGTTGATCGAGCTGATCGCCGTCGGCCCGAACGGTGGTCGGCGGTCCTTCGACCACGGCGACGGGAATCCGCGTCTCGAGCGCGGCGATGCGGCGCACCCACGTGCCCACCTCGAGCGGAACGCGATTCGGCGCCGGCAAGCGCGCCAGGCGCGCGTACGACGACATGAATCGCACGAGCGCTTCGGACCGCCCTCCGATCACCGTGAGGCCGCGGCGTAGATCGTCATCGGCGTCGGCCGGACGGGGCCGCCGATCGAGCAACGTGGCAAGACTGCCCGTGATCGATTTGATCGGCGCGAGCGAATTGTTGATCTCGTGGCTCAACACGCGCACGAGACGCTGCCACGCCTGCAGCTCCTCTTCGCGGAGCGTTCGGCTGATGTCCGCGAGCACGAGCAGCGTGTGCGGCCGTCCATCCTGACGAAAGAAGCCGCGCCGTACCTCCCAACGCCCGCCGCCGCCCGGAAAAATCGCATCCATGGTTCGTGGCGACGCTCCGGTCAACGAATCCGCGAGGCCGACCTGCGCCGCGGTGCGGCCGAGCAATCGCTCGGCGGACTGCGCGAGCAGGCGCTCGCCTGCGCGGTTCACGAGCCGCAGGCGTCCCTCGTCGTCGAACGCGAAGACCGCGACATCGATCTCTCCCATCACAGTCTTGAGGAGCGCCGTCGCTTCCATCGCACCCAAGCGCTGCGTCCGCAACGTTTCGCCGAGCAGATTTGACTCGAGAAATGCGAGGCCGAGCGCGTCGTCACGCTCGGCGCCGCGCGCGCGAATCGAGTAGTCACCCTCGCGCAGCGCGGCCAACATGTTCGACAGCGTCTGCAATGGACGCACGACGCGCTCGCGCAACACGAGCGCGGTGATCAACCAGCCACCGATCACGACGAGACCGACGGTCCATTGTACTTTGCCGCTATAGCCGCCAAGCCACAGCAGCACCATCGATGCGACGACGCCAGGCAACCCGGCGAGCAGCGTCAGTCGGAAAATGATGTGTTCGTGTGCGGCGCGAGTGCCGGACGGCGCCGTACGGGGCACCGGCGTGTGGCTCGGAGTCTGGCGAGACGGCGCGCTGGGTCGGCGCGGCGGCCGCTCAGAGTCCATAGCTGGCGATACGCCGATACAGCGCGCTGCGCGACAGCCCGAGCGCCTGCGCCGCGCGGCTCACGTTGCCGTCGTATCGAGACAACGCTTTCTGAATGAGCAACTTCTCGACATCCTCGAGCGGCAGCTCGTCCAACCGCGGCGCTGCGCTCGACGTCATGCGAAGGCCGAGGTCGCCCGCGCGGACGTGGTCGCCTTGCGCGAGGAGCACGGCGCGCTCGATCGCATGATCGAGCTCTCGAATGTTGCCCGGCCACGGATGGCCGAGGAGCAGCTGCATCGCGCCCGCATCGAACCCGCCGAGCGTCTTTCGGTAGCGGTTGGCATGCCGACGCAAAAAGTGCGTCGCGAGCACGGGGATGTCCTCGCGCCGATCGCGCAGGGCCGGCAGGTGGATCTCGATGGTATTGAGACGAAAAAGGAGATCCTCGCGAAAACGAGCTTCCGCGACTTCCTGTTGGAGGTTCGCATTCGTCGCCGACACGACGCGCACACTGACGTGTCGCGCTTTCGATGAGCCAACGCGTTCGACGTCTCCCGTTTGCAACACCCGCAGCAGCTTCGACTGCAGCGCGAGGGGCACCGTGCCGATCTCGTCGAGGAAGAGCGTGCCGCCGTCCGCGAGCTCGAAGCGGCCAACGCGGTCCGTCTTCGCATCGGTGAACGAACCCTTCACGTGGCCGAACAGCTCGCTCTCGAAGAGGCCTTCGGAGAGGCCGCCCATGTTGACCGCGATGAACGAGCGCGCGTTGCGCGTCGACGACGCGTGGAGCCACTGTGCAACGAGCTCCTTGCCGGTGCCGTGTTCGCCCGTGATGAGCACGTTCGCGTCGGACGGTCCGACGCGCTCCATGAGCTGGAGAATCGGCTTCATCTTCGGTGACTCGGCAATCATCTGTGGCAGATGATCGCGGCGCAGCAGTCGATTCTCAGTCTCGAGGCGGACGGCTCGGCGCAGCGCACGGCCGAGCTCGACTTGCGTGGTGAGAATCGAGACGAGCCGAGCGTTGTCCCACGGTTTCTCGATGTAGTCGCGTGCGCCGCGGCGCATCGCCTCGACAGCGTTGTCGATGCTGCCCCAGGCCGTCATGACGACGACGGGCATGTTCGGCTCGAGCGACTGCAGCGTGTGGAGCAGGTCCAGGCCCTCTCTGCCCGAGGTCGTGTCGCGCGTGTAGTTCATGTCGAGCAGCATCGCGTCATAGTCGCGGCGCTCGAGCGCGCCGAGCGCCGCATTCGGCGAATTGACGGTGTCGACGTCGAAGCCGTTGCCTTTGAGCAACAGTCGAAGGGCCTCGAGGACGTCGGATTGGTCGTCGGCGACGAGGATGTGGGGCGATTGAGCGGGCTCCGCGGTCATGGGCGAAAGCTGACGCGGGGAGAGGGAAGCGGGAAGCGGGGAACGCAGGGAGAGGTTCGTCATGGCCGTCTACTCGCTTCGTAGTGCCAGCATTGGATCAGTGCGGGCGGCACGACGGGCCGGGATCCAGGTGGCGACCAGGGTCACGAGTCCGAGCAGCGCGGCGACGACGAGAAAGAGCGACGCGCGCAGCACCGAGACGCTCACAAATTGCGCCGCAACCGTCCGAGCCATGAACACACTCAGCACCGCACCCGCCGTGATCCCGATGAGCGTGAGGCGCACGCCGTCGCGCAGGAACAGCGTCGACACGTCCCGCCCCGCGGCGCCGAGTGCGATGCGCAGCCCGATTTCCCGCACTCGCTGGCCGACAGAGAAGGACACAACTGCGAACAGGCCGACGCTCGCGAGCAGAAGTGACACGGCGCCGATCAAGCCGAGCAGAGTGGAACCCAGCGCGATATCGGAGAGGCGTGTTCGGCGGTTTGCGCCGAGCGTCTGCACGTCGTAGAGCGGGAGGTCGCGGTCGAGCGCGCGGACCGTCGCTCGAACGGACGACGCGAGATCGGCTGCATTCCCCGTCGACCGAACGAGGACAGACAGACTGTGCTCTTCCGGCGACTGAAGTTGTGGACGGTACACGATCGGTCGTAGTCGCTCCCCGACCGCGAACGTCCGAGCTGTTCGCGCGACGCCAACCACGACGAGCTGTTCGCTACCCGATATCACATGCTTGCCGAGCGGATTTGCGCCGGGCCATGCGCGTCGGGCGAAATCCTCGCTGACGATCACGACACCGGCGCGCATTGGGCCGTCGTCCACCGTGAAGTCGCGACCCACCACGAGATCCATGCCGATCGTGCGAAAATATCCGGGCCGAATCACGTTGGAATAAAGCCCGCCGCTGTTCAGCGCAGCCGTCTGGTCGGACTCGCGTGGATCGAGCTTGATGCTCGTACCACTGCGACGATTGCCGAGTGGGACGACGTTCGTGATGCTGACCGACGCGACGCCGGGGAGCGCACCAAGGTCGCGGGTCAGCGATGAAAGAAACGTGTTCGCTCTCTCCGGCGTGTACCCCTGCAAGCCAAGATCGAACGACGCCGCGAGCACGTGCGGAGACGCGTCGAAGCCGAGCTCGAGCCGCGACGCATCGTACAAGCCACCCAGGAACATGCTGGACGTGACGAGCAACACGAGGCTCAACGCGATTTGTGCGACGACGAGTGCTCCCTGAGCTCGTGAGCGGCGGCGATCGACGAGCGTCGCACCGTCACGTAGCGCGACCGCGAGATCGCCGCGCGTGGCACCCATTGCGGGCAGCGTGCCGAAGAGCAGGGAGGTCACGACCGCAATCAGAATCGCGAACGCGATCGTGCGTGATTCCAGCGAGACGTCCGCTGTGGGAAGCAGCGCTTTTGTCAGCGCGTCCGTTGCCCACAACGCCGCCACGAGGCCCGCGACGCTCGCACATGCGGCGAGCACGAGGCTCTCCGTCAGCAACTGCCGCACGACACGACGGCGCGTCGCGCCAACCGAGAGTCGAACGGTGATCTCGTGTCGTCTGCGCACGGCGCGCGCGAGCAGCATGTTGCTGACGTTCGCGCAGCAGATGAGCAGAATGAGCCCGGTCGCAGCCGACGCCAGAAATCCGAGGGGCGCGGCTTGGTCGACATCTTTCGGCGGAACGCCGCCGCGCATGGGCGCGATTGTCGCGACGATCCCTGCATGACCCGCGGAATCGATCGCGGCAATACGGCGCGCGATTGTCGCCGTCGCTGCGTTCGCCTGCGCGAGCGACGTACCCGCTTTCAGCTTGCCGACGGCGATCAGCCACCACGCCTCGCGTGACCGCAATGGCAGGTCTGGTGCGACCACGGGTTGCGCACCCATCGGCACCCAGATGTCGCGATCGCGATCGGCGAGGTCGACACCGATGAACCTCGGCGGCGCGACGCCAACGATCGTGAACGCATGTCCGTCGACGATGATGCGCCGTCCGATCGCGGACGAGTCCGCGCCGAACCGTTCGCGCCAGAGGCGATCGCTGATCACCGCGACAGGTTCGGTCGCGACGTTGTCGTTCTCAGGCGCGAATCCGCGTCCGAGCTCCAGAGGAACGCCGAGGATCGAGAAGTAGTTCGCGCTCACGATCTGTCCACGTGCGCGCACCGGCTCGTCGGCACCGCCGAGTGAGAACTCGAGTGAGGCGAAGGCGGTGGCCTGCTCGAAGATTCCAGCGTCGCGATAGTCGACGAAGTCGGGATACGGCATCTGGACCGCGCGACCGGTTCTCGCGCTCTGTGGTGTGATCCACACGAGCCGTCCGTCGTTATGCACGCCGGGAAGCGGTCGGAGAAAGACCGAGTTCGCGAGCGAGAACAGCGCCGTGTTGGCGCCGATGCCAATAGCCAGCGTGAGCACCGCGACGGTCGTGAAACCGGGTGTTCGCGCGAGCTGTCTGACGGCGTAGCGGAGATCTTGGAGGAGCGTATCCATCGGCCAGAGTGGGAAAGAGAGGCGTGGACCTGCTGGCCCGAGATCAAAGGAAGACCTATGCCGAGTCGCCACGCCGCTCAAGTGGCGATGCAGCAACGTGTTGCCGCAGAGCGCTCGTGCCGTCCGAGATCATCGATTGCTCACCTCTGGGATGAGCCGTCCCACATCCGCACACGCCGCCTTCGCTCGAAAAAACGGGTCGCGCCTTTGACGCGACCCGCGACGACAAAACCGTCAGCTTCTCGCTTCCCTCAGGTGATCCACCCGTCCTTCAGCTCGATGATCCGGTTGCCGAATTTGGCATTCTCTTCCGAGTGCGTCACCTGGATGATCGTGGTACCCTCTTTATTCAACTTCGTAAATAACTCCATAATCTCGCGGCCCTGACTGGAGTGCAGGTTGCCGGTGGGCTCGTCGGCGAGAATGAGCTTGGGCTTCGCGATCACCGCGCGGGCGACACCGACCAGCTGCTGCTGACCGCCTGACAACTGTCGCGGATACAGATCCTTCTTGCCGACCATGCCGAACTTGTCGAGCGTGTCGGCGACGATTGCCTCGCGCTCGGACTTCTTCACGTTCCGGTACGACAGCGGAATGTCGAGATTCTCGGCCACCGTGAGATCGTCGATCAGGTGGTACTGCTGAAAGACGAACCCGATGTGCTCTTTGTTGAGCGCGACTCGCTGCTTGTGGCTCATCGCATGCACGGGATGACCGACGAAGTAGAACTCGCCGGCCCACGCGCTATCGAGCATGCCGAGGATCGCGAGCAGCGTCGACTTGCCGGCGCCAGACGGTCCCATGATCGAGACGAACTCGCCTGGCTGAATGTCGCCGGTGATGCGGCGCAGCACGTATGAGCGTCCGGCGGCGGTCTCGAACACCTTCTCGATGTTGCGCATCGAGATGAGCGGCCCAACGATCGGGGTGGGCGGCGCGTCGCGCGAGACGATGGGGGTGGGTTTCGTGAAGAATGCCATGGTATCCTGCGAGCTCGGGGCCTGAGATCGTGTGACTCTAAATTAGCGTGCGTGCTGGCAACGACGGGAAGTGCGGATCCCTCGCCTTCCGCTCGGGATGACAAGCCTTCGCCCAGGTAACCGGGTCATTTTCGCGGGCAAGCCTCTGGCTCGAGGCCGTCGTAGTGGCCTCGTGGAACGAGCAGAATCTGTGAAAAAAAGACGGGGAGCGAGGCCTTCGCGCTCGCTCCCCGCAAGGGAATTAGATCCCGGCCTTTTCGGCGCGACGCTCTTCGACGACGCGGCCGTCGAACAGGTGGATCGAACGATCGGCGTGCGCGGCATAACGAGGATCGTGCGTCACCATGCAGATCGTGGCGCCGCCGCGGTGCAGCTCGCGAAGCAGTTCCATCACCGCCTCGCCGTTCGTCGAGTCGAGGTTACCCGTCGGCTCGTCAGCGAGGAGGATGAGGGGATCGCCGGCGACCGCGCGGGCAACGGCGACACGCTGCTGCTGACCGCCGGAGAGCTGCGCCGGATAGTGCTTCATGCGGTGGCTCATGCCCACGCGCTCGAGCGCGTCGGTCACGCGCTGTTTGCGCTCCGCCGCGGACATGCCGCGGTAGGTGAGCGGAAGCTCGACGTTCTCGTAGACCGTGAGGTCGCCGATCAGGTTGAACGCCTGGAAAATGAAGCCGATCTGCCGATTGCGGATGCGCGCGCGCTGCGAGGGCGTGAGCTGCGCGACCGGCTCGCCGGCGAGCGTGTACTCACCGTCGGTCGGCGTGTCGAGCAATCCGAGGATCGACAGAAGGGTGGTCTTGCCGCAGCCCGACGGCCCTTCCATGGCGACGTACTCGCCCGGCTGGACTTCGACGTGGATGTCCTGAAGGGCGTGGGTCTCCACCTCGTCGGTGTAGAAGACCTTCTTGATCCCGGAGAGGCGGATCAGTGGCTGGTTGTTCCCCGCGCCTGCGGAGAAGGCGGCCGGGGACGACGAGGACGTTGACTCGGTGGCCATGTGAGGCTCGGGGCTGAGGTTGTGGTGGTGGGGGAGTATGAGAAGTCCTACTTGATTCGCACGCGATTAGTTGCATCGAACTGCGACATATCGGAGATGATGACGCTGTCGCCAATCGAGAGGCCGCCCTTCACTTCGATGGTGTTCACTGAGGCTCTGCCGAGCGCGACCGTGGTTCGCACGGCCTCGCCCTTCCCCTTCACGACGCGGAAGATGCCGACCGAGCTCTCGGCCTGACCGAAGCCTGGGCGTGCGATGTAGAGCACGTCGTTCAGCTTCTCGAGCACGATCGTGCCGTCGACGGCGAGGTCCGAGCGTGTGCCGGCCGGCAGCGCGTCTTCGATCGACACTTCGACGGTCACTGTGCCCTGCACGGACGACGGGTCCGTACGGGTCACGTGGCCTTTCACGATGTTGTTGTTGTGCAGGTCGATCGAGGCGGCCAGACCGGGGACGACGTCCTTCGCGAGGTTTTCAGGAACGCGGAGCACTGCTTTGAGCTTTCCCGGTTGCACGACGCGCGCGAGCACAGCTCCGGCCGTTACGTACTGGCCGAGCTCGAGCGGCGGATTGCCGAGCATCTGGAGCAGTCCGGCTTCTGGCGAGACGACGCGCATGGATGCGATGCGGCGCTTCTGCTCGTTGAGGATGGCACGCAGGCTCTCGATCTGCTGGTTCTGAAGATCGATCTGCTGCTGCTCCGAGCCCTGCATGTCGTCGAGCCGCTTCTGCTCGATGTCCATGCGCTGCTTGTACTCGGCGATGTTGTCGTGCGCGGCGGCGACTTCGTTCAGCGTGGTGAGGTTCCGCTTCGCGAGCGAGTCCTGGACGGCCGCGAGGCGGACGGCGTTGTTGTACTGCGTGCGCGTGCTCGCCACGGTGCCCTGCTGCAGCAGAATTTGCTGATGCAGCGTCGTCTTGAGATTCGCGAGTTGGCCGACCGCGGCGTTCAGCTGCTGCTCGTCCGTCAGCAGCTTGATGTCTTCATCCGGACTGCTCAGCACGACGAGCGTCGTCGTCGGCGTGACCGGCACGCCCGGCTTGACCGGAAGATCTTCGACGCGGCCACTGACGAGCGCCGTGACGTTGCGAACGTATTCGGGCTCGAGCGTCCCTGGCGCGTTGACGTCGCGCGTCATGGGGCCGCGTTTGACCGTATCGAACCAGAGCGTGCCGCGTTCGACCGGCGGCGCCGCGGGCTGCAGCCGGCTGATGATGAACGACGTGGTCACCAGGCCGATCACGCCGACGGCCAGGATGACATATCGCTTGGTCTTTTTGGGTGGATCGCGCTTGATATCCAAGGTGACGTCTCGTGCGGAGATGGGCGGGGGCGGCGGCCGGGTGACTGGCCTAGCTTTTCGGACCGTTCTTAGGAAAGAGCATGCCGACTCCGGGAACCAGCTAACGCACGTATCTCCAGCGAGTTACACGCGAAAACGAAGCGAACTTCCGGATGCTGCTGCTCGTCTGTGGGAATGCACGTCCCACAATCGAACAGTCCTGACGGAAGCCCAAGCTCGTGGGTTTCAACCATTGTGAGACAACGGGACCGACAAATAGGTTGACTACAACCGGATCGGCAGCGGTCGCAAGTGCAGATCCCTCGCTGCGCTCGGGATGACACCAATGTTCCGCGCTCAGGTGCGGAACGTGACACGTAGGTCAGGGTCTATGTGTAGCGTGGAGGTACCGATGCGAAACAGGCTCATACTCGCGGCAGCAGCGCTCGCGACGGCGGCGCAGCTCTCGGCCCAGGTGGTTCATACGGGAACCACTCGCCGTCCGGCGAGCGAAACGGTGGTGACGCCCGTGCCCGCGCCGGCCACGACCGTGGCGCCCGTCGTCGTCACACAGACTCCCGCTCGCATCGCCGGGATCGCTCCGGCGCAAACGCTGATCGTTGTATCTGGTGATGAGGCCTTCTTTACGCCCATTCCGAACAACGCCGTCATCTTCGCGAATATCCCGGCCTTCGTGGTCCCGGACGGCCGCGTGTTCGCCAACTTCGGCAACGGCATTCAGCAGGTGATTCGCCCGTGCGGAAACGTGTTCGGCAATGTGCTCAACACGAGCGGCGATCTTTTCGTCTCGCACAGCCAGCCCATCGTGGCGCAACCGGTGGTGATCCAACCGGTCGCGGGCGCATCGCAGCCGCTGCCGTTTACGCCAAACGTCCCGAACCAGCAAACGATCTCGCAGCAGATGCTGGTGCAGGCGCTCGCGACCGGCCCGGTGATCGTGAACACGCTGTCGTGTTTCGCGGCGAACCGCGTGGGCCAGGTCTTCGTGACCCGGCCATGAGGATTTGCTCATGGAGGGCGGCGCTCGTCGCCCTCCTGAGCGTCTCTACCGCTCGCGGTCAGTCGGTCAAGCCGCAGAGCGAGACGTCTCCCCTGAAGCCGCTGAGTGCGCCTTTCAAGCTCTGCGCGGGCGGCGACGTCACCCTCGGCACTAATCTCGATCTCAAGTGGGCGCGCACGGCCGCCGAGACGCTGTGGCAGTCGTACGGCCTTCGCGCCGAACCAGACTCGCTCATCGGCACATTGCGCCCGTTTTTCTCGGGCGCCGACCTCGTGCTGGTGAACGTCGAGGGCGCGATCGGTCCCCCGACTGCCGTCGAGTCGAAGTGCGGACCGCGCTCGAAGAACTGCTATGCTTTTCGCCAGCCGCCGGGTGCCGCGGCCGCGTTGAGAAGTCTTGGAGACAGCGTGGTCGCGGTGGTGGGCAACATCGCGAACAATCATTCGTTGGATGCCGGCGAGGACGGACGCGACACGACGATCTCGTATCTCAAGGCCGCCGGCGTTTATGTGACGGGGCATGACACGCTCGCGACGCCGGTTGCGCTCGCGTCGGGCGATACGATCGGCGTGCTGGGGTTCTACACGGACGAGACGACGCCGGATGCGCGTGATCTTCGCGCGGTCCAGCGATACGTCTCCCATGCCGTCGCTCAATACGGCACCGTGATCGTCACGATGCACCTCGGCGCCGAGGGAGTCACGGCGCAGCGGACTCGAAACGCAGTCGAGCGTTTTCTGAACATCGAGCGCGGCAACCCGGTCGGCTTTGCGAACGCCGCGTTCGCGGGCGGAGCGACCCTCGTCATCGGCCACGGCCCCCATGTACTGCGCGCGGCCGAGTGGCACGGCAACCGTCTCGTGCTTTACTCGCTCGGCAACCTGCTGACGTACGGACCGTTCAAGATGCAGGAGCCGACGAATCGGGGCGCTGTCGCGTGTACGACGATCGAGGGTCCGGGTCGGGTGTCGCGGGCGGAGTTGCGGCCGACGATGCAGCAATGGCCGGGCGTGCTCAAGCCGGATTCGAGCCGAAGGGCGTTCAGGCTCGTGGACTCACTGAGCCGGCTGGATTTTCCGAAGTCAGGAGCGAAGGTCGACGGCGCCGGGGAGCTCGGACGTCGCGCCAAACCTTAACGGCAGAAAACCGGGGCAGCAGATCCTTCGCTGAGCTCAGGATGACTACTACTGCTTGCCACCTTTATTCGGGGGCGCAGGCAGAGAGTCGCCGACCGCGGTCGTGCTGTCGTCCAGCGAAAGTAGACGTCGAGCGCCGCGCCACACTTTGATGAGCGGCGAATACGGTCGGTCGATCTTGCTCTCGATCACTCGGCCGGCGACGCTGCTGGCGTGGATGTACTTCCCCTCGCCGACGTAGATGCCGACATGGCTCACCGGGCTCTTTTTCGTCTTGCCGAACGTGAGCAGGTCGCCGGGGAGAAGCTGGGCCGTGTCCTTCGTTAGTGGTTGACCCTGTTTGGCTTGCTGCTTCGCGGTCCGAGGCACTGCCAGGTTCAGCGCGGACATGACGTAAGCGACGAGCCCACTGCAATCGAAGCCCTTTTCGGGGGTCTGCCCGCCCGTTCGGTAGCGCCTACCGAGCTGCGCGCGCGCAGTTTGGACGATCGAGTCCCTGAGCGCCTGCGCGGAATTGCTGAACGAGGCGAACGGCTTCACTTCCTCGGTTTGAGCCCTGGCCGCCGAGATGGGCGCAGCGAGGCTCGCGATCGCGACCAGCACGAGCGCGAACCGGGAACTGCGAGTCGACGATGTTAAGCTCATCGAGACAGGAGCAACCGTTGGTGTTCGAGCGACAGGACAAAACGACCGCATGCATCTGCGGTCCAAGGCTACACAAATACCGACGAACCCGCTAGGTCGGTCAACGACAACACGCTGACCGGCCCCACCGGGGATGGTCAACGATGGTATGGAGTATCGGCAGAAGCCGTGTCGAACATCACTATTTGGCTATCTGATTCCTAAGACCTTGTGCGTCTGCAGGCTCAGGCGCCACGTGGGATGCTCGAGGCAGTAGGCGAGGGCTGCACGGGTGTTTTCGTCCACCCGGGGGCCGTCCATCGGCTGAAGAAAGAAGTGCTCGAAGGCGAGGCCCGATAACGTTTCCGGCTCGAGGGCAGGCTGCGGATACACGAGCTTCAACTCGTTGCCGTGGCGGAGAACGAGGTCGGCTCGCGCTTTGGGACTCACGCAGATCCAATCGATGCCGGTGGGCGCCTCCTGGGTACCGTTCGTCTCGACAGCGACGGTGAATCCGGCGGCGTGAAGCGCATCGATCGCAGCGCGGTCGAGTTGAAGCAGCGGCTCACCGCCAGTGCAGACCACGAATCGCTGAGAGGTGTCGCCCTTCGGCCACCGCTGCGCGACGGCAGCGGCGAGGGCTTCGGCGGTGGCGAATTTACCGCCGTCGGGACCGACGCCCACGAAGTCCGTATCACAGAAATCGCACGTTGCCGTGGCGCGATCCGCCTCTCGCCCCGTCCAGAGATTGCAGCCGGCAAAGCGACAGAACACGGCCGCGCGGCCGGCGTTCGCGCCCTCCCCCTGCAGCGTATAGAAAATCTCTTTGACGGTGTACATGACTGAAAAATAGGGGGACGGGCGGCGGACGACGGACGATGGGCGGCGGTCGCCGGTCGCCGGTCGTTAGTCGTCCGTCCCCCGCCGCCCGTCCCCCCGCGCATAGCGCGCCGGATCGCGCGCGCCTGCCTCGGCGAAACCCTTGAGTCGAAGCTGACACGCATCGCAATGGCCACAAGCGGCGCCGGTTGGATCCGGGTCGTAGCAGCTCTGTGTCAATGAATAGTCGACGCCCAGCTCGAGTCCGAGGCGAATGATCTCCGCCTTCGTGAGATCGATGAGCGGCGTGCGAATGCGCACTGGATTCGTGCCCTCGACGCCGCCGCGCGTCGCGAGATTCGCCATACGCTCATACGCGGCAATGTACTCCGGACGACAATCGGGATAGCCCGAGTAGTCGAGCGCGTTCACGCCGATGAAAATGTCGCCCGCGCTCAGGACTTCGGACCACGCCAACGCGAACGACAGAAAAATTGTATTCCGCGCGGGAACGTAGGTGATCGGAATGCCTTCGCCGTGCGCGGCGAGATCGCGGTCCTTGGGAACGGCCGTGTCGCTCGTGAGCGCTGAGCCGCCGAACGTCCGGAGATCGATGTCGACGATGACGTGATCTCGGACGCCGTACGCCGCGGCGACGCGGCGCGCGGATTCGATCTCAGTCGCGTGGCGTTGGCCGTAGCGAAACGTCATCGCGTGCACGGCGAATCCTTCACGCAGCGCGTACGCAAGCAGCGTCGTCGAGTCCAGACCGCCGCTCAGCAACAGAACCGCGTCAGGCATCAGGTCTCGAGCGCGGCGTCGAAATCCTCCTTCAAATCATCGATGTGCTCGAGGCCGACCGACACGCGCAACAGATTTTCCGGCGCGCGAGTGCCAGGGCCTTCGACCGATGCCCGGTGCTCGACGAGGCTCTCCGTGCCGCCCAAGCTCGTCGCCTGTGTGAACAGGCGCAGCCTGCTTGCGATCGCGATGGACGCTTCCCGGTTCGCTCCGACCTGAACGGACAGCATTCCGCCGAATCCGGACATCTGGCGCTTCGCGATTGCGTGGGCCGGATGCGATGCGAGCCCCGGATAATGAACGGCTTCCACCTTCGGATGCTTCTCGAGAAACTCGGCGAGCGCTCCGGCAGTCGCCGTCTGATGTCGCACCCGCACCGGCATCGTACGAATGCCGCGCATCGTCAACCAGCATTCGAACGGCGACGGAACTGCGCCGCCGGTCATCTGCAGCGACGACACGCGCTGAAACAGATCGCCGTTCTCGCGCAGGATCAGCGCGCCGCCAAGCACGTCGCTATGTCCGCCGAGGTACTTGGTCGTTGCGTGCATCGAGATGTCGGCGCCGAGATCGAGTGGGCGCTGCAATACCGGCGTTCCCCACGTGTTGTCGACCGCGCACACGGCGCCTCCGCCGTGCGCGATCTTCGCGATCGCCGCGATGTCGACGACGCGGAGCAGGGGATTCGACGGCGTCTCGATCCAGACGAGCTTCGTGTTCGGCTTCATCATCGCGCGCACGGTATCCAAGTTCGTCATGTCGACGCACGAGATCTCGAGGCCCCACGGTCCGAACACGTCGCGCGCGAGCTTGATCGTGCCGAAATACGCGTCGTCCGGGAGAATGACGTGCGCGCCGGGTCCGATCGCTTGGAGGAGCGTCATCGTCGCGGCGGAGCCGGACGAAAACGCGGCCGCCGCGGCCCCGCCTTCCAGTTCGGCGAGACACCGCTCGAGCGCCGTGCGATTCGGGTTCGCGTAGCGCGAGTACAGGTAGCCCGCGCGATAGGTGCCGTCGGCTTCGCGAGCGAATGTGGTCGAGAGGTGGATCGCCGGCGTCACTGCCCCGGTGGCGGAGTCGACGTCATGCCCAGAGTGGACGGCCAAAGTATCCAGGTGCATTCGCGGGAAGAGGGAAGAGGGAAGCGGGAAGCGGGAAGCGGGAGCGACCGGGACGGGTTCGTAGGCGTTCCGGCTGGCCGGGAAGAAGGAGCCGGCTTGCTGCGTGAAGCTATAGCAGCCGGATGCAACTAGAAACACGAAGGGCCAGCGCGATGCCGGCCCTTCATTCCCCGCTTCCCGCTTCCCGCTTCCCGCTTCCCGCTAGGTTCTCAGTCCCCCCACCAGCTCCCGCAGCTGCGTCGATCCCGCCAGCAGCACGTTACTCGCCGATGTCATCTGCTCGCACGCCGCGCTCTGCTCCTGCGTCGACGCGTTCACCTGCTCGGCAGCGGCGGCGTGGCTCTCGGCGGTTTTCGCGATCGACTCGAGGCTCGTGGCGGCGCTTGTCACGGCGAAGGAATTCGCCTGCGCCGCGCCCGACACGCCCACGGCCGCCACGCGCGTACGCTCCGCGGCGTCGGTGATTGCGCGAAGCGCCGTGTCGATATCGCGCGAGACGCGCTCGATCTCGCTCACGCGGCCGGCGCTCGTTTCCATCGCCCGCGCGCTGGTCGTGACACGTGCGGTCACGCGACCGGTCATCTGCACGATGTCGTCGGCGGCTTGCTGCGACTGTTCCGCCAGCTTGCGGACTTCGTCGGCGACGACCGCGAAGCCGCGACCCGCTTCGCCCGCGCGGGCCGCTTCGATGGCGGCATTCAGCGCGAGCAGGTTCGTCTGATCGGCGATCTGGCCGACCGACGCGACGAAGCGATTGATGTCGGTCACCGTCGCGTTCAACGCGCGAATCTCGCCGGCGGCGTGATCCACGCTCGTCTTGACGTCGACCAGAATGCCGAGCGCGCGGTCGATCTCGACGCGTTTGCTCTGCGCCGCGCCCTCAATGCTGCGTGCGAGATCAGTGACCTCCGTCGAGCGCTGCTTGACGCCGTCGGCTGCTTCGCGAATTGCCTGAAGCGTCTCGTCCACCGAGCGAAGCTGCTGCACCTGCACATCCGCTCCATGCGAGACCTCGGTCATCGCGTGCGCCATCTGGCTTGCGGACAGCGAGATCTGTTCGCTGACCGACGCAAGGTCGTGCGCCGAGCTGGACACCTCCTCGGCGGTGCGCACGGCGACGGAGACGACGCGCGAGAGTGATTCACCGGTCTGATTCATCGCCGCCGCGAGAATGCTGAACTCGCCGGGCATCTTGCCGTCGGCACGGCTCGCGAGATCGCCGTCGCGCAGCCGGCGAGCGTGACGCACCAGCCGCTCCAGCGGCTCGCCGATCCGCCGCACCGTGTACGTCACCACGCCGACGCCAATGACCACCGCGAGCACGATCAGCGAGATGAGCATCGTGGCGCGACGGCGGCTGTCGGCCGCGAGCGCGACGCGTGCGCTCATGACCTTCTGCGCCTTCACGCCCGCGAGCCGCTCGATGCTGTTGAGCAAATCATCAATCGAGCCGTGCGCGTCGTTCGCGACGCGCTGCGCCTCGGCCGTGCGTCCCAGGTCCGCGAGGCGGTGCGCGAGCGCATACGACACCTCCATCTGGGACAGCTTGTCGTCGATCGAAGCGACGATCGCGACCTCGAGCGCGGTCTGGCCCGGCCGATCGTTCATTCGCCGTTGGACGTCGTGAGCCGCCCAGCCATACTTACGGAACGCGGCCTGCTCTCCCGAGTCGCGTGCAACGAGATAGCGCGCGCCGGACTCGATGGTCTTCGCGACATTCGACGTCAGCATGCCGGCCAACTGCGCCTCGGTCTGGACTTCGTCGAGTGAAGTCGTGATCGAGTCGGTCAGTCCGCCGAACGAGCCCTCGACCAATGCCCCGGCCAGGACGAGCAGCCCGACCAACACGCCGAAGCCGATCCAGAGCCGTCCGCGAATCGACGAGAGCTTCCCGCGATCGATCGGGCTCATTGGCCGGACTCCACCTGGAGCACGTTGCGATGCACGCGCGTCATCACGAAACCCTTATCGACGGGATCACCGTCGGCGCGAAAACGGATCTTTCCGGTGATGCCGTGATACGGGTCGGACGCTGACAGGTCCGCGAGATAGTCGCGAATCTTCTTGCGATCGGGCCCGACTTTCTCGATCGCGGACGCGAGCAGTTTCGTCGCGTCGTACGCGAGCGCGGCATTGCCGTCCGGAATGGCGCTGTACTTCTTCTCGTATGCGCGCACGAACGCTTGGACCTCTGGCCGCGTATCCTGCGCGCTGAACGGCGCTCCTACATAGATGCCTTCGGCGAGATCGCTCGGCGCGAGGGTCTGCCATCCGTCGCCGCCGATCAGATCGGCCGCGAGCTGCTGGCGGCGCGCTTCCTTGAGGAAGGCGAATCCCGATGCGTCGGTCCCCGCAACGAAGACGACGTCCGGTTTAGAGCTCTTGTACCAACTGATGAACGGCTCGAAGTTCTGTTCGGCGCCTTCGCCGATCGGATCGATGCTGATGATCTGGCCGTGGAAGCTGCGCCGGAAGTTGTCGGCCAGACCGCGGCCATAGGTGTTGTTCTCGTAGAGAATCGCGGCGCGCTTGCGGCCGATCTGATCCGCGAAGTGGGCGATCGTGAGGCCGTTCGCCGAGTCGCTCGAGATGACGCGAAACGCCCACTGCGAAATGCCGGTCAACGCCGGCGATGTCGCGGTGGTCGAGACGGCGGCGAGATGCTGGTCGTACACGTGAGCGGCGGAGACCATCGCGCTGGAGTTCACGTGTCCAATCACGGCCACCACGTCGGTCGAATCCACGAAGTCCTGCGCGACCTTGCTCGCGCGGACGCCGTTCGCTGAGTCGTTCGCGAACGTGATCTGCAAATGCCGGCGGCCCGCCCACGCCGCGCTCGCGTTGATCTCGGCGACGGCGAGCTCGATGCCATTGCGATTGGCGCGACCGTAGGCCGCGTTCCATGGGCCGGCGGCTCCGAGCGTCACGGTTCCGGAATTGGCAGCCGTGCACGCGGTGAGCCCGAGCAGGAGGATCGATCTGAAGGACGAACCCATCGTTCTGCGTTGCGTCGAAGTCGGCAGAGCGGCGTCGCTCCGGCAGGAACAGGACGACACATGCGAGGAGCGTGTAACCCATATATGGATTGGGAGGGCCGCAGGTACCGTCGGAGCGCACGGTGAATCAGGCTGTGCCACGGTGACACATCGTGTTACGCCCGGTCGATCCGAATTCATCCCGGCGGCGAGCGGCCGATACTCGGACACGCAGCGTGTGCCCGTCACAAAGCGTTTCCAGCGGGCGCCCAGGCCCACGATCGGCCGACGGAGGCTTCGTAATGCGCTATTCAGTCAAACTGGCGATGGTCGCGGCGGCAGTTGCGGCCGCGGCGTGCGGCGAAAACTCGATCGCGCCGACCTCACAGGTGCCAGACCCGCAGGCGGTGTTCGAGCATGCTGGCGGCGCCACCGCCAACCTGAGCGCGAGCGACACGCTCGAGTTCAGCATCACGATCGACCCGCTGCGACAGACGTACTACGATCTGGGTTCGGGGAACTCGATCATGTTCCCGGCGGGATCGCTGTGCGACCCTGTGCGCTCGTCGTACGGCAACAACGAATGGGACAAGCCCTGCGTTCAGGCGACGTCCCCTGTCACGGTCGCCGTCGCTGAATGGCTCGATGCGCACGGGCATCCGCGCGTCGATTTCACGCCGAACGTGCGCTTCGTGCCGAGCTCAGATCCGCGCCGATGGGTCCGCATCACCTTCTCCGATCTGCAGGCGTCGCTGGACCTGTCGTTCAGCATTCTCTATTGCCCCAGCTTGCATTCGCGTTGCAAGGACGAATCGAAAAAAGATCTGACCCTCACCACGTATCGCGATCCGATCACGCACCAACTGACGCGCCGCATCAAGCACTTCAGCGGCTACAACGTCGCGGCCGGTGACCAGAGTAGCGACGAGGGTGTTGATTCCTTCCTGTTGACCTTGAGAATCGATACGCCGTTCCGCGGCATCGCCGGCGACTCGGTTCCGAGTGGCACCTTCACGCGCAAAGGGGTCGCTCCGCAGAAGCTATCCGGCTACATCCTGGCATCCGGCTGACCGCTGACGCGCTGGCCCGATGCTATCTCGCGCGCAGCCGAGCGAACCTGCTCGGCTGCGCGCGAACCATTTGAGAAAGCGCGCTGCGCCACCGGCGATTCGTGACGTGTCTCACTTCGTATCACGCTGACACGGTTCGTTCCAGTTTCGCGACGCGGATTAATCCCCGTTTTCGACTGCCGATACTCAGAGACGCAGCGTGTACCCATCGCTGATGTCCGGCGATGCCTGCGTAGAAACAACTCAACCCGCCGATGGAGGCTGTGATGAGTAAGGTTCGTATGGCCGTCGTACTCGGCATGACCGCGATGCTTGCGGCGTGCAGTGAGAACTCGGTCGCTCCCAGCAGCGATGCGGCGTCCGCCCCGATGAGCGTCACCGGCGGCGGTGCGACTGCAGCGCTGACGACCACCGATACGATTCGCTTCAGCATCACGATCGAACCGTGGCACCAAACGTCGTACTATCTCGGTTCGGGCAACTCGATCATTTTCCCCGCGCACTCGCTGTGCGACGTGCAGACGTCGAGCTACGGCGTCGGCCAGTGGGACAAGCCCTGCGCCCTCGAGACATCATCGACCACGGTGAACGCGAAGGCGTGGCTCGATGGCAATGGCCATGCGCGCGTCGACTTCGACCGGCATCTTCGATTCGTGCCGTCGACCAATCCCGCGCAGTGGGTCGTGGTCAGCTTTGCGGATCTTCAGGCGTCGCTGGATCCGTTCTTCAACATTCTGTACTGCCCGACGGCGACGAGCGGATGCTTCGACGAATCAGTCAACGATCCGACGTTGCTCACCGTCCGTAATCCCATCACGGGCAGAGTGACCCGCCGCATCAAGCACTTCAGCGGTTACAATGTCGCGGCCGGCGACGATGATTCGGGTGATGGCAGCGGCCTCGGCTCGTCGTTCAATCTCGGCGTGCTCGGACACAATCTGTCCATCTCGGCGGACGATCTGTCGCTCGATGATCTGGAATCGGTGTCCCGCGCACATCCCAATCTTTCGTCCAGCGAGGTCGCGACGATGTTGACCAACATTCGAATTGCCCGAAAGTTCTCCGGTTACATCCTCGCGTCCGGCTGATTTCTGCCGATACTGACTGAGGAGGCGTGTATCGCACGCCTCCTCAGTCGCGTTTTATACATCCTCGCAGCTCCGAGTGACGATGGCGCTCTCGGTCGAAGAGCTCATTCAGCAAGCGCAGGTTGCCGAACGCGAAGGTCGGCGAGACGACGCACGCTCATTGTACGAGCGCGCGTTGTACTCGTTGAAGCGCGCGCAGGACGGCCGCATCGCGTCGTCGCTGCTGCGTTGGGTCGCGCGCGGCTACCAAGCGGACGATCCCGAGGCGGCACACGACTGTCTCGAGGCCGCCGTCGCCATTGCCGAACTGGCGGGCGACGTGGCCGCGATCGGACATGCCATCAACATCCGCGGGAACGTCTACCAGGATCACGGCAACCTCGATCTCGCCGAAGGCCTGTATCTCGACGCGCGATCACACGCGATCGACGCCAGCGAGACGCGCCTCGCCGCGATGACGGCGCAGAACCTCGGCGTCATCGCCATGATTCGTGGCGATCACGAGCGTGCGCTGCGGTATTATCGCACCAGCCTCGCCGAGTTCCGCACGCTGGGCGCACCGAAGGAAGTGCTGCTTGCCCTGAACAACATGGGCATGCTCTGCACGGATCTCGAGCGCTGGGACGACGCGACCCGTGCGTTCGACGAGGCCGTGCAGATTGCCGAGGCCCTGGGCGACATTCCGTCACGCGTGCTGATCGAAGTCAATCGCGCGGAGCTTGCGATCGGACGAGGCGACTTCATCGTCGCCCGCAAGGCGTGCGAGCTCGCACGGTCGCTCTCGTCACACACGCAGGACGGCTTCGCTGCCGGCGAGATCGAGAAGCACCTCGGCATCGTTGCCCGCGAGATGGGCGAGCTGTCGGCGGCGGAAGAGCATCTCGAGCGCGCGCAGAAGATCGCCGCCGAACGTCGCAACCTGTTGCTCTCCGCGGAAACCGCGCGCGAACACGCGGAGCTCTGCCGCAAGCAGGGCCGCCATCGCGACGGCCTGATGCACCTGAATCGCGGCCATCGCATCTTCACGCAGCTGAACGCGAAGCGCGACCTGGCCGACATCGACAAGCGCAGTGCGAAGCTCGAGCGCCACTTCATCGACGCCGTGCGGCACTGGTCGGGCTCCATCGAGTCGAAAGACCGGTACACGCAAGGTCACTGCGAACGCGTCGCTGATCTCGCGTGCGCGCTGGCGATCCGCGCAGGCATGGATCCGCGCGAGCTGTTCTGGTTCCGCATCGGCGCGATCGTGCACGACGTGGGCAAGCTGATCATTCCATCAGAGATTCTGAATAAGCCGGGCAAGCTGTCGCCGGACGAATGGGAGCTGATCAAGCGCCACCCGGTTGCCGGCGTCGAAATGCTGGCGGACATGGATTTTCCCGGTGACGTCATTCCGATGGTGCGCTCGCACCACGAACGGTGGGACGGCCGCGGATATCCGGACGGACTCGTAGGCGAGAGTATTCCGCGCAGCGCTCGAATTCTCTGCATCGCGGACGTCTACGACGCCTTGATGTCGAAGCGGAGCTACAAGGGCGCGCTCTCGCACGAGGCCGCGCTCGAGATCATGCGCGCGGACGTGACGCGGCAGTTCGATCCCGAGCTGTTCGAGCATTTCGAGTCGCTCACGCGAACGCGTCCGCAGACGACGCGACAGCGCGCCGTGGCCGAACCGCCGACGGCTGCCCCGCAACCCGCCGCGCGCGACTTCACGATCAATGGGCCGTCGGACGATCTCACCGGCGTATTGATGCGACGGCCGTTCGTCGACTTGTCGAACAAGATTCTCGCCGAGCGCGGCCCGTTCGCGACAGTCTCGCTGCTCGTCATCGACGTCGACGAGTTCAAGCAGGTCAACGACTCGCACGGCCACTTGCAGGGCGACGCGGTCCTCCGCGTCGTCGCCGGTACGCTTCGCGAGCTGGCCGCGGCCACCGGTATCATTGGCCGATACGCGGGCGACGAGTTCGTCATTCTGCTGCCGCACACGCCCGCCGATGAAGCGGCCGAGTTGGCCGAACGCATTCGAGGCACCGTGCGTCGCGCGTCGGTGCCGCTGCGGGAGCGCTCCGGATCGATCTCCGTCACGCTGTCCATTGGCGTCGTTGGCGCACGCCCGGACCACACCGACTTCGACGGGCTGTTCGAGGCGGCGGACCGCGCGCTCTATGAAGCGAAGCGACGAGGGCGCGACACCGTCGTGTCCGCGTCGGAGGGCGAAGAAGCGAATCGTGAACCGTCGCTCAACCTGAAGCAGTTCGTTGGGCGCGAAGAAGAGATGCATCGTCTGGTGCGGCTCCTCGACACGACGTTGGAGAGCGGACCACAGCTCGCGTCGATCATTGGCGAGGCAGGCGTCGGCAAATCCACGCTCGTCCGCCGGTTGGCGAGTGAAGTCCGCCTTCGTGCGGGCTCGCTCGTTGGCGGCCGATGCGTGGAGGCCGACGCCAAACCGCCGTACGCGCCGTGGGCCGAAGTGATCTCCGCGATCCATCAGCTCGGTGTCGTAACCCGCAACGATTGGCGCGAGCTCGCACGCCTGGCGCCCGCGCTCGGCGGATCCGCACAGGAGCCGAGCGGCAACAAGTACACGCTGTACGACGAGATCGTCAGCTATATCCGCCTCGCCGCCGCCGCGCGTCCGATGGTCATCGTGCTCGACGACATGCAGTGGTCGGATTCGGCGACCTGGGACGTGCTCGAGCACGTCATGACGCAGCTCGAGCACGAGCGTGTGATGATCTGCCTCACGCTGCGCTCCGAAGATGCGCGCGGCGAAGCTACCGAGCGCCGCAATCGACTGCTGCGCGACGAGCGATTCCATGAGGTTCCGCTCTCGCGCCTCAGCGAGCAGGAGATTCAGCAGTGGCTCGCCGGTGTGTTCGGCGCAGATGCGAGCCGCGATCTCCTCGCCTACTGCCAGCGCTATTCAGAAGGCAATCCGCTGCTCGCGACGCAGCTGGTGCGCATGCTGCTCGACGACGGCGCCGTCCGCTACGAGCACGGACGTTGGGTGCTGCGTGCCGAACGCGACGGTGATCTGCCAGCCGCGCTCACCGGCCTGATGGATCGCCGGCTCGAGCGGTTGTCGGCGACCACGCGACGAATTCTGAATACAGCCGCCGTTATCGGCCGCACATTCGACATCGATCTCGCGATCGAAGCCGGGGCTGGTCCGGAAGACGAAGTACTGGATGCGCTCGATGAAGGTATGGCGCACGCGGTGATCGAAGCATCGCAGGACATTTCGGGCAGCCAGTTCTCGTTTACACATGGTCTTCTCGTCGACGCGGTACGTCGCACGATCAATCCGCGCCGCCTGTCGCGTATTCACGAGCGCGTCGCAGTCGCGATGGAACAGCGAACACCGGACAACGTCGCCGAGATCGCCATCCACTACGATCGTGCGGGAATTCCGCAGAAGGCGTTTCGTCATGCAATGGCGGCAGGTGGCGCCGCGCTCGGTATGTACGCGCACGCCGAAGCTCGCCGGTTCTTCGAGATTGCCGAGCGGGCCGCAAGCGATCCGGTCGAGCGCGCGCACGCGCTGCATCGCTTGGCCGAAGTCGCAGAGACAGAGGGACGTTACGCGCTGACCGAAGAGTTGTGCGACCGCGCGCTGGCCGGCCTCGCCGGCCGCTCCGACGACAACGCGATTCTCGCGCTCAGGCGCATGCGCGAGCGAACGCGTGCGCTGCAGGGACAGCCGGCGAGCGAGACGATTGCCGCCTGTCGCGAGTTGCTCGTCACCGCGCGGTCGCTGGAGGATCGGTCGGAAGAGGCGGCGCTGCTCAACATGATCTCGCAGTACCAAGGGCGATTGGGCGAGTGGCAAGAGGCCGAGGATGTCGCGCGCGAGGCGGTGTCGGCCGCCGAGCAGGCGAATGATGCGCGGCTGCTTGCGGAAGCGCTCACGCGGCTCGGTACGTCGATGATGGATCGCCGTGCAGGCGAGGCCGCTGGCTTCTATCAGCGAGCGCTCGCGGGCTTCCGTTCGGTCGGGGACCGGTGCGGCGAAGCGCGTTGCCATATCAACATCGGAATCATTCACCAACGCCTGGGCGAAGTGTCCGCCGCTGAAGCCGCATACGATCGCGCCCTCGAGGCAGCAAATGGCGCGCACGCGGTCGACCTCGCGGGACTCGCGTCGCTCAACCTCGGCGTGCTCTATCTGCGGCGTGGCCAGGTGGATCTCGCCAGCGACCGGTACGAGGACGCGTTGGCTCGTTTCACGGAGTCGTCGAACGAATCGCACCGTCTTGCGACGCTGTACAACATGGCCGACCTCGCGCGTGAGAGTGAAGACTGGGCGACTGCGTCTGCACTGTATGAACAGGTGTTGGGGGTCGCGGCGCGCATCGGCCAGCCGGACGTCGAGCTGGGCGCTCGCGCAGGCCAGGCACTTGCTGCACTCGCCGTCGGCGCGCGTTCAGTTGCCGAGGACGCGATGCGCTGGATTCGAACGAATGTCGAGCCCCGGCCGGACTGGTGGTTCCAGGGGCGAGATCTCGTCGACGCGCTTCGCATTCGACTCGCGGCAGAACGTGGCGACGACGCTCACGCGCTGCGCTTATTGCACGAGGCAGTGGCGATTGCACGTCAGTACGACCCGTACATCGCAGCTTATCTCGTCGCCGAGTGCGCGCCGTCCATGCGTCGCTCGACCGAGGCGTTGCTGGCTCTCATCGACCAGGTCAGCCCCGAAGTCGAGGCACTGGGATTGGCCGGCATCGCGGAACGTTTGTCTGTGCTCCGAATCGCCCTCGCCGGGGCCACGCAGGCGGCCTAACGGGCATTGGTGATCGATGTCACATACGGAATCGCCTTAACGATGCCGATACTCATGATGTCTGCCTGTCGCAGGCGGACGAGTGCGTTTGGAGCGGAGCTTTCCACCCGAGTTCTATCATGACAGCGCCATCCCTACAACGACCGAATCCCGCCGCGCGCGAAGGCACCGACGAGTTTTCCGCCGTCGTTGCCGAGAGTGCAGGCATGCGGCACGCGCTGCACATGGCGCGTCGCGTTGCCACCACTCCGCTGCGGACGCTGCTGCTGACGGGAGAAGCAGGCACGGGCAAAGAGCTCGTCGCTCGCTGCATCCATAACGCGGGCCACCACGCGAACGCGCCGTTCGTTTCCGTCAACTGCGCCTCGATTCCGGCGCCGTTGCTCGAGGTGGAGCTGTTCGGCATCACCCCGGCGCGTGGAGACACGAACCGCAAGCTTGGCGTGCTGGAGCTGACTGGCCGCGGTACGGTGTTTCTCGACGAAATCGGCGATCTGCCGGTGTCGCTGCAGGATCGCCTGCTCCGCACGCTGGAGGAGTACAGCATTCCGCGCTTCGGCGTCGGGAACGAGTCGCCGGTACATTGCCGCGTGATCGCGGCGAGCAAAACGCGACTCGAGGATTACGTCGCGGCAGGACTGTTCCGTGAGGATCTGCTCGCGAAGCTGTCCGTGCTTCGGATCGAGCTTCCGCCGCTTCGTGAGCGTGAAGACGACGTTCGCCTCATCGCCGATTATCTGTTGGCCGATGCCTCGCGTCAGCACGGCGCGCCGCGTCGCCAGCTTGGCCTCGACGCGGTCGCCGTGCTTCGGGCACATCGGTGGCCGGGCAATATTCGCGAGCTCAAGCACGTCATCGAGCGCGCGATCGTCGTGGCCGAGGGTCCGCTCGTTGGAGCGGAGCATCTCGTCATCAATCAGCGGCGCACGGGTTCAGGTGCGATCCGCGGCGCCGCGACGTTCGGCGAGATTCGCATTCCGGCCGACGGCAAGCGCCTCCGCGACATCGAGCGCGAAGCGCTCGAGCTGACGCTTCAGCTCACCGATTTCAATCAGAGCGCGGCCGCGAGAATTCTGTGCATATCGCGCCCGACACTCGCGAGAAAGTTGAGAGCGTACGGGCTCGCTCGGGACAATGGCGGCGCGCATTAGGCCGGCACGGATACCGATCTCCTCAGCGTAAGCACTCTAGTTGTCAGGGTCAGTCGTCAGGCGACAGTTGAAACGGCTTTTTCCTTACGGACTGTCGACTGACGACTGATCCTGACGACCTCGCCTGCGATGGCGGCGCAACCATCGCTATCAGTCCGCGGGTTGTTGCTGCGATAAGCAGTGCAGCGTGCCGAGCCCCCACACTAAGTCCACCGCGTGAATCCCGACGATTTCTCGATCGGGAAACAGTTCGGCGATCGTCGTCAAGGCGATGCGATCGTTGCGGTCATTGAAGGTCGGCACGATCACCACACCATTCGCGATGTAGAAGTTGGCATAGCTCGCCGGCAGCCGTTCGCCATTCATCTCCACGGCTCGCGGATAGGGAAGCCGAATGATGCGAAACGAGCCGCGATCGTCGCTCGCCAGCGCTAGCCGCCGCTCGTTGTCCACCGAACGACGATGATTCTCGCCGTCGGCCGGATCTTCCTCGTACGCCAACACGATCTCGTCCGCCGACACGAAGCGTGCGATGTCGTCGACGTGGCCGTGCGTGTCGTCGCCGACGCACCCCTCGCCGAGCCAGATCGTGCGCTGAATTCCGAGCGCGTCGCGGAAGACTGACTCGTAACCGTCGCGTGTGAGCCCCGGATTTCGCGACTGAATCGGCGACAGAAGACACTCTTCGGTCACGAGCAGCGTCCCGTGTCCGTTCGCGTCGATCGCTCCGCCCTCGAGCACGACGCGCTCACCGGTGTCGGGACGCACCGGCTCGATGCGCGGCAGACCCGTGATGCGCTCGATCGCTTCACCGACGTGAGCGTCCTGCTGATAGTTCGGATACTTCGCCCACGCGTTGAAGCGCCAGCTGACCAGCGCGACCTTGCCGTCGTCGCCGATCACGCCCGTGGGCGCTGAGTCGCGAAGCCACACTCGATCGTTCGGCACGACGTGCAGCCGATAGTTCCCGGTCACGCCGTGCGCCGCGAGCTTTCGTTCGGCGTCAGCCTTCACGTCCTCGTTGTGGCAGAGAATCTCGACGCGCTCGTGACGGTGCAACACGCGAACGATCTCGGCGTACACCCACGGAATTGGCTCGAGCTTGCCGGGCCAGTCAGGCTCGTGGTGCGGCCACGCAATCCACGTTGCTGCGTGCGGCTCGAACTCGGCGGGGAAGCGAGGCATTTCGAACGATGAAGGAGATGTGGTTTCGTGGCGCGCGCCAAGACCGGCGCGCGCGCCACGCAGTCATTCGCCGAGGTAGCGCGACAGAATGGGCGCGTAGGCGTCGATGCGACGGTCGCGCAGGAACGGCCAGTTGCGGCGCGTGTCTTCGATCAACTTCGGATCGCAGGTTGCGACGAGAATCTCCGGGTCGGTACCGGCCTGCGCGATGATGCGGCCGAATGGATCGGCGATGAACGAGTTGCCGAAGAACTCGAGGCCATTCGTGCCCGGCTCGTCTTCGTGACCGACTCGATTCGGCGACGCGACGAACACGCCGTTCGCGATTGCGTGCGAGCGTTGCATCGTCCGCCAGGCTTCCACCTGCGCGGTTCCGAATTCCGCTTTCTCGGACGGATGCCAGCCGATCGCCGTCGGATAGAACAGGATGTCGGCGCCGAGCAGCGACGTGATGCGCGCGGCCTCCGGATACCACTGATCCCAGCAGATCAACACGCCGATGTTCGCGAAGCGCGTCTTCCACACGCGGAAGCCGGTTGCTTGCTTCGCGACCGCGCGCGCACGCTCGTCGACCGTCGCGTCGCCCGGCGTGAAGTAGTACTTCTCGTTGAAGAGCGGATCATCGGGGATGTGCATCTTGCGATAGATGCCGAGCATCGAGCCATCGGCGTCGATGATCGCCGCCGAATTGCGATAGACGCCCGCCCCCTGCCGCTCGAAGATCGGCACGATGAGCACGACGCCGAGCTCCTTTGCCAATCGCTGCATGCGATCGGTCGTCGGCCCCGGAATCGGCTCGGCGAGATCGAAGCGCTCCGTCTTCTGAGATTTGCAGAAGTACGGCGCGTTGAAGAGCTCTTTGAGACAGATGATCTGCGCGCCACGCTTCGCCGCTTCGCGCACGCCGGCCTCGGCGGTGTCGACGGTCGCCGCAGGGTCCTGAATGATTCCGACGGTGAACGGGACTGAATCCATGGTTCAGAAAATAGGGGAAGAGGGAAGCGGGAAGGGGGAAGAGGGGGGAAGGGATTTGAGGGGAGGGCAAGAACAAAACCGTGCCCGCTTCCGCAAACCTCATCCCCCCACTTCCCCCTTCCCGCTTCCCTCTTCCCTCAATGCACCGCGATCACCACGTCATTCACATTCGTCCCCGTGTCTTTTCGCGGAATGAGTGCGTTCGCGGCGCGAAGGGCCGAGTTCGATTCGTGAGACGCGAGTGCCTGTGCCGGATCGCGGCCGCCAGATGAAATCGCGCTCCAGGTCGACGAGTCCACGATCGCGCCGGCTGATTCGGTAGCGCCGTCGCGGCCATCGGTGCCTGCGGCGAGAATCGAGATGCCGGACGCGGCGTCGCCGGCGTCGTGAAGCACACGCGCCGCTGCCAGCGCGATCTCCTGACAGCGACCGCCGCCGCCGCCGTGTGCGCCAGCCGCGAGCGTCACCGTCGTCTCGCCACCCCAGATGAAACAGCGCTTCTCGCCGGTGCGCGCGTCGAGCACGTGGCGCGCGATCGCTTCGCCCGCGCGCGCGGCCTCGCCGCTCAAACGCGGCTCGAGTATGTCGACCGTGTACCCCTTCTCGCGAGCGAGCGCCGCGGCTCCTTCCACCGCCATTTTGTTGTTGCCGATCACGCGTGCGCTGACGTGCGCGAACGCTGGATGCGACGACGCCGGCGTGTCGGGAATGGTTCCGCGCGTAACAGTCGTGAGATAGTCGCGCAGCGAGTCAGGCACGCGGCTGAGAAGGTTCGCCTTCTCGAGAATGGAGAGGACTTCCTTGGCGGTCGTGTCATCCGGAACGCACGGGCCCGAACCGATCACGGCGAGATCGTCGCCCGCGACGTCCGAAATCGCGAGGCAATGCGTGGCTGCGGGCGCCAACGCGAGTGCGAGACGACCCGCGCCCCATCGTGAGAAGCGCTTCCGTACCGCGTTCACCGCCTCGATGTCGAGCCCTGAGCCGAGCAGCATCTCGTAGAGCGAGACGAAGTCGCCTTCGTTCAGTCCCTTGAGCGGCGCCGCGATCAGGCTCGACGTTCCACCAGAGACCAGCACCACCGCGACGTCGTTGCCACGCCGTCCAGCGCTCACGTCGGCGATTTTTGCGGCGGCGGCGAACGAGTGACGTCCCGGAGTGGGATGGTCGCCGCGCATGGCCACCAGCGTCGGGTAGGGCGACGGAACATCGTCGTTCGAGACGACGATCCCGCCAATGATCGCGTGCAAGGATCGCTGCAGCGATCCGACTGCGGCCGCGGCCATCGGGGCCGCGGCCTTTCCAAATGCAAAGATCCAGACGCGCGACGCGCGATTGATCGAGAGTGCATCAATCGCGCGCGAGGTTAGTACTCCCGGAGACGCTGCCATCACCGCGGCGTCGTACAGCTCCATCAACAGCTTCCGGTCCGCGTCGACCGATACCGCAGATGTACTGGTGCTAATGCGATCCTCCTTTCGGTGGCGGCAGGGTTGCCGTCACGTCTTTGCCGAGCTCTGCGAAGGCGTCCGCCGACAAAACGTTGAACTTCATCATCCGCGCCGCGATGCGCCCGTCGGGCCCAATGACGAACACGTTTCGAGTATCCAGCTTGCCGTCCGCCGATCCATAAAGCTTGGCAACCGTTTGGTCGGGATCGCTGGCGAAGAGGTTCGGGAAGCTAGACTCGCGGGCCCAGTTGTTGAGCGTCGTATCGGCGTCGGTGCTGACTCCGAGCACGACGACCTTCATTCCATTGTTGAAAAGCGTGACGTACTGATCACGGTACGTCTCCATTTGGATCGTTCAGCCCTTGGTCCTTGCCTTAGGGAAGAACGCCAGAACAACCGTTTGACCCCGAAGCTCTGAGAGCTTCACGGGCTTTTGGAGGAGCCCGTAACGGGTGGCCCCAGGAAGGGTGAAATCGGGCGCCATGGCGCCCACCTCGGGTGCGAACGCCGCGGACCCCGGCGCCGGCTGCTGGGCGACCGCGACGGCCGCTGTAGCGGCCACCAGGGCCGCTGCAAGGCCCGCCGTACGCGGCCTCAGAATCGATGACATCGAGCTACCTCGGCAAAGAATTGAGGGGAAAATGGGGCAGAAGGCACCGTGAAGCAATGACTTGTGACGTGTCGCACACCGCTCACGCACGGCGACCAACCGAGGGGACACCGGGTGTCACCTAGAAAGACGCTAAGAGTATTTAACGCTCCCGATTCCGACTTAACTCGCGGAATGGCACCTGCCAATCAGTTCGTCGACCATTGCGGGACCCCTCATGCCGGAGAGACGTGTGATGCGAAAACTGACCTGGCTCATGATCGCCCCCGTGGCGGTGGTAGCCGTCGCGTGTGGGCGAAACAGCTCGCCGAAGCTGGACGATGCGCTGAAGAGCGACCTCGCCCTTGCCTCGCAGATGCAGCCCACAAATCCCATTTCGCCGACGGAGGCCGGGTACGCCCCGCAGCAACAGCAGTATGCGGCGCGCGCCACGCCGGCGGTCGCTCGACGCACCTCGGCCCCTGCGCGACGGACGTCATCCTCGAGCCGGTCCAGCGGGGTGTCCCGTTCGAGCGGGAATGGCGGATACTATCCCGCGCAGGACCCGCCGGAGACGGTGGAGAAGCACACGGGCCGTGACGCGGCGATCGGCGCGGCGGCAGGTGCGGTGCTCGGCGCGACGACGGCCCGCGACAAGGTCAAGGGTGGCCTGATCGGCGCGGCGGTCGGCGGCATCGCGGGAGCCGTGATCGGCAACAACGTCGACATCACACGACGTCGCGGCTGGTAAAGTAAAGATGCCGTAAGCGCGTGCTCGCGCTTGCGTGAACCGAGGGGATGATGAGAGACTCACTGCGTGGATCTGACGCTCGTCCGGTCCACGCAGTTTTTTCGTTGTCGCCGTGCGCGGGTCCCCGCTCGCCGTTCCCCTCTCGCCTCTCTCGCCTTCATGTCAATCGACGAAGTGCTCGACAAGCTAGTCCGCGACGTCGAGGCATCTGTTCACGCCTTTTACCGCGGCGATGTTCGCCAGAACACGCAGCGCGTGAGAACCGACACGTTCCGGAACGCGGCGAGGCAGTCGCTCGTCACGATCATCGCCGAAGGAGGTGGAGCGACGTCGATCGTGACGCCGCCTACGTCTGGCGGCGGGCTCACTTCTGATGAAATCGCCGCCGCCACACGATGCGTGATGGCGTGGCAGTCGATTGGAACGCCTGGCGTGACGAGTCTCGAGACGCGCTGCATTCCGGCGGCTCGCGAGATCGTACCGACATGGGCCGAGCGCGAGAAAGCACGACTCGCGCTCAAGCGAGTCTCAGGCTGATTTCGGTGGATCGCCCATGACCGACGTCGCCCAGCCGACGACGGCGTCGCCGCCGTCCGCAACGGCGGAAGTCGCCGCACCAGCGCGTCCGTCGACCGGGCGTCGCTACGATCGTCGTATCATCGACGGTCCGTTGCCCAGCGCGGTGTGGCGCATCGCATGGCCGACGATGCTGAGCAACATCATCGGCGGGCTTCAGGGAATCGTCGATCACGTGATGGTCGGCCACTTCGTCGGCTATCGCGGCAACGCCGCGATCGGCGTCAGCTGGCAGATGTTCCTCGTCGTGATCGTGTTCATCTCGTCGTTGTTCATCGGGATGAGCGTGCTCGTCTCGCGCTACGCGGGCGCCGGCGATGAAGAGAGCGTCGATCGCGCCGTCTATCAGGCGTTCCTCACGGCGATGGCGATGTCGCTCGGCATTCTCGCGCCGATCGGCTACGTGTTGTCGCCGTGGCTGCTCGATCTCGTGAACGCAGCGCCGGCCGTGCAGGCGGAAGCGCTGCCGTTCCTACGAACGATGTTCGTGTTCAGCAGCGGCATGCTGATGTTCTTCATGATCGGCGGCGCGCTGCGTTCCGCGGGCGACGCGCGAACGCCGATGGTGCTCGGCGTCTCGATGACGCTGCTCAACATCGCACTCAACGTCGTGTTGATTCGCGGGCTCGGGCCGATCCCCGCGTACGGCACCGTCGGCGCGGCGATGGGAACGTCGATCTCGTCGGGCGTCGTTGGCGCGTACTGCCTGTGGAAGCTCATCCGCGGCGGCTGGGTCGTTCGCTTCCCACACGGCAAAGCGCTCGCGCCCGATTGGACGATCATCAAGTCGCTGTTCCGTTTCGGTCTTCCGAGCGGATTCCAGGGCGTCGCGATGAACGTCGGTGGCGTGCTGCTGCTCGGCTTCATCGGCTCGGTGACGAACGGCGCCGCCGCGCAGGCGGCGTTCGCCATCTGCTACTCGCAGCTATTCTCGCTCATCACGTGGACGTCGCAGGGACTGCTTGGCGCAAGCGCGGCAGTCGCTGGGCAGAATCTCGGGGCAGGGAAGCCGGATCGCTCTGAGCACGCGATTCACGTCGCTGCACGAATCGGTCTCAGCGTGGCGGTGATCATCGGTGTGTTTTTCATGTTCATGCCGCGCCAGTTGCTCGCGGTGTTCGGCATGAGCGATCCGACGGTGGTGGACATCGGCGTTCAGCTGCTTCGCGTACTGAGCGTGTCGGGCCTTTTGATCGCGGTGGCCCTGACCTACACCGGCGGTCTTCAGGGCACGGGTGACACCAAGAGTCCGCTCTACATCTCGATCGTCTCGCAGATCTTCGTGCCGCTTGGCATCTGCGTCGTCGTGAAGGCGACGACGAAGCTCGAGCCGATCGACATCTGGATCGCGATTCTGGCCGGACACGCCACGCGATGCGGGTTGAGCGTGTGGCGGTTCAATCAGGGGAAATGGCGGACCATAGCCGTGAACGTCGTCGGGAAGTAGAGGGAGGCGACCGGCGACCGGCGTGCCGGAGGGAGCGAGGCGCTGGCGTGCGGCGACGGCAGCGGAGTACGGAGTTGCCCCGCACCCCCACCTCAAATCCCTCGACGATCCCCGCATTCCGATCTCGCTTCTCCTCACCCGAGAGACGCATGGGTCCCAATCGCTGCGGCAAACTGACGCGACCGTACCATAATGAGAGTTTCTGATTTCATGACCGACTGAAAGAGCATCTGGCCGTCGGCGTACCGTGGCTGGTAAATAAGATCCGCGTAGTTGTCTCCTTGTAGCGTTCCCGCACCGAAGCTTTCGCGGCCGCTCGGTGCGCCCACCAAGGGCCGCAGGGAGCAGCGCACAATGTCGGAAGTCCACGGAAGAATCGTCGTCGCGCTCAACCGACGACTCGTCGACGTCCTCACCCAGAGGATCCGCACGAACGCGGTGAAGGACATCAGCTCGCTGCGCGATGCGGTCGGTGTCCTCGGTGAAGATGCCGACGCGCTCAGGCAAGTTCTCGAGCATCAGGATTTCCTGGGAATCTCCAGCGCGGTTCCCAACAAGACGCGCTCGGTCAGAGATCAGATCGACCACGAGTCGCGGCTCGAGACCCCTCCTCGCCGCAGTCTCGTCGGCGTGTTTGCCCTGAACGCGTCAGGACTGTCGCCGGCGCTTCAGCAGGAATTGGTCAAGCAGCTCAGAGCGCTGCCGATCGTCGCGTCGGCGTACCTGGAATCGAGCGCCGCCGTTCCTGCGTCCGACGCGCCCTCGTACATCGACAATCAGACATATCTAAACACCGCTCCACAGGGCATTGGTCTCAAGACACTGCCGCCGGGTATTCCGGACGGCACCGGGATCGGGCTGGCCGTGATCGATTTCGCATGGAACCTTCATCACGAAACGATCGCGACGGTCGATCAGACACTGGACAACGGCCAGTCGCAGGATTTCACGGACGCGCAGGTTGCGCACGGAACCGCCGCTCTCGGTTTGATCCTGGGCCATGCTGGCGAGGCGATCCTGGGTATCGCTCCAGGTGCGCACCTCAAGGCGCTTCGTGCTCCACACGATCCGGATCCGGATCCGGATCTCGTGACCAATCCGATCGCCGTCGCGATCGCGAGCGCCGCCAAGAAGCTGACAGCGGGTGACGTGCTCCTGATCGAGATTCAGGAAACGCAATTCCGGCCGGTCGAAGTCTACCTCGACACCTTCGCCGCCATCGCGGATGCGACGGGGGACGGTATCATCGTCATCGAGCCCGCCGGCAACAACACGTGCGATCTCGAGCAGCTCGCGAAAGACAAGGACTCCGCACCGGCGTGGAATCCGCGGGACGATGATCCACCGGAGTCGATCCCGGATTCCGGCGCCATCATCGTCTCTGGATGCAGTGAAGCGCCGCACGTGCACCACCGACTCGGCGACTGCAATCACGGCGATCGAGTCGATTGCTATGCGCCTGGCGAAGATGTCGTGAGCGCCGGAGCGGTGGACCGCGTTTCGTCGATCCACGACGTTGCCGACCAGAACAAGTGGTATTGCGACGATTTCGGCGGCACGAGCTCCGCGTCGGCCATCATTGCCGGCGTCGTGCTGCGCATTCAATCGTTGGCCCGCGTCACGCCGAAGCTCAACCGAGTGCTCACGCCGAGCGAGATTCGATACGTCCTGAAGTCGTCGCTCGGCACACCGATCGAGGCGGACAACAAGACCTGGTACATGCCGGATCTCGCAAAGCTCCCGCAGATTCTCGATCAACTCGCGAGCGGGCCGGCCGTCGCGGCGGCCCTTGGCTCCAAGCCGCGAGAGCTGGTGCAGGCGTGACACAACGCGGGCTCCACGAGGCTAGGGCTGTCGCCGATCCGCTCGCGGCCGGCGCAGGCCTCGCGTTGGATCCCGCCGCTCGACTGCTTGCCGATCGCCTGGCGATCGACCGAGAGCTTGGCCGCGGCGGAACGGCCGTCGTGTATCTGGCTCGAGAGACGGCGACGGGCAGAGCCGTCGCTTTGAAGCTCCTTCGCCAAGAGCTCGCCGCGGCGGTTGGCGTTCCGCGCTTTCTTCGAGAAATCGAAATCGAAGGACGCCTGAATCATCCGCACATTCTGCCGATCTTCGATTCGGGCTCGGTCGACGGGCGGCCGTTCTACACGATGCCGTACGTCGAGGGTGAGACGTTGCGCGATCGCATTCGGCGGGAGCGGCAGCTTCCGCTGCCCGCCGCGCTCTCGATTGCTCGCGCGGTCGCCGGGGCGCTCGATCACGCGCACTCGCGGGGCGTCGTTCATCGCGACGTGAAACCCGCGAACATACTTCTTGCGCGTGACGGCGGTGTGTTTCTGGCGGACTTCGGCATCGCGCGCGCGATGACCGTTGCAACGGGCGATCAGATCACGGACTCCGGCATCTTCGTTGGCACACCGGAGTACATGAGTCCGGAACAGGCCGCGGTGAAGCCATCGCTCGACGCGCGCAGCGACGTGTACGCGCTCGGCTGCGTCGTGTATGAAATGCTCGGCGGCGAGCCGCCATTCACCGGGCCGACCGCGCAAGCGATCGTCGCGCGGCATTGTCAGGAACCGCCACGGTCGCTGGCGGTCATTCGTCCGTCGCTCGGGCCTGGCGTGCAACGCGTGCTCGAGCGCGCGCTCGCCAAGGTTCCAGCGGATCGATTTGCGACGCCATCCGAGATGGTCGACGCGCTGGATACGGCGCTCGCTGCAACGGAGGTTGTTGCAACGCGCCGCTCGCGAGTTGCGTGGATCGCCGCCGCGGCTTCGGTCGTTGCGCTCGGAGCTGTGGCGCTTCTCCCACTCTGGGGTGGGCGCGCTGACCTGGACGCCAACCGCATCGTCGTCTTTCCACTCCTCGACGCAGCGGTGCCCACCGAGCCGAATGGAGAAGGGATTGCCACGTATCTCGGCTACGCGCTCGAGGAAACGCGCCCCCTTCGGTGGATGCCCGCGTGGGCGCACCTGAATCGTGACGAACGTGCGAACATCAGCGCGCTCACGCCGTCGCGCGCGAGCGAGGTGAGCCGAGCGGCGCGCGCGGGCTTCTTCATCGACGGTTCGATCCTGCGCGTCGGCGATTCCATCACCGTCGTGCTGCAGTTGCACAGTGTTGCCGGCGATTCGGTCGTGAAAACCGCGGGATTCTCGGGCATGGGTCCGGCGCACGCGATCGGCTTGCGAGCGATTGCGGAACTGCTGCCGGCGCTCTTGGCTTCTGGGCGCCACGTGGATTTGAGCACACTCGAGGAGCTCAAGCCGACTGCGGCGGCCAACTTCCTCCAAGGCGAACGCGAATACCGGCGCATGCAGTTCGCGGCCGCAATCCAACACTACCACGAAGCGCTGCGCGAGGACTCCTCGTTTGCTCTTGCCGCCCTCCGCGGCGCGGAGGCGGCGAACTGGGACGGGCGTTACGGCGACGACACCGCGTTTTCTGCTGTGGCGCTTCGTAGCGCGACGCGGCTGCCGCCGGTGCGCGCGTTGGTTGCCGGGGGGCTGCACGCGTACCTGACCGGTGCGGCAGACACGTCGCTCGCGCAGTTGCGTCGCGCATTGGAGATCGACTCCACGGCGGCGCCAGTGTGGACGCTCCTCGGCGAGGTCTATCTTCGCATGCTGCCGTCATTGGGATCGTCCGACTCGCTCGCGCGCAATGCGCTCGAGCATGCTCGGCGCGCCGATCCGGAGTTTGCGCCGGCGTTGCTCCTCCTCGAGGAGATCGCATTGCGCGATGGCCGCGTCGACCAGGTGCTCGCGCTCCGCGAAGCGCTTCGCAACGCGGGAGCGGATACGACGCATCAAACGCTGCGCGATCTCACGCTGCGCTGTGTGAGACAGGGCGCCGCGTCGATCGATTGGCGAGATGCGGCGCGACGGGACCTCCGTGCCGTGCAGCAGGCAGGGAAGGTGCTCTCGTCGGGGGCATCTCAGGCGGCCTGCGCACGAAGCGCATTCCAAGCCTCGTTCCAGTCCGATACGCCGTTACTCAGCGCGCGTTGGGGCGCGCTGTTGGGTCTGCAGAGCGTTCTCGTTGCAACGGGAGAAGATCGCGAGTTGTTGTCATTGCTGTCCTCGAAGTCAGCCGCGGACCTGCCGGTGTGGATGCTCTATGCGCTCGACGCGATGGCAGGTGCAGACGTCAGGTCCGAAGCGATGCAGATGGTGGAGAGGCGAGGGTCCAGCTACGCCGCGATGTCGTCGTCGCATCTCTACGTGCTGGGCGCGTGGTCCGCACATCTCGGCGACGGCGAGCGACTGCAGATCATCGCGCGCGAGCTGCATCGCAAAGCCGACTCGTCGCACGTGCGACGCGACTCGCTTCTCGTTCGTGCCGTCGATGCTCGCATCCCGCTCGTCAAAGGCGACACTGTCAAAGCTGTGCGGCTGCTGCAGTCGCTCGTGCCGACTGCGCCGCGCGATCAGCTCGCGTGGCAACCGTGGGAGGCCCTTGGCGCGGAGCGGCTTCTGCTTGCGCAGATCCTCTACGCACGCGGCCGATTTGAAGACGCGATCAGCGTCGCCAGCCGGCTCGATGCGTCCGAACCGATCGCTTATCTGCTCTATCTTCGTCCGAGCCTCAGTCTCCGAGCCAGCGCCGCACGACGCCTGGGGAGGAACGATCAGGCTACGGTCATGGAACGGCGTCTCAGTAAGCTGGGCGTGCAGGTCCCCGCGGTTCCTTCCTCACCACCCGATCCCACGAGGTAGCCATGCCGACGAAGAAGTTGAAAGGCCCGAAGAGCAAGTGGAAGCCGAAGAAACATTCGGATGCCGACTTGAAGACGCTCAACGCGTGGGCTGCCGAACTGCATCGCTGGGCGGCGATCATCACCTCCGAGGCGCGAATCGCGGAAGGAGCTCGGCCATCGTCGTCGAATCACATTCCGGATCCGCCGGACCCGCCGTTCATTTGAGCCGCGCCTGTTCGGCGAACGGCGTTCGGCGTTTGACTCGCCGCACGCCGTCGCCGGTTACAGGATTCAGCGTGCCTTGACCAACTGTCTAAGCACATACGGCAGAATTCCGCCGTTCTTGTAGTAGTTCATCTCCTCGGGCGTGTCGATTCGCGCGATGACCTTGCACTCCTTCTTCGCGCCGTCGGCAGCGGTTGCCCGCACCGTCAACGTCGACTTCGGCTTGAGATTGGCATCCAGACCAACGATGTCGTACGTCTCGAAGCCGGTGAGGCCGAGCGACTGACGCGAATCCCCATTCGTAAACTCTAACGGAATCACGCCCATACCAATGAGGTTCGAGCGATGGATCCGCTCGAACGACTCGGCGATGACCGCACGCACGCCGAGGAGCAGGGTGCCCTTCGCCGCCCAGTCGCGGCTCGAGCCAGTGCCGTACTCTTTACCGGCGATGACGACGAGTGGCGTGCCCTTCTGCTGGTACGCCATCGAAACGTCGTAGATGGACTGGGGGGCCCCCCCCGATTCCAATGTAGACAAGCCGCCCTCGGTCCCCGGCACCATTTCATTGCGTAGGCGAATATTTGCGAACGTGCCGCGCATCATCACTTCGTGGTTGCCGCGACGTGCGCCGTACGAATTGAAATCCTTCCTCTCGACGCCATGCGCGATGAGCCACTTTCCGGCCGGACTCGATGCCGGAATGTTGCCCGCGGGCGAGATGTGATCCGTCGTGATCGAGTCGCCGAGCATGGCGAGCACGCGTGCGCCAGTGATCGGCGGGATGCCCGGCGGTTCCATCGTCATGCCCTCGAAATACGGCGGGTTCTTCACGTACGTCGATTCCTCGTCCCATGCGTACGTCTCGCCCTTGGGCACGTCGAGCGACCGCCACTCGTCGTCGCCCTTGAAGACGTCTGCGTACTGCGTCTTGAAGAACTCGCTCTTCACGCTTCGTGCGACCTCGTCGGCGATTTCCTGCGGCGTCGGCCAGATGTCGCGTAGAAAGACCGGACCGTCCTTGCCGACGCCGAGCGGCTCGCGCGTGAGATCGAGATCCATGCGACCCGCCAGCGCGTAGGCGACGACGAGCGGCGGTGATGCGAGATAGTTGAAGCGCGTCTGCGGATTGACGCGCCCCTCGAAGTTGCGGTTGCCTGAGAGGACCGCGGCGGTGACGAGCTTTCCGCTGTCGATCGCCTGAGAGATCGGCTCGGGCAGCGGACCGGAGTTGCCGATGCAGGTCGTGCAGCCGTAACCAACGAGCTGGAACCCGAGCTGATCGAGATACTCCTGAACACCCGCGCGGTTGAAGTAATCCGTCACGACCTTCGAGCCCGGCGCGAGCGAGGTTTTCACCCACGGCTTTCGCTGCAAGCCCTTCTTCACCGCGTTGCGGGCGAGCAACCCGGCCGCGAGCATCACCGACGGATTCGACGTGTTGGTGCAGCTCGTGATCGCCGCGATGACGACGGCGCCATGTCGCAGTGTGAACGACTGGCCGTTGTACTCGACCTTCACGCCGCCCGGCGCTTCTTCGGCTTCGGCGATGGCGACCGCGGCGGCCGCGGCCTCCTCGGCGCCACCCGGGATGTTCGCCGCCGCGGCGGCAGCACCGCCGGTCTTCGCGAGGTCCGTCGCAAGCGCGTCGCGATACATCGACTTGGACTTCGAGAGCGGAACGCGGTCCTGCGGACGCTTCGGTCCAGCGAGACTCGGCTCGACTGTGCCGAGATCCAGCTCGATCGTGTCGGTGAAGACCGGGTCGGGCGTGGCGTCGGTTCGGAAGAGACCCTGCTCTTTCGTGTACGCTTCGACGAGCTTGACGTGATGCTCGTCGCGCCCGCTCAGTCGCAGATACTTGAGCGTTTCCTCATCGCAGGGAAAGAAGCCCATCGTGGCGCCGTACTCGGGCGCCATGTTGCCGATCGTCGCGCGATCGGCGAGCGGAAGCGTCGACAGGCCAGTGCCGTAAAACTCGACGAACTTCCCGACGACCTTCTTCTTGCGAAGCATCTCGGTGACGGTGAGCACGAGATCCGTCGCCGTGGCTCCTGGCGGAAGCTTGCCGTGCAACTTGAAGCCGATGACCTCGGGGATCAGCATCGACACCGGCTGGCCGAGCATCGCCGCTTCGGCTTCGATGCCGCCGACGCCCCAGCCGAGCACGCCCAAGCCGTTGATCATCGTCGTGTGCGAATCCGTTCCAACGAGCGAATCCGGATACGCCAGCGACTCTCCATTCTCCTGCGAGACGAACACCGTCTTGCCGAGGTACTCGAGATTGACCTGGTGGCAGATGCCAGTGCCGGGCGGCACGACGCGGAAATTCTTGAACGCGTCCTGTCCCCAGCGAAGAAAGACGTAGCGCTCCTTGTTGCGCTCGAACTCTTTCTCGGTGTTGATGAGAAACGCCGCTTCCGTTCCGTATTCGTCCACCTGGACGGAGTGATCGATGACGAGATCGACCGGCTGTAGCGGGTTGATCTTCTGCGGGCTGCCGCCGAGCGCTTTGATGGCGTCGCGCATCGCGGCCAGATCGACGACGGCGGGAACGCCGGTGAAGTCCTGCAGCAGCACGCGGCTCGTACGGAAGGCGATCTCTTTCTCTTCCTTGCCGGCGACGTCCCACTTCGCCATCGCTTCGATGTCGCCGCGCTTTACGAACGCGTCGTCTTCGTTGCGCAGCAGATTCTCGAGGAGAATCTTGAGGCTGAAGGGGAGCTTTGCGGCGCGGCCGCCGGAGATCTGATCGAGCGCGCCTAGGCGGTAGATCGTGTAGCCCTTCCCGTCGACGGTGAGCGTCGAGCGGGCACCAAATGAATTCTTGGGGGTCATGGGTTGTCTCTCGGGCTCGTCGGCCAAGGTCTGGTGGGCCGATACGAGGGTGACAGACGGAGCCACTGGCGGGGCTCGCGAGCCGCACGCCAGGCTGACGGTGAATCTAATCAGGCCGGTTCGGTCGTGCAGAGTGTCATCCTGAGCGAAGCGAAGGATCTGCTGCTCCGCGGGTTAACAGCAGATCCTTCGCTTCGCTCAGGATGACAGATGTTTCAGCGCCTCGATCTTGGGCTTCCGGCTCTTCGGACTGTCGAGACTGAACGCGCGCGCATCGCCGAGTTGGGCGCGAACGTACGTCTGTGTCTCGTCGATTGCCTCCTCGAGGGCCTTGTCCTTCTTGCCGCTGAAGGTCGCTGCGACGATTTCGCCCGCGTCATAGTCGTACTCCCAATAGCCGATCAACCGGCCGCGATCGAAGATGGCATGCGCGGCGAGATCGATGACGCTGCTGCCCGGCCGTTCACCAAACGTGTGCTTTTCCACCGTCGCGCGATCCATGTCGTCGACGAGCGATGCCACATCGCGGCGCGTTGCCGAGATCGGGTCGAGGCTGCTCACGAGCGCGTACTGTGGATCGGCCGGCGCCGAGAATCCGCGAAACAGCGCGACATCGCCGGGCAGCAGCAGGCGACCGCTTCCGTCGGCGACTGGTTCGAGGCCGAGTGGCATGACGGCGTCCTTCGCCGCCTTCACGCCGAGTCCGGAGAACCATTGGAATTCCTTCATAGTCGCCGGTCCGACCCAGCGAAAGAAGTGTCGCGCGAGCTCCGTGTACGCGTCCGTCTCGGAGAGCTTGCGTTTGGCGAGCGGGTTCGGCGTCCAGCGCACGTACTTGTATCGCTGCTGATCGAGTCGTCCGCCGACGGGAACGCGACGGATGTCACCGCTCGCCTGCAGGCGCCCAAGCGCGAGCGGCAGCGTTGTGATCATCCCCCTCTTTTTGCCTTCCTCGCCAAGATTACGCGCGGCCTTGCCGGTTGCCGCTCGAATGGCTTCCGGATCGAGCGGCTCCTTGCCGAGCGCGGCGAGCACGGCCTCGCACAGCTTCTCGACTTCCTTCTCCGTGACGCCGAGCTTCGCGGCGGTCTTCATGTCGCTTTCGTTGAACGAGCGTCCGACCGTCAGACCCAGCGCGAAGTCCCTCGAGGGAAGGACGTACGTGCAGCCGCGCGCGGCCGGCAGCTCGTGAATCTCGAGCTTGTCGACAGCCATGTCGGCGTCCGCGCGAGTCGTGCGCGCTCGGGCGAACAGCGTGAGGTACGGTCCAACTCCGCCGACCGAACGAGACCACCCCGATTGATCGAGGACTTCGGCGGCTTTTCGACCGCGCAGTGCTCCATCGAGTCCCTGACGATGCCACCACCACGCGCGAAGCTTCGAGTCGTTCATGTTGCAGATCTGGTGAGGCCGGCCAGCCGGCGAGGTCACCGAAGATCAGCAGTCCGGTGTCATCCGCGCAACGGCGCTCGGGATGGTGACAAAAGGGCGGCGCTCGCGTGAGCGCCGCCCTGTTTGCACAAAGTCGGATCTACTTACGGCACGATCGGAGGCGGATTGCCGCTCGCGCCAGCACCGCCACCGCCGCCGGTCATCGGCGTTCCGAGTCCAGCGCCGCCGCCCATCAACGTGATTGGCGCCGCGGCCGCGCCTGTCGGCGTCTTCTTCTTCAGGAATGGGACGCCGTTCGCGATCCAATCGGCGGCGGGCATGCCCTTCAGGTTGTGATCGTAGAACTGATGCATGCGTACTTCCACGTCGTACTGGTTGTCGTAACGCGTGAAGCCGTGCGCCTCGCCCTCGTACGAGAGGAAGATGACGGGCTTCTGGAGGAAGCGCAGCGCGTTGTAGAACTCCACGCCCTGCAGCCATTCCGTCGATCCGTCGTTCGTGCCCTGCACGATCAGGAGCGGCGTGTTCATCGTCTTCGCGTGGAACACCGCCGACTGATCCATGAACAGCTCGAGATTATCGTACGGATTCGTGCCGAAGCGACCCTGGCCGTACGTGTCGTAACGGTGCTGGTTCGTGCCGGTCGTCTTCCACAGCTGGTTGAAATCGGCCACGAGATCGACGGCCGCGGCGCCCGCGACGACGGCGGCGAACATCTTCGATTGCGTCGACACGTACGCGGCGCCCTGGCCGCTGTAGCTGTGGCCGTGGAGACCGACGCGCTTCGGATCGGCGTAGCCAAGGTCCTCGACCTTCTTCACCGCGGCCTCGATCGAGTTCAGCATATCAGTATGAGATCGCCCGGTGTGATAATAGATGTCCGGGATCATCACGAGATAGCCGTTGCTCACATAGTCGGAGTACTGCGGTGCCGTGGCGTATCGCGGCACCTCGTACTTATTCAAGTTCTGTGAATTCTTCTCGTAGTAGTCCACGAGCATCGGCAGCTTCTGGCCCTGCTGATAGCCGTCGGGAATCGCGAGCGTGCCTTGCAGCGGATGCCCGTCCTTGTCCTTGTAGCTGAACAGAATGCGGTGTCCCCAGCGGAACTCCGCCTGCTGCGGGTTCGCGGTGGTGAGGCGCTGCGGGTTCGAGAACTTGCTGTCCGTCACCCAATAGTCCGGGAATTCGACGAACGTTTCCCGCGTCACGAGCAGCTTGTCCGCGTTCTTCGCCTTGATCGGCCGGCCGAAGATGCGGTCTTCGTACACGAGCTTCGTGAGCTTGTCGCCGTCGAGCTGATAGAAGCCGGCCTTCTTGTCGGTCTCGGTGAATGCGGTGAGCGTGATCGGCTTCGAGAGATCGATCACCGTTCCGCCGCCGCCGCCGCCGCGACCACCACCGCCGCCGCCGAACGCCGGCGCGCCGCCTTCGTTGTCGAGCGCCACATAGCGCAGACGCGTTTCGGTTTTCGTGCCTTCGCCGTTGGTCAGGTTCTTCGGCGCGCCCGAGCCGTCGAGCGACACGACCCACAGATCGTACTTGTGATCCAGGATCACCGACTTGCCGTCCTTCGTGTAGCCCGTGATGCCATACGCAGGCTTCTCACCCACGTGATCCTCTTCGGCGTTCACGAAGCTCACCGGCGCCGACTTCGTGATGTTCACGTGCTTGTCGGCGGCGATGTCGTACGACCAGATGTTCTTGTCCTTCCAGTAGAGGAAGTATTTGCCATCGGGTGACAGGCCCATCGTGCGCTCTTGGCCTTTGAGCACCGGCGTGCGCGCGCCCGTGTTGGCATCGATGCGATAGACATCCGAAAGCTGCGGCTTCCAGTCGTCGACGTAGTCCTTGTCGTCCTGGCCGATCGCCCAGTTGCCGTTTCTCGCCACCTGCACCCGGTCCATCTTCGTGTCGGCGAGCGGGACGAGCTTTTTCTGCGCGAGAATCACCGTCGCGACGAACGTGCGATTGCGATCCTGCTGCGCGCGCACCATCTGCACGGACTGGATGTACGGGTCTTTCCAGTGCCACACGTCGACGTTGCCGATCGGCTCGGCGGCGACGGTGGTATCGCGACGCTGCTGCGCTTCCTGCTCCTTCAATCCGACGAACACCTTCGCGCGATCGGGGCTCCACGAGAGCGTTCCCTTCTCGCTGATCACCATGCTGTCAGCCAGGCCGGTGAGGCTCTTTCGGTCGAGCACGAACGATCCAGGCTCCGCGCCATCGAGTCCGGAGAACGCGATGAGCGCGTTCTCTTTCTCCGTGAAGCCGCGGCGCGCCATGCCGCGAAGCGCGGCGACGGCGGTGCCGGCGCTGTCCCACGTGAGTCGCGCGTAATCGGCGCGCGCGTTGTCGAGCGCGCGGCGCTGCCAGGTGCTGCCGATCGACTCGATATACAGCCCGTTGCCGTCGCGATCCGTCGACGAGACGGTGTAGGCCAACAGCGTTCCCGCTCTGTTGAACTCTGCCGCCGACACGCTGCCGACCAGCTCGTCCATGCCGTCGCGCAGGTGGTGCACGATCATGTCTGTGCCTGCTTGAGCCGGCGGTGCCGCTGCGCCGCCGCGACCCCCTCGTCCGCCGCCACCGCCACGTCCACCACGACCAGCCGCGGCATCCGGCGGAGCACCCGCGCGCGCCTTGCGAACGATCAGCGCGTTGGAGCCCTTGGAGAACGCGAACGACGCCACGTTGTCCCAGCTCGTGATCGTGCCCGTCGCGAGGTTTCGAAGCTCGAGCTTCGCGGGGCCGCTCGGCTGTCCGCCGCGACCGCCGCCGCCCTCGGCGTCCGGCGCAGGCGCGTTGTCGCCGCCCTGGGTGTTGGTCGCCTGCGGCTCCGCGACGAAGTACGCGATCCACTTCGAATCATCAGAGAACTGTGATCGCGAGCCGCGCGGGATCTTCTGCTCGGCGCCGCCCGACAGGTTCTTGACGAAGAGCGTGTCGTCGACTTTTCGCTGGTTGTAGCCGTAGCTGGCCCAGGTGCCGTCGTCGGTGATGGCGACGTCGCGAACGCTACGCCAGCGCGCATAGTCGGCGACAGTCATCGCCTTCTTGTTATCGTCGGCGCGCGGGGCTGCCGCGGTGGTCGTGGGCGTCGGTGCCGACGCGTTTCGCCCCCGCTGGGCGGCGGCGAGACTCGGCACGACGGTGAGGATCGTGAGGGCGATCGAAAGATGTGGTGAACGGCGCATGGGAATCTCCGTGCGGTACCCTGGAAGCGACACGAGCGCGCAAAGGGGAAGGTGGTGCGACCAAGCTACGCCCCGGTGGTCGTTCGCGACAGCGCGACCCCGCCACGCCAAGCGCTCACTGTGTCATCCCGAGCGCAGCGAGGGATCTGCACTTTCGTTGTTGCGGCCAACGCAGGGCTCGTTGATCTTGCCCTGATGCTTACGCCCAGCGATCCGATTGAGTTGACCGCGCAGTTGATGGCCATCGATTCCACCAGCGGCCGGGAAGGCGACGTCGTTGCGTGGCTCGACGGATACCTGGCCGACCGCGGCTGGCGGACCACGCGCATCCCCGTATCCGACGGCCGCGCCGATCTCTTCGCGACGGCGGTCGATCAACCGCTCGTCACGCTATCGACCCACCTCGACACCGTTCCGCCATTCATCCCACCCCGGCGCGACGCGCACAACTTGTATGGTCGCGGCGCCTGCGACGCCAAGGGCCTGGCGGCGTCGATGGTGTGCGCGGCCGAGTCGTTGCGCGACGAAGGCGCGCCCGTCGGGCTGCTGTTCGTCGTTGGCGAGGAGGTCACCCACGACGGCGCCCATGCCGCGAACGAGGCGATCGCGAACGGACTCGTGCCCGCCACCAGCCGAGCCATCGTCAATGGCGAGCCGACGGAAAGCACGCTCGCGCTCGGCACCAAAGGCGCCATTCGCGTGATCGTCCGAACCTCAGGTCAGGCGGCGCACTCGGCATATCCGCACCTTGGTAAATCGGCGACGCGAGACCTCGTGCACATGCTCGCCGAGCTCGAGACGATGCAGTTTCCAGTCGAGGACATGCTCGGCCGCACGACACTCAACATCGGCGGGCTCGCTGGTGGCGTCGCGGACAACGTGGTCGCGCCATGGGCCGAGGCGCGCTTGATGATCCGGCTCGTCACGCCCGAGGACGAAGTGCGCGAGCTCATCGAGAAGTGGGCGCACGGCCGCGCTTCGCTCGAGTGGGGACCGATGGTGCCGCCCGTGAAGCTCGGGGTGGTCGACGGTTTTCGTACGTCGGTCGTGGCGTTCGCGACGGACATCCCCGCGCTGACGAACTGGGGTCAGCCGTACCTGTTCGGTCCTGGATCGATCCACGTCGCCCACCGCGACGACGAGTACGTCTCGTTCGACGAGCTTCGCGCCGCGCCCGGCGCCTACGCACGCATTGCACGAGAGGCGCTGAACCGCCACGCCTGACGATTGGCCGAACGGCCGATCCAGTCTTATAGTTTGCTCATGAGGCACGTCGGCCGGATCGTGTTCGCATGGGCTGTGGCCGCCGGATGCCGGCATCATGCGGTGATCACGCCGCACGCCGAACCGGTGGTTGAGCGCGGCGTTGCCGGTGTTGTATTCGACAGCCTCGCCGGCGGGGGCCTGCGCGACGCGCGCGTGGAGCTGGCGAACGCATCGCATCCGGAGCAACGAACCACGACGCTCTTGACGGATTCCGTCGGTCACTTCGCCGATAGCGATCTCGCGCCCGGCAGGTACATCGCGACGTTCTATCACCGGCGATTGGATTCACTCGGAATTTCGGCCGCCACTCTGCTGCTCGATTTGCGCGGGCCCGGCGGGCTGTGGGTCGACTTCGTCGTTCCGTCTGCCGCGAAGCTTCGATCGGTGTTCTGCGGGACCAAATCGATCGCTGATTCGACGGGGGTGATCTTCGGACGTGTGTTCGACGCGCGAACGCGCGCGCCGCTGTACGGCGCGGTCGTCAAAGGAGAGTGGCTCGATCTGGACGTGCAATTCGGCAACGGCGTTCGACTCGGCCGGCCACACACCGAAGCCAGGAGCCGGTCGGACGGATTCTTCGTGCTGTGCGGAATGCCGATCACGACAGACGTCAGCGTCGAGGCGGCGCATCCGGGAAGGCGCAGCGGCGTGATCGGACTACACCTCGGCGATGGGCTCGCGTACCGCGATCTCTTTCTCTCCGACTCACAGCACGTGGTCATTCATGGCAACGTGCTCGGCGCCAATGGCGGACCGATTCCTCGCGCGCACGTTTCGGTCGCGAGCTCGCACACCGAGGCGGTCGCCGATGAAAACGGCGTGTTCAGCCTGATGGTCGATCGCGCGGGAACACAAACGGTGACTGCACGCGCGATCGGCTACTACCAACAAGAGCGTACCGTCGACGTCTTTCCTGACAGCACGCAATGGGTCGAGCTCGACCTGCCGACGATGGTGTCAGTGCTCGACACCGTGCATGTCCGCGGTCGCAGGCTCAACGACGATCCCCACGGATTCAACGCGCGCCGCAACAGCGGCTTCGGAACGTTCCTCACTGACGCCGACATCGGCGCCGCGATTCCGCGCAGCACGACGGATCTGATCGAGCGTTCGCCGGCCACGCCGCTCGCACGACTGCCGAACGGACACCTAGGTGTGCGTGTGCGGGGAACGCCCTGTCTTCCAGTGCTGGTCCTGAACGGCCACAGCCTGCCCATCCTCCAGGATGTCACGGAGATCGACAATCTCGTCGATCTCACGAACATCTCGCGAATGGAGATCTACACTGCCGGGGAGATTCCGCGGCAGTTCATGCAAGGGTCGCCGTGCGCGGCCATCATTGTCTGGACGAAACACTGAGTTCTCCGTTCCGTCGTTCAGGCTGCGCCTCGTTCCCCGGCTTTGATCGGCAGGATGCGCTCGATCTTCCGTGCGACGATCGCCTGCGTCGGACACACATTCACGAACTCGCCGTCCGCCGGCGACCAATCGGTGGTTCGTGTGCGAGGGTACGCTTTGCCCTCCGCGTCCATGCCCATGAGGCTGGGAGCGAGCGCGACGCACAGGCCGCAGCCGATGCACTTGCCGTGCTCCACGCTCAGCTCGAAGCGCCGCCTCGGGTAGACGCCGCCCGGTTGGTCGTAGAACGCGTCGATGTCCTCGAGTGCTTTGCGACCGGCGCGATGACCTTCCTGGATCGTGTGCGAGATATTCTTGAAGCTCAACCAATCCTCGCCGCACCGAGGCCGGATCAGCACCATCGGCGGACCATTCCAATTGGTCAGCGGGAACTGCTGCAGCGCGTGCATCATCGTCGTTGCCGCACGCATGTAGATGTTGGCGAATCCCAACGCCGTGGGATCGGTCAACGGCGACAGGTCCGTGCTGCCGACGTCCACTGCGATAATGAGATCGGCCGACAGCGCGGCGATCGCGACCGGCAAGTTGTCGATGACGCCGCCATCCACACACAGCCGCTCGCCGACACGTCCAGGCGGGAAGTATCCGGGCAGCGCGCACGACGCATACACGGCATCCTGCACCGACACGTTCTTGAGACCGGGAGTTCCCCAGATCACCTGCGCCCCTCGATCGAGGTCGACGGTGTTCACGAGCAGCGTCGTCGGCAAATCCTCGAACGTCCCCTCGGGCACCACCGAGGCCGTCAGGCTGCGCAGCGGATCCTCGAGATAGATCGAAGGTGACCGCATGCGCTCCATCAGCATGCCGAAATGGTTCAGCCGGAACAGGTCGCGTCGCTTGAGCGATTCGGCGCGTCGCACGAGCTCCGCCGTCGGGAGACCGCCGACCCGCGCCGCGGCAAGCAGCGCGCCGATACTCGTGCCGGCGTACAGCGATGGGACGATCCCGCGCTCCTCGAGCGCCATCATCACACCGATGTGCGCAAACCCCTTCATACCGCCCCCGCCCAGGACGAGAGCGATGCGCCGTGACGGAGTCGAGGAGCGGGTCATACCTAAAGAAGTAACGGCGTGTCCGGGCTGAAGTTGAGCATCCCGGTTACTGGAGATACTCGTACAATCCGATCAGCCCGACGACGGTGCCGCCAACCATGATGATCGTACCCGGCGTATCGCCGATGATCGCTCCGGCGATAAGTCCGGCAACGCCGACGATCATCATGGCCCTCGCCTGATTCTGCTGCATCGTGCCACCGGCGAGCAGTGGGCGAGCAGGACGCGCGGTTTCGCGTGAGTGAACGCCAGCACGCAGGCCAGTCATCGGGGCGCCGAGCACCTCGCGCGATGCGGCGGGAGCCGCGACGGGTGCGCTGGCAGTGTCGGGAAGAAGAGCCGCCGTTGTCACCCTCAGCGTGTCCGTCGAGGGAACAGAAAGCAGGCCCTGCGCACTGAGCGGGCCGGCGACAGCGACCAGGAGGGACAGTACCACAGCTGGAACGGAACGACGCATGGGATCTCCTCGGACAGGTCTTGGAAAGAAACGCGCCAGCAATATGGACAATGGAAGGCCAATGGAGGGAGTGGCTTGAGATCGGCTCTCGCCTCGCGTGGTGCGCCCACCTAGTCTTGTGTCCATGACTGCATCGCAGCCTGTGACCGGCAACACAAATGAGCGCTCGCTTGTGCGGGCGATGGGCGTTTGGGGCCTCGCCGCGGGGATCGTCAATGTCACCGTCGGCGGTGGAATCTTTCGTCTCCCCGCGGCCGCAGCAGGGTCGCTCGGGCCGGCCGCGCCGCTGGCGTACATCCTGTGCGCCGTCGCCATGGGACTCATCGTCCTCTGCTTCGCCGAAGCGGGGAGTCGCGTTTCGCTGACGGGCGGGCTCTATGCGTACGTCGAAGTTGCATTCGGGCCGCTGATCGGATTTCTCGTCGGCGTGATGCTGTGGGCCGGGATCACCTTGGCCACGTCCGCCATCGCTTCATTCTTCGGCGACGCGCTCGGGGGGCTCATTCCGTCGCTCGCTGGCGGCGTCGCGCGGATCATCACGCTCGCGGTCATCCTGCTCGGCTTTGGTGCACTCAACATCGCAGGCGTGCGCGGCGCGAATCGGTTCAACGCCGGGATGACGGTGGCGAAGCTTCTGCCCCTCGCCGTGCTGCTGATCGTCGGCGTCTTCGCGGTACACGCTGAAAACCTTCACTGGAAGGACACGCCTGGAACCGGTGAAGTGGCTCGCGCGTCGGCGGTACTCATCTTCGCATTTCTCGGTATAGAGTCCGCGCTCGTGCCGAGTGGTGAAGTGATCGATCCGGCGCGAACGGTTCCTCGATCGATCGGCGTCGCAATGGTCGGAATCACCGTGCTCTATCTCGCCGTGCAGATGGTCGCGCAAGGCATCCTCGGGCCGGATCTCGCGCAGCAAAAAACACCACTCGCCGAGGCGGCGGCTGTCGCGATCGGCGCGCCTGGACGATGGCTGATCCTCATCGGATCGATCGTGTCGATGTTCGGCTACATCGGCGCCATGGTGCTCGCGGGCCCGCGCCTGCTGTTCGCGCTCGGCCGCGATGGATTTCTTCCGCCCCAATTGGCGCGCGTTCATGCTCGCTTCCGCACGCCGCATGTGGCGATCGCGCTGCACGTCGTCGCCGTGTTCGTGCTCGCCGCGACGGGCACCTTCGAGAAGCTCGGCATCATTGCGAACGGTTCGATTCTCCTCGTCTACGCCGCGTGTTGCGCGGCGGTGCTCGAGCTTCGGCGCCGTCACATTCAAACCGATCGTCCGCCCTTCCAACCGCCGTTCGGAATCCTGATCCCAGTGCTCGCGTTTGCCGTAATCGCGTGGATTCTTTCGAGTCTCACGGCCGGAGAATGGAAGGCCGTCGGAATCGTGTTCGTCGCGGCCATCGTGCTGTATTTCGCGACGATGCCGTCGCGTCGCGCGGCGCGATCCGTTCCTGCGACGGAGACACTGGCGTGACCGACCCGCTGCTCGCGTACCGCGCCGAGTTCCCGATTCTCGAGCGCTCGACGTATCTCGTTTCCAACTCACTCGGCGCGATGCCGCGCGCCGTCCCAGAGCGCCTCGCCGAGTATGTGGATCAGTGGGCGGAGCTTGGCGTTCGGGCGTGGGCGCGCGGCTGGTGGGAGATGCCGGTGAGCGTCGGCAACGAGATCGCGCCGCTGATCGGCGCGGGACCGGGCGAGATCGCAATGCTGCCGAATGTGACGATCGCGCAGACGGCCGTGCTGTCGTCGCTCGAGTACACGTCGCCTCGCGACACGATCGTCATGACCGATCTCGATTTTCCATCGGTGCGCTACGTGTACGACGGCCTCGCGACGCGGCTCGGCGCGCGAATCAACGTCGTGCCGAGCGACGACGGAATCTCGATCGACACTCAGCGACTGCTCGACGCGATCGACGAGCGCACGCGACTGGTCGCCATCTCGCACGTGCTGTTCCGGTCGGCGTACATCATGGACGTCGAAGCAATTTGCCGGCGTGCTCGGGAACTTGGCGCGCTGGTGTCGCTCGACGCGTTTCACTCGGTGGGCGTGATTCCGGTCGACGTCAAACAGCTTGGCGTGGATTTCCTGAGCGGCGGCGTCTTGAAGTGGCTGTGCGGAGGACCGGGCGGCGCGTTTTTGTACGCGTCGCCGGAGGTCAGTCGCACGCTCGAGCCGTCGTTCACCGGCTGGCAAGCGCACGAGCGGCCGTTCGCGTTCGAGGGCGAGATGCACTACGCGGAGCATGCGTGGCGCTGGCTCAATGGCACGCCGCCGATTCCTGCGCTCTACGCGGCGATCGAAGGTCCGCGCATTCTGTGCCGCGCAGGCATCGACGCGATTCGCGCGAAGAGCGTTCACCAGACGTCACGTCTCATCGCGCTTGCCGACGCGCGCGGGTACAAAGTCACGGCGCCGCGCGAGGACGCGCATCGTGGCGGGACGGTCGCGTTCGACGTGCCGCACTCGTACGGCGTCGCGCAGGCGCTCCTGGCCAACAATGTGATCGTGGACTATCGGCCGAATGCCGGCATTCGCATCGCGCCGCACTTCTACACCAGCGACGCGGAGCTCGAGCGCGCGGTCGAGATGATCGATGCCATCCTGCGCGACGAGAGCTGGAAGCCGTTCGAAGCTCGCCGAGGAACCGTGACATGAAGCGATTGTTCGCCGCTGCGGCGATGTGTGCCATCGCGACCGCCGCACCCGCGCAGATGGCTCAACGGGCGAACGGATTCGCTCGCGCAGACACCGCCGGCTTGCGGCACACGCTCGACGCGATCGCGCAGGCGCACCACGGTGTGCTGGGATACTACATCTCTAATCTCGACACCGGTGAACAGCTCGCGCTGAGAGCCGACGAGACGTTCCCGACGGCGAGCCTCATCAAGGTTCCGATTCTCGTCACGCTCTACGATCTCGTCGAGCAGAAGCAGCTGTCGCTCGACGATCCGCTGACCGTGCTGAAGATTGATCAAATGCCGGGAAGTGGGGTGCTGCAGTTCATGCATTCGGGCATGTCGCTCAGCGTGCACGATGCGGCATCGCTGATGATCATCCTGAGCGACAACACGGCGACGAACCTGCTGCTCGACCGCATCGCGATTCGACGGGTGTGGACGAAGATGGAAGCGCTCGGTCTCGCGCACACGAAGGTGCACTCGAAGACCTATCTCCGGCTCACGAGCGTCGCGATGGACAGCTCGGTGAAGTACGGACTGGGCGTCAGTACGCCGCGCGAGATGGGACATTTGTTCGAGCTTCTCGCTCGCGGAAAGGCGGTCAATCCGCCTCTTGATTCCGCCATGTTGGACATTTTGGCCAACAACGCGGACGGCGAACTGATGCAACGAAGCATCAATGGAATGGCGGTTCCGCACAAAACTGGAGCGACTGATTCCGTGCGGACCGAGTGCGCGCTGTTCCATCTGCAGTCGCGCGTGGTCGCGTGCGGCTTCACGAAGCAGAACACCGATATCCGTTGGGTGGTCGACAACGAGGCGCAAGTCTCGTTGGGAAAGATCGGGGCCGCTGTCGTAGCGGCCTGGCCGCCGAAGCCCTGAGGGTCGACAGCCGACTCCACTGTTTGGCCCGCCGTATGCCTCTCTCGCAGTGCCCGAGATGGGAGACGCATCGTGCTTCGTCGCTGTCTGATTCTCGCTTTGCTCCTCGCGGCCCCGGCTGCGGTGTGGGCTCAGTATTCGACGTTCATCCCGCCAACGCCCAAATCAAGCGATTCAGCGGCCGCGGCGGCTGCCGCGGCGGTCAAAGCGCGGGCTGAGCGGGCGACTGCCGCGCGCATCGCCAACATGAAAGCGTGGGTGGATTCGGCGGCAGGACTGCCGCCGAGACCGTCGCGCGGAGCAGACACACTGTTGCTCCCAGTCGACACCACACAAGTGCTCGTCGCGACCGCAAACGGTCAACCTGCCCGACCCATTCTCGGTCCGCCGGCTCCGGAACCGCGGACTGAGCCAACCACTGAACCGCGCACCGAAAGGCCGCGAGCCGCGAAGGGGCGCGCAGGCGAACGCGCGCCAGAGACCGCGAGCGATCTGCCACTGCTCATGATGATTGGAATGGTGTCGTTTGTCGTTGGACTCATCCTTCTCGCACCTCCCACCCGCCCTCATGCGTAGAGTCCTCGGTGTAACGTTCTTTGCCGCCGGCGGTTTCGTGCTATCGCTCGGCTTCACGCGCTACGCGCAGGGCGCGATCGCGGCCGACAATGCTCGACAGGCGTGGGATGAGCACTCGGCGCAGGCGGCTCTCGCCGCGGCGCACGCGTTTGCGCGCGCGCATCAACCGACGGCGATCGTCGATGGCTCGCCGGTCGCGCGTCTCGTCATTCCGAAGCTCGATCTCGATGAGATCGTGCTCGAGGGCGTCGACGCGGACGATCTCAATGCGGGGCCAGGCCATCTGCCGGGGACGTCGATGCCTGGCGAGCGCGGCAACGCGGTGATCTCCGCGCATCGCGACCGCCACTTCAAGCACTTCGACGAGATCGGCGTCGGCGACACGATCATGACGGAGTCCGCGTCGAGACAGGACCGCTGGGTCGTGATCTCGACGCGGGTGGTCGACAAGGATGCGCCGGCGATCGTGCGAACGAAGGACGCGACGCTCACGCTGACGACCTGCTGGCCGATTCGCTACGTCGGCAGTGCGCCGGAGCGATTGATCGTGACGGCAAAGCCTCTTTAAAGCCGGGGACGGGCGACGGGCGGCGGACGACAACTGCTGCGCGCGGATCAAGAGCGTTGGCCATCGATCGGCGGCCCCTTGTCGGTCGCCGGTCGTCGGTCGCCGATCGCCCATCGCCGGTCGCCCATCGCCCGTCCCCCGTCGCCGGCAGTTTAGTTTCTTCTCATGCTCCGCATTCTCCCAAACGTCGACGCCGCGCTTCGCGCGC
>Ga0207652_10000135_pt1 | contig 78257 bp, 57 predicted proteins | sample KBSC63BmetaG_FD_184334 | JGI IMG/M metagenome (GOLD analysis project Ga0207652, IMG submission 184334) | Corn rhizosphere microbial communities from Kellogg Biological Station, Michigan, USA - KBS C6-3B metaG (SPAdes) (version 2) | ecosystem: Host-associated > Plants > Roots > Rhizosphere ... | reverse complement strand
GTGGTGGTTCGGCTTGCCGTCGTCGTCTTCGCACGCGCTGATCGGCGGCCTGTGCGGCGCCGCGTTTGCCGCGTCCGACGGCAATTTCCGCGCGATCATCTGGGCCACCGATCCGAACCGCTGGTGGCAGGGTGGCGGGTTGATCCCGAAAGTACTGGTGCCGATGGTGGTGTCGCCCATCGCGGGGTTCGTGCTGGGCATCGTGGTCATGGGCGCGCTGCTTGCGCTGTTCGCCTGGTTCGCCAATCGCAAGGGATGGTTGCGCCGGTTCGGGCGCACGCCGTTCGTGAACATGTTCTTCGGCAAGGCGCAACTGGTTTCGGCGGCAGCCATGGGCGTTTCGCATGGGATGAACGATGCGCAGAAAACCATGGGGATCATCGCGCTGGCGCTTGCCGACGCGACGCTCGCGCATAATTTCGACCACCTGCCTTCGTGGCTGCACTTCCTGCGGATATCGGACGTCGGCGGCCAGTTTCCGATCCCGGTATGGGTCAAGGTGGTGTGCGCGCTGGTGATGGCAGCCGGCACCGCGGGCGGCGGCTGGCGCATCATCAAGACGCTGGGACACAAGATGGTCAAGCTGCATCCGATCAACGGCTTTGCCGCCGAGACCGGTGCCGCAGCGGTGATCATCGTGTCGTCGATTTTCGGGCTGCCCGTATCGACCACGCACGTGGTGTCGTCGTCGATCATGGGCGTCGGGGCATCCAAGCGCTTCAACGCGGTGCGCTGGACCGTGGTCGAGCGCATGGTGTGGTCGTGGATCCTGACCCTGCCGATCAGCGCGTTCATGGCGTGGGTGCTGGTGGAGATTTCGCGGCCGCTCTGGGGCTGAGTGCAGCGCGCTACACTGCGCGCGTGAGCGCAACCGATCCGCACGATGCCGTTCCATCCGACGACAAGCTGGTCGTCGCGATTTCCTCGCGCGCATTGTTCGATCTCACCGAATCCCACGAGCTGTTCGAGCGCGATGGCCTGGAGGCTTATCGCGCCTACCAGATCGCGCACGAGAACGACGTGTTGCAGCCGGGCGTGGCATTCCCGGTCGTGAAGAAACTGCTGGCGCTGAACCGCCCGGCGCCGGACACGCCGTATGTGGAAGTCGTGCTGCTGTCGCGCAATTCCGGCGACACCGGGCTGCGCATCTTCAATTCGATCCAGCACCATGGGCTTGCGATCAGCCGCGCGGCCTTCACCTCGGGCGAGGCGACCAGCGAATACATCGCGCCGTTCGGGGTGGATCTGTTTCTTTCGGCCAATGCCGAAAACGTCGCGCGCGCGCTGAACTCGGGCGTGGCGGCGGCGACGATCCTGCCCTCGCAGGTGCGTGATGCACATTCCGCGCAGTTGCGGATCGCGTTCGATGGCGATGCGGTGATCTTCGGCGACGAATCCGAACGGCTGTCACAGGAGCAAGGGCTCGATGCGTTCCACCGCAACGAAACCGAGCGCTGGAACGAACCGCTCTCGGGCGGACCGTTCCGCAATTTCCTCGCCGCGCTGCACCGTTTGCAGGCCGCCTTTCCGCCCGAGGATTCGCCGATCCGCACCGCGCTGGTCACCGCGCGCTCGGCGCCCGCGCACAAGCGCGTGATCCTGACGCTGCGCCGGTGGGGGGTGCGCATCGATGAGGCCCTGTTCCTCGGCGGCCGCGACAAGGGTCCGTTCCTCGAGGCGTTCGGCGCGGACCTGTTCTTCGACGATTCGCCGATCAATGTCGAGTCGGCTCGCCGCCACGTGGCGACGGGGCACGTGCCGCATGGAGTGTCGAATGTCAGGGATTAGGGACGAGGGGCGAGGGGGCGAAAGCGCGCCCCAAGTTACTCGCCCCTCGTCGCTCATCCCTCGCCCCTCGTCCCGGTACAATGACCGGCTTGCCCAAGAAGCCGGATTCCCCCATGCCGCATCCACCACTCAATCCCCTCGATTTGTACGACGTCCGCGCACTGCTTTCCGACGAGGAACGCATGGTGCAGGATTCGGTCGCGCGCTTCGTCGACGACAAGGTGCTGCCGATCATCGGTGACTGCTTCGACCAGGCGCGCTTCCCGGCCGAACTGATTCCGGAAATCGCGTCGCTGGGCCTGCTCGGTGCCACGATTCCAGAGTCATACGGCGGCGCCGGGATGAACCAGGTCAGCTATGGCCTGATCTGTCAGGAAATGGAACGCGGCGATTCCGGCCTGCGCAGTTTCGCGTCGGTGCAGTCATCGCTGGTGATGTACCCGATCTTCGCGTTCGGCAGCGAGGAACAGAAACGCGAATATCTGCCAAAAATGGCGGCGGGCGAAGTGATCGGCTGCTTCGGTTTGACCGAACCGCACGGCGGGTCCGATCCGGCCAACATGAAAACCGTCGCGAAGAAAGACGGCGGCGACTGGGTGATCAATGGCGCCAAGATGTGGATCACCAACGGCAACCTCGCGCACGTGGCGCTGGTGTGGGCCCGGACCGATGATGGCGTGCGCGGGTTTCTGGTGCCGGCTTCGACGAAGGGCTTCATCGCGCAGGAAGTGCACAAGAAGATGAGCCTGCGCGCATCGGTGACCAGCGCGCTGTTCCTCGATGACGTGCGCGTGCCCGACAGCGCGATGCTGCCGAACGTGAAAGGTTTGCGCGGCCCCTTGAGCTGCCTCGACGCGGCACGCTTCGGCATCAGTTGGGGCCCAATCGGCGCAGCGCAGGCGTGCCTGAAGGAAGTGCTGGATTACACGCAGGAGCGGGTGTTGTTCAAAAGGCCGCTTGCCGCCAATCAGGCGATCCAGTTGCGATTGGCCGACATTGCGCGCCGCATCACCACTGCGCAACTGCTGGCGCTGCAGCTGGGCCGGCTGAAGGATGCGGGGCAACTGCATCCCACCCAGATTTCGCTGGCGAAGTGGAACAACGTGCGGATGGCGCTGGACATCGCGCGCGAATGCCGCGACATCCTCGGCGGCGCCGGCATCACCACCGAACACGTCGCGATCCGGCACGCGCTGAATCTGGAATCGGTGGTGACGTACGAAGGTACGCAGACCGTGCATCAGTTGGTGGTGGGGCGTGAACTCACCGGGATCAATGCGTTTTAGGTCTCCAGCTTTAAGAAGAAATCGGTCTTTCTTCGCCATTCCGGATGCCGCGAAGCGGCGATCCGGAATCTGCTTCCAAATGCTGCAAAACAACAGCAGATTCCGGGTTCCGCCCGCAAACTGCGCGGGCGGTCCAGGAATGACGGTAAGAACGATTGAGACTCGATGCATCAGGAGACTCGCATGAAACTTCGCAACAAATGGCTGGCCGGTCTTGCCATGGGCGCCATGCTTGCTTCGGGGGGCGCGATGGCGGCGGTCGATGCCAACGCAATACATATCGCGCTGACGTCGCTGAAACTGGCGCTGGTCAAGATCGGCGTGGCCAACGCAATGCTGTCGAACCCGACGCCGCCGTCCAGCAATGCCGAGGCGCACGTCGCGGCACCGAACCAGTTGAGCAGCCAGGAGATCCACTCGATCCTGGTCAGCAAGGGCGGGGTGATCAACGTGTACCTGGCGCCTGCCGTCGGTATCAGCGATGGCATCGTGCAACTGGTTCCGAAGATCGTGACCGACAAGAGCGGCAAGAAGGGCGTGCAGTACACCTGCTACAGCCCCAACATTCCCGACATCACGAGCGCCGCGCCGGAGTGCACCTACCACCCGGCCGGGAAGTGATCCGCTGATGTCGGACGCCATGCCGAAACCGGAGCCCGTGCTGGAAACGGAGCGGCTGATCCTGCGTCCGCCCTGCGGCGACGATTTCGAAGCCTGGGCCGCGATCGCGCAGGACGAGGAAGTCATGCGGCACCTCGGTGGCGTCAAAAGCCGTTTCGACGCATGGAACCATTTCACGGCGGCGGTCGGCTCGTGGCACGTGCTCGGCTTCCACGCGTTTTCGGTGATCGAGAAGCGCACCGGTCGCTGGGTCGGCCGCGTCGGTCCCTTGCATCCGGAGGGCTGGCCGGGCGATGAAATCGGCTGGACGCTCGCGCGCGAAGCGTGGGGCAAGGGTTACGCCACCGAAGCCGCGACGGCCGCAATCGACTGGACCTTCGCAAACCGCGGCTGGACCGGGATCATCCACTGCATCGCACCCGCCAACACCGCGTCGCAGGCGGTGGCCAGACGGCTCGGTTCCACCCTGCAAGGACCCGGCCACATGCCCGCGCCGCGCGATCAGGATCCGATCGAAATCTGGGGCCAGTCACGCGAAGAATGGTTGGCGCGCCGCACCCACCGTATCGCCTGAAATCATCGAGATGAATGCCATCAAGACTCCCATCCCGGCGCGGCACAAGGGTTTCAATCGTGCCGAAATCGTCGACCAGAATTTCACCGAATTCGTGCAGGCGTGGCAGGGCGAACCTGCGTCCAAGTCGCACGATGATGCCCCGGTGCTGCTTGGCAGCGCGTGCAGCGTGCGCGATTTCCGCGAGCTGTTCGAGTCGCAACTGATTTCGCGTCACCTCGACCTGATGGCGCGCGTGCTGCGCGTGCAGAACAAGGTGTTCTACACGATCGGTTCGTCGGGCCACGAAGGCAACGCGATGGTGGCGCGGCTGACACGGCATACCGATCCCGCGTTCCTGCACTATCGCTCGGGGGCGTTCATGGCCGAACGCTTCCGCAAATTGCCGGGCATGGACCCGGTGGTGGATTCGGCGCTGTCGTTCGCGGCCAGCAGTGAGGATCCCGCGTCAGGCGGGCGCCACAAGGTGTGGGGTTCGAAACCCTTGTGGGTGCTGCCGCAGACGTCCACGATCGCTTCGCATCTGCCGAAGGCGCTCGGTACCGCCGTCGCGATCGAACAGGCGCAGCGCATCGGCCACGCCCTGCCGGTGCCGAACGATTCGATCGTGATCTGCTCGTTTGGCGATGCGTCCAGCAACCACGCCACCGCACAGACCGCGTTCAACGCGGCGGGATGGACCGCGTACCAGCGCTTGCCGGCGCCGGTGCTGTTCGTGTGCGAGGACAACGGCATCGGCATTTCGGTGAAGACGCCGAGTGGGTGGATTGCCAACAATTTCCGTGATCGCAAGGATCTCGACTATTTCTTTGCGGATGGCCTCGACCTCGCCGAAGGTTATACACAGGTGCAGCGCGCGGTCGAACATTGCCGCGGCATGCGCCGCCCGACGTTTTTACATCTGAAGACCACGCGCCTGGCCGGCCACGCCGGCACGGATTTCGAAATCGAGTGGCGCAGCTTCGAGGAACTGATGGCGCTGGAAGCGACCGATCCGCTGCTGCGTTCGGCCGCGATCGCACTGGAATCCGGCGTGTACACGAAGCAGTCGTTGCTCGACCAATACGAAACCACCCGCAAGCGCTGCTTTGCCGCGGCCGAAGAAGCCTACGGCCGCCCGAAACTGAAATCACTCAAAGCGGTGATGAAGCCGCTGGCGCCGTACACGCCCAAAGCCGTCGCCGCGGAAGCCGCGCGCGCGGACTATGCGGACAAGCGTGTCGCGGTTTTCGGCGGCGACGACAAGTTGCCCGAAAAACTGCCGCCGCGTCACCTCGCGCTGGTGATCAATTCGGCGCTGCACGACCTGCTGGCGAAATACCCGGAATCGCTGCTGTTCGGTGAGGACGTGGCGCAGAAGGGCGGCGTGTACACCGTGACCCGTGGGCTGCAGAAAGCCTTCAAGGGCGCGCGCGTGTTCAACACGCTGTTGGACGAAACGATGATCCTGGGTCTCGCGCAGGGCTACGCCAACATGGGCATGCTGCCGGTCCCGGAGATCCAGTATCTCGCGTACTTCCACAACGCCTGCGACCAGATCCGTGGCGAGGCGGCGTCGCTGCAATTCTTCTCGAACGATCAGTACCGCAATCCGCTGCTGGTGCGGATCGCGTCGCTGGGTTATCAGAAGGGCTTCGGCGGGCACTTCCACAACGACAACTCGATCGCGGCATTGCGCGACATTCCGGGACTCGTCGTCGGTTGCCCGTCGCGCGGCGACGATGCCGCGATGATGCTGCGCACGCTGGCCGCGCTGTGCAAGGTCGATGGCCGGGTGTGCGCCTTCCTCGAGCCCATCGCGCTGTACATGACGAAGGATCTGTACGAGCACGGCGATGGCGCGTGGCAGTTCGAGTATCCCGCACCCGATCAGGCGATGCCGCTGGGCGAAGGGCGCGTGTACGGACCGAAGGCGAACGATCTCGCGATCTTCACCTTCGGCAATGGCGTACCCATGGCGTTGCGCGCCGCACGCGACATCGAAGAGAAGCACAAATGGAAAGTGCGGGTGGTCGATCTGCGCTGGTTGGTGCCGCTCAACGAAAAATTCATCGCGGCGCAGGCGAAGACCGCGAAGCGCATCATCGTGCTGGACGAAGGCCGCCGCAGCGCGGGCGTGGGCGAGGGCGTGATCACCGCGATCGTCGAGGCAGGATTGGGCGACAAACCGCTGCAACGCGTGGTGGGCGCGGATACCTACACGCCGTTGGCGGACGCGGCGCTGCTGGTGCTGCCGAACGAAGCCGACGTGGCCGCCGCAGCGGACAAGATGGCGTGACCGGCGCGCGCGCAACGCGATGAAGGCGAACGTTGCCACGGACGCCGGCGTGCCGCAGCACGGGCCCGCCCGCAAGCCGCCGCGCCGAACGCATTTCGGCATGATCGGTTCGGTCAGCTTCGTGCACATGTTGAACGACATGATGCAGTCGGTGATCGTCGCGATCTATCCGCTGCTGAAGGGCGATTTCCATCTCAGCTTCTTCCAGATCGGCGCGATCACGCTGACGTTCCAGTTGACCGCCTCCCTGCTGCAACCGGTGGTGGGGATGGTCACCGACAAGCACCCGCTGCCGTATTCACTGCCGGTCGGGATGTGTTTCACCTTCAGCGGTCTGCTGCTGATGTCGGCGGCGCCGACTTATCCGGTGCTGCTGCTCGCCGTCGCACTGATCGGATGCGGCTCATCGGTATTCCATCCGGAGTCGTCACGCGTGGCGCGGATGGCTTCGGGCGGGCGCTATGGCCTCGCGCAATCGCTGTTCCAGATCGGCGGCAACCTCGGGCAGGCCCTGGGACCGGTGCTGGCGGCGGTGATCGTGCTGCGGGTGGGGCGCACGCACGTGGGCTGGTTCGGGCTTGCGGCCTTGCTGGCCATCGTGGTGCTGCTGCAAGTGAGCCGCTGGTACAAGCAGCACGCCGACGAGCGGGTGACGCGCCGCGCCGCGAATGCGCAGCCGCTGTATTCCCGTCGGACGGTCGTGCACACCATTTTGGTGCTGCTGGTGCTGATGTTTTCGAAGTTCTTTTATCTCGCCAGCATCAGCAGCTACTACGAGTTCTACCTGATCCAGCATTTCGGCGTGTCCACGCACACCGCGGCCAATCTGCTGGGCGTGTTCCTGTTCGCGGTCGCGGTCGGCACGATGATCGGCGGACCGCTGGGTGACCGCATTGGCCGCAAGCGCGTGATCTGGTTTTCGATCCTGGGCTGCGCGCCGTTCACGCTGGTGCTGCCGTACGTCGGCCTCGGCTGGACGGTGGGATTGAGTGTCGTGATCGGGCTGGTGCTGGCGTCCGCGTTCCCGGCGATCATCGTGTACGCGCAGGACATGCTGACCCACCGCATCGGCATGGTGTCCGGGCTGTTCTACGGCTTCAGTTTCGGACTCGGGGGCATCGGTGCCGCGGTCTTGGGCGGCGTCGCCGATCGTTTCGGAATCGTGTTCGTGTACCAGGTCTGCGCGTTTCTGCCGTTGCTCGGAATCCTCGCGGTATTCCTGCCCGATGTGCGGCCGCCGCAGGCCGAGCGGTAGGTTGGGCTGAGCGGCTTCATGCGAAGTCCGCAACGCGCTCAGCGCACCAACCATCGCAAGTGCCGTTCGCTGAGCTGCAGCAAGGTGAACCCCATCGCGAGCGCGAACACGATCACCGGAAACGCGAATTCCCACGCGTAGCTGTGGAAGTACGCGTGCAGCATCCACGCGGGCTCGACGAACAAGTCGTGGCAGACGTAAATGCCGAGCACGCATTCGGCGCCGACATGCGGCCACCAGCGCCCGCCCCATCCAGGCACTGCAAGTCCGAACAGCAGCGCACCGATACCGAATACCGGCGTGAACGCGCCGTAGTCGATGATCGGCGGCCACGCGTGCGACAGCATCGGCACCCAGTGCAGCTCGGCCTCGAACCCGAGCAGTCCGATGGCGGCGACTGCGAACGCGACGTACGGATCGATCCGGCCGCGCCATCCCGCAACCCAGTAGCCGCAGGCCACCAGCAGCGCACTCATGACGGGGCCGTTGCGTGGATCGAACGGCATGGAGAAGCCCGCCGCCGTGTTGGCGTACAGGCCGCTCAAAAGGCCGCAAGCGTACAGCGCAACCGCCAACGCGTAGAACAGCCATCGCGCGCGCAGCTTTTCGCAAATGGCGGCAAGCGCCAGCGCCATCACCAGTGCCATCAGGAACCAGAGATGGCCTTTGCCACCCACGAACACGATCAGCAGCGGATGCGCGGCCATGTGCCTGAACTGCTGCACCACCGCCGGCCACCAGCCCTGGTGGAACCATTGGCCGAGTCGCAACGGAAGGCACAGGTAGATCAGCGACCACAGCACCCAGATGCGCAGCAATCGCTTTGCATAATTCGTGAACAACGGCAGCGGCGGCGCGCCGTCCCGAATCTTGCGGCCGAAGAAATAACCCGACACCACGAAGAAGAACGGCACCGCCAGCCGGCCGGCACCGGTGATCATCAGGTTCGCAAGGTGCTCGGGCGCGCTGGTGAATACCTTGCGCGTGACCGGATCGGTGTGCACCACGATCACGCCGAAAATCGCGATCACCCGGAACAGGTCGATGGTCGCGTTGCGTGCATGGCCCGGCGGCGCTTCCGGCGTCTTTGCGTGCCAGGGCCGGATGGGTCGCCAGCGTCCCTCGAGCGGTGCAGGATTTGCCGGCGATTGCGGCAAGTCCGACAGGTTGAACCGATCCATGTTCGACATCCTGATCGACATTATCGATCGTGCCGCCTGACTGGCACCTGCGCGTAATGACAATCGTCACCCGAGTTGCCGGAATGTGCGGTGTACCCTGCGCGGTCCCCGAAGATGCTGGGCGAACGGGCTACGGTGCCGGGTCCGAGGCGTGAAGCGCGGAAGGGTTCGTGCGAACGCATTGACGCCATTGCATCCGGAACCCTGCACCCCGACACGGGGTCTGATCCATGGCGGTGTCGCGGCGCATCCGCTAGAGTCTTGGTGGGCGGCGCGAGCCGCGCATTTCATTCGCACATCTGAGGAATCCCATGGCCCTCCGTTCCCATAATCCCGCCCTGCGCGACAAGGTTTTCCAGAACCTGCCCGCGACCGGCGAACCGATGACGATCAACGGCACGCTCGCGCGTTCGGGCCTGTTGCTGGTTTTGATGCTGATCACCGGCGCGTGGACCTGGCATCGTTTCATGCTGGCGATCGAGGCAGGCGGCATTCCCGCCGGATTGCACACGATGCAGCCGTTCATGTGGGGCGGCCTGATCGTGGGGCTGGTCTTCGCGATCGCCAGTGCTTTCAAACCGAACTGGTCATCCATCACGGCGCCGTTGTATGCGCTGGCGGAAGGTACCTTCCTCGGCGCCATCTCGGCGATCTTCGAGGTGCAATATCACGGCATCGTGCTGCAGGCGGTGATGGCGTCCATCGGCGTGCTGGTGGTGATGCTATTCCTGTACCGCAGCGGCGTGATCAAGGTCACCCAGAAATTCCGGATGGGCGTGTTCGCGGCGACGGGCGGCATCATGCTGCTGTATCTGGTGTCGTGGGGACTCTCCGCGTTCACCAGCGTAGACACCTCGATGCTGTTCGCGGGCGGCACCCTGAGCATCCTGATCAGCGTGTTCGTAGTGTGCATCGCGGCGCTGAACCTGGTGCTCGATTTCGACCTGATCGAGCGGGCCCAAGCGGCGGGCGCGCCCAAGTACATGGAGTGGTACTGCGCGTTTGCCCTGATGGTGACGCTGGTGTGGCTGTATCTGGAGCTGCTGCGATTGCTCGCCAATTCGCGCCGCTGAACACCATGATCATCGTGACCAGCGAATACGTGGCCGGCTACGAGGTCACCGAAACCAAGGGCCAGGTTTTCGGGCTGGTGGTGCGCAGCCGCGGCATCGGCGGCAACGTGATGGCGGGCTTGCGTTCCATCGTGGGCGGCGAGATCAACGAGTACACCCAGATGCTGGAAGAGGCGCGGCGCCACGCCACCGACCGCATGGTTCAGAACGCGCAGGCGATGGGCGCGAACGCGGTCGTGATGATGCGCTTCGATTCGTCCGAGATCGGCCAGACCATGAGCGAGATCGTCGCGTACGGGACGGCGGTGGTGATCGAGAAAATCTGATCGTGCCATGCTTGCGGTCGCGCTCTATGTGGTCGGTGCGTTGCTGTTGCTGGTCGCCGCGATCGCATTGCTGGTGGGTGGAGTATTGGCGGTGTTCCTGCCGCAACTGATTCTCGGCGGCGTATTCCTGATCGTCGCGCTCGCGATCGAGCGCTGGCGCTACAAGCCGGTCCGCGCTGCGGGGCCTGATCCGAACTGGACCGACACCGGCGAGCGGTTCGTCGATCCTGAGACCGGTTTGCTGACCGCCGTGTATTTCGATCCCGCCAAGGGCGAGCGGCATTATCTGGCGGCGCCAGCATCCGACAAGGTGCGGTAAAGGCACGCGGCGGTGCGGGCGCTTGACCGCTGCGACTATGCCGTTATGACGCGCGGCTCCGGTTCCAGCTCGACACCGAATCGTTCGCGAACGCCGTCGCGCACGCGCTGCGCGAGTGCCCACAACTGTGGGCCCGTGGCGTGGCCGTGGTTCACCAGCACCAGCGCATGGCGATTCGAAATGCCGGCATCACCTTCGCGCAAGCCTTTGAAACCTGAGGCTTCGATCAACCATGCGGCAGACAGTTTCGAGGTGTCGTTCGGGGCAGGCCAGCAGGGCAGCTGCGGATGTTCGGCGCGCAGGGCCGCGGCTTGTGCGGCGGGGACCAGAGGGTTCTTGAAGAAGCTGCCGGCATTGCCGATCACGGCCGGGTCGGGCAGCTTGCGGGTGCGCAAGGCCATCACTGCGTCGGCCACGTGGATGGGCGCCGGGCGCTCGATGCCCATGCGCCGAAGTTCGTCCTGCACGCCCGAGTACTCGATGCGCGGGGACCATTTGCGCGGCAGGCGCAGCGTGACCGCGGTGATCAACCAGCGATCGGGATGGCGCTTGAAGATCGAGTCGCGATAACCGAATTGGCAATCGCTATTCTGGAAGATGGTGTGGCGTCGTTGCTGCAGATCATAGGCTTCGACCGATTCGATGAATTCGCCGACCTCGACGCCGTACGCCCCGATGTTCTGCATCGGTGCGGCGCCCACGCTGCCCGGAATCAGGATCAGGTTTTCGAGTCCGGCATGGCCGTGCGCCAGCGTCCAGCGCACCAGACCGTCCCAGTGTTCGCCCGCGGCGACCCGGATGCGCGCCGCATCGTCGCCATCGTCCAGGACTTCGACCCCGCGGGTCCTCATGGTCACGACCGCGCCGCCGAAGTCGCCGGTGAACAACACGTTCGAACCTTCGCCCAGCAACAACATCGGCGTATCGCGTAGTGCCGTTTGATCCAGCAAATCGGGGATCGCTGTCGCGTCATGGACATCCGCCAGCCACGCCGCGCGCGCGTCCACCCGCAAGGTGTTGCGATCGCGCAGCGATGCGTTTTCGGTCAGCGCAAAAGCGGAACGCTGGACGGTGTTCACGGGGCTACACCCATGGACGGATCTTCCGATTGCCGGCGGATTTCCTCGACGCACTCCGTGAGCAGCCACGGTCCGCGATAGATCAGTCCCGAGTAAATCTGCACCAGTTTGGCGCCGGCCGCGAGCTTGTCGGCCGCATCGCTGCCGGTGAGCACGCCACCCACGCCGACCAGCGGCATCGCATCGCCAAGCCGTCGTGCCATGCCGCGCAGGATTTCGGTCGACGGTTCGAACAGCGGCTTGCCCGACAGGCCGCCGGTTTCGCCGGCGTGCGCGCTGCCTGCCACGCCTGTGCGGTCGATCGTGGTATTGGTGCAGATCAAGCCGTCGATGCCCGAACCCGGCAATGCTGCCGCCACCGCGTCCATCTGCGCATCGTCCAGATCGGGCGCGATCTTCAGCAGGATCGGTTTGCGTGCGCCATGCAAGCCCGCGAGCTTTTCGCGCGCGTTCATCAACGTGGCGATCAGGCGCCGCAGCGAATCGCCTTGCTGCAGGTCGCGCAAGCCCGGCGTGTTCGGCGAGGACACATTGACCGTAACGTAGCTGGCCAACGGATACACGCGTTCGAGGCAGGCGAGGTAATCGTCGGCCGCGCGTTCGTTGGGCGTGTCCTTGTTCTTGCCGATGTTGATGCCCAGCACACCGCGCCAGTGCGATTGTTCGACGTTGCGCACCAGCGCGTCCACGCCATCGTTGTTGAAGCCCATCCGGTTGATCAGGGCCTCGTGTTCCGGCAACCGGAACAGGCGCGGCCTGGGATTGCCGGGTTGCGGGCGTGGCGTCACGGTGCCGATTTCGAGAAAGCCGAAGCCCAGCGCACCGAGTGCATCCAGATGTTCGCCGTTCTTGTCCAGTCCGGCCGCGAGCCCCATGGGGTTCGGGAAGTCGATGTCGAACGCGCGCACCGGAAAGTCCGCGGGTGGCGGCTGCGCCACCCAGCGCATCAGATTGCTGCGTTGGGCGACCCCCAATGCATACAGGGTCACATGGTGCGCGGTTTCGGCTTCCAGCGAGAACAGCAGGGGACGCAGCGTGGTGTACATCGTGTCAGTGGAATCCGCTGAAGGCGATCGCGCCGAACAAGATCAGGAAGGCGCCGCACAGCAGCGCCAGCATGAAACCGATCTGCAGCCAGCCGAGGATCAAGCCTGCCAATGCCATCCCGTCGCCCTCCAGGCTGCCGGGTGCGGCCCGCCGGATTTCCGAGCGCGCGGAATGCCCGCAGACCACGGCGATCAGCGCGCCGAGGCCCGGGAGACACACGTACGCGAGCACCCCGAACACCAGGCTCACCACGGCCAGCGAATTGGTGCGCGGGTAAACCGTGTTCATGGCGGCAGCGTTCCTGGCAACGGCAACGCGATTGTGTCCTCTCGTAAAAACCTTTACATCGTCATTCCGGGGCATCGCCGGCTTCATCGGCGATGAACCCGGAATCTGCTGTTGTTTTGCGGAGCAGATTCCGGATCTCACCCACTCCGTGGGTTCGTCCGGAATGACGAATGTATTTTCGGAAGCCACCCTATGTTCTCATGGCGCGTCATTTAGCGCAGTCGCATTGGATCAAAAACGCAGCGACTGGCCACCGTCGACCGTCATGATCTGGCCCGTGATCCAGCCCGCGAAAGGCGAGGCGAGGAACAACGCAAGGTGCGCGACCTCCTCCGGCGTGCCGAAGCGGCCGAATGGAATCGTGCCGAGCACCTTTTCGTACTGTTCCGGTTTGTCGTGCTTGACGCGATCCCACACGCCGTCCGGAAACTCGATGGAGCCTGGCGCAATCGCGTTGACGCGGATGCGGTGCTCGGCCAGCGCCAGCGCCTGCGTGCGGGTGTAATGGTTCAGTGCCGCCTTCATCGCGGCGTAGGGCGGACCCATGGTGCGCGGACGGAACGAGCCGATCGAACTGGTGTGCAGGATGCAGGCGTGCTGCGACCGTTCCAGGTACGGCACGGCGAATCGAGACGCTCGCACCGCGGCCATCAGGTCGACGTTGAAATCGACCAGCCAGGATTCGTCGTCTTCGCGGAAGCCGTAGCCGGTGGCGTTGTTCACCAGCACGTCCATGCCGCCCATCGCGCGCCCGGCGTCGGCGATCCAGCGCTCGATCTGGTCGGCCTGCGACAGGTCGCAGGCATGGGTGTGCAGATCGCCCGCATTTGCGCCGGCGACGCTCGCCAACGCATCCAGCCCATCCTGTCCGCGCGCGCACACGGAAACCTGCGCACCGGCGGCAAGAAAACCCAACGCCATCGCACGGCCGATGCCCTTGCTGCCACCGGCGATGGCGACGCGATAGCCGGTGAAGTCGAACGGCGTCGGCGCGCTCACGCGGCGTGCTCCTGCAGTGCGGCCGCAGGCATGCGCCCATGCCGCAGCGCATGGGCCCATTCCGGGCGACCGTGCCGTTCGGCCAAGCGCGCCGCGGACTCCCAGTCATAGGCCACCGCGACGTGCGCCACCGTCCAGCCGTGCACGCCACGCTCGAGCAACGCATAGCGCGCGTGCGGCGATCCGGTCTCCATCACGTGCGGATGCGCGTGGTCTTCCCATGCGAACGCCTGCAGCCCGACGCTGCCGGGATTCACGATCAGGCGGCCGTCGGCGAGCCGCATGCTGCGCGGCATGTGCGTATGTCCGCACAGGATGACTTCGGCGTCGACATCGCCGGCGCGTTCGCGCACGACATCGAGTGCGGCCGGGTGCACGCCATCCGTACCCGCTTCTTCGAGAAAATATTCGAGGTCGCTGCGCGGCGTGCCGTGGCACAGGTGTACGCCACCCTCCAGCCGCAGGCTGGTTGGCAGCCCGCGCAGCCAAGCCATGTGCGTGTCGTCCAGGCAGTCGCGTGCGTAAGCGTCGGAAGCGCCCATGCGCTCCGGCGCCTGTTCGAGCAATTGCCGTTCGTGGTTGCCGCGGATCGTCGGCAGATCCAGCGCCATCAGGCGATCGGCGGTTTCGGCCGGTTGCAGCGGCCCGGAAAGAATGTCGCCGAGATTGACGACCAGATCGCAGCCGCGCCTGTCGATGTCTTCCAGCACGGCATCCAGCGCGGCGAGATTGCCATGGATGTCGGAGATTGCCGCGATGCGATGGCCGACGGAACCGGAGGATTTGCTCATCACGCGCTCTTGCTGGGTTTCGACCAACGGCGATCCAACTTTGTCGTCATTCCGGACGTGGCGAAGCCGCGATCCGGAACCTGCTTCTTTCGGTCCGAAAGCAGATTCCGGGTTCCATTCGCGATGAGGCCGCGAATGGCCCCGGAATGACGAAGCACTTCAACCTTGTCGTCATTCCGGACGTGGCGAAGCCACGATCCGGAACCCAACGCATTGGTGACAAGGTCACTGGGTTCCGGGTTCCGCCGCGATGGAGCTGCGGCGGCCCCGGAATGACGAGTTGCTTGTACGCTTTTCGATTCCCGATTCCCGTCACAAATCGAACTTGATGCCCTGCGCCAGCGGCAACGCATCCGACCAGTTGATGGTGTTGGTCTGGCGGCGCATGTAGGCCTTCCATGCATCGGAGCCGGATTCGCGCCCGCCGCCGGTTTCCTTCTCGCCGCCGAACGCGCCGCCGATCTCGGCGCCCGAGGTGCCGATGTTGACGTTGGCGATGCCGCAATCGGAACCCGATGCGGACAGGTACTGTTCGGCCGACTTGAGGTTCTGCGTGAAGATCGCCGACGACAAGCCCTGCGGCACCTCGTTCTGCATCCGGATCGCGTCGTCCAGCGTCTTGAACGGCATCACGTACAGGATGGGCGCGAAGGTTTCGGTCTGCACGATTTCATCGGACGGCTGCACGCCGGTGATGATGGTCGGCTCCACGAAGTTGCCCCGGCGTTCCAGCACCGAACCGCCGCTGACGACGCGCGCGCCGCTGGCTTTCGCGGTCTTCACCGCGTTCGCGAATTGCTCGACCGCCTGCTTGCTGTTCAGCGGACCCATCAGCGTGTCCGACCTGGTCGGATCTCCGATCTTCTTCTCGACCTGCTGGTAGGCGTGGCGCAGCTTGCCCAGCACGTCATCGGCAATCGACTCGTGCACGAACAGCCGGCGCGTCGAGGTGCAGCGCTGGCCGGCGGTGCCGACCGCGCCGAACACGATGGCGGGAATCGCGAGACCAAGATCCGCAGAGCGATCCAGGATGATCGCGTTGTTGCCGCCGAGCTCCAGCAGCGAGCGGCCCATGCGCGCGGCCACGCGTTCGCCGACCATGCGGCCGACCTTGGTGGAACCGGTGAAGCTGATCAGCGGGATGCGCTTGTCGTCCACGAACTTCTGCGCAAGTTCGCTGCCGGCGTCGTTGAAGAGGTAGAAGATTTCCGGGAAGCCGCCGGCCTTCAGGGCCGCGTTGCAGATGCGGATCGATGCGATCGCAGACAGCGGCGTCTTCGGCGAAGGTTTCCAGATGCACACGTTGCCGCAAACCGCGGCGACGAAGGCGTTCCAGCTCCACACCGCGACCGGGAAATTGAACGCGCTGATGATGCCGACCAGGCCCAGCGGGTGCCATTGCTCGTACATCCGGTGGCCGGGGCGCTCGGAGTGCATCGACAGGCCGTACAGCATGCGCGACTGGCCGACCGCGAAATCGGCGATGTCGATCATCTCCTGCACTTCGCCGTCGCCTTCCGGCTTGATCTTGCCCATTTCGAGCGCGACCAGCGAGCCCAGCGCATCCTTGTGTTCGCGCAGCGCTTGCGCGCACAGCCGCACCGCTTCGCCACGCTTCGGGGCCGGAACGTTGCGCCATTCGGCAAACGCCTTCTGCGCGTTGCGCACGATGGTTTCGTAATCCGCCTCGCTGCTCGCGTACACCTTCGCCAGCGGCTCGTTGGTGGCCGGATTCAACGGCTCCAACACGCCGGCATCGGTGGTTTTCGACCACTCGTCATTGCCGAGAAAAGTGCCGGCATTGGTGTCGGCCAGGCCGAGCGCGGAAAGGATGGGATGGGTCATGCAGGCTCCTGTGTCCGCTGCACGTGCAGCGCGTGAAATCAATCGGACATTGTAGCAGCGCGCGAAAACACGGGTCCGCGCGCGTGGCAGACGTCGAGCGTGAATCCGCGCATCGGAATGGCGACCCCGGCCCGATTCGAACGGGCGACCTTCCCCTTAGGAGGGGGACGCTCTATCCAGCTGAGCTACGGGGCCAGATTGTGGATTTTTGCACGAGCCATCCGTGGCGCGGTCGTCCGCTCGCCATCCATGGCTCGCCGGTCTCGTTCGCGCGAGCATCCACTGGATGCCCGCAAGCGCTCACGAAACCACCAGCTGAGCTACGGGGCCGCGTGGCTTGCGGATTTTCGCATGATTGCCGCGTTCGCGCCGCATACACGTTTTGCATGCCAGCATGCGCCATCGTGGTTTCGCCGGCACGGCAAAGGAAGTCTGGATGGGGCGACGAATCCTGTATGGCGTTTACCACTGGGGCCTCGGTCACGCGACGCGCAGCCTTGGATTGATCCGCGCACTGCTGGACCGTGGCGATCAGGTGATCGTGATGATCCAGCCGGGTCCCGGCATGCGGTTGCTGCAGTCGGAACTGGGCGATGCCTGCGAGTATTTTCCGTTCCGCGACACGCCCGCGCCTTTCAGCCGCTACCCGGCCGTGTTCTACCTGCGCATGACGGCCTCGATGCCGTCGGTGCTGGCGGGCTTCCGCCGCGAGCATCGGATGACCGAGGCGCTGGTGGCGCAACGGCATCTCGATTGCGTGATTTCGGACAGCCGCTTTGGCGTGTGGTCGCGCGCGGTGCCGAGCTACTGCATCCTCCACTCGATCCACCAGGTGGTGCCGTTCTTGAGTGGGTTCACCCAACGCGTCGCGGAATGGGGCCAACGCCGTCTGTTGCGTGGCTTCACCAGCATATTGATACCGGATGCCGCGGAAAACGGCGGCTTGTCGGGCTGGCTGGGCCACGATCCGGAATTCGACTGGGGTGATGGCCGGCTGGTGTACATCGGTCCGTTGTCCAGCGTCCAGCCCATGGACATCGAGCAGGACATCGACGTGTTCTTTTCCGTGTCCGGCATCGAACCGCAGCGTGGTCTGCTGGAAGACCTGGTGCTGGAAGCGTTGCCGAAGCTGTCGGGGAGGATCGTGGTGACCTTGGGCAAACCCGGCGATGGCGACGGCGTGCGCGAGATCGATGGCGCCACCGTGTACGACTACCTCAACCGCGAGCGCCAGGCCGAAATGCTCAATCGCGCGAAGCTGGTGATGACGCGCTCGGGTTACACCACGCTGATGGAACTGGCGGCGCTGGGACGCAAGGCTTTGTTCGTGGCGACGCCGGGACAGAGCGAGCAGGAGTACCTGGCGCGCTTTCATCGCGACAAGGGATACGTGTGGTCGGAGGAACAAAAACATCTGGACCTGCCGCGCGACATCGAGCGCGCACACGCGGCCACCGGCATACCGCGCATGGATGCAGCAGCGTCAGTCGGACGGTTTCTTGCCGCGATCGGCTGATTCTTCCTTGTTCTTGCGCTTGTTGGATTCGGTCGGCATTTCGCGCCAGGTGGCACCGACGATGGGCAGGCACAGCAGCCAGATCGAGCCGGTCCACACGATGCGGAAACCCAGCATCATCGCCAGCCCGTCGGTATAGCCGATGCCCCACGCGCGCGCGATCACCATGCCGAGCAGATCGACCGTGCCGATCTGGCTGATCAATCCCGCGCCGATCAGGATGACCGCCAGCGAGAACATGTAGATGGTGGTGGCGTCGAGAAAGCTGAGATGCTGCACGTGCATGCCGCGTCCGACCTGCCAGAACGCGGTGCCGAGCGCGCCGAGATAGATGGCCGCCAGCACCAAGCTCACTGCGATCGTGTGAGGCGTGCACAGCTTGCGCAGGCCGTCCAGCAATTCGATGGCGCCCTTCGCGATCTTCTTCAGCCATTCCCGGTGGAAGCGTTCCGGCAGCTTGCGCGCCTTGTCCTCGAACAGCAGCGCGGCCGCCACCGCCGAGGTGAACATCACCAGCAGCGCCACCGAAATCCACCGCACCTCGCTCCAACCGGGGATCTCGATGACTGCAAGAAACAGGAACACCGTCGCGATCTCGACCAGCAACATCATCACCGTCGCGGCCGAACTGCGGCCGACATGGATGCGCCGCGACGCCGACAACACCCAGTTCTGCGAAAAAAGCCCCAGCGGCAGCGTCACCGTGAGTTCGCCGACCGCGAACGCAAGCCAGAACGGCCGCGGCGGAATGCAAACGTCGATGCGCCGCAGCATCAAGCGCAGTTGAATGGCCTTGCATCCCAGGTAGATCGCCGCACCCCCCACCGAGATGCCCAGCACGCGCAGCGGCAGGTCGTGCAGGCGCGCCACTACCTTGCCGAGATCGCCGAGGTTGAACGCGAACACCAGCAGCGCCGCCGCCAGCAGCACCGGCAGGATCACTTGTGGTTTCAGGACGGCGCGCGCATGCGCGAAGATTTTCAGCATGGCAACACCCGATCGACGTCGGGCAGGAGATCGGCGAGGCTGTTGTCGAGGTAGCGCACGACGCCGGCCGGCGTGCGCCAGCCGGGCTCCGCGTCTTGCGGGACGGTGTTGCGGAATCGGCCTCGGCGGGTGCATGCCACCAGCCGTTTGCGCTGGAGCCAGTGCAAGCGTTCGGACGCGAGTTGATGGATATCGGCGCGCGCAAACAGCGGGTCCGGCGAGGCACCGCGTTCATACAGTTTCGAGACGCCATGGTTCAACCAATGCCCCAGGTCGCGCGCGGTGAAAACCTGCGGGCCGTGCGACAGGTAGCGCGCCAGCAGGTGGCTCGGCGTGATCGGCACGTTGTCCAGGATCGCGCGCCGCAACGACGCATCGAAGGCGCGTCGATCCAGCGACGTGTCAGCGCGAAACCGTTCGCCGATGCGGATCACCACGCGTGATCGTCCGGGCGCCAGCGTGTCGTACCCGATCGCCATTGGTTGGATCCAGGGCGGCGCACGCGTGGCGCGGACGAGCCGGAAGAAACCCGCACGGATGCGTCCGAAGTGGCCGTCCATCGAGATGGTCCCCTCCGGCGAAAAATACACGCAGCAGCCACGATCGATGCGGCTCGCGAAGTGTGCGAGTTGCGCATCCACCACCGCGCGGAACCCGGGTAGCAACTTCCGGAGCGCGGGCAGCGAAAGTCGCCGCAAACCCCACCACGATTCCAGCGGCAGGTCGCGACGCGCGAGCGCCGCCTGCACCGAGCAACTGCCGGCGGCGAGCGCCGTCTCGCGGCGACCGCGTGCATTCAGCAGCGCGCAACAGTCGTCGTCGCCGCAACCTTCGTCGCACAGCGCGAGCAGCGTTTCGCCGAGCGTGAATTCGCGCACCCGCCGCATCGGCTCGGTGCGCCCCAGCGGGAAAAACCACGCCAGCGAAATGCGCCCCAGCAACGCCGACAGTGGTGCCGGCCAGTGCACGGTCAGGCGCGACAGGATGCCGGGTCGGAACAGGTCCTCGCGCGTGGCATAGAACGGCGGGGTGCCTTCGAAGTGCAGCCCGCGCCGCCGCCCCAGCACGTTGCCGAGCATCGGTCCGTCCACGTCGCGCTGGTGATTGGAAGCGATCAGCGAACCCGGCGCGAGTTCGAAATGCGCGGGCGCGACGATCTCGCGATCGTAGCCCGTGCGGATCCACAGGTCGAAGCCCATCTGCAGCAGCCAGTTGCCGACCGGGTGCGCGCCGATGGCCTCGTCGGGCAAGCGGGTCCATGCTCCGCGCGTGGTCATCGCCGGCGTCGCGCGCTGTTGCATTCACGCCTCCCCGCGCTGGTAGCGCCGGCCCTTCCAGACCGAGCGCGTGCCGGTCAAAGCGCGCCATGCCGAATACCAGGTGGCCGCAAGAAAGAACGTCGCGGCCAGCGGCAGCAGCAGCGCCGCGAGCGGGTTGCGGCGGTAGTACATCAGCGTCGGCAAGTAACACGCGAGCATCGTGAGCAAGGCCAGCAGTCCGATTGCGCGGGCGGCGTGCGTCGAGCCCAAGGCGAGGGCGAGCACGGGCATCCAGAATGCCACGATCAGCAGCGCGGAAACCGCCAGCGTCAACAGCAACGATTCGTGCAACTGCACGAACGCGGTACGCGCGATCATGTGCGCGATGTCCCGGAAGTTCGCGCGGCGCTGGCTGGCTGCGCCATGCGTCAGGCCGATCCAGCAGCGGTGCCCCTTGCGCTTCACACGCGCGGCGAGCGTACAGTCGTCGATGATGGCGTCGCGCCACGCGCCGAACCCGCCGGCATCGAGCAGCGCCTCGCGATCGACAAGGATCACGCCGCCGGCCGCCGCCGCAATGCGCGAATCGCGGTCATTGGCCAGGGCGAACGGGTAGAGCAGCTTGAAAAAGTACACGAACGCGGGCAGCAGCCAGCGGGCGGCAATGCCGCGCCAGCAGGGTTCCGCACACAGCGAAACGAGCGCGTACCCTTCATCGGCTTTGCGTTGCAACGACGCGAGCATGCCGGGTGCGAGGCGGATATCGGCGTCCAGCAACAACACCCGCGGGGTGCCGACGCGTTCGAGGCCTTGCTGCAGCGCCCACAGTTTTCCGGTCCAGCCTTGCGGTGGCGCGGTGCCGGCGACCACGGTCAGATGCGGCAATCCGCTTGCGCGTGCGATGGATGCGGTGGCGTCGGTGGATTGGTCGTCGATCACGATGATGCGTGCGGCCGGTGCCGCGGTCGCCAGCACGCGCAATGTTTCGCCGATCACCTGCGCCTCGTTGCGGGCCGGCATCAACACCGTGAAATCGGCAGCCGACGCGGATGACCCTCCGCCGGATTCGAGATGTTCGCGACAGAGCCAGGCAGCCCACGGCGCCAGCAACACCCCGGCCCAGCATGCCAGTGCGAGGGCGGCGAGGATCAGGATGGCCATGGCCGCCGATTACACGATCGTCAGCGCTGGATGCCGCCGAAGTGCGCGATGGGAACGTTGCTTTGCGGGCGGCGCTGATTCGGCTCCGGCGTGTCGTACAGAATCGGCGGATCGGCCGCAAACGGACCGGTGAGTTTCGGTCCGCGCAGGCTTGCCCACAGCGCCTTCAAGGGATGCGCGAACGAGTCGGCGGCGGCGGTGCCTTCGAAGCCGCAATGCGCCATGCAGTTCGCGCACTTGGGATTGCGCCCGACGCCGTAGTTGTCCCAGTCGGTCTTTTCCATCAGGTCGTGGAAACTCGGCGCGTAGCCTTCATCGACCAGGAGGTAGCAGGGTTTCTGCCAACCGAACACATTGCGGCACGGCATGCTCCACGCGGTGCATTGATAGCCTTGGTTGCCGCACACGAAATCCAGGAACAGGCTGGAGTGCGACAGCGGCCACTTTGCGCGATTCGTATTCCTGCGCTTGAAAATGTTGCGGAACAGTTCCTTCGATTGCCGCCGTCCCATGAAGACGTCCTGGCGCGGCGCGTGTTCGTAGTGGTAGCCCGGCGACACGGTGATGCCATCCACCTTCAGGTCGTTGGTGGCGAAGTCGAAGAACTCGGCGACTTCGTCGGGCTTCGCGGTGGTGAACAGGGTCGTGTTGATGTTGACCCGGAAGCCGCGCTTCTTGGCGGCGCGGATCGCCGACACCGCGGTGTCGAAAATGCCTTCGCGACCCACGCTCTCGTCGTGGCGCTCACGCATGCCATCCAGGTGCACCGAAAACGTCAGTTGCGGCGACGGCGTGAACAGGTCGAGTTTCTTTTCCAGCAGGATCGCATTAGTGCACAGGTACACGTACTTGCCGCGCGCGATGATGCCTTCGACGATCTGCTTGATGTCCTTGTGGATCAGCGGCTCGCCGCCGGGGATGGACACCATCGGCGCGCCGCACTCGTCGACCGCGGCCAGGCATTCCTCGACCGACAGCCGTTGCTTGAGGATGTGCGAGTCGTAATCGATCTTGCCGCAGCCGGGGCAGGCGAGGTTGCACTGGAACAACGGCTCCAGCATCAGCGTGAGCGGATAGCGCTGCACGCCGCGCAAGCGACGGCCGATGATGTAGGTGGCGACCTTCAACTGCTGGCGAACGGGAATCGACATTCGGATCTCCTGCGGCGCTTGTCGGCCACGCAAACGCGCAGCCCTCAGCCTGTCCCGCATGGTGAACCGTTGCGTGTCAACGCGGCGTTTAGGTGCCCGAGGCGCGGTTCACTGCAGTTTCAGGACGATTTGTGCGAACCCGCGTAGCCAACGCTACCGGCGATCAGGCTTCGCATTGCAGGCGCGGTGCTTCGCCGTTGCCCGGCAGACGCTTGGCGAACTCGCCGCGCAGGCGCTGCCATTCCATCTTCAGCCATGGCGTGAAGCGTTCCGGCGAGTCCGCGATCTCGCGATCGAGCGCTTCGGGCGCGACGTAGCGCCACGCCGCGATCTCGGTGTCGTTGACGCGCACCGGCGCGTCGGAGACGCCGACGTACACCCAGCACAGCTCGGATTCGGAACCTGCGTCAAAGTACTCGGCGTGGTACTGGAACTTGTAGACGAATTCGAGCGGACAAGTGAAGCCGAGTTCCTCACTCAATCGGCGCTGTGTGGCGGTATCCATGTCCTCGCCGCCGCGCGGGTGGCTGCAGCAACTGTTGGCCCAGTAGCCGGGCCACAATGGTTTCGACGCGGCGCGTTGTTGCAGCAGCAGTTCGCCGGCCGGGTTGAACACGAACAGCGAAAACGCGCGGTGCAGGATGCCGCGGCCTGCGTGCGCGTCCGCCTTGGACGCGTGCCCGATCTCGCGGTCGGCTGCATCGACGAGGATCAGCCGCTCGGAGTCGAACGACACCACCCGGTTGTCGTCATGCTCAGCCAATGCTGGTCTCCATCGCCTGGTAACCCGCCTGCTGCAAGGCGCGTGCGACGCGGCCCGGATTTTCCGGACACAGCGCAATCATCGCACCGCCGCCGCCGCCACCAGTGAGCTTGGCGCCGACCGCGCCATTGGCGCGCGCGACCTGGATCATTTCTTCCAGTTCCCAGCTCGACACCTGCAGCGCGTTCAACTGGCCCTGGCAAATGTTCATCAGTTCGCCGAATTGTTGCAGGTCCCACGCTTGCAGCGCCTTGATGCCCTGGATCGCCAGCGAGTCGATTTCATCGAAGATGCGTTCGTACAACTGCTTGTTGCGCTGCCACGCTTCGCGCACGCGTCCGACCGTCCGCGCGGTCAGGCTTTCCACGCCCGACAGGCCGATCACCATCGGCAGCGGCCTGGCGAAGTGCAGCGGTTCCACGACCGGCGGTTCGCCGCGCTGGAACAGCAGCGGCTGGCCATAGGTCGCGACCGTATTGTCGATGCCCGACGGCGTGCCGTGCGCGACGCGCTCGCATTCGTAGGACAGCGCGCACACCTGCTGGTCGGTGAGGCCGAGCGCGCAGTGGCGATCGAGCGCGCGGATCACCGCGACCGCGAGTGCGGCCGAGCCACCCAAGCCATTGGCGCGCGGCAGGTTGGGATAGACCTGGATACGCAGCGGACGATCGGTGAGTTCGAGCCGCTGCAGGATCAGTTCCAGCGACTGCAGGAACGAACCCGGATGCTTGGTGCCGGGGTGCAGGCGCGACTCGACGCCCCACCGCGGGATGATGAGTTGCGTGCCGTCGTTCGATTCCTCGGCGCGCGCGCGGATCGCCATCGGCACCGGCACCGCGATCGCGTGGCGGCCGTACACCACCGCGTGTTCGCCCAGCAGGATGGCCTTGCCGTACCCCGTCGCGTACTCGGCTTCCTCGACCGGCTCGAAACCATGCGCGACGGTCTTGGCTTCGGGCTGAACCTGATTCTTGACCTCGTCGATGATCTCCCTGGCCTTCCATACCTTGATCTCGCCCGAGTCGAGCAGGCGTTCGACCACGGTCTCGAAAATCTCCGGCGTCGCACCGGCACTCACCGCGACCGAACGCGCGTGCAAGGTCATGTGGCCCTGCTGGATGCCGTCGGTGACGAGCGCGCGCAGCGCCGAGAAGTTCTGGGCGAGGCCCACCGCACCCATGATTTCCGCCAGCTCGCGCGCGGTCGCGACGTTGACGAGGCGCAGGTTCAGCGCGACGGTGGCGTTCGATTGCAGGTTGCCGCCGACGGTGCCGACCTTCATCGGCATCTCGATCGTGCCGACCAAATTGCCCTGGTCGTCCTTGTACCAGCGCGTCAGCGAGGTGTAATGCTCGCCGCGCGCCGCGTAGGCGTGCGCCGCGGCTTCCAGCGCGCGCCAGTCATTGCCGGTCGCGATCGCGGCGGCATCGACGCCGTTCATGATGCCCTTGTTGTGCGTGGCGGCGCGGTACGGATCGCACACCGCAAGATCATTGGCGAGGATGATGCCGTCGCGCACCTGCTCGCCGTCGTAGCCCTTGCCGGCCAGCAACGGGGCCGGGATCACGCACTTCGCCCACACCAGCGCGCGGTCGGTCAGGTTGGAAAGAATGCGCAGGAACACCTTGCCGCCGGTGATGCCTTCGACCAGCGGCGCCACGCCTTCGCACATGGTGTTGACCATGTTGGCGCCCATCGCGTCGCAGGTGTTCACCAGCAGATGCAGCACCACCATGTCGCGGCGGCCGTCGGCGGCGGGATGGATGCGCACCTCGATGTCCTTGGCGCCGCCGCCGCGCGCGACCATCTTCGGGTGCAGGCTGTTGGCGAGGTTCAGGATTTCCTGCTTGCGCTGCAGCAGTGCGGCTTGTGCGGTGGCCGAGTTGTCGATGTCGACGATCTGTACCTGGCCGATCAGGATCGGTTCGGTGCTGCGTGTGGTGAAGCCGCCGGCCGCGCGCACCAGCTTCGCGGCGGACGACAGCGCCGCCACGATCGAGGGTTCCTCGACCACCAGCGGCACCACGTGGTCCTTGCCGTTGACCAGGAAGTTGAGGCCGAGTCCGAGCGGCAGGCCCATCACGCCGATCACGTTCTCGATCATCTTGTCGGCGCGCGCGACGGTCAGCGTGTGCGCGCCGCTCGACAGGACCTGAAAATCCTCGCGCGAAAGCAGGCCGCGCTCGCGCACCAGGTTCACGCGTTCCGGCACCGACAACTTGTAGAAACCCGGCAACCTCGACTGATCCATTTTGATTCCTTGCAAAGCCTCAAACGTTCGAAACGACCTCCAGACCCTTGGGGTCCGCTTCCAGTCCGATCACGGGGAACCCGGCGCGCGATGCATGCTCCGAGAACGCCCGCAATCGCGTATCTTCCACGGCGAACGTGACGCCGACGTCACCGCCGCCCGCGCCGCAGCTCTTGTAGACGCATCCGCAAGTTTCGGCGATCGCAGCGATCGCCCGGTGTTCGCGGCTGGCGATGTCCACGCCCGCGGCCGCGCCGAAGCGCGCGAGGGCTGTTGCGTAATCGTGGAGAGAGGACAGGAAGGCAGCGGCATCGTTGGCGGTCAGGGCGTCGATACCGCGTGAAGAAATTGTAGCGAGTTCATGCATGTATTGCGTGAACGCGGTCGGCTCGCGTTCACGCCAGGCGGCGGCCGTGGTGAGCATTGCGCGGGTGGATGCCGGGCGGCCGCTGTAGACGCACGCCCAATGGAGACCCTTCGGCCAACTCACCGGATCCATCCGGGCGGCGTCACCCGTCAGTTGAAAGCGCGACAGGCCACCCGCGAACGCCGCCGCGATGTCGATGCCGCTGCCTTGGCCATGCTGGATCGCGCGGTGCGCTTCGATGGCTTCGTCGAGTATCGGAGGCGCGATGCCGGCAACCGCGTGCAGCGCCCCGAGCAGCGCGACCGTGAGCGCTGCGCTGGACCCCAAGCCCAGCTTGGTGCGCGCGCCAGCATGGTCCAGATAAAACGCGTCGCTGTCGAGTTCGATGCGGCACAGTGTCAGGTGTTGCGCTTGCGGAAAGCGCGTGAGCAAGGTGGCGGTCCATGCCAGTTCCGTGGGCGCGGCGTCGACCCAGGTTGTATGGTTGGCCCGCACTCGCAACCGCGCTTGCAATTGCAGTGTCGGCGAGACGATTTTCCAGATATCGCCGTCCGTCCTCGCGAGCGTCACGTGCGCGCGCCGATCCACTGCCAGCACCAGCGCGGGCGCGCCTTCCAGCACCGCGTATTCGCCCAGCAGCACCAATTTGCCGGGCGCGCTGGCGGTCACGCGCATGCGTGGGCGTCCTCGACGATGCGCGCGCCTTCGCCGAGGCCGCTGACCAGCACATCCTCCACACCGGTGACAGCGCGCAGGGCGTCGGCCACGCGTGCCGCATCGCCGGGCAGACAGACGGCTTTCACCTGCGGGCCCGCATCAATCGTGAAAAACACGCCAGTGCCGTCGGCCTGCAGCGCGCGGACGCACTGGATGCAATCGAGCGTCGCGCCGTTCCAGTAGATGAGGGCAGGGCGCGTGGCGAGCATCACGGCGTGCATGGCAAGGCAACTGGCTTCGCTGACCACGCCGAGTTTTTCGAAGTCACGCGTTTGCACGGCGCTGCGCGCGGTGTCCAGATCGCCCGGCACAGTGGCGATCCAGTCGCGGTAATACGGCGAAGTCCGTTGCGATGTTTCCATGCCGGCGCGCGAATCGACCGCCTTCCTTTTGCGGCTTGTGACGGCGACCACGATCTTGAGCGGCCACGCCCTGGCATCCAGCAACGGTGTCGCGAATGCATCTTCGCCGTTGGCACGCGTGCCCGCCGCCATTTCCACGAAACCGCCATGGATCGAACGCGCGGCCGAACCCGAGCCGCGTCGCGCCAGGACCGAAAGTTCGCGTGCGTCGAGATGCAGATCCAGCGCTCGGTCCGCCGCAACCGCCAGCGCCGCAAAACCCGATGCCGAGGATGCAAGCCCGGCGCCGGTCGGAAAGTCGTTGCCGGTTTCGACGTGCGCACGCGTCGCGATGCCAGCCCGCGCACGGAACAGGTCGAGGAAGGTACCGATCTTGCGGCTTTGCATTGCGTCGTATTCGCCGTCCAACGTGATGTCGTCGGCGCCGAGAGCGTCATCGAAGCGCACGCGTGTGCGCGTGTGCAACGCGTCCAGCGTGATCGACAGCGAACCCGCCGCCGGCAGGTTCAACGCGGCGTCGCGCTTGCCCCAGTATTTGACCAGCGCGATGTTGGGTTGGGCTTGAGCGGTGGCCTGCATGGGGTGCGTTGTCATCACTTTTTGGCAAGATGAACTTGTCGAGTTCGTAGGGCGGGAGCAGCGCAGCGCATCCCGCCGCTGCGACACACTGAAGGCGGGTTGGCACCCACCCTACCGTGAAGCGGGCCGGCTAACTGCAATACCCGTTGGCACGGAACCATTGTATTGCGTCGGCCAGCGCTTCCCGCGCCGGCCGCGCGTGCCAGCCGAGCTCGGTTTCGGCACGCCGGCTCGAAAAATACATCCGGTGCCACGAGAGTTTGACGCCGTCCACCGTGACGTTCGGTGCGACGCCGGTCATGCGCGCCCATGCCTCGGCGGCCCAGGCAACCGGCAATATGGCGGCGTGCGGCAATTTCAGCCATGGCGCGCGGCGACCAGTCAATTCGGCCACGATGGCGAGAATCGATTGCAGGCTCAGGTTTTCGCCGCCCAGCACGTAGCGGCGTCCGCGTTGGCCGTGCTCGTACGCGAGTACGTGGCCTTCGGCGACGTCATCGACATGCACGACACACAATCCGGTATCGACGAATGCGGGCATCCGTCCGCGCGCGGCATCGAGGATCATCCTTCCGGTCGGCGTCGGCTTGCGATCGCGCGGTCCGACGGGTGCGGCGGGGTTCACGATCACGATGTCGGCGCCGGCGCGCGCGCAGCGGCGCACCAGTGCTTCCGACAAGAACTTGGAACGCTTGTAGGCGCCGATCATGTCGTCGAGGCGCACCGGCGTGTCTTCGTCGGACGGCGTGCCGTCGCGATGCAAGCCGAGCGTGGCGACGCTGGAGGTGTGCACGATGCGACGGACGCCGCAACGTTGCGCCGCCAGCAGGATGTTGTGGGTGCCGCGCACGTTGCAGCGGCGGATCTCGCGCGGGTCGCGCGCCCAAAGCCGGTAATCGGCGGCGACGTGAAAAAGCCCCCCGCAACCTTCCAGCGCGCGCTCCAGCGAGCGCGGATCCAGCAAATCGCCGCGCACGATTTCGACGTCCAGTCCTGCGAGATTTGCCGTGTCGCTCGACGGGCGCGCCAGCGCGCGCACCGAATAACGGTGGCGCAACAGCGCGCGCACCACGGCCGAGCCGATGAATCCGTTTGCGCCGCTGACCAGGACGTGGCCGGTCATGCAGCGAGCGCTGCAGCGGTCGCGAGCGAGCGGCGCGCGCGACGGAAATCGCGGGACAGTGCACGTGCCGCGCGCCACGTTGCGGGGCCACCGAGCGCGATCGCCGACACCATCCGCAGCGACCAGCCGCGATCGGCGCCCTCGAGTGCACCGACCATGCCCGCGGGCAATTCGCGGTCGACTGGATCGCAGATCGCCTTCACCGCGACGAACGGCAGCCTCGCGCGTGCGGCGACGGCGGCAATGGGTGCGGCTTCCATGTCCACCGCGAGCGCGTGGCTGCGGGTTGCCAGCGCCTGCTTGTCGGCCGTGGTGGCGACCGGTTGCGGCGTCGACCAAAGAATGCCGCGGCGCACGCGCAGGCTCGTCGACAAAAGTTCCGTGAGTTGCGCGGCGAGATCGGCGTCCGTGGCAAAGCCCGGATCGTCACGCATGTAGCCGATGCGATCGGGGATCAAGACGTCGCCCGAAACCAGGTCGGGCGTCAGCGCACCGGCCACGCCCCAGTTCGCCAGCCGCGCGACGCCGCAGGCGAGCAGGCGTTCCGCCGCGCGCATCGCGTTGTGCGGGCCCATGCCGGAAACCGCCACCCAACCCGTGCGCCAGCGCGCGCATTCACCGATGCCGATGCCGCGTACGCCGATGCTGTGCGCCTCCGCCGGCAGGGCGACGATCAAGCCGACCCCGTCAGGATGGGCGGGCGCGGACATTGCGATAGCGCACCAGGGCCCAGTACGGGAAATAGCGGCTGTAGCCGTGGTACTTCAGGTAGAACACGCGCGGAAAGCCGGGCGCATTGAAGCGCGCGTCGTGCCACTCACCGGCGGCTTGCGTCTTCAGAAGATATTCGACGCCGCGTGCCACCGCGGGACTTTCCGCTTCGCCGGCCGACATCAACGCCAGCAGCGCCCATGCGGTCTGCGCGGGCCCGCTGCGCGCGCCGCGTCCGCGAAGTTCGGGGTTGAGATAACTGTCGTTGCCTTCGCCCCAGCCGCCATCGGCTTGCTGCACCGATTTCAGCCATTGCACCGCGCGGCGGATCGCCGGCTCATCTGCGGAAAGCCCCGCGGTGCGGAGCGCGACCAGTACCGACCAGGTGCCATAGATGTAGTTGGTGCCCCAGCGGCCGAACCACGCGCCTTCCGGCGTTTGTTCATCAAGCAGGAAACGCGTGACGCGCTCGCGCGCCTCGTGATCGGATGCGCGGTCGAGCAACGACAGCAGCGTCAACACGCGACCGCTGACGTCGCTGGTGGGTGGATCAAGCAGCGCGCCATGATCCGCGAACGGAATCTGGTTCAACCAGTAATGATCGTTGTCGGCATCGAACGCGGCGAAGCCGCCGTTCTTCGACTGCATTCCGCACAGCCAGTCGGTGGCACGCTCGATCGCTTGCGCGAACTTCTCCGGTTCCGGTGATTGGTGCAGTGCGCGCACCACGACCGCGGTGTCGTCGAGGTCGGGATAGGCATCATTCTTGTACTGGAAAGCCCAGCCGCCACCCGCAAGCTGCGGCCGGTAGTCGCGCCAGTCGCCCGGCTCGTCGAGCAATTGCCGCGACAACAGCCAATCCAGCGCGCGCCGCTGGGCGTCCGCCGGTGCGTCGCGGTCCTCCTGCAAGGCAAGACAGGTGAGGCCGGTATCCCACACCGGCGACACGCATGGCTGGCACCAGGCTTCGTGATCGCGTACCACCAACAGGTCGTCGATGGCCTTGCGGGTTTCACGCCGGGCCGGGTGCTCGGCCGGATAACCCAACAGCGCCAGCGCTTCGTAGGCGTTGACCATCGCCGGGAAAATCGCGCCCAGTCCGCCATCGCCGTTGCGGCGTTCGAGAATCCACGCCTCGGCGCGTTCCAGCGCACGGCGGCGCAGGCGTTTCGGAATCAGGCGCTCCAGGTGACGCACGATTTCTTCGCCCGCGGCCAATACGCGATTCAACAGCGAGCGCGAATGGAAATAACGCTTTTCCTCTTCGGGCGGCGTGACGAACAGTTCGCGGATGCGCACGCCGCGCGGATTGGCTGCACGCGGCTTCAGCGTGGTCAGCACCGACAACGGCACCATCACCGTGCGCGACCAGTACGACACCTTGCCGAGGTTGAAGGGGAACCAGCGCGGCAGCAGCACGATTTCCACCGGCAGGAACGGTACGCCGCGCCACGGCAGTTCCCCGAACAGCGCCAGCGCGATGCGCGTGAAGACGTTGCTGCGCGCCGCGCCGCCGTGTGCGAGGATGGCCGCGCGTGCTTTCACCATGTGCGGCGCGTCGGCGCGATCACCCGCCAGCTTCAGCGCGTAATAGCACTTCACGCTGCAGCTCACGTCCAGCGCGCCGCCCGGATACAACGGCCAGCCGCCGTCGCGCGATTGGTGGCGGCGCAGGTATTCGGCGAGCCGCGATTCCAGCAGGCGGTCCGATTCCCCGAGGTAATGCAGCATCAGAATGTATTCGGCCGGAATCGTGCAGTCGGCTTCCAGTTCGTACTGCCAGCAACCATCCGCACGCTGGCGTGCAAGGATGTTCGCGCGTGCGGCTTCGATCGCCGCGGTCAGGCGGTCGCGTGTGCCGGTGTCGACGCGGTTTGTCGCGGGTCGATAATGCGGGATGCCGGAATCGGGTACCACGATCAGCAGGCCCTCATTTGAAGGTGAAAGCCTGCGCGGGGCCACACGCGTCGCTGCGCGGCCACGCGCTGTGCGGATCCGGCAACAACCCGCGCCAGTCGCTCGCCAGCGCCTGCAGCGGCAGGCCTTCCGCCATGCGCGCAAACCAGCGTTGCAGCACACGGCTGTAGCCGGCGAAAAGATGGGTGACGATCACGATCTTCTTGACCACTTGGCGCGACACCTTCACCTGCGCGCCGGCCGTGAAATCGGGCTTGGCCAGGATCGAGCCGAGCGTGCGCATCGCCAGTCCCAGGGCGATCAGGCAGAAGCGCCGGATGCCCACCTCCTTTTCGGGAATCAACAGGGTGTAGTCGAGCGCGTTGCGAAGATGGCTGTGCGCGACGCCGATCAGTTGCGCGTAGGCCTCGCCGAACGCGGCCGGCACGTCGTTGCGGCGGATGTCCTGCAATTCCACGCCGGCGCGGGCGAACAGGTCGTGCGGCAGCCAGCAGGCGCCGCGATCGCGGTCCTCCCAGAAATCCTTGAGGATGTTGGTCATCTGCAGGCCCTGGCCGAACGACACGTCCAGTGCGGACAACGCCTCGCGACGCTCGGCGATGCGCGGCGAGTAATCGCAAAAGAAATCGGTGAGCGTCTGGCCGACGATGCCGGCGACGTAATAGCAATAGCGGTCCATCTCGCGCATGTCGGCGAGGCCGGCGGTGCTGGTGCGGCGCTCGAAGCTCGGCATGCCGGTGCACATCGTGCGGATGCAGCGCGCCAGCGATTCGCGCTGCGCCAGATTGAAGCCGTCGGTGACCTGGATGATTTCCGCGGTGTGCGCGACCAGGTCGCGCTCGGCGGCGAGCGTGTTGCCGATGAGCAGTGGCGCCAGGTCGCGCGCGAACGATGCCGGATCTTCGGTGGATTCGACCACCCGCGTGAAGCGGTCGTGGAACTGCTGCTTCACGTCGCCGGGCAGCGCAGTTTCGTCCTCGATGGTGTCCGCGATCCGGCACAACAGGTACGCATTGGCGATCACCGTGCGCAGACGCGCGTCGAGTTGCGGGATGGTCAGTGCAAAGGTGCGCGATACCTCCGGCAGAATGCGCGCCTGGTAGCCGTGGGCAACGCGCTGCGATCCACTGGCGAAAGCTTGGGCGATCATTCTGCTGGTCTCCTTCGGCGAATCGTCAGCCGACCTCGTGATCGTACGCATTGTGCGTGAAGATAAGGTGGAAGTCGCGCGGAAATTGCTTTGACACGCAAGCGCCGCCGTCGCTAGGCTCGCGGCGATTCGCGGCCGCTGCCGCTGGACGAGGAATGGGTCGATGTCGTTTGCAGATCGCGTGCCGGAATACGTCGAACGCGTCGAGCGCGCGCTGGATGCGCGGCTGCCCGCGGCCGATGCCCGGCCTGCTTCCCTGCATGCGGCGATGCGCTACGCGGCGCTCGGTGGTGGCAAGCGCATCCGGCCATTGCTTTGCTATGCGAGCGGCGAAGTGCTGGGCGTCGCGCCCGGGCGCCTGGACGATGCCGCCTGCGCGGTCGAATGCGTGCACGTGTTTTCGCTGGTGCACGACGACTTGCCCGCGATGGACGATGACGCGCTGCGACGCGGCAAGCCGTCCACGCACGCAGCGTTCGGCGAAGCTACCGCGATTCTCGCGGGCGACGCCTTGCAGACCCGCGCGTTCGAGATACTTGCCGGCGACGGCGCGCGCGACGCCGTCGAACGACTGGGCATGATCGCAATCCTCGCGGGTGCCGCCGGTTCGGAAGGCATGACCGGCGGGCAGGCGGTGGATCTCGAATCCGAAGGCAAGCAACTCGCCGCCGCCGACCTCGAAGCACTCGACCGCGACAAGACCGGCAGGCTGATTCGTGCGGCGGTGCTGATGCCGACGTGCGCGTCGCCCGGGCTTCCCAAGGCCTCGCGCGACGCGCTCGATCGTTTCGCCGAATGCATGGGGCTGGCGTTCCAGATCAAGGACGACGTGCTGGACGTGGAAGGCGAACAGGCGCTCACCGGCAAGACCCACGGCGCCGACGCTGCGCGCGGCAAGGCGACGTATCCGTCGTTGATGGGCATGGACAACGCCAAACGCCGCGCCGACGCGCTTTACGCAGAAGCCTTGTCCACGCTGGAGAAATTCGGCGACGCCGCCGAACCGCTGCGCTGGATGGCCCGCTACATCGTCCACAGGGATCGGTGAAGCCGGCCGCGGCAGGCGCCTGGCGCCGCGGAATCGGGCAAGCCGGCGTATCGGTACCGGGCTTGCATCGCGCCCCCTGAAGCTCGACACTTGCGCTCGTCTGGAGACCGGCCTGTAGCCGGTGGGAGCCCCGGGGCACATAGTGATCAGCCACGACGGGTCGCCAGGGAAGCGCGGCATCATTGCGGAACTCAGTTATCGCCACGTGTGGCGCGCCGCGGCGGTCTACATCGGCGCGGTGTGGGCACTCTCGCAAGGCATCGCCCAGCTAGCCCCCGTGTTCCAGGCTCCGGAGTGGGTCACCCGCTGGTTCGTGATTGCCTGCGCGATCGGATTTCCCTTCTGGGTGGCCTTTTCCTGGTATTACAAGCTGACGCCGGAAGGCCTGAAGCTCGAAAGCGACGACACCAGCCACGATCACGCGTTCCACCGCGCCACCGGGCGCAAGCTGGATTTGTGGATCATCGGCGTCATGGCGCTGGCGATCGTGCTGCTGATCACCAACACGTTCGTGCTGCATCGCGACGTGAACAGCGCGGCCGGGGCGGCCGACGCGAAGGCCATCGCAGCGGAGCTGGCCAAGGTTCCATTCCAGTCCGTGGCCGTGCTGCCGCTGACCAACGACAGCGGCGATCCCAAGCAGCAGTATTTTTCCGACGGGCTTTCGGAGGAGTTGATTTCCGACCTCACCCAGGTCAACGGGCTGAAGGTGATCGGGAAATATTCCAGCTTCAAGTTCCGCGACAGCAACGACAGCCTCGCCGAGATCGGCGCCGCGCTCGGGGTGGCGCACCTGATCCAGGGCTCGGTGCGCCAGCAGGGCAACCGGATCCGGGTCACCGTCAACTTGATCCGCGCCAGGGACGGAGCCAGTGTCTGGTCGAAAGGCTACGACGAGAAACTCAACGACGTGTTCGCGATCCAGTCGAAGATCGGCGAGGCTGTCGCCGACGCGCTCAAGGTCAAGTTGCTGGGCAAGCCGATCGTGGCGAGCGACAAGCCGCCCAGTGGCAATGTGGAAGCGTACGAACTGATGCTGCAGGGGCGCGCCACCTACCGCCGCGGCACCGAAGCCGGCATCCGCCAGGGCATCTCGCTGTTCCGGCAGGCGCTCGAGCTCGATCCGGATTACGCCTACGTCTGGGGCTTGCTGTCCAATGCTTCGGTCAACCTGGGCGTGCTGTTCCTGAATGGGGATGCGCGCCAGCAAGCCTTTGCCCAGGCTCGCGCCGCGGCGGACAGGGAGCAGGTATTGGCGCCGGACGCGGCGTACACCCATACCGATCGCGGTTACCTGCTGGCGACGGTCGACAACGATCCGATCGGGGCGCTGGCCGCGTACAAACGGGCCCATGAGCTGGCCCCGAATGACACCACCAGCATGAACTATCTGGCCAGCGGGCTCGAAAACCTGGGGCAACTGCAGGCGGCGGTCGACATATATCGGAAGACCGTCGCCAATGATCCGGCCCGTGTCGACATCTATGTCAATCTTGCACTTGCCCTGCTGGGACAACGCCAGTTGGACGAGGCGGAACAGATTGCCAAGAAGGGCTTGGCCTGGCAGCCGAATTACCCGTTTTTGTACAGCATCCTGACCGAGGTCGACGTGCTACGTGGCAATGTGGACGCGGCACGAAGCAACGCCGCCAAGGAAACCGATCCGGCAAATGGCCCGTGGGCGATTGCACTCGCGCAACAAATCGACCCTGATCACCGCAAGGCCGACGCGGCGCTACGCGATTACATTGCCAAGCAGGGCAAGGATCAGCCTTATTTCGTGGCCGACCTGTACGCGGTGCGCAAGCAACCCGACGAAATGTTCGACTGGCTGCAGCGTGCCTGGAGCCAGCGCGACCCGAACTTCTCCGGTCTTCTGCTCACCGACCCCTTCGTGCTCGCTTATCGGCAGGATTCGCGCTTTGCAGCCTTGTGCAAGCAGGCCGGCTTGCCGCTGCCGGATCGCGCCGTGGCTGCGGCCGCGACGCCCAGCGAACCCTGAGCCAGTCCACGGGATTGCGAACCGCTGGCGCGCTATGCCGTACTCGGCTCGTCTTCGAGTGGATTCGCGTGCTGTGGCTGTCAAAACTGTTTACACCCTGGCGATCCGGGCACGCCCGCGATAAAAGCGCCGAAAGACAGTAGGTTGAATGGTATTGCTGCCACGACGCTCCAATCTTGCGTCGGGAGAGCTTACAAATTCGACATGTGCTGCGATCAATAACTGAACAGAAACAATGGGTTGCTGGATGGCACAGGCCATGCAGAACCAGTGCTGCAGGGACGGAACATGCACTTTGCGGTTCCTCCGCAATCCGCAGATCGAGAGGGGTATTCAGTGATGACACGTTATTTGGTTCTTGCGGCGGCAGCCGCCGTTCTCGCCATGACAGCGCCGGCTGCGTTTGCGACGCGGGTGATTTTTGATCCGCCCGCGGCCTCCTTGCCGCCGACCACACCGCCACAGTGCACCGGTGACGCCCCCTGCAGCATCGGGCTGCTCAACCATACCTACCAGGTGAATTTCATCCCCTGCCAGGATGTGCTGGGCGTCGACACCACCGGATTCAGCTATTGCCTGTGGATGAACAACGTCACCATGCACGCCGCTTCCAAATTCACCTTCCAGTTCATCGTGCCCGAAGGAGGGTCGCTCAGCGGTGACGAACTGGAATGCGGCAGCATTCCCACGGATTTCGCGACCGATAATTGTCCGCAGGCCTTGCCCGATCCGGGCAGCCTGTTCACGGTTTCGTTTTTCCCCAACCCACCGCTCCCGAACCGGACGGACTTCTACCTGTTCACCGATTTCGTGAATTCGCCGGGCGCCGCCGACGTGACGCTATCGGTGCCGGAGCCGGGTGAGTTGGGATTGTTCGGCCTTGGGTTGCTCGCGCTGGGCCTGGGTTACGGCTGGCGGCGTCGCCAGCACGCGTAAACAAGCACGAGGCGATGGCGCGCGGCAAGTCGAGTGACTTGCTGCGCGTTGCATCGCACCGTGACGTTCCGGCCAGCCTATTTCCCCGTCGCGCCGCGCTCGATCTTGCCGACCAGGTTGACGAGGATGCGCAGGTCCTCGGCATCCAGCGTGTCGCTGCGCATGCTTCGGAAATGGTCGTGGAACGCGCGCACCGCGGCGCGCGGATCATCCAGCGAATAGCCGATCGCGGTCAGCGCCATCCATGGATCGAAGCCGGGTGGCGGATCGGGCAGGGTGGCGATCGGGTCGGGCCACAAACCGAAACCGTTGGCCGCCAGCGTCGCCCACGGGAACAGCGGGCCCGGGTCGTCCTTGCGCGTGGGCGCCATGTCCTCGTGGCCGATGATCTGTGCGCGCGGGATGTTCCAGCGCGTCGTGAGGTCGGTCAGCAGATTGATCAGGCTGGCGATCTGCGCGGGCGGAAACGGCACGTGGCCGTTGTTGTCGAGTTCGATGCCAATGGATGCCGAATTGACATCGGTGATCGTGCCCCAACGTCCGCCGCCGGCATGCCAGGCGCGATCGACGTCGCTGACCAGTTGATAGATGTGGCCGTCGCGGCCGATCAGGTAATGCGCGCTCACCGGGCCGTCCGGGTTGCGGGTACGCAGCGTATCCAGCGCCTGTTGCACCGAGTCCTGATTGGTGAAGTGCAGCACGATCAACTGCGGTTTGCGGATATCGTGATTCTTCGACGGCACCCACGTCGCCATCGGATTGCGCGGCGGCAGCGGTGCGCAGGCGGCCATGACGGACATCGCGAGCCCTGCAGCCAGCAGGCGTGCGACGTGCCAAGTACGGGGTGAGTCGCAGCGCGCGAGGTTCACTCTGCCGACACCCCGGCATCGCGCAAACGCCGGCGCAGCCGATCCAGCTTGTCGCCGTACAGCGCGCTGCGCGCGGTGTCGCGCCGGATCGGTTGCCGCACCTGCGCGGCGCTGGGCAGGCTCTGCACCGTGCGCGCAGTCTTGTGGAAGTCGAGGCACGCGGGGTCGAAGGGCAGGCCGCAGAAATCGAGCAGGCGGCGGACCTCGGCGTCCGGGTCGGCGACCAGCGATTCGTATTGAAGATCCATCACGCGATCCGGATATTTCTGCAGCCAGAAACGCGTGAGGCGCAGGAAATCGATGCAGTAGTCCGCCAGTTCATCCATGCTGCAGGCAAAGCCGCTGTTCTCGCTGAAACACTGACGGAAGCAGCCGAGGCAGGTTTCCACGGGATCGCGCCGGACGATCACGGCCCGTGCCGACGGCATCATGGCCAGCGCCGCGCCGACCAGATACCAGGTGACCAGGCTCTTGTCGGTGAAGCGCGGCTTGCGTTCGCGCCAGCGTGCGGTGCGCGCCAGGTATTCGCGGCCGAGGCGCTGCCAATCTTCGGCGGCGGCATCCGGCACCCACAGCGGGAATGCCGAATTGCGACGATGCGTTTCCGCGTCGATCACCTGCGTCATGTCCTTGATCTCGTTCGCACCCTCGACTTCGGGGTGCGAAGCAAGGATCTGCTCGACCAAGGTTGAGCCCGACCGCGGGATGCTGACAATCAGGATGGCTTCGCGGCCGAGTTGCGGGTCGAGCGGGGCAGGCAGGTCTTTCGAGAACACGCCCATGATCGCTGCGGCGCGCCTGCGCTCACCTGCGGCGTCCCATTTCACCCGCTGGCGGCGCGATGCATTGCCGCGCGCGAACACGTCATAGGCCTGCGCGTACTCGCCCTGGTTTTCCAGCGCCTTCGCATAGCTGAAAGCCAGCAACTCGTACTCGCGGCCGGCGAGGCCCGGTCGTGCCAGCGCATGCTGCATGCGGGCCGCATCGGCAGCATCGAATCGCACGGTGTTGAGGTTCGACAACCCGAACCAGCCTTCGGCGTTGCCGGGATCGCGGCGTACCACTTCGCGATAGCCTTTCACCGCGGCGTCGATATGGCCCAGACTGGCTTGGACACGGGCAAGCGACAAGCGGGCCGAAACATGCGCGGGGTCGAGTTCGGTCGCGCGACGCAACGCGGCAACCGAATCGTGCGAAAGCGCGTGCCGGCCAAGCGCTTCGCCGAGGTTGAACCACGCCGATGCCGAGTTCGGCGCAAGCGCGCAGGCCTGGCGGAAATGCACGAGTGCCTGTTCGGGTTCGGCGAGTTCGAACAGCGCGATGCCGAGTCCGACGTGCAGCTCGTCGTCGTCCGGGCATGCAGCAAGAACTTTCCGGAAGCATTCAGCCGCCTTGCCGTGATGGCCGCGGCGCTGCGCCACCATGCCCCGTAGCCGGACGGCGTCGAGGCAGTCCGGCGCCAAGGCCAGTACGCTGGCGAGCGATCGTTCCGCGGCCTCGAATTGCCGTTGCTTCCATTCCCCGCGTGCGCGCGCCAGCAGGCGCGCGGCCACCGGCGACAACGGCTGCTGCGGCGGATCTTGCACCGGTTGCGACATCGCAAGCGTGTTCACTTCGTGGTCGAGCGTGGGGCCAATACTAAACGCCGCGTGGCCCGTTCGGGCCGAAGAATCCCGGGGGTGACTTCGACCGAAGCGGCCACCCGGGATCGATGATCGAAAAAAAACGCCGGGCATGCGCCCGGCGGCGGAGAGTGAGCGGGGAGCTCTCAAAAATCGTAGGACACCGAGAACCGTGCGTAGCGTGGCGAGCGAGTGTCTTGCACCCGTCCGAAGTCGGGATTCGGGCTGGTCGTGGTCCCGAAGAAATCGTTGTAGAAGAGCACCGTCTGTTCGTTGAACACGTTGAACATCGCGAAGTTGAAGTCGAGCCTGTGCTGGGCCCACGCCGGCCTGTAGTCAACGTTGAGGCTCAACTGGTGGGTCCATGGCAAGCGTCCGAGCGAGCCCGGCGGCACCGGCACGCCGCCGCACCAGTAATAGGTGTGCGAACCATGCAGGGCGATCTGATCCGGTCCGTAGCCACCGCGGCACAGGCGCGGCGTGCCCGAGGCGATGTAGAGGTTGCCGCCGACCGTCCATTCCGGGGTGATCGCGTAGGCACCGTAGATCTTGAGCTGGTGCTTGCGGTCGTTGGGCAGGACGCCGTAGGAATACTCCATTCTTTCCGGAAAATCCCACGCGGTGGTGAGCGACTCGTAGGATCCGCTTTGCTGCGAATACGTACTCACTGGGCCTTCGGTATTGCCCCAGGTGCGCGAGAACACGTAGTCGATCTTCGCGAACCACTTGCCGTCCCACTCGTGTTGCAGGGACAGGTCGATCGAGTAGTACTTGCGCATCGGTCCCTTCGTGAAGCCCTGCTCCTCGCGCGTGAAGGCGATCGGATGCAACTGGCCATCGGGACCCTTGACGAGGATGTCGCTGGTCTCGCCCGGGTTCACCATGATCAGGCTTTGTGTCCAGTCGCTGCAGCTATCAGGGGTCATCCAGTCATAGCCCCGCGCCCGCCCGGCCGCGCACTCCCTTTGCTCGTCGTCGTAGTCGTCGATGATGCGGTTCATCTTCTGGTAGGTGCCGGTTGCACCGAACACCCAGCTGGTGCCCAGCATCTGGAACTGTTGCTGCATGCCCAGCACGAAGTTGTCGGAATACTCGGCCTTGATGTTCTGGGCGGCTGAAACGCGCGGATCCTTGGGCTGGCCGTATTCGCTGTCGATCGAAACGCCCGTCGACGGGCTTTGCGGCAGCGGCGTGAAGCCGATCGGCTCGCCTGTCGCCGGATCGACCCCGGTGTAAGTCCCGTAAACGCCGGCATTCGTCACCGGCGCGGCGATGGACAGCGCCAGCTGGGTCGGGAGCGCCAGGTAATAGCGGCCGGCATTGCCGAACACCTTGAGGGTGGAATCGCCGTGCACGTCCCAGCTGAAGCCGATGCGCGGTGCCCATTGCGGCGTGGTTTCCCGGATGTAGGGCACGCCCGATCCGTCGTAGTTGACGAACTGGTCGTTGCGCAGGCCGAGGTTCAACAGCAGGTTGGGGGTGATCTGCCAGTTGTCCTCGACGTACTGGGCACGCTGGGCTACGCGAACCGAGGCGCGACTGATATCGACGTGCTGCTGCACGTAATAGCACGTCACCTCGCCCTTGGCGTTCGGAGGACCGCACTGCGGTGAAGGACCCACATACGGCGGAACGCCCGGATCGACGCCGAAAACCGGCTTGCCGAAATCGCTTTGGCCGTAGATCCACTGGTAACCCGGTCCGGTATTGACGGAACCGTCATTCAAGTCCCAGGAATTGATGTTGTCGATACCGACTTGGAAGTCGTGGTTGCGCCACTTGTAGTCGAGGCTCAGCCGGTAGTTCATCACCGCTTCGCTGTGCGCCGGATCGGCGATCGTCGAATTGCCCTGCGAGTTGCGAATCCCTCCCGGCGGCACGAAAGCCGGATCCTGGTATGAAGCGTCGGCGATGTGCGGCAGCGATGGATCGAACCCGGGGTAGCCCGGCTGCTGCGTGTAGTACTCGCCGTGCATCTTGCCCAGCGTTGCATTCAGGGTCAGGTTGTCGGTGAGATAGGAGGTGTAGTTGGCCACCCACATCCGGAACGCGGTCTTGCCCGTCTGGTCGAGGCTGTTGAAACCGCCTTTCTGCAGGGTGTCATAATCGAAGTCGTAGAGGGTCCCCCACACCTTGTGCTCGTTCTGGAGACCCGTCACGGTCAGGATGTTGCTGTCGTTGATGTTCCAGTTCAGCTTGGCGAAGAGTTTGGGATCATGGACGGTTACGTCCTCGGTGGTGGCGCCACCGCCGAATTCGCCGGTGGTCCGGTATTTGCTGTTGTCCTGCTCGGCGCCCACGAAGAAGAACAGCTTGTCCTTGATGATCGGGCCGCTGACGTAGGCGTCATAAACCGTTTCACTGGAACCGTTGTTCTTGCGATATACCGCCAGGTCGCCGGGGAGCGTGCCCGCATCCGCCACGGGATCCGTGATCAGCGGATTGGCGTAGTAGTAGTTGATCGGATCGGATCGCCATTTGGCGGGTTGCCATTGCGCCCGCGCACCGAAGTGCCACTCGTTGGAGCCACTCTTGCCGATCTGGTTGATCACGCCGCCAATCGAGCGGCCGTACTTGGCGCCGTAGCCGGAGATGAAGGTCTGCTGCTGCTGGATGGCGCCGTACGGCAAGGTGATGCCGCCCTGCTGGTTGAGCGCCTCGGTGGTGTTCATGCCGTCGACGTAATACGCGTTCTCGGCGGTCGAGGCGCCGCCGAACACGTTCGCGGGCGTACCGAGCGGACCACCCACCAGTTCAGGCGAGCCCATGCCGACGCCCGGTGCCAGCAATGCGATGTCCTCGGCCGTGCGCGCCAGCGGCAATTGCTGCAACTGCTTGGCGGTGATCGTGGTGACCTGATTGGTGGTGGTCACGTCGATCGCGGGGATCGCGTTGGCGGTGACGTTCACGGCGCCGAGGGTGGTGGCGCCCGCGGTTGCGGAAGCGAAATCCACTGCGACGGCGCCCGCCGCGGCCGGGGTCACGCCGGTTCGGGTCTGCACCACTCTGCCGTCCTGCAGCAACGACACCGTGTAGGTGCCGACGGGCAGGGTGATCGAATATTTGCCCGATGGGCCCACGGTGATGGTGCGGTTGTAGCCCGCGCCGCCGGTGATCTGGATGGTTTCACCAGACGCCACTGGCGCAGTGCCGTAGATGGTGCCGTTGGTGGCCTGCGCCCAGGCCGCACCGGCAAAACCCAGCGCGGCCGAGCCGATGGCGATGGCCAGGGCCTTGCGCTTGAAAATGTTGTTGCGGTGCGGCGTGCGCAGAGACTTGCTCATCATGTTACGTACTCCCCGAAGACGATCACGCGTGTAGTGAGCTTGCGGATGGGGTGAGCGCGGCACTTTCGATGCTGCTGTTGGGGTCGTATGCCATGCGCGGACGCCAGACCTGCCGCGGGCAGCAGCACCATGCGCAAGACCCTCGAAGAACTTCTCGCGCGCGCTCGCGGTACGCCGTCGAGCATAATCAATGGCCGGCAAAAACCACCAATGAAAAGACAGTCACCCGACATAGCTGGCGGTTATGGATTTGTCGGCTGTCCGGAAGCCCGGATCGTCTTGAAACCGTTTGTCTGCTGCACATTCATGCAACCGCAGGCGCGGCGGCACCGCGCGACGCGTCGTCGGAATCGCCTCTACACGCATGTTGCGCGCGTGTACGATTCCGGCCACGAGAACACACTGTCGCCGGCCGTGGGAACTGTCGTGCAACCGGCCGCGTCGCCGGCTGGCGATGAGGGTGAGCGCGATCGTCTGCGGTCGCGTCTTTGTGTCGTTGGCCGATCGTCTTTGGCCGGAAAGTGACCTTGCTTGCCGGTCGACGAAGCCATGGGACGGGAGATGAACAAAATGACGTCGAGACGTTTTCGTCTTGCCCTGTTGCTTGCGTGCGGATTGGTGTTTGCCTCGGGCTGTGCCTTGGGCCAATCCATGAAGTCGGAAAATCTTTTCTACATGACCGGCACGATCGATGCGTTGCAGAGTTTCAAGGCGCATGCATCGCAGATTTCCATCATCGTGCCGGCGGCTTATCACATCGATAAATACGGCACGGTTTACGGCGGCGTCGATCCGCGCGTGTTGCAAATCGCGGCCGCCAATCGCGTAGAGGTCATGCCGATCGTCGCGAGTTTCGATCAGGAGGGCATTCACGCGTTCTTGAATGACCCCAAGGCACGGGCGCGCGCGATCGACATCATGCTGTACGACGCGCAGCACTATCACTATTACGGCTGGCAATTCGATCTCGAGAACGTGCACGTCACCGATGGCGATGCGTACACGGACTTTTATCGCGAAGCAGCCAAGGCGTTGCACGCCCACGGCTTCAAGATCTCGATGGCGGTGGTCAAGGCGGAACAGCCGGTGCCGGCACAGGACGATTCGGATTTCAGCAAGTTTCTCTATGAAAACTGGAAGGGCGCGTTCGATTTCAAGAAGCTGGCTGCGATCGGGGATTTCATGTCGTTCATGTCCTACGACCAGAACACGGCCTTGACGCCGCCCGGCCCTGTCGCCGGCCTGCCATGGATGCGGCGGATGGCCGATTACCTGGTGCGGCTTGGCATCGATCCGGCCAAAGTTTCATTCGGCATTCCCACCTACTCGGATCACTGGTACGCCACGTACAGCGACAAGAAGGGCCCGCATTCGACGCGCGACGAAATCACGTACCGCGAAGTGCAGGACTTGCTCGACCGCCAACAAATCACGCCGCAATGGATGGCCTCGATGGGCGTGGACTACGCGTACTGGCCGGGGCCAAACGGTGTCTTCGAATGGCTGTTCATCGAGAACGCCCGCTCGTTTTCCGAAAAGCTGAAACTGGTCCGCCAATATCACTTCCGCGGATTTTCCGCGTGGGTATTGGGTCATGAAGATCCGGGGATTTGGGAAGTGCTCAGGCAGCAGACCCAGGCAGTCCATTATTGATGCGGCCCATTCGCCGCCGTCCATTTCGAGAAGGCCGAAAAGCATGATTGCAGGCAATCAGGTTCGAGTCGTTATGTCCGTTGTCCTGGCGATGCTGCTGGTCGGGATGGCACCGGCAAGGGCAGCGAACCCGTCGTACCCCCATTCCTGGAACCATCCGGATTGTCCATGTGCGACGGTGCTGCACGAAGGTTCGGCGACCGACGCGGGTTTCGTGCCGCAGGCACTGGACAAGATCGACGGCACCGTCAGTCGTGCGCTGGCGCGTCGGGCGGCGCCCGGCGCCGTGGTGCTGGTCGCGCGTCGCGGGGTGATCGCCAAGTGGAATGCCTACGGTTACGCGTCGCTCTACACGAACGCCGACTACGCGATGGCGAGCGATCCGCGGCCGATGGAGAGGGATGAAATCTTCGACATGGCGTCCGTGTCCAAGTTGTTCACGGCCGTTGCGATCATGCAGTTGTGGGACGAGGGCAAGTTCAAGCTCGATGATCCGGTCGCCAAATACCTGCCGCAGTTCGGCGTCCACGGCAAGGAAGAAGTGACGATACGCCAGTTGCTGACGCACACGTCCGGATTCCGCCCCGACCCGCCGACGCCGCTGTACGAGATCAAGGGTTCACGCAAGGACCGCATGGACTACGTGCTGCAACTGCCGCTCGAACATCCGCCCGGCACGCACTACGTTTACAGCGACATCAACTTCATCACCTTGGGAGCTTTGATCGAAAAGCTGAGCGGCGAGCGCGAGGACGTGTTCATCAAGAAGCACCTCACCGGGCCGCTGCACATGACGGACACGATGTACGATCCGCCGGCCAAACTGAAGCCGCGCATCACGGCGAGCGAATACCAGCCATGGACGCATCGCGGCATGCTCTGGGGATCAGTCGACGACGAGAATGCCTGGGCGCTGGGCGGTGTTGCCGGTCATGCCGGCGTCTTCGGCACCGCGCGCGATCTCGCCACGTTCGGACAGATGATGCTCAATGGTGGTGTTTACGATGGCGCCCGGGTCCTGTCGCAACGCGCGGTCGATTTGCTGCTGACGAACTGGAACCAGAAATTTCCCGGCGACGACATCGGCCTCGGCTGGTCGATCGCGCAGCCGTGGTACCAGGGTGCTCTGTCGGGGCCGCATACGGCAGGCCACGAAGGTTTTACCGGCACCGCGCTCACCGTCAACACGCGCAACGACATCGTCACGGTGATCCTCACCAACCGGGTGCACCCGAACCGCAACGGCCCGTCGTCCGTCAAGGCGTTGCAGGACATCAACACGGACATTGCCAACGCGATTCCCGTGGTCACCCGCAGCGGCGGCGCGGCGTGGTTCTCGGGCTATGGCGATTACCTGAACCGCACGCTGGCGGCGAAGATCGAGCCGCACGTCAACGCAACGTTGTCGTACCGGACCTGGTACCGCCTGCAACCCGATGACGATTTCGGCAGCATTGAAGCCTCACCTGACGGCGTCCACTGGCAGGCGCTCGGCGTGCTGACGGGTTCCAGCGACGGCTGGCAAACGAAAACCGTGGCGTTGCCTGCGAACGCGCATTACATCCAGTTCCGCTACCGCACCGACGAGAAGATCAATGGCCGCGGCTGGTACGTGGACGGACTAGAGATTCATGCCGGCGGCAACACGACACAGCCGCAGATCACCCGCAACGAATGGCAGCAGCGTGATTATTGAGCGTGTCCACTGCGCGGTCATCGCGCTGTTCGCGCTGTGGGCGTGCGCCACGGCATCTGCGGCAACGCCGACGGTGGCGCAGCAGCCCGGTTTCCAGACCGGCATCGAAGTATTGCTTCACGACCGGCTCGACCTGATCCGCGGCAGACATGTTGGCCTGATCACCAATCCGACCGGTGTCGACCGCCAACTCGTCAGCGATGTCGATCTTTTGGCGCATACGCCGGGCGTGCATCTGGTCGCGCTGTTCGGCCCCGAGCACGGCATCCGCGGCGCGCACCAGGCGGGTGCGAGCGTCGGATCGGATCGCGATCCGGTGACCGGCTTGCCGGTGTACAGCCTGTACGGCAAGACGCGCCAGCCGACGCCGGCGATGTTGAAGGGCGTGGACGTGCTGGTGTTCGACATCCAGGCCGTGGGCGCGCGCTTCTACACCTACTTGTACACGATGGCGGACACGATGAAGGCCGCGGCGGCGGCGCACATTCCCATCATCGTGCTGGACCGTCCCAATCCGATCGGCGGCACCAAGGTGCAAGGGCCGGTGCTGGATCCGAAGTTCGCCTCGTTCGTGGGCGAATATCCGATTCCGCTGCGCTACGGGATGACGATCGGCGAATTGGCCGAGTTCTTCAACGGCGAGTTCCACATCGGCGCCGACCTGACGGTGGTGAAGATGCGTGGCTGGAAACGCTCGATGTACTACGACGATACGCCGCTGCAGTTCGTGATGCCGTCGCCCAACATGCCGACCGAAACCACCGCGCTGGTGTATCCGGGCATGGGCCTGGTGGAGGGCACCAACGTGTCCGAAGGCCGCGGGACGACCCGGCCGTTCGAGCTGATCGGTGCGCCGTGGATCGACGCCGAACAATTGTCGCGCGCGCTCAACGGCAAGCACCTGGACGGCGTGCGGTTCCGGCCGGTCCATTTCACGCCGACGTTTTCGAAATACGGAGGCAAGTCGTGCAACGGCATCGAGGTGCATGTCATGGGCCGTGACACGTTCAACCCGGTGGTGGTTGGGCTCACCGTGATCGCGACGATCCACGACCTCTACCCGCACCAGTTTGCGTTCAATGCATCCGATTTCGATCGCCTGGTCGGCAACGACTGGATACGCAAGGACATCGAAAAAGGTGTTCCCGTTTCCGAGATGCAACGGCGCTGGCAGGCCGGCCTATCGCATTTCGAAAAAATCAGAAAAAAATACCTTCTATACAAATAGCATTTGTGCGCCCAGGGGCCGGCTTGGTCCCTTGGTCTCTTCCATCCGTCATTCCAGGACGGCCTGCAGCTTCACCGCAGGTCGGACCCGGAATCTGCTCTTTGCACGGAACGGCGGACACCCAACGGCAGATTCCGGGCTCCATCGCCGATGGGGCCGGCGCTGGCCCCGGAATGACGGCGGGATGACGGTCTCAGCGATCAGCGAGCGCTGGCTCATCCAGCAACTCGATCCAGTGATGGACCGGCACCGCCGAGGCGCTGCCCAGGTGCAATTGGCAACCAATGTTCGCGGTTGCGATGACTGTCGGGCGGCCCTCCTGGAGCGCATCGAGTTTGTTGCGGAGCAGCGGTTCCGAAAGTTTCTTCTGCAGCAGCGAATAGGTACCGGCCGAGCCGCAGCATAAATGGCTGTCGCGCACCGGCACGAGTTCGAATCCCGCCGTCCGCAAAATCCGCTCTACCACGCCGACGATTTTCTGGCCGTGCTGCAGCGTGCACGGCGAATGCCAGGCGATCCGGCGACCACGGCCGATGCCTGCGAACGCCTCCAAATTTTCATCCGCCAATACTTCGCTCAAATCACGCGTCAGCTCCGATACCCGCACCGCCTTGGTCGCGTACTCGGAATCGTCGCGCAACAGGTGGCCGTACTCGCGCACCATCGCGCCGCAGCCACTTGCAGTCAGCACCAAGGCCTCGGCGCCCGCTTCGATGTGCGGCCACCACGCGTCGATGTTGCGGCGCATAAACTTTCGCGCTTCTTCGGGCGCCGTCAGGTGATGGCTGATGGCACCGCAGCAGCCGCCGCCTTCAGCGCGCATGAGTTCGATGCCGAGTTTTGCCAGCACGCGCGACGCCGCCGCGTTGGTGGCGGGCGCGGCGACTGGTTGCACGCAACCGTCGAGCACCAGCATCTTGCGTTTGAGCCCACGGTTCGCGGGCCACGACGCGGCTTGCGAGCGCTGCGGTGCCCTGCACATGCCGCCCGACCAGCGCTGCGGCGCGATACGACCGAGCTTGTAGAAAAAGCCGAAACGCCTCGGATACGGCACGATCGCGCGCAGTACCCGGCGCATGACGCGCTCGCCGAGCGGGCGTCGCACCCTTGCGTCCACCGCGCCACGGCCGATGTCCACAAGCCGTCCGTAACGAACGCCGGATGGGCAGGTGGTTTCGCAGGCGCGGCAGGTCAGGCAGCGGTCAAGGTGCAGTTGCGTCTTGCGGCTCGGCGCTTCACCTTCGAGCACCATTTTCATCAGGTAGATGCGGCCGCGCGGTCCGTCCAATTCATCGCCCACCAGTTGGTACGTCGGGCAGGTCGCCGTGCAGAACCCGCAATGCACGCACGCGCGCAGGATCGCTTCGGCCTCAGTGCCTTCGGCGGTGTTCTTGAAGGGTGCGGCAATGTTGGTCTGCATGGAGAAGAGATTGGTTACCGAGCGAAATCGCCAGCGCGTTCAAAATTCCGCGTACATGCGCCCGCGATTGAAAATGCCGTGCGGATCCATCGCCGCCTTGATGCGTTTGTGGAGTTGCATCAGCGGTTCGGGAAGTGGGTGATATGGCGAATCCGCGCGAGCCGGGCTGCGGAACAGCATTGCGTGACCGTGCTGTTCCGCGGCTGCGGCGCGAATCGCTTCCGCAGGCGCGTCGCTCTTCAGCCAGCGCAACGCGCCACCCCATTCGATCAACTGATCCCCGGGCAGGTCCAAAGTTGCGGCCGGCGGTACCGAGAGGCGCCACAGCGGCACATCGCCGTCAAAGAACGGGCGCCGTTGCTCGCGAACCTCCAGCCAGAACGTGTCGGCATTTTCCAGCACGTCTCCGCCGATGATCGTGCGCGCTTTCGCGAGTGCGCTCGCCGTTCCGGACAGTCGCACGTAGAGCTGCCCATCTTCGATGCACGAGGCGGAAATCGGCAGCGGTGCGGCCGCCCATCGGCAAAGTTTTTCAACTGCTGCACGCGGCGCCAACGACTGCGCCAGCGTGATGGTTTCGCGCGGTCGTGGCAGCACTTTCAAGCTCACGTCGAGAATCACGCCCAGCGTGCCCATCGCGCCCGTCACGAGCCGCGACACATCGTAACCCGCGACATTCTTCATCACCTCGCCGCCGAAGCGCAGGATTTCGCCGCGGCCGTTGACGATGCGCGTGCCGAGCACGAAATCGCGCGCAGCGCCCGCGTAGGCGCGGCGCGGACCGGAGAGGTTTGCCGCGATCGTGCCGCCGAGCGTGGCTGCGGCGCCGAAGTGCGGCGGCTCGAACGCGAACATCTGGCCGTGTCCGGCCAGCAAGGTTTCGAGTTCGGACAGCGGCGTGCCGGCGCGTGCGGTCAGCACCAGTTCTTCGGGGTGGTAGTCGATGACGCCGCGGTGATCACCCAGCGCCAGCGGTTCGCCTGGCGTCTCACGCCCGAGGAATTGCTTGGTGCCGCCACCGACGAACGCCAGCGACGCGCGCCGCTCGATCGCGTCGACCACGCGCGCCTGGATCTCCGCGCTCGCATCGTGCGACGTGCTCAAAATCGTTCCAGTTCCGGAAACGGCAGTTCGCCGCCGTGTACATGCAGGCCGCCGTATTCGGCGCAGCGCTTCAGCAGTGGCACCGCCTTGCCCGGATTGAGCAAGCCCTTCGGATCGAAGGCCGCCTTGATCGCGTGGAACTGCGTGATTTCCGCCGACGAAAACTGATCGCACATCTGGTTGATCTTCTCGACGCCGACACCGTGCTCGCCGGTGATCGTGCCGCCCACCCCGACGCACAGCTTGAGGATCTCGCCGCCGAGCTTTTCAACACGATCGAGTTCGCCAGGTCGGCTGGCGTCGTACAGGATCATCGGGTGCAGGTTGCCGTCGCCGGCGTGAAATACATTGGCGACGGCGAGACCGTGCTCGCGTCCGAGTTCCTGGATCCGACGCAGCACGCGCGGAAGGTGCTTGCGCGGAATGGTGCCGTCCGTGCAGTAGTAATCGGGCGAAATCCGGCCCATCGCGGGAAACGCCATCTTGCGTCCGGCCCAGAACCGGGCGCGTTCGGCTTCATCACGCGACACACGCGACGCGCTTGCGCCGCATTGCGCCATGATCGCGCTCACCCGATCGATGCCGTCGGCGACCGTTTCGGCCGTGCCGTCCAGTTCGCACAACAGGATCGCCGCGGCGTCGAGCGGGTAGCCGCTGTGGACGAACGCCTCGGCAGCGCGGATCGCCGGGTTGTCCATCATCTCGAGTCCCGCCGGCACGATGCCGGCGGCGATCACCGCGCCCACCGCGGCGCCGGCCTGTTCGAGGTCAGCGAATGCAGCCAGCACGACGCGGGCGGTCTCCGGTTTCGGCACCAGCTTGACGGTCACTTCGACGATCACGCCCAGCATGCCTTCCGAGCCGGTCGCGAGTGCAAGCAGATCGAAGCCCGGTCCATCCAGCGCATCGGCGCCGAAGGTCAGCAACTCGCCATCCATCGTCACCATTTTCAGCTTGAGGATGTTGTGGACCGTGAGGCCGTATTTGAGGCAGTGCACGCCGCCGGCATTCTCGGCCACGTTGCCGCCGATGGTGCAGGCGATTTGCGACGACGGGTCCGGCGCGTAATACAAACCGTAGGGCGCGGCGGCTTCGGAAATGGCGAGATTGCGCACGCCGGGTTGCACCCGCATCGTGCGGTTGACCGGATCGAGGTCGAGGATCGACATGAAGCGCGCCAGACTCAGCAGCAATCCGTCGCCCACGGGCAGCGCCCCACCGGACAGCCCGGTGCCGGCGCCGCGCGCCACCACCGGCACGCCGCGTTCGTGGCAGACACGCAGGATCTGCTGCACCTGCTCGATGGTGCGCGGCAGCGCAACGATCATCGGAGTCTGGCGATACGCGGACAGGCCGTCGCATTCGTACGGGCGCAAGTCTTCGGTGGCGTGCAGGATCGCGTCGTCCGGCAGGAACCTGCGCAGGGCAGCGACCAGTGCAGGCTTGCTTGTTGTTGGAGCGCCGGTTTCGGTCATTCCTGTTGCCCTTCTTGCCCGCAAGGGTATGTCGGCCCGACCAATTCATTAGTGTTGTCGGGCGGGTGATAACCCGCCGCCTTCGAGCCACGCGGCGGGGTGCGCTGCGCTGCTCCCGCCCTACGTACTGATTTTCTGCGACTGCCAGCAGCGTTGCGCGGCGGCCAATCCGGCGCCGGCTTCGAACGCACGTCCGCGCGCATGCAGCACGTCTTCGAGCGTCGTCAGCAGGCGCAACACGAAATGCGGTTGCGAGCCGTAACCCATCAAGCCGACGCGTAGCATGCGCGGCTTGAACGCACCGAGTCCGGTCGCGACTTCAATGCCGAAACCATCCAGCAACGCCTTGCGCGCGTCGCCGGCATCCACGCCATCCGGCAGCAGCACACCGGCCACGGTGTGCAGGCTGTGTTCGGGTGCCGCCAGGATTTTCATTCCCAGCGCCTCGATGCCGGCGCGGAATGCAACAAAGTTGCGTTCATGGCGTGCCCAGCGATGTTTGCATCCCTCTTCATGCAATCCGAGCAGCGCCGCGCGCAGCGCGTACACCAGAGGCGCCGAAATCGTGTGGTGGTACTGGCCTTCGAACCAATACTTCTCCAGCGCAAGCACGTCGAGATAGAAACTCGATACCGGTGACTTGCGATTGCGCACCCGCTCCATCGCGCGCTCGTTCAAGGTCAGCGGCGCCATGCCCGACGGCGCGCCGAGCGCCTTCTGGCTGCCGCTGTAGCAGACGTCGATACCGGCGGCATCGATGTCGATCGGATGTCCGCCCAGCGAGGCGACGGTATCCACGATCAACAGCGCGTCGACTTCATGCGCCGCGGCGGCGATGTCGGCGATGTCGTTCTGCGCGACGCCGGTCGAAGTTTCGCCGTGCACCACGCCAACCACGCGCGGGCGTACCTTGCGGATCGTGTCGCGCATTCGGTCCGGGTCGAGCGGCGTGCCCCACCGCGCATCGACACGCGTCACCTTGGCGCCCAGGCGTTCGGCCATGGCTGCCAGGCGCTCGCCGAAGTAGCCCATCGTGCCGATGACCACCGCGTCGCCCGGCTCGATCGTGTTGCTGAGTGCCGCCTGCATCCCGGCGGTGCCGGTCCCGGAGAGGGCGATAGCGAATTCGTTGGTGGTCTGGAAGGCTTCGCGCAGCAGCACCTTGAGTTCGTCGAAGATCTGCAGCATCGCCGGATCGACATAACCCAGCGGCGGCAGTGTCATCGCCCGCAGCACCTCGGGATCGAGTTCGCTCGGTCCGGGACCCAGCAACACGCGGGTCGGTGGATGCAGCGGTGCGTTGATCTCGATTGCCACGCTCGTTTCGCCTTCAGCAAGTTCGAAGCGGAACTCTCCAGCACCCAGCATAACGTGCACTGCAATGTCTCGATTGACGATGAAGCAAGCGGCAGCGGACCGCTCCTGTAGGTTGGTGCTGAGCGCAGCGAAGCCCAACGATCTTCGACGGCCGTTGGGCTTCTCCCGGAGCAAGACCGGGATCAGCCCAACCTACATTACTGCGCATTGCAGCGCGGCGACCCCGCCCATAGCTTCGAGCTATGCCTGCATTCGGGTTTTTCATTGGTGGCCCGCTCCGCCGGTTGGGTACGATGGGCCAGGTTTGGGCAGGCAGGGCGTTCCCGGGGAAGTGCAGGTGGTGCGAAGCGCAATGCACAATGACGACATGACGCATTGCCGCGAGGATGTCGTGTTCGCCACGCGACACGCCGCCTAGTGCTCGATCTCGCCATCATCGTCGTTTACCTGATCGTGATCGCGGCGATCGGGCTGCGCATCAGTGGCAGGCAACGTTCCGCAACCGACTATTTCGTCGGCGAGCGCAACCTGTCGTGGTGGGCGGTATGTTTCTCGATCGTCGCGACCGAAACGTCGACGCTGACCGTGATCAGCGTGCCCGGCGTCGCGTATCTCGGCGCCTACGGTTTCGTCGAGCTGGCGTTTGGTTATCTGCTCGGACGCACCCTCGTCGCGATTTTCCTTCTGCCGCTGTATGCGCGCGGCAATCTGGTCAGCGCCTACCAGTACCTGGGATTGCGTTTCGGGCCCAAGGTGCAGGGTTTGGCATCCGCGACGTTCCTGGTCACCCGCCTGCTGGCCGAAGGCGTGCGGCTGTTCGCGTCCGCGATCCCGATCGCACTGCTGCTCGCGGCGATGGGTGTGCACGCGAGTTATCTCGAAATCATCGCGGTGCTGGCCGGCGTGACTGTCGCCTACACCTACATCGGCGGCATCCGTGCGGTCGTCTGGACCGACGCGATCCAGATGATGCTCTACCTCGGCGGCGCGCTCCTGAGCGTCGCGATCCTGCTGCACGGAACCTCGCTGGCCGACCTCGGCCATGCGTTCGCGACCGGCAAGTTCCAGGTCTTCGATTTCCACGCGCCGATCCTGACGAGCCCGTTCGCGTTCGTGGCCGCGATCTTCGGCGGCGCGGTGTTCACGATGGCCTCGCACGGTGCTGATCAACTCATGGTGCAGCGCATCCTCGCCTGCCGGAACCTGCGCGACAGCCGCAAGGCCATGATCGGCAGCGCGGTGTTCGTGATGGCGCAATTCGCGCTGTTTTCGCTGGTCGGCACGCTGCTGTGGATCAAGTTCGATGGCCAAACGCCGGCGCAACTGGGCTTGAGCGGCCCCGATGATCTGTTTCCGGAATTCATCATCCATGGATTGCCGCCGGGTGTCTCGGGCCTGATGGTGGCGGGCATCCTCGGCGCGACGATGGGTTCGCTGTCGTCGGCCATGAACTCGATGTCCAATTCGACCCTCACCGACCTGATCCGACTTTTCGGCCGCCGCGATTACGGCGACAAGACCATGCTGCGCATCTCGCGGATTTCGACGCTGTTCTGGGCCGGGGCGCTGGTCGGTTTCGCGTCGATGTTCACCGACACCCACAGCCCGGTCGTCGTGCTCGGATTGAGCATTACCGGTTACACCTATGGCGCGTTGCTGGGCGCGTTCCTGCTCGGGCTGCTGGTCAAGCGCGCCAACCAGCGCGATGGTGCGGTCGCCTTCATCGCCACCGTGGTCACCATGGCCGTGGTGGTACTCGGAGTGAAAATCCATGGCCAGGCCTTGGCGTTTCCGTGGTACGTGCCGATCGGCGTGGCGATCACGTTGCTGGTCGGCGGCGGGCTCTCGTTGACCCATCCGCGGGAACAACCGGCACCTGCAGGAATCGCTTCCGGCGATCCGGCCGGGCAACGGCGTGCGGCCGAGCCGCAGTGAGGGCACCGCGCGGACGGCAGCGCTATCGGTACGCTGAATTCATGATGTCGATCACTGCACTGATCGCGGTTTTCTCCGGTAGGATGCCGGGAAAGTCGATGCTCGGCTTTCAGGCCGCCAAAACCGCGTGCGCGATCAGCGGTTTAACTACCAGTCGTTCCCATCGCTTGAGAATGCTGGCACGTCTTCGCGCCGGCGCAAGCTGTTGCATGCCGAGCGCTCAGCGGCAGCCAGCCCGGGAAGGTTCGATCGCGATGCGAAGTGAAAGAGGTTCAGATGGACAAGTTTCTCATTGACGGCGGGGTGCAGCTTCGCGGCGACATCCGCGCCTCCGGCGCCAAGAATGCCGCGCTGCCGATCCTGGCGGCCTCGCTGCTGACGGCGGAACCGCTGCGTCTTCGCAATATCCCGCAACTGCAGGATATCGTGACGATGAATACGCTGCTGGCGCAGATGGGCGTCAAGCTGAGTCTCGGCAGCGACATGCAGCTGGATGTCGACGCCAGCGACGTGCACGCCTGTTTCGCGCCATACGATCTGGTCAAGACCATGCGCGCGTCGATCCTGGTGCTGGGGCCGCTGCTGGCGCGCTTCGGTGAAGCCGACGTGTCGCTGCCGGGCGGCTGCGCCATCGGCGCGCGGCCGGTCGATCTGCACCTGCAGGGCCTGATGGCGATGGGCGCCGAGGTTTCGGTGGAGGAGGGCTACATCAAGGCCCGAGCAAGCCGCCTGCGTGGCGCCGACATCCTGCTCGAAAAAGTGACGGTCACCGGTACCGAAAACCTGATGATGGCGGCGACGCTCGCGAAAGGGCGCACGGTCATCGCCAACGCGGCGCGCGAGCCCGAGATCGTCGACCTGGCGAACTGTCTCCAAAAGATGGGCGCGCGGATCGAGGGCGCGGGCTCCAGCGTCATCACGATCGAAGGGGTCGATCGTTTGCACGGCGCTTCCCACGACGTGCTGCCGGACCGGATCGAGACCGGTACGTACCTGGTCGCCGGCGCGATCACCCGCGGCAAGGTGCGTATCCACGACACGCAGCCCAAACTGCTGCTTGCGGTGTTGTCCAAGTTGCAGCATGCCGGCGCCCACATCGAACTCGGCGACGACTGGATCGAGCTCGACATGCGCGGCCGGCGCCCCATTGCCGTGGACATCACGACGTCGCCTTATCCCGGCTTTCCAACCGACATGCAGGCCCAGTTCTGCGCGCTGGATGCGGTCGCGAAAGGATCGGGCGTGATCATCGAGAACCTGTTCGAGAACCGCTTCATGCACATTCTCGAATTGCAGCGGATGGGTGCCAAGGCGAAGATCGAAGGCAATACCGTCATCATCACCGGCTCCGAAAACCTGACGGCCGCGCCGGTGATGGCGACCGACCTGCGGGCATCGGCCGGGCTGGTGCTCGCCGCGCTGGTGGCCGAAGGCACCACCGAGATTCGCCGCATCTATCACATCTACCGTGGCTACGAAGAGATCGAGAGCAAGCTGAGGCAATTGGGCGCGTCGATCCGCAGCCTCGCCGATGACGACCGGAACACGCCTGCCGGCAACGATGCAGGGTCCGCAGCCGGCGGCCCCGCCGCGTCCGCGCCGTTGTCTTCCGCGAGTTGAGCATCAGGCCATCCTTTCGAGTGGGCAGGCCTCTTCACGATTCCGAAGATCGGGGAAAGACCTCGATGCAAATCGTGTTGGCCGTGGACGTCGGCAGGACCGGCTGCCGCGCCGCGTTGTGGACTGGCGATGCGGTGGAACCCGAAGCCATCGCCAGCGGTGACGGCAGCCTCGGCCTGGGCGCCGCGAATGGCCCCGATGTTGCCGAGACAACGATTCTTGCGGTGGTCGAGCCGCTGCTGAAGGCGCACGGCGTGGACAGCATCGATGCCGTCGGCGTGGGTACACCCGGCGCCATGCACGCGCCTGCGTCGGCGCGTCGATTGGCCGAGCAGCTTGCCCGCTCCTTGCCGGCTCGAATGGTCGCGGTGACGAGCGATGCGATCACTTCGCACGCAGGCGCACTCGGCGGCAAGCCGGGGGTGGTATTGGCCGCGGGAACCGGTGCGGTGACCGTCGCGATCGGCGCCGATGGACGATTTCGCCGCGTGGACGGTTTGGGGCCGTGGCTTGGTGACGAGGGCAGCGGTGCATGGCTTGGCCGCCGTGGCTTGCAGGCGGCGGCGCGCGCGGGAGACGGCCGCGGCCCGCCGACGACGCTGACGGAAGCCGCGGCCAGGCAATTCGGCTCGCTCGACGAACTTGCGATGAAGCTCGGTTGCGATCCCAATCCCGCACGCAGCATGGCGGCGTTTGCGCCCGCCGTGGCCGAGGCCGCGCGCAACGGCGATCCGGTCGCCGTGCAGTTGGTCGAAGCGGCCGCGGCTGCGCTGGCCCGGTCAATCATTGCTGGCGCCGGCGCGCTGGACACCACGAACAACGTGAAGGGCGTCCTCATCGGCGGCCTCGTGAACCTGGGGCCGGTTCTGCTGGATCCGCTGCACGCGACCCTCGAGCGGAGCGGCGCCAATCTGGAGCTGCAGCCAGCGGAAGGTACATCGATCGACGGGGCCCGCCACCTCGCCCTAGTCGACGACGGCATCCATGAACCGTGGGTGGTGCGAGCGAGAGGACAAGATCCGTGAAACCGTCCATGCACACACCTGCGCAGCAAGATGCCGCGCTCGATGTTCTGGCCACCGAATCCGTCCGGCCGGATCTGGATGACCTCGATCGTCGCCCGACCGATGAACTGGTACGCACGCTCGTGGACGGCCAGCGTGCCGCGCAAGCCGCCGTCGCAGCAGCTGTGCCGGCGATCGCTGCCGCCGCGGATGCCATTGCTGCGCGCATGATGCAGGGTGGCCGCCTGTTCTATGTCGGCGCCGGCACCTCGGGCCGGCTGGCCATCCTCGATGCGTCGGAATGTCCGCCGACGTTCAATACCACGCCGGAGTTGGTCGTCGCCTTGATTGCAGGTGGACCGGCGGCGGTGCAGGAAGCGGTCGAAGGCGCCGAAGACGATGCCGGAGCCGGTGCTGCCGATCTGCAGGCGCGGGCGCTCGAACCGAGTGACGCCGTGGTGGGCATCACCGCGTCGGGGCGCACGCCCTACGTGATCGGCGCGCTGCGTCATGCGCGCGAGGTGGGGAGCCACACCGTCGCGATCGTCAACAATGCGCGCAGTCCACTCGCCGGTGTCGCCGACGCCGCCATCGAATTGTTGACCGGGCCGGAAGTCGTCGCCGGCTCCACCCGTCTTTGTGCGGGCACCGCGCAAAAAATCGCGCTGAGCACGCTCTCGACCGCGGTGATGGTGCGGCTCGGCAAAACCTACGGTCCGTACATGGTCGACGTGCGTGCCACCAATGCGAAACTTCGCAGGCGTGCATTGCGGATGGTCCAGCAGATCACCGGCGCCGGCGAAACCGCCAGCGCCGCGGCGCTCGAGGCAACGCAAGGGCGAGTGAAGCCGGCGGTCGTGATGCTGCTCGGCCATTGCGATGCGGATGAAGCCGAACGCAGACTCGGGGCGACCGGCGGACGGGTGCGCGAAGCGCTGGCCAATTTCAGGTGACGCGGTGACAAACCCTCTCCCTCGAACGTTTTTGTTCGGGGGAGAGGGCAGGGTGAGGGGGATGCCGCTCCGTGAAAATGTATCCTTTCATGCGAAGCGACGGGCTGGGTGATGCAAGCACCAAGCCCTATACGACTTTGCAGACTCTCCCCCTCACCCAGCGCTACGCGCTCGGCCTTCGGCCGCCTCTCCCCCAACAGTGCAGCCGTTGGGGGAGAGGGAGTTTTAGCTGCCGCCTTGTTCTTCGCGCGGGGCTTGCGATTCATCTGATCGGCCCTTCAGCGCCATCACCACCAGCTGTTCGACGGCGTCCACCATCCGCAGTTTCGTTTCCGCGGCGGGTTCCCGCGCCTGCAGGAAATCGGCTGTGGTTTGCCGGGCCCACGCCTGGGGCGCTGGCTGTTTCTGGTCGATGTAATCGAGCGCCTGCAGGCCGATCTTCGACAGCGTCACCAGCGACCGCGCCAGCGGCCTGACCGGATGCAATGCCGGTGAGGGTTCAATCAACGTCTCCAGCGCCGGATCGTTCGCAATCCATTGCTCGAGTTGCGCGCGAATCTGCCGCTCCGTATCGGCATCGGGATGTTTCGCGAATCGGCTGACCCATTCGTTGAACTGGATCGCCGCCCACGGGTTGGCGGTCGCAGCGTCGGCGATCGATGCGAGCGGCGAATAGATCGTGTAATGGCCGGTCGCCATCCTTTGGTATCCGCGCACGGGCGAGATCACGTCCACGAGGACTCGCAGCGGTTCGACTTCGCGTCGCCCCGTCAACTGGCGCAGCAGTACGCCCTGATTGCGGATCTGCGTCAGGCCCAGTCCTTCCAACTGCAGGTTCACGGCGCGCAGGCGCTTGTACATCCACGGAACGTCGCGCACATCCCGCGGTGACCACAGCCGCTCGGCAACGGTGGCGGCGGTAGGCCAGATGCGCGAATCGATCGTTTCGGGCCGTACCAGTTCGCTCCACATTTCGGCTTCACCACCCAGGATGTTGCGGCGTACCGAACGCGCGAGGTGCGTGCCTGGCGGAATGGGGTCGTTGAGGTAGGCGTCCGAGGCCGGGTAGAGCAGGTCGAGATAGTAGCCGTTCGACAGGATGGTCCGATGGCCTTCGCGCGCGGCCTGATACAGCGAATCCTTGCCGCGCCAGCTCTGGATGATCGCGCCTTTCTCGAGGCCCGGCTGCAGGATTTCGTCCCAACCGATGATCTGCTTGCCGTCGGCCGTGATCATCGCCGCGAGCTTCTGGATGAACTGTGTCTGCAGCGCGGTATTGGAGGTGATCGCAGGCTGCATGTAGGCCTGGACCACCGGGTTGGCGTCCCACTGCCGACCCGAGTTTTCGTCACCGCCGATGTGGATGTACGGCGCGGGGAAGAGGCCCGCCATCTCCTTGAAGAAGCGGTCCAGGAAACGATACGTCTCCGGATTGCTGGGATCGAATGCCGGATTCTTGCCACCAAAACGCGTGTACAGATGGTACGGTCCCGGTGCGCTGGCCAGTTCCGGGTGGCTCACGAACCAGCTCACGGCATGCGCGGGCAAATCGAACTCGGGCACCACGATGATGCCGCGATCATCGGCGTATCGGATGATTTGCCTGATCTGGTCCTGTGTGTAGTACTGCCCGTTCGAACCCAGTTCGGTCAACTCCGGGAAAACCTTGCTTTCGATGCGAAGACCCTGGTTGTCGCTCAGGTGCAGGTGCAGGACGTTCAACTTGACCGCCGCCATGCCACGGATGTTGCGCTCGATGACATCCACGGGTTGGAAGTGGCGCGCCACGTCGATCATCAGGCCACGCCACTCGAAGCGGGGCTGGTCGCGGATCTCGACGGCAGGGAAGTAGTAGCCGCTCGAATCGGACTGCAGCAATTGGCGGAACGTCTGAAGCCCGTGCAATGCGCCCAAGCCATCTTCCGCCGTCAACACGGCGCGCCCCGAATCGATGCGCAGGCGGTACGACTCGTCTTCTCCGAGCTTGAGCACGCCGGGGCGGCGTACGTCGATGACGAGTTCGGCCTCCTCGTCGTCAGGGTGCGCCGTCACCACGTGCTGGTCGAACTCGATACCGGAACGCCGCTGCATGTTTTGCAGCAACCGGGTGGCAGCGTCGTACACCCGCTGTCCCGGATGGCCGGTCACCGCGATATCGAATTGCTGGGTCAGCGCAAGCCGGCCGTCGTGAAGCTGGACGTGCGCCGGCCACGGCATCAGGTTCATGCCGGATTGCTGCAATGACGCGGGCGCGTCTTCGGCCAATGCGGGAGCCGAGGCGAGCGACAGGGCGAGCGCAAATACCACCAGTATCAGTTTTGCCACTGAAACCTCCTTAACGTCATTCCGGTGAAAGCCGGACCGCGTTTGCAGGATTGCAAACGCGAACACCGAAGGCGGCCCGCAAGGCGAGCGTCATGGATGGCCGCGAGTAATCCATTTTGGAAAGCCAACAACAGCAACTTGGATCCCCGCTTTCGCAAAAGAAAAGGCGGCGCTGCGCGTCGGATGACGAGCAAAAGCGGGCTCTGGTTTTTTCATCCGATCTGCACGCCGGCATCACGCAAGCGTTGCCGCAGGCGATCCAGCCTGTCGCCGTAACGCGCACTGCGTGCGCTGCCACGGTGCAGTGGCTGCCGCACTTGCGAGGCGCTGGGCGTCAGCACGGCGCGCGCGGTCTTGTGGGGTTCGAGGCATGCCGGATCGAAGGGCAATCCGCAGAAATCCAGCATGCGGCGGATGACGTCTTCGGGATTGGCGACCAGCGCTTCGTACCGAAGATCGAACACTTGCGCCGGATATTTCTCCAGCCAGAAACGCGTCAGTCCAAGGAAACCGGCGCAGTAATCCGCCAAGTCATCGAGGTCGCACGCAAAGGCGGCCGCGTCGGTGAAGCTGTGGCGGTAGCACGCCAGGCAAGTTTCCACGGGATCGCGCCGCACGATGATCACGCGCGCTGCCGGTAGCATCGCCAGCGCGGCGCCCACGTAGTGCCAGCCCAGGAGATTCTTGTCGGTGAAGCGCGGCTTTGCCGCGCGCCAGCGCGCGGTTCGTGCAAGGTATTCGCGGCCGAGGCGTTGCCAATCTTCGGCGGTGGCACCGGGTGCCCACAGCGGGAACGTCGAGCCTCGGCGTCGCGATTCCGCGTCAATGAGTTGCAGCATGTCACTGATTTCGTTGGCACCTTCGACGTCCCGGTGCGAGGCCAGGATCTGTTCGACCAAGGTCGATCCAGAGCGCGGCATGCCCGTGATCAGGATGGCTTCCCTGCCGGCCGTGGCATCCGGCGATGGCGAGATGGCATTCGCGAAGGTGTTCCGGATCGCGTCCACGAACCGAAGCTCTTGGGCCCCGTCCCATTTCACTCGCATGCTCGCGCGTTGCGACGCGTTTGCCTCACGGAAGGCTTCGAACGCGCGCGCGTAATCGTGCTGGTCCTCCAGCGCCTTCGCCCACGCGAAACCGAGCAAATAGTGCGCACGCGCGGGCAAATCGGTTCGCGAAAAAAGCTGCTGCAGGTGTGCAGTATCGGCCGCGTCGAAAACCGTATTCAGTGACAGCCCGTACCAACCGTCGGCGTTGTCGACGTCGAGGCGCAGCACCTCGCGAAACTCCGCGACCGCAGCCTCGACGCGACCCAAACCGGCGTACGCCCGCGCCAGCGAAATCCGCGCTTGAACATTCGACGGCTCAAGGGCAAGCGCCCTCTGCAAGGCCGTGACGGCTTCTTCTCCCTGCGCTTGCTGCCACAGCGCCTCGCCGAGGTTGAACCATGCCGGCGCCGACTCGGGATCAAGCTTGCAGGCGTGCCGAAAGTGCTCGGCGGCTGCCTCGGCACTACCGAGCGAAAGCAGCGAGAGGCCGAGTTCGGTTCGCAGGAAAAAGTCCTCGGGCCACGCCGCCAGAACCGAGTGGAAGCAATCGACCGCCTTGGCATAATCGCCGCGGCTGCGCGCCACCATGCCCAGCATCCGCGACGCCCTCGGATCGTGCGGCGCCAATGCCAGCACGCTGACCAGTGATCGCTCGGCGGCGTCGAATTGTCGCGCCTCCCATTCGCTGCGCGCCCTCGCCAGCAAGCGTCTGGCCACGGGTGAAAGCGGTGTTCCCGCCGTGGCCGCCGCCGAGCCGGGTTCTGCTCCGGGATTCACGTCATCGCCCTGTCAATGCCCAAGGCGCGACAGCTTACGTTGGGCGCGCACCGGTTGCCAGCAAGCCCGGTGCGCGCCCGCTTCATTGACGGATCACCAGTTGTAGGCAACCGAGAACTGTTCGGAACGTGGCGGCATCCGGGCTTCGATCATGTTGTAGCTGGTGCCCGGGGTGCCCGTCGATTGGAAATAGTCACCGTAGAATGTGGGCGTCTGCTTGTTGAACACATTGAATACCTGGAACTTGAAATCGAGCCTATGCTCGGCCCAGCCGGGCTTGTAGTCCACGCTCAGATTGACGTTGTGGATCCAGGGCGTGCTCTTGGCACCATATGGCGGGACTCCCGAGCCCGGTGCGATGGGCACGCCGCCGCACCAGTGGTATTGACTCGACGTGTGCAGGCGCACTTGATCCAGCCCATAGGCGCCGCGACACATCCGGGGTGTTCCAGACGCAATCCATATGTTGGCGCCCACGATCCAATCCGGGGTGATCGCATACGCGCCGTAAAGCTTGAGCGAGTGTTTGCGGGATGTACCCAGAACGCCATTGGAATTGTCCATGATCCTGGGGTACGCCCAGACCGCGGTGAGGTAGGCCACGGTTCCGCTCGACTCGTACATGGGCCCCACTGGCCCGGCATCGTTGCCGTACAGCTTCGAGAATACGTAATCAATCTTGCCAAACCATTTGCCGTCCCACACATGGGTGAGCGACAGGTCGAGAGCGTAATAGTTGCGTTTTGGCCCCATCTCGAAGGTTTGATCTTCTGCGGTCCAGTTGATCAGGCGCAACGATCCGTCGGGCGCCTTCACGTAAATCTTCTGGTCCACGCCGGGATTGACCAGGACAGGACTCTGGACCCACTGGCTGCAGGTCTCCGGCGTCATCCAGTCATAGCCCTCGCGCACGCCTTCCGCACACATCGACGCGGCATCATCGGTGCCCGCGATCATCGTACCCAGCTTCTCGTAGGTACCGGTGGCCTCGAATACCCAACTCGTATCCCAGAAATGCAACAGTTGCTGCATGCCCAGCACGAAGTTGTCGGAGTAGGGCGCCTTGATGTTCTGGGAAGCCACGGTCAAGGCGTTGCGCGGATAGCCGTACTGGTTGCAACACGATACGCCCGTCACCGGATTCTGCGGCAGTGGCTGGAATCCTGTCGGCGCGCCGGTGGCCGGGTCGATGCCGGTGTAGGTGCCGTATTCCGTGATGTTGACGACAGGGGCCGCGATGGTCGTGCCGACGCCTACCGGCAGCGTCAGGTAATAGCGCCCGGCGTTGCCGAACACCTTCATGGTGGAATCGCCGTGCACGTCCCAACTGAAACCAATGCGCGGCGACCAATTGGGGCTGGTCAGCCGGATATAGGGAATGTTTGCGGCGTCGTAGTTGACGAACTGGTCGTTGCGCAGCCCCAGGGTCAACAGGAAATTCGGCGTGATCTGCCACCTGTCCTGAAGGTATTGGGCGCGTTCGACGACCCGCGTGGACGGGCTGTAAGCCTGGATGAGCTTCGTCACGTAGTAGCCATCGGCGCCCGCCGGATTGGAAGTCACCGGCCCCACGTACGGTATCGAATTCGGATCGGTGCCGATGAGCGGCTTGTTGAGGTCGTCTGGCCCAACCACTCCATAGCTCCAGCCGTAACCCGGGCCGGTGCCCTCCACGCCGTCGTTGAGGTCCCTCTGGACGTCGTTGTCGATGCCGACCTGGAAGTCATGGTTGCGCCACCTGTAATCCAGGTCCAGGCGATAGTCGGTGAGGTCGACACGGTGGTTGTCCGGTGTCACCGTCAGGGCGTTCTGGGTATTGCCGATGGGGCCGTTCGGCGTGTACGCCGGATTCTGGTTGGAAATGCCGCTGACGTACACCATGTCGGGGTCGTAGCCGGGATAGCCCGGCTGGAAACTGCCGTACTGCTCGTGCGATTTGCCGTACATCGCGTGCAGGGTCAGATCGTCGGTGATGTAGGAGGTGTAGTTGAGTACGCCCATCCTGTAGACGTTCTTGCCCGTCTGGCCCTTGTAGTAAAAGTCCCCGGCGGTGTGCGTGTCGTAATCGTAGTGGTGGGTCCAATTCCACGTCTTGAGCGAACTCTGGAGCGCGGTCAACGTCAGAAAATTACTGTCGTTGATGTTCCAGTTGATCTTCGTGTAGATCTTGGGTTTGTGTGTCTGGTCGAAAAAGATGGTATTCAGGCAATACTTGCAATTGACGCTCGCGTAGGTCGAGTCGTCCTGCTCGGCGCTCAGGAAGAAGAACAGCTTGTCCTTGACGATCGGGCCACTGACATAGGCGTCATAGATCGTCTCCATGCCGTGGTTGTCCTGGTTGTACGAATACAGGTCCCCCGCATGATGACCTTCCCGCGTGACCAGCGGATTGGCGTAGTAGGTGTTCTTGGGATCGCTGGTCCAGTCTGCCGGCGACCATTGCGCGCGAACACCGAAGTGCCATTCGTTCGATCCGGTTCTGCCGAGCTGGTTGATCACGCCGCCGATGGAACGGCCGTACTTGGCGCCATAGCCGCTGATGAAAGTCTGTTGCTGCTCGATCGAGTTGTACGGCAAGCCGATGCCGCCCTGATTGTCGAGCACGGCGCTGGTGAGCATGCCATCGATGTAATACTGATTTTCTGCCGTCGAAGCGCCGCCGAAGGTCACGGCTGGTGTACCCAGCGGGCCGCCGACCAGCACGGCAGAGCCCGGTTGTACGCCCGGCGCCAGCATCGCGATGTCTTCGGCCGTGCGTTGCAAAGGCAACTGCTGCAACTGTTTCTGAGTGATCGTCGTGACCTGGTTGGTGGTGGTCACGTCGATCACCGGAATCACGTTGGCCGTGACGTTGATGGTGCTGAGCGTCCCACTCGACGTCACCGCAGTACTGCTGGCGAAGTCCACTTCCACCGAACCCGCCGCCACCGGACTGACATCGGTTTGGCTCTGGATGACCTGACCGTTCTGCATCAGCGATACGGTGTAGGTACCGATCGGGACGATGAGCGAGTACTTCCCGGACGACCCCACCGTGATGGTGCGGTTGAAACCCGTCGAGCTACTGGTGATATGTATGGTTTCGCCGGCAGCCACCGGAACCGTGCCGTAGATGGTGCCGTTGGTCGCCTGCGCGAACGCGCCACCGCTGAAACCGATTGCGATCGTGCCACCGATCGCGAGTGCCAGCGCCTTGCGCTGGAAAACGTTGGGGCAATGCCGCGCACGCAAAGATTTGCTCTTCATGGTACGTCCCTCCTGGGTTGAAATGCAGGCACAGTGAGCATGTGCTGCCGCGGCTTTGCTTCCCCCCATCGCGCACAATGACGCAGCCAAGCGGTCGGTTGGCTGCATCACGGCGTGCGCAACGGTCAAAGGCCGTTATCGGACATCACTCGCAGTTCGTCGCCGAGCATACTCATTGGCCAGCGACCACCACCAATGAAAAGACGATCACCCGACATAGCCGTGGGTTATGGTTTCGTTATTCGGGACGGCTTCTGAAACCTGTTTGGAGATCGCCGATCGCGCGCCATACGCGTGCTGCGTTCGTGGCCGCTGTGCAAGGGACTGCCGCCCTTGCGAGGCGCCGGGCGTCAGCACTGCACGCGCGGTCTTGTAGGGGTCGAGACACGCTGGGTCGAAGGGCAACCCGCAGTAGTCCAGCATGCGGCGAAGGACGCCCTCGGGATCTGCCACCTGTGGTCGTATTGCGCACCGCCTTCCCGTCGCCGAGCGCCAGCAAGAACACGCCGGCCCGCGTGCGCTCGGCGGCTTTGAACTGGCGCGCCTCTGCTCGCTGCGCGCCCTCGTCAGCAAGCGTTTGGCGAGAGGTGAATCGACGCCTCGGTTTTCTCCTCCTTCGGGCGGGCGGCCTGAAGGGGGATGGGGCCGATTGTCACATCGCTTGCCCCATCCCCATTGGCACGTCGCTACCTCCGCGGGAAGACCTGCCACGTCCTCACCAACGGCATCACCTTCGCGATGTCACAAATCGACGTCGAGGTTGACGTAGACCGAGCGGCCCGTCAGGCCATAGATGGCGTTGTAGTACGGAGGTGAAGTGTAGGAAGGATCTTTCGGCCCGAAACTGTTGAACACGTTGACGACGTCAAGCCCGACCCTCCAGCCCGGTGCGATCTCTTTCGATACCGACGCATTCCACTGGATGAACGGCCGCAGTGGGTAAATCGTGCCGGTATCCGCCGGAACACGGGTCGCGCGAAAGTTGGGCCGTGAACTGTCGCGGAATCCGTACAGATAGACATCCCAGCCGTCGTTGCTCCAGCCCAGCGTCCAATTGGTGCGCGTGCGAAATGCCACATACGATGTCCAGTGCATCGCGTCTTGCCAGGCATCCCCGGGGGCGACCTGCACCTCATAGCCCATGACGCGGGTAAAGCCGACGTCAGCTTTGAAGTCACCGAACCGACCCCAGTTCCAGGCATAGCGCAGGCTGGCGTCGAAACCATGGGTTTTCACCCCGGATTGATTGATCGCCTGGACACTTATGTTCGTGATGTGACCTGTTGCGTCGCGTGTTACAAAGCTTTCGTACAGCTTGCACTGGGCCGAGTTGGGATCAATCGGATCGCCGTTGTCATAGGATCCCAGCAGACAGGCCGTGTTGACGTTCAATATGTCGCCCGTGCTGAGATAGACACTCTTGTTCTTCAGTTCGATGTCCCAGTAGTCGAGGCTGAAGGAGAGTTTCTCCGCCAGATCCCAGACAAAGCCGGCACCATTGGATACCGCGGTCTCCGCTTTCAGATGCGTGTTTTCACCACCGGAGACGTACCACAAGCCATCATCGTACGAGCCGGCGTAGCACTGCTGGGTGTCGTCGTTGTTGGTCAGATCGAGGCCGGCCTTGCGGCACAGGTATTCGTTGGTGAAGGTGCCGTAGGCCGATACGGGTCCGCCATAGATCCACATAAGGTTGGGAGCGAGAAAGCTCGTCTGGCGGCTGGCGCGGAACAACAGGCTGTCGATCGGCCGCCATTCCAGTCCGGCAGCCCAGGTAAGGTCACCGCCGATCTGCGAGATGTCCTTGTACTTGTCATAGCGTGCGGCAAGGCTCGCGGTCACGGTTGACACGATGGGGACGCGGAACTCCACACCCGCCGCATAGCGATTGCGCGAGCCGCCGCCCCACGTGGCGTTGTAGTTGAAGGAGTGGTCCGGTCCGTCGTAGTAGTTGCGCGAGCGAACGTCCGGGCCCAGGAAGTACTTCGAATGCTCGCCTTCCAGCACGACGGACATGTCCACGTCGCCGGCCGGCAGCGTGAACAGCCGGCCTCCGAACACGAACTGTCCCGAAGCGGCCTGCGAGGTATTGTGGTTGTTGAGAATGTCGGTGACCGACGCGTAGTCGGCCGGCGACATCGGGCCGAACATGTGCTGGTATTGCAAAGGCCCGAGGTCATAGATGGGCGAGTTGTTGTCGTCCGGATCGTGACCGACTGCCGGGCCGAAGAAATAGTCATTCACCTTGTTCGTGATGGGGCCGCGCCACCAGCTGTGCATCTTGTCCTGGGAGAAGGTCAGACTGGCATCCCAGTCGAAGCGATCGAATACCCTGCCTCTCACGCCGGCGTTGGCGTTGATGGCGGTGTCTTCATAGGTTCGCGGTGCCAAGCCGCCAATCTGCGTGGCATCCAGAACGCGCTGATACTCGAACTGCCCCAGCGTCGTGTCGTAGGCGTCACCCTGGTTGAACATGTACAGATTGGAGCGCTGGGTCATCACGTCGCGCGCGCGGGTGACCAGCAACTGGCCATAGGCGTCTACCGTGTCGGTGATGTGGTACTTGCCCGAGACAAAGACGGAAGTCTTGTTGTATTGGTTGGCCAGCGTAACCCAGTCGTAATAATTCAAGGCGCCGCAGTTGGAAGGCGTATTGCCATCGGCCTTGTACGGGTAGTACGGCGCATGGCCGACCTGGGCGCAGCTGTATTCGAGCGCGCCGCCGGCGTCCGGGGAGGCGGGTGACGCCAGAGCCAGGTTGCCAGCCTGATCCAGCCAATAGTTGTAATGCATGTAGCCGCCTGGCGTGGAGTAGGTCCAGAGTGCCAGGCCCCTGGTGGGCGTATAGGTCGGATGATTGGGATCCGGATCTTGCTGCGGGGCCGTTCTCGGGTTGTAAAAACCCTGGTCGGCGCGTTGCCAGGCGTAAAGGGGCTTGCGGAACAACTGCTCGAAGCCATAGGTGATGCTGCCGCGATCCCAGATCTTGCCGCCGCTGAACTGGAAATCGAGAGTGTCGCCTCCCCCCAGGGTGGCGCCGCCTTCACGCAGGCGCACGTGATTGCCTTCCCAGTTCTCCTTGGTGATGATGTTGACCACACCGGCCACGGCGTCGGAGCCGTAAATGGCCGATGCGCTGCTGCTGAGCACTTCGATGCGGGCAATGGCTGCCATCGGGATGTTGCCGATGCTGATGCCCATGTCTCCCGCCGTGGATGCCGCGGGGTAGTCCGCCATGCGTTTGCCGTTGAGCAGAATCAACTGATAGCCAACGCCAAGGCCGCGCAGGTTGAGGTACTGTGCATCCGGCTGCTGGTTGCCGAAATTCCACTCGCCGCCAACGACGTTGCCGGTGTATTGGGTGAGGGTACCCAACGCTTCGGCTACGGTCGTGAAGCCCTCCTCCTTGATGTCTTGGGCGGTGATGATCACCACGGGCGAGGGGCCTTCAATCTGCGCACGCTTGATGCGCGAACCGGTTACGGTGACTTTCTCGAGCGTCTGCACGTGGGACGAACGGGCAGCGGCTTTCGCCTTGGTTTTCTTCGTGTCTTGGGTAGTGGTCTGCGAGGTCGTTTGCGGCGCATCCTGCGCGGTGACGGAACTGGTGCCGCTGGTCGCCTGGGCCCAGCCCGTACTCGCCAGACTGAAAGTGACCGCGCCGATGGCGATGGCCAGCGCTTTGCGCCGGAACACGTTTTTGCGATGCAACGAACGCGACTTGCCCTTCATGATTCGCACTCCCCAATCGTGTGATCCAAGTGATGTTGTCTCGACGCAGCGATCGTCCGATGCCGCATGGCCCCATGGTCAAGGCTTTCGTTGACCCCCGCCGTGTTGCGCGGCAGGCGATCAAGGATACGTATCCCGCCGTGGCAACCACCAATGAAAAGACAGTCATTCGGCATAGCCTTGGGTTATGGTTTCGTTATCTGGCGCAACCATTCCAATCGCGGGAGTCTGCCGTCTGTCTTGCGATTCCATGCGCGCCGCCGCCAGGCGGCGCCAGCCGACCTGATGTGGCGAAATCGCCGCTGCACGGTATCGAGTCCATGTACGATCCGTGGCCATGACGACCACAGCAGCCCTTCCGCGCGAACTACCGCGCAAACTCGGCCTCGTCACCGGCATGGCGGTGGTGGTGGGGGTGATCATCGGCAGCGGCATTTTCCGGGTGCCGTCAGGCATCGCCGCGGACACGGGCAATCTCACCGGCATCGCGCTGGTGTGGATTCTCGGCGGCATCGTTGCACTGTTCGGCGCGTTGTCGATCGCCGAACTCGCGGCGATGTATCCGGCGGCCGGTGGCCCGTACGTGTATTTGCGCGAAGCCTATGGCCGCCCGTTGGCCTTCCTGTTCGGCTGGATGTGGCTGTTGACCACGCCGATTTCCTGGGCGGCGCAGAGCCTGATGTTCGCCGAATACCTGGGCTTTTTCGTACCGATCCCGGTGCCGATGCAGCACGTGGTTGCGGCGGTGCTGATCGTGCTGGTCGCGATCGCCAACGTGCGTTCGGTGAAACTGGGCGCCGCGATCCAGAATCTCTCCGCGGGCGCCAAGGTGCTCGCGATCCTCGGATTGTCCGCAGCGATCTTTTTCCTCGCGCCGGGCGGCGCGGCCAATCCCCTCAACGCCGAACCCATGGGCATGGCCAAATGGTCGGGCATTGGCATCGGCCTGATCGCGGCGCTGTGGGCCTACGACGGCTGGCAGAACCTGACCGCGCTTTCGGGGGAAGTGAAGGACCCGCAGCGCAACCTGCCGCTGGCGCTGATCGGTGGCGTGTTGGTGGTGCTGGTCGTGTACCTGCTGATCAATGCCGCGTACGTGCGCGCGCTGCCGGTGTCGCAGCTCGCCGCCTCGAAGTCCGTCGCGACCGACGCCGCAACGGTGGTGCTGGGGCGCGCCGGTGTTTCATTGATCGGCGCGTTGGTGATGCTGTCGGTGTTCGGCACGTTGAACGGCAGCATCCTCTCCAGTCCGCGCGTGTTCTTCGCGATGGCCGAGGATGGCCTGTTTTTCCGCACGGTGGGCAAGGTGCATCCGAAATACGAAACGCCGTACGTGGCGATCGGGTTCATCGTCGTGATCGCGGTGGTGTACGTGCTGCTGCGCGATTTCATGCAACTCGCCGAAGGCTACGTGCTGGGCGTGTGGCCGTTCCTGGCGTTGTGCGTGATCGGCATCTTCATCCTGCGCAAGACGCGGCCGGACTTCCCGCGCCAATACCGCACGCTCGGTTACCCGATCGTGCCCGCGCTGTTCGTGCTGGCGACCTTCGTGGTGGTCGCCAACGCGCTGTACGCGCAATTCTGGTCCACCATCGCCAGCATCCTGATCACGCTGGTCGGCCTGCCGCTGTATTACTTGTGGATGTGGCGGCAGCGGCGTGTCCGGGCGGCTTGATGCCGCACGGGCGTCATGCACGCCCAGGCAAGCACGATTCTTCCGCGAAGAACGCCGGGAACGCAAAGAGAAGCAAAACAGTTGATTGCTGCGCGGCCTTCGCGTTGCGGGAAAAAGATTTTGTTGAAGCTCGCGTTCTGGAGGGAAGCATGAAACGGTTGTCATTGTTTTTCTGCGCGCTGGCGCTTGTCGCGCCACTGTCGTGCGTGGCCGCGGAGAACACCGGGCCTGCGCCAGGTCCCGTCGCCTTGACGGTGAGCCTGCCCGATCCTGGCCAGAAAATCCTTTACGTCCATGAAGTGATGCCGGTTACACCAGGGCCGTTGACGCTGTATTACCCCAAGTGGATCCCCGGCGACCATTCGCCCGACGGCCCCATCGAACAGGTCATGGGCCTGGAATTTTCGGCGAACGGCCAGCGCCTCGCGTGGCAGCGCGACGAGCTCGATCGCTTCACCTTTCATTTGACGGTGCCGCAAGGCGTGCGCCAGCTCGACATCAGCTTCCAGTTTCCCTCGCACGATCGCGTCACCGCCAATCTCATCGATCTCACCTGGGATCACGTCGCGCTGTACCGCGCCGGTTATCCGACTAGGGACCAGATGTTCCGGCCGTCGCTGACGATTCCCGCCGACTGGCACTACGGCAGCGCACTGCAGACCGACAAGCGCGACGGCCAGCGCATCGACTTCAAGCCGGTGCCATTCAACACGCTGGTCGATTCGCCGGTGATCGCGGGCAAATATTTTCGCCAGATCGACCTGACGCCGAAGGGCTCGCCGGTGCACCGGTACCTCGACATGGTCGGCGACAGCGCCGCGGCAATCGCGATTTCCGACCCGCAAAGCGCGGGCTTTCATCATCTGATCGAGCAGGCGCAGGCGCTGTTCCATTCGCACCATTACGACAGCTATCACTTGCTGCTGACCTTGAGCGACCACACCGCCAAGGGCGGCCTTGAGCATCACCAGTCGAGCGACGACAAGGCGCGCAGCGGCTCGAAGATGTTTGCCGATCCCGCGCACTTCATGCTCGACGGCTCGCTGCTGCCGCACGAATACACGCATTCCTGGAACGGCAAGTTCATGCGTCCGAAGGGTCTGTGGCGGCCCGATTTCGAGCAACCCGAAAAGCCGAAACTATTGTGGGTGTACGAAGGGCTGACGGTGTATCTGGGCGACACGCTCACCGCGCGCAGCGGGTTGTGGTCACCTGAAACATGGCGTGAAGCGCTGGCGTACCGCGCCGCGGTGATGGCGCACCGCACCGGGCGCGAATGGCGGCCGCTCATCGACACCACCATCGCGGTGGATTACGGCGCGCCCGAGGCCTGGGCCAACTGGCGCCGGCAAAACGACTTCTATCGCGAGGGCGAGCTGCTGTGGCTGGCCGTGGACATGAAGATTCGCGACTTGAGCCATGACACGCGCAGCATCGACGATTTCGCGCGCATGTTTTTCGGCATCGACAACGGCAGCTTCGTCACGCACACCTACGACTTCGACGATGTCGTCAAGGCGCTGGACAAGGTTCAGCCGTACGACTGGGCGACGTTCCTGCACACCTGGGTGAACGGCACGGGCGATCAGGTGCCACTGTTGTCCGGCATCGCGGCCAGTGGTTGGAAGCTGGTCTACACCGACAAGCCATCCGCTTACGAAAGTGCGCTGGAAAACGTCGGCATGGGCGAGCTCGAAGGCCACGGCATCAACGCGATGTTTTCCGTCGGCATGTTTCTCTCGACCGATGGCCGTGTCGAGGACGTGTTGTGGCAAGGGCCATCGTTCAAGGCGGGTCTCGCGCCCGGCATGAAGCTGGTTTCCATCGACGGTCGCGCCTGGAGCGCGCAGGTGCTGCACGACGCGATCGCCGCGGCGCAGAAAAACAAGCAGCCGTTGCAGATCCAGGCGCGCAACGATGGTGCCGTCGAGACTTACACGGTGCACTACGACGGCGGACTCAAGTATCCGCACCTCGTGCGCGAGCAGGGCAAGCCCGATTACCTGAAGCAGTTGCTGGCGCCGAAGCCGGTCGGAAGTGGCGCATGAAAATCGGCGGACACTGGAGTTTCGGCGGACACTGGTTTTTGTCGTCATCCCGGGGCCGCCCGCGGATTCATCGCGGGCGGAACCCGGGATCGGCGTTCGCGCTTGCAATTCCCGGATCAAGTCCGGGACAGGCTCTGCAGTCGCGGTCCGGCTTGCGCCGGGATGACGATCAAGGCCAAGGGTTCCTGTCTGCATTTCGATGTGCCGCGGTGCTCGCATTGATGTTGTCGCTCGCGCTGCCGGCGCTGGCGATGGCTTCCGGCATTCCACCCGTTGTGCCCGGCAACCGCGACCTGAGCGCCGTGACCGAACTGGTCACCGCCGGTCAATTCAAGGCGGCCGACGCCCGCATCGATACGGCGCTGAAACAGCCGGGTTTGTCGCCGGACGCGCGGCGTGCATTCGAATTCCAGCGCGAACGCATACAGCGCATGCTGCTGGATTTCAGCCTCACCGCCGATCAGGTCGAGGCGAAAGTTCGCAAACAGATTCCCGATCTCACCGATGCCGAATTCGCGCAGTGGGATGCGCACGGCTTTTTCGAACACATGGACATCGACGGTCAGCGCCTCTACTTCAACCGCTCGCCCTCCAACCTGTTCCATTTGAGCGCCGCGGCGACGGCAAGGCGGAAGGGCGGCACTGACTTCGTCACCAGCGGGCTTCCGAAGGAAGTCAACGACAACTACATCGATTTCGATCGCAAGGTGATCGCGCAGGCGAAAGTCACTGGAAAAACCAGCGTGCTGCCGCAGCGGGTCCAAGTGACGCAAACCTTGACTGTGGACGCGGATGCCGTGCCCGCGGGCAAGACGGTGCGTGCGTGGATTCCTTATCCGCGCGCCGATGCGGACCAGCAGGAAAACATCCAGTTCATTTCCAGCCAGCCGTCCGCGCATCAGATCGCGCCGGAATCGGCGCTGCAACGCACCGTGTACCTGGAACAGCCCGCGCAGGCCGGCAAGCCGACGGTGTTCAAGATCACCTATGAAGTCACGCTCTACGCGCAATATCACGCGATCGATCCATCGAAGGTGACCGCCGAGAAAATCACGCCCGAACTGGCGCCGTACGTGGCCGAGCGCGCGCCACATGTCGTGTTTACCGAGCCGCTGCGGGTATTTTCGAAACAGGTGGTCGGCGACGCGACCAATCCCTACGAAATCGCGCGGCGCATCTTCGCCGCGGTGGACGAAATCCCCTGGGCCGGTGCGCGCGAATACTCCACCATTCCCGACATCAGCGCGTACACCTTGCACGCCGGGCACGGCGATTGCGGCGAGCAGACCCTGCTGCTGATCACACTGATGCGCATGAACGGCATCCCGGCGCGCTGGCAATCGGGCTGGACATTTACCAACGGCAAATATGACGACATCCACGACTGGGCTGAAATCCATCTCGCGCCGTACGGCTGGGTGCCGGTGGATGTCACCTACGGCCGCCTCGATTCGAACGACCCGGCACTGAAGTGGTTTTATCTCGGCGGACTGGACAATTTCCGCATCGCCTTCAACGACGATTTCTCGCGCGATTTCGTGCCGGCCAAACAGCATTTCCGTTCCGACACCGTCGACTCGCAGCGCGGCGAAGTCGAATGGGACGGCGGCAATCTCTACTACGACAAGTGGGATTACCACTTCGATTGGAAGATCCTGCCGGCGAAGCAGGGCTGAACTCCGCGAACCAGTCGCGCGGCTGTTCGCATACGCGAACAGCCCGAGTCGGGCACCGCGCACGAGTGCCCCGCGCAAGGCATCAGCCGCCAAATGGCTCGTCAGCCTGTTCCTTGCACCAACGGCGACCCGGTGGGAAGATCGGGTGCGGCAACGCGCGGCTTGGGGAAAGGCGACCGGATTAGGCGTCACGACCAGACGCATATTGCGGCTCATGCAGGGGATTCCGGTAATGCATAGCGCACGGTCCGAAGGTTATGGAACGTAAAGCCCGAGAGCAACACGGTCTCGTGAGGTCCGTCCTAGACATGTACGATGCAGCGGCTTGTTATCGTGTATTGTCGTTTGTAGTTTGCAGCAACCGGCCGGCAATTTAAATCTTGGTGCAAAATTACCAATGCACAATTTCGCAACTCGCAACGAATTTATGCCGCTGGCAGCCTCGATCCAGCGAACGGCGCCAGTGGTCTAACAACTCGGTCAACGGGACGCAAACCCGCTGCGCGGGTTTGCGCCGGTTACGTCGGGCGTTATACCTAAAAAGCCTGCATGGTCGCGATCAACCACCTAATCCATCAGCACCCGGAGTCGGTTGCTTGGGCGTTTGTCGCGGTCAACGTGCTGTGGGTGTTGTTCACATACTTCAACCGACAAGCCCACGACCGGGCTATGGAAAGGCTGCGAAGTGACCTCCTACTTTCCTTGGAGCATCGGAAGAAGCTCTTTGAGCTAAAGGTAAATCAATACGAAGCATATGTGGTCAACCTAGACGCATTTGGCAAGAAGCATCAATCCGAGCTGCCTTCTCGCCTTCAACCCATCTTCAGCAAATACATAAACGAATACTTGGCTGCTACAGAATCTGGCAACAAAGAGAAAGAACGTGAGGTAATAGTTTGGTTTAGTGATCAGATTTCTACGCTCATCCAAGAGGGGCACAACGACGTTCTAAAGTTGCAGGCTGAATCCAGTCGTCTAAAACTCACGGCCACAAATGAGATGATTGAGACATTTACAGAGCTTGAGCGTCTAACAAACCAAGCCATGGAGGAGGCCCAAGGGTTTGTATCAAAGTTTACGGAAATCATGTGCACCAACGATCAACGCTCCATCGCCAAGTATCAATCAGAGTCCAAGGCCTTGGGTGCTCAGGTTCGAGAAAAGGCAAATACCCTTCTGCAACAAATGAGGGCTGAGCTCCGTGCAATTTAGGTATAACTATTTGCTCGACCGGACGCGCACCCGCTTCGCGGGATTCGCTCCGGTTGCCTCGGGCGTTAGCCTGCTTGCCAACCCTCGAAGTGCATTCGATGTCTAAAGAGCCAGCTTGGCTGCCAGATCTACCGCCCGTCACTCCAGCCACGGTGGCGGATGTTCGTGCGCCGCAGGCGGGCGAGGGGAGCCAAGTCACTTACACATACCCGATTCGTCAGCCAGAGCGCGACCTGAACGACTTTCAGGTCGGTGTCCGCGCGAGCGTGCTGAAGCGATGCCGAAATCGACTTTCGTCTGCATCCGCGCCGTCCTTTCCTTTGGGTGATCTGCTTCTGGGAGTAGCAACACTGACAGCAGGCGCTTTTCTGGGCGCTCTGATTAGCAATGTGCCTCTCGATAGCTGGCGCGGAGTGCTGTTCTACGTACTTTCGCCTATCGTTGCGACCGGGACCGGCGTCGCATTTGCCTTTGTCAGAACCTCGTATGGAAGGTCATGCCACGAAGCCGCGAGAGATGTACTCGATGATCTTCCGGACCCCGAGCAGACTAAAGAGATATAACAACAATGAATCTCGACGACATCAGCACCCAACTCTTGTTTACGACCGTTCCGGTTTGGGTGCTCCGCACCGACGAAAAGCAATCCTCCGGCACCGGATTTATCCTTTCGCTTCCGATTCCAGGGGTGGACAACCAACAGCTCCCGTTACTCGTAACCAATGCCCATGTGGTTCGAGGCGCCCACCGAGGGCTGATCGATTTGGTCGAGCGCGAAGGTCAAGGACCAAAACGCGGAGGCCGCTTGCGAGTAGAAATCGACGGCGCTGCTCTTACTACATTCATGGATGAGGCGAACGACCTTGCAATAATTCCGATCGGCGGGTTACTGAACGAACTCGAGAACAGCGGACGGCCTGTATTCTTTCGCTCTGTCAGCCCGGACTTGATCGCGAATGACGACGTCATAGCGGACCTGGCTGCATTGGAGGAAGTGACTTTCATTGGCTATCCAAGCGGCCTCTACGACGAACACAACGTGGCACCGATAACGCGGAAAGGGATCACCGCAACCCCTCCTTGGAACGATTTTCAGGGTCAGCCGGCATTCCTGATTGATGCTGGAGTTTTTCCTGGTTCGAGTGGAAGCCCAGTCTTCATCTTCAATCAAGGGGCGTATGCAACCCGTGGCGGCTTGACTGTCGGCAGCCGGCTACTTTTCATGGGCGTTCTCACTGAGGCGATTCTTCGAACCGAGAAGGACGTCCCTCCTGTGTTCTTGGGAATCGGTCGCGTCACAAAGGCTAGTAGGTTGCGCCAGTTTGCTGAACAGGTCCGCGCAAAGCTCGCTCCTGCGGGAAACGCAGGCTAACTATGCGTTCGAGCGGACCGCGGGGCAGGCCTTGGTTTTTTTTCTGTCGCCTTCTCGGCCCGCGGCCGCTCAACGCGGCGTTAGCTTCATTTGAGGACAACGATGGATTCACGCGCAGAGGAGGAGCTCTATCAGCATCTGGTTACGCTCGGGTATCCAGAGGCATCGATTGTTTACCAGCCGGGACTTCTTCCCGTTGGCGCTGTTCGGTACCGGCCGGACTTCGCGCTGGTAGATCCTGCGACGAAAGACGTATTGGCCGTTATAGAACTCAAGGCCGGCCATGGTCTGGCGCACATAGATGAAGTGGCAAAACATTTGCGTAGCTATGCTGCCGCCCTGCATCGCGGCGCAACGCAAAGTTTCGTAGCTACCCCTTCTGAGCACGGCACAGGCTTTGACTTTTTTACCCTCGATGAGAATGGGCGCTTTAAGCAAATTCCGTCATCGCTCCTACAATTCAGCGCATTGCGTTCTGGCCGCGGCGCGGTAAATAAAGAGGTGCGGGCCGAAGCCAGAGCTCGGGTAACGGATCACTTCGAGGTCGTTTGCTTCATACTTGCGGCATTTGGCATTGCAGTGGTAACTGCAGATTTCGTTTGCGCTCAGTTTGGCATCGTTCTGCTCACCAGCTATCGGATGATTGTGCTTGGTGCCGTGGCTGCACTTGTTGTTGCACCATATCTACAGAAGTTTCGCGGTTTGGGGATCGAGTTTGAAAGACCTTCGAAACATCCGAAGGCGTAGCATCAAGTTTGAAGCGCACGATTGAGCATTCTTCACCGGAGCATTCCTTGGGTATCCCGAACCGGAGTAGACCATGAAGCGCGTAACGGGAATCGGCGGCATCTTCTTCAAGTCGAAGGATCCGGATGCACTTGGCGCCTGGTATCGGGATCACCTGGGTCTGGACGTGGTGGAATGGGGCGGTGCGATCTTCAACTGGGGTGGTCCGGATAGCGAGAAAGGCATGACCATCTGGAGCCTGTTCAAGCACGACACGACCTATCTGGAACCCGGAACCGCCGATTTCATGATCAATTTCCGGGTCGCCGACCTGCATGCGCTGCTGGATGCGCTCAGAAGCGAAGACTGCAACGTGGTGGATCGCACCGAGGAATCGGAACAGGGCAAGTTCGGTTGGGTGATCGATCCGGAAGGCAACAAGGTCGAACTGTGGGAACCGCCCGCGGACCAGTGACCGGTGGTATC
>Ga0207652_10000134_pt1 | contig 78533 bp, 54 predicted proteins | sample KBSC63BmetaG_FD_184334 | JGI IMG/M metagenome (GOLD analysis project Ga0207652, IMG submission 184334) | Corn rhizosphere microbial communities from Kellogg Biological Station, Michigan, USA - KBS C6-3B metaG (SPAdes) (version 2) | ecosystem: Host-associated > Plants > Roots > Rhizosphere ... | reverse complement strand
GTCGCGATTGCCTATCTGGACCTCGGGGAGTACGCGCAGGCGCTGCCACCATTGCAGGCCTTGATGAAACTGGCGCCGCACAGCGTCGACACCGCCATGCTGTTGGCGCTGACTTATTCGCTGCTGCGCCACCGCCCCGAGGATGCGGCGAAAGCCTTTGACCTGGTGCAGCTGGACACGCCGCTCGCCAAGGCCCTGGTCGGGGCCGGCCGGCTGACCTATCAATCCGTGCTGGACCCCAAGCTGCACGCGCAGGCGTTGGCCGCGCTGGATGCGCTGCGCCAGCGTTCCGACCTCGATCCGCTTTCCACGGGCGACGTAATCCAGCTTGACCTCGCCTTGGGCCAGGACGACACCGCGCTGGACCAGCTGCCGAAGTGGTGCACATCGCTCCCGGTCGCCTGCAACGACCTCAGCGTCAATCCGATCTGGCTGCCGCTGCGCGGCAAGCCGGCGTTCCAGGCGCTGGCGAAGAAGTACGACACCGTCTCCCAGCCGCCCGCGTCCGCCGCATCCTCACCATCCTCGTCCTGACGACGCTTTTCCAATCCCTCCACCGACAGCCACGTCCAAGCGCGCAGCACCGGATGGAGGTGCGGCTATACGCCCGTGTGAATGGCGGCTATCGGGCAAACTGAGGCCTGCGCGCGACTGGCCGGTTGTGGGCCGGCCAGCGCCCGTGCGATAGATCGTTGCGACAGTGACGACCTAAATGGACGACATGCAACCCATTTCGGCCACCCACGACGGGCTGCTTTCGGGCAGGCCGGCACGCAGAAAGATGGGCGTGAGGCGATCTCGAATGACCAATGCGCCGCTAGTGCATGGGAGCATCGGATGACATAGACTCCGCAGCATCCGAGGTCGGCCTGCCGCCGGCGGGGAACCCATCGTTGCTGTGGTCGAGCGTCGTCCCCTTTTTGCGGAACTCCAGCGTCGCAACGTGTTGCGCGCGGCGATGTTGTATGCAGGCGGGGTGTGGTTGCTCGCGCAGGTGATCACGCAACTCGGGCCAGTGTTCAGCGCGCCGGGTTGGATTGCACGCTCATTCCTGATCGCGGCCGCGATCGGCTTTCCGTTCTGGATTGCCTTCGCGTGGTTCTACGAGTTCACGCCCCAGGGCTTGAAGCGAGAAAGCGAGATCGCGCCGGATGATTCGATCGCACACTCGACTGGTCGCAAACTGGACAAGTGGATCATCGGCGTGCTGGCTGTCGCCGTGGTGCTGCTCGCCTCAGGTTATTTCATCCACCGCGAGGCGCCAGCGAAGGCCAGGGTGTCGGCTGCGCAGCCGATCTCCTCCAAATCCATCGCGGTGTTGCCGTTCGAGGATCTGAGTCCGAAGCACGACCACGGATATTTTTCGGCCGGACTTGCCGAGGAGCTGTTGAACGCGCTGGCGAAGGTGCAGGGCCTGAAGGTGGCAGGGCGTGCCTCGTCGTTTTATTACGCCGGGCAGAACGCCAGCCCCGGCACCATCGGCAAGGCGCTCGACGTCGCCAACGTGCTGGAAGGCTCGGTGCGCACGCAGGGCGATGCGGTGCGCATCAGCGTGCAACTGGTGCGCACGGGCGATGGCTTCGAGGTGTGGTCGCAAAGCTACGACGGCGATTTGAGCAATATCTTCGACGTGCAGGAGCGCATTGCGCGCGCGATCACCGATCACCTGAAAGTCGTTTTGACTGGCAGCGAGCGGGCGCGGTTGGTACCTGTGGCGACCACGAGCGCAGACGCCTACGCGGATTTCGTTACCGCGCAGACTTTGGTCAACAAGCGGGTGGGCGACAGCCTGCCGCGCGCCATCGCGCTGTTGCAGAAGGCCACCACGCTCGATCCGGAATTTTCCCGCGCCTGGTCGAAGCTGGCCGTGGCTTACGCCGTGCTCCCGCAATACACGGGCGCCGACTGGGCGGTGAACTGGAAGCGATCCGACGAGTCGGCCCATCGCGCTCTGGCGCTGGACCACGACGACGCGGAGGCGTACGCGGCCCTCAGCTACAACCAGTTCTCGCAAAGGCGTTACGTGGCGATGGTGGAACCCATGCAGCATGCACTGGAGCTGGCGCCGGATAATGTCGCCGTCAACTACTGGGCCGCCAACGAATTGGCCGCGATGGGCCGCACGCGCGCGGCCGAAGCACGGATCGACGCGGCGCTCGTCAACGACCCGGCGAATGTCCTGCTGCTGTTTTACAAAAGCATGACCCGTTGGCGCGAAGGCGACCGGGCCGGCGCACTGGCGTACATCCATCGCGGTGGTGCCACGGACTCGCCCTTCGGCGCGCTGATGCTGGAGTTCTACGACGCCGCGCATGGCGACACGGCGGGCTCTGCCCGCGATTTTGCCAATTCGACAACCCAAATGGGCACAAAGATTTCTCTCGCGGATTTGCAGGCCATCTATCGCGGCACGTATGGCGACGCCTCGCAGCATCAGGCTGCGTTGAAAATCCTCGATTCGCACCCGGACGACGACTGGACGCCGACGATGCTGCTGCAACTGGGCGAACCAGCGCGATCGTTCGCCGTGTACGAACACGGCCACAGCGGCTTGTCGGACGGCTATCTCAACTGGCTGTGGCAGCCCGAACCCTGGTCGCGCAAGGCGCGCCAGAAACCCGCGTTCCAGGGCTTCGCGATGCGCATCGGCATGGTGGCTTACTGGAAGAAGTTCGGCTGGCCGGACCTGTGCAAGCCCGCGCCTGAAAAGGGGCCGGATGCTTTCGCCTGCAGGTGATGCGAGCCCTGGTGTTTGGAAATGGACAACCGAAGGACTCCGGAAACATCGCAAGCTTCTCCGTCAATCAGACACTTCAAAGAACATCCGGCGCCTGAACGGCCGCAATCTGGCGGCGCGACCCGCGCCGCGACGGTCCGCTCATGGCCGGTTGTTGCCATCCTTCTCTTAGAGAAGGGGTGTTCAAATCAGCGCTCGTGGAACGCGAGCTTGCCGCCTTCGGCTTCGATGTGGATGGTGTCGCCACCCACGAATTCACCGGCGAGGATCTTCTGCGCCAGCGGGTTTTCGAGTTGCGTCTGGATCGCGCGCTTCAGGGGGCGCGCGCCGTAGACCGGGTCGAAGCCGACGTTGCCGAGCAGCATCAGCGCGCCGTCGGAAATCTCCAGGTCGATCTGACGCTCCTGCAAACGTTTGGCGAGGTATTGCGTCTGCAGCCGCGCGATCTCGCGAATCTGCGCCTTGTCGAGCGGATGGAACACCACGATCTCGTCGAGACGGTTGATGAACTCAGGTCTAAAGTGCGCCTGCACCACGCCCATCACCGCGGCCTTCATCTGCGTGTAGGCCTCCGGTGAATCCTCGTCGATGCCCGACGACGCGATCTCCTGGATCTGCTGCGAGCCGAGGTTGGACGTCATCACGATCACGGTGTTGCGGAAATCCACCGTGCGGCCCTGGCCGTCCGTAAGTCGCCCATCGTCGAGTACCTGCAGCAGGATGTTGAACACGTCCGGATGCGCCTTCTCGACTTCGTCCAGCAGGATCACGCTGTACGGACGCCTGCGCACGGCTTCGGTGAGATAACCGCCTTCCTCGTAACCGACGTAGCCGGGAGGCGCACCGATCAAGCGCGCGACCGAGTGTTTCTCCATGAACTCGGACATGTCGATGCGGATCATGGCCTCGGTGGTATCGAACAGGAAACCCGCGAGCGCCTTGCACAGTTCGGTCTTGCCCACACCCGTCGGCCCAAGGAACAGGAACGAACCGTACGGGCGATTCGGATCACTCAACCCGGCGCGCGCGCGGCGGATCGCATCTGAAACCGCACGCACGGCTTCGTCCTGGCCGATCACGTTCTTGTGCAGCGCTGATTCCATCTGCAGCAATTTTTCGCGCTCGCCTTCCAGCATCTTCGACACCGGAATACCGGTCCAGCGCGACACGACCTCGGCGATTTCTTCGGCGGTGACCTTGTCCTTCACCAGCTTGAATTCGCGCTGGTCGGCGTTCTGCGCGGCAGCGAGTTGTTTCTCCAGCGCCGGCAACTGCCCGTACTGGATTTCGCTCATCCGCGCGTAATCCTGGCGACGCTGCGCGGCCTCGAGTTCCAGGTGCGCCTTCTCGATCTGCTCCTTGATCGACGCGTCGCCCTGCAGCGTGGCCTTCTCCGATTTCCAGACTTCGTTCAAATCGGAAAACTCGCGCTCGAGTTTTTCGATATCACCTTCGAGATCCGCAAGACGTTTCTTCGATTCCGGATCCTTTTCCTTCTTCAGCATCTCGCGCTGGATCTTCAACTGGATCAGGCGCCGTTCCAGGCGATCGAGTTCCTCCGGTTTGGAATCGATCTCCATCCGGATGCGCGACGCCGCTTCATCCATCAGGTCGATCGCCTTGTCGGGCAACTGGCGGTCGGTGATGTAGCGGTTCGAGAGCGTGGCGGCCGCGACGATCGCGGGATCGGTGATCTCGACGCCGTGGTGCACGGCGTAGCGCTCCTTCAGTCCGCGCAGGATCGCGATGGTGTCCTCGACGTTCGGCTCGCCCACGAACACCTTCTGGAAACGCCGCTCGAGCGCCGCGTCCTTTTCGATGTACTTGCGGTACTCGTCCAGTGTGGTCGCGCCGATGCAATGCAGTTCGCCGCGCGCCAGTGCCGGCTTCAGCATATTGCCGGCGTCCATCGCGCCTTCGGCCTTGCCGGCGCCGACCATCGTGTGCAATTCATCGATGAACAGGATGATCTGGCCTTCCTGCTTGGCGAGGTCGTTCAACACGCCCTTCAGGCGCTCCTCGAACTCGCCGCGGAACTTCGCGCCCGCGATCAGCGCTCCCATATCAAGAGCAAGTAGACGCTTGTTCTTCAGGCCTTCGGGCACCTCGTCCTTGACGATGCGCTGCGCCAAACCTTCCGCGATCGCGGTCTTGCCGACACCGGGTTCGCCGATCAGCACCGGGTTGTTCTTGGTGCGGCGGCTCAAGACCTGCACGACCCGGCGAATTTCCTCGTCGCGGCCGATCACCGGATCGAGCTTGCCGGTCTCGGCGCGCGCGGTCATGTCGATGGTGTATTTCTCCAGCGCCTGGCGCTGGTCCTCGGCACCTTCCGATTGCACCTTCTCGCCACCGCGCAGCTTGTCGATCGCGGCCTCGAGATTCTGCTTGTGGGCGCCGGCGGCCTGCAGCGCGCGGCCGACGTCGCCCTTGTCGTCGAGGCAGGCCAGCACGAACAATTCGCTCGCGATGAACTGGTCGCCGCGCTGCTGCGCCAGCTTGTCGGTGAGGTTGAGCAGGCGGTTCAATTCGTTCGAGACATTGATGTTGCCTTCCTGGCCCTTGACGCTCGGCAGGCGATCGAGAATTTCGCCCACGCGCTGGCGCAGCAGTGGCACATTGACGCCAGCCTGCGCCAGCATCGGGGCGGTCGAGCCGCCCTGTTGGTCGAGCAACGCCGCCACGACGTGTGCCGGTTCCAGCATGTTGTGGTCGCGCCCGACCGCGATCGATTGCGCGTCGGCCAGCGCCTGTTGAAAACGCGAGGTGAGTTTGTCGGTGCGCATGACGGGGCCTTGGAGGATGGATCCGAAGCCCAAAGATGCGGCCGCAGCGCCTGGGCTTCAAGCCGTTTTTCGCTGGCCCGGCCGCGCGCAGCCAGCATGGCGGCTTTCGCGCCACGCAAGCACGTCGCTAGAATCCGCGCGGGGATTGATCGGGTCGCACCATCGTGAACGTAATCGGGTTGGAAACGCGCCCGCCGGCGCTCGCGCGCTTGGCGTGGCGGTCGTGGAACGCACTGCAACTGGTTTTCACCATCGCCTGGACGGCGGCCTGCATTTGCCTGGCGCAGGCGGCGCTGGCGCTTGCCGGCGGCAACCGGCGCGTCCCGCTGGGCATGGCCTCGCGGCTATGGGCACCGGGCCTGCTGATCGGCGCCGGCGCGAAGCTGCGGGTGGAGGGATTGGAGCGCGTGGATTTTTCGAAGCCCCACGTGTTCGTCGCCAATCATCAATCGATGATCGATGTCTGCGCGTTGTTTCGCGTGCTGCCGGTACCGATCCGCTTCGTGATCAAGCAGGAACTGGAACACGTCCCGTTCATCGGCTGGTACGCGCGCAGCATGGGCATGGTTTTCATCAAGCGCGGCCATGCACGCGAGGCGGCCGAGCGCCTGCACGGCATCGTTGCGCTGGTGCGCGGCGGCGAAAGCCTGTGCGCGTTTCCGGAAGGCACCCGCAGCCGCGACGGATCGATCCGTCCGTTCAAGGGCGGCGCGTTCCAGGTCGCGCTGCAGGCCGGCGTGCCGGTGGTGCCGATCGCGATCGACGGTTCCGGCGCAGTGCTGCCGGCCTCCGGTTTCCGGGTACGGCCGGGCACGATCACCGTGCGCATCGGTGATCCGATTCCGACCGCCGGATTGCGAATCGGCGATCGCCACGCCTTGGCGCAACGCGCGCACGATGCGGTCGCGGCGATGCATCGGTGCGCGCGGATGTGAATGGGCCGTTCACGCCGCGTCCGTCACAATACGTCGATGTTTCGCCCATGCTGAGCCGAGGTGTCGACAACGCGCGTGTCCATGACCGGCGCCGACATTGCCATGCGGTTGCCCGCGCCGCCTGAAACCGGCGCTGACGACGGCTGGGCGCTGTTTCTGGACGTCGACGGCACCTTGCTGGATTTGGTGCACCACCCCGACTGCGTGGAAGTGGAACCCCGCCTGCACGACGACCTCCGCCGCCTGCGGGAGCGACTCGACGGTGCGATCGCGCTGTTGAGCGGGCGCACGTTGTCGCGGCTCGACGAACTGTTCGACTGGAACCATTACGTCGCTGCCGGGTTGCACGGCGCGCAACTGCGCATGCCGGACGGCGACGTGCAGACGACGACCGGCGATGCCGGCGCTTTCGCACAGGCACGGGCGCTGGCCGCCGAACTGGTGGCCGCGGCGCGCGGGGTGTTGCTGGAAGACAAGCGGCTTGCGCTGGCGCTGCACTATCGGCGCGCACCCGCCGCGCGCGAGACCGCCGAGCACATCGCGGAAATGCTTCTGCACGATGTCGGCGACAGTTACGTGCTGCAGCACGGCGATCACGTGATCGAACTGAAGCCCGCCGGCGTGGACAAGGGCCGCGCGCTCGCGGCGCTGATGCAGGAAGCCCCGTTTCGCGGCCGCACACCGTGGATGCTGGGCGACGACCTGACCGACGAGCACGCCTTCCGCCACGTCAACGCAAACGGCGGCGTCAGCGTCATCGTGGGCGCGCGCCGCCCGACCGAAGCGCGCTGCGCGCTGGATGACCCCGCGGCGGTGCGCGCGTGGCTGCACGGGCTGGCGACGGCGAAATGAACCCGCCGGCGCCCACGATCGCCCGAACCGGTCGCGATCGCGGACAAAAACCGGGTTGAGAGGAAGAAGGCCAACGACGAGGAGGCAACCGTTGACTGCCAAAACCACCAATGCGAAGAAGAATTCCAAGGCGGAAACGTCGCGGGTACAGCCGGCAAGGCCGGTACGCGGCCCGGCCAGCCGCGGGCCCAAACGCAAGCCGACCGATCCCGACAGGCGCGCCAGCCTCGACCTCGGCATCATCGGCAACGGCACCATCAATGCGCTGATCGATGCGCGCGGCTGCATCGTGTGGCACTGCGTGCCGGCGTTCGACGGCGATCCGGTGTTCTGCTCGCTGCTGTCGCCGCGGTTTTCGGATGCCGGTTTTTTCGACGTGCTGCTGGAAAACGAGGCCGGCTTCCACCAGCGCTACGCCGACAACAGCGCGGTGCTGGTGACCACGTTGACCGCGAAGGACGGCTCGCAGGTCGAGATCACCGATTTTGCGCCACGCTACAAGCAGCACGGGCGCACCTTCCATCCGATGCAGATCCTGCGGCGCGTGCGGCCGCTGTCTGGCGCGCCGCGGATCGCGCTGCGGCTGAAGCCGCTGACCGGTTACGGCGCACGCAAGCCGGAAATGACGTTCGGCTCCAATCACGTGCGCTACCTGCTCGATCCGCTGGTGCTGCGCGCCACCACCGACACGCAACTGCCGATGCTGCGGGACGGCCTGCCTTTCCTGCTCGACCGCGACGTGCACATCGTGCTGGGCACCGATGAAACGCTGCACGAATCGGCTGCGCGCTTCTACAACGAGGCGCTGGATTCGACCATCGACTACTGGCACGAGTGGTCGCGTTATCTCTCGATTCCCGCCGAGTGGCAGGAAGCGGTGATCCGCGCCGCGATCACGTTGAAACTTTGCCAGTACGAAGGCACCGGCGCAATCACCGCGGCGATGACGACCTCGATCCCGGAGGCACCCGACACCGTACGCACCTGGGATTACCGCTACTGCTGGCCGCGCGATGCCGCGCTGTCGGTGCGCGCACTGAACCGCCTGAGCGCGACGCGCACGATGGAAGAGTACGTACGCTACATCTTCAATCTCGCGATCAAGGAAGAAGGCAAGATGACGCCGGTGTACGGCATCCATTTCCAGGATGAACTGCCGGAACGCGAGGAAGCCACGCTGGCCGGCTACCGCGGCATGGGCCCGGTGCGGGTCGGCAACGAAGCCTGGAAACAGCAACAGAACGACATCTACGGCAGCGTGGTGCTGGCGGCCACGCAGATGTTCTGCGACCAGCGGCTGGTGCGGATCGCCGGCGAGACCGAATACCGGCGCCTCGAACGCTGCGGCGAAGCGGCCTGGCGCCTGCACGACAAGCCGGATGCCGGGCTGTGGGAATTGCGCGGGCGCACGTCCGTCCATACCTATTCGGCGGTGATGTGCTGGGTGGCCTGCGACCGCCTCGCCAACATCGGCGCATGGCTGGGGCTGGACGATCGGGTCAGGTTCTGGCGCAAGCGCGCCGACAGCATCCGGCGCAAGATCCTGCGGCATGCCGTGCACAAGAACGGTTACTTCGTGGAATCGTTCGGCAGCGACCAGCTCGACGCGAGCCTGTTGCTGCTGGAAGGTCTGCGTTTCGTCAGCGCCGACGATCCGCGCTTCGTCAAGACCGTGGATGCGGTCGGCAAGCAACTCATGCGCAACGGCTTCCTGATGCGCTATGCGCACCCGGACGATTTCGGTGCGCCCGAGACCAGTTTCCTGGTCTGCAACTTCTGGTATGTGGAGGCGCTGATCGCGATCGGCCGCAAGGACGAGGCGCGCAAATTCTTCGAGAAACTGCTGGCGATCCGCAATCCGCTGGGGCTGCTGTCGGAAGATTACGATCCGAAGACCGGCGAGCTGTGGGGCAACTTCCCGCAGACGTATTCGATGGTCGGCCTGATCAACGCGGCGCGCGGCCTGTCCACGAAATGGAGCGACGTCGTATGAGCCGCCTGGTCGTCGTGTCCAACCGCGTGGCGCAGCCGCGGGAAACCCGCGCCGGCGGGCTCGCCGCGGCGATGCGCGCGGCGCTGAAGGAACACGGCGGCCTGTGGTTCGGCTGGAGCGGCAAGCGCGTCGCGCCGGAAGAGCGCGCGTTGCACCGCGAATCGGCCGGCAACATCGACTACGCGCTGCTGGACCTGACCCGCGAGGAATACGAAACCTACTACCTCGGTTTCGCCAACCGCACCCTGTGGCCGTTGCTGCACTTCCAGCCCACGGTGATGCAGTACAGCCGCACGCAATACGCCGGTTACCGCGAGGTCAACAAGCTGTTCGCGGAAAAACTTGCGCCGCTGCTGCGCGACGACGACCGCATTTGGATCCACGACTACCACCTGATCCCGCTGGCCGCGGAACTGCGCGAACGCGGCATCGGCGCGCGCATCGGTTTTTTCCTGCACATCCCGTTGCCGCCGCCGGAGCTGTTGATCAACCTGCCCTGCCACCGGGAACTGATCGCCACCCTGAGCGCCTGCGATCTGGTGGGCGTGCAGAACCGCGACGACGCCCGCGCGCTGTTCGATTACTTCGCCCGCAGGCTGGACGCGACGCGGTCGCGTGATGTCGTGGAACTGGGCGGCCGCCGCACCTACATCGCGCCGTTCCCCATCAGCATCGACACCGCCGAGGTCGCGCGCCAGTCGCAGTACGCCGTCAACAATTCCACGGTGCGCAAGCTGCGCGCCAGCCTCAATGATCGCCAGCTCGCGATCGGCGTGGACCGGCTGGATTACTCCAAGGGCCTGCCGCGCCGCTTCGAGGCTTTCGGCCGTTTTCTCGCGGACCATCACGAGTGGCGCTCGCGGGTTTCATTCCTGCAGATCGCACCGCCTTCACGCGAGGAGGTGCCGGAATACCGCGAGTTGCGTTCCAAGCTGGAACGCTCCGCCGGCGCCACCAACGGCCGCTACGCCGATCCCGACTGGGTGCCGATCCGCTACGTCAACCGCAGCTTCACGCAATCGACGCTCGCCGGTTTCTACCGGATTTCGCAGCTCGGGCTGGTCACGCCGTTGCGCGACGGCATGAACCTCGTGGCCAAGGAATTCGTGGCCGCGCAGCCCGCCGACGATCCGGGCGTGCTGGTGCTGTCGCAATTCGCCGGTGCCGCGGGCGAACTGGAGCAGGCGATCCTGGTGAACCCGTACGATCCGGAGGGACTGGTCGAGGGCATCGAGCGGGCGCTGACGATGCCGCTGCAGGAGCGCCGCGAGCGCTGGGCCGCGATGTTCGAGCACGTCTCGAAACACGACATCGCGTCGTGGCGGCGGGCGTTCCTCGAAGCCCTCACCCGTGCCTGATGGATGCGTCCATGCTCCGACCGGGCAGCGTCGACGACTCAGCGTCGAGGGCAGGCCGGCAGGGCGGTATTCACCTTGCTGATGTCGAAACTGCCGAGCCCGGTCGTGAAGTCCCAGCCAGGCGTCGCCGGATACAGGTAATTGTCCCCGACGAGGATGTCGTGGAAATCCTTGGCCGCGGTTCCGAACGGTTGCCCGAAGGTGGCGTAGAGGATCGGCGCCGCGAAGCCCAGGCAATTGCCGTGCGCGGTCTGCATGCGCGCCCAGCTTCCCACCGCCAACGGAGAGGACAGGCTGGTCCCGCCCACGCCCTCATCGGCGCCGTTCACCACCACGTCGGCGCCGCCGATGTTCGGGTCGCCCACCATCGCCATGTCCGGAACGGCACGCAGGCCGCCGGTGGTATTCGTCGGCGGGATCACGCCACTCGTCCACGCGCCCGGCAATTCCCACAAGCTGCTGCCGCCGCCGCCCGAGACCCAAGCCGTTTCCCTGTTGTAGGTGTAGCCTGGATTGGTCAGCAACGAGGTGCCGCCCACCGCCACCACGTAGGGTGATGACGCGGGATATTCGACCGCGCTCAGCACCACTGGCTGGCCTGCGTTGGCAATCAACTGGCAGGAGGCGCCGCCATCGCCCGAGGCGGCGAAGAAGGTGATGCCCTCTACGGCGCCCTGTTCGTACGCGATGTCGTCCAGCAGCATCGCGCCGCTCAGGTACTCCAGCGTCTCGCAGCCGCCGAAGGACATGTTCACCGCTTTCACCTTGTCGTCGCTGACGATGCGCTCGAACGCGGGCGTCAGGTCGGCGTCCGCGAGCGAACCGGCGTTGTAGAAGATGATCTTCTTCAGGTTTTCCGCGATGCCCGACGAAGCCTGGCTGTCGAGGTCCCATTCGTCCAGACCCGCCGTGTCGCCCGTCTGAATGCCGATCGGCACGATCTGGTACGCCACCTGGGGCAGATGGAATTCGTTTTCATACTGGCGCAGATCCTTGGGCACCTGCGCAAGGTCGCCTTCGGTCACGATGCCGATCGCGGTGTTGTACCCGCTCGGCGTTTTGCCGGCATCGTAGGCAATCTGGTATTCGGGGCCCGAATACGGCGGTGTCGTGATCGGGTTCTGCGGCGTGCTCGGCACGATCGGGAGGGTCATTACGCCGAAATTCTGCAGTCCCACCACCGCCGAGACGATACCGGCCAACGACGAGGGAACTTGCGCCGGCGAGGTGTTGGCGAAAACATTGCGGCCTCCATACTGGAACGTCACCAGGCTGGTGTTGAATGCGTTCTCCACGGTTTCTGCACTGCCGTAGGCGCTCACCGTGAGGCGATTGCCGGATACCTCGACATTGCCGAAGCCCAACCGTTGCAGGTAGCTCTCGACGGCGTCCACGTTTGCCGTTGAAGGCGCATAGTCCGCCAGAAATTGCGCAGGCGTGATCGTCTGCCCGAACTGCGGATTGCCGGGCGTGGAGACAGCCACCACCAGCGCATCGAGTCCGGGCTTGTTGCGCGGCACAAGGCCGATCACGACATGCATCTGCCGTCCGGGATCGATCGGCAGGGCGATGACATTCGCCGGCACCGGGGTAACCTGCGTCGCGGTATTCGCCCAGGCACTGCTCGCGTGCGCGACGGGGACGGCGACGACGGCACCGGCGACAAGGGCGGCGGCAATCGCCAGGCAAAGACGGACGGGGTGTGCAACTGTGAATTGAAAGCGCGACATGACGGCACTCCTTCACCGATGGGTTGTTTGTGATCCCTGCTCCGATCCCGGTACGCGCCCTCGTCGCGCGAATTGATGAATGATTCGCCCGGGATCATGAACGGACCGACAAAAAAACCACGCGAACGAGCGCGTGGCAGCAGTTGGTTCACGATCTGGACAGCAGCGGGGAAGCCACCGCGTTGCGAGGGGCCGCAACGATGAACCCCCCCTGCCGGCGGGCATGCCGGCAGTCAGCGATCCGCGCGGCCGCAGAAGTGATCGCCCGGGATGCTACGGCCCGACCGTTCCTTTCGTAGACAGCGGCCGTGTCGGGGATGCCGGCTTCACTTTCGGCGCAGCTCCAAGCATCGGCGCAAGCGCAGGCCACACGTTTTCCAACACGCGGGGTTGTGCTGCCGCGGTGGGATGCAGACCGTCCGGCTGCATCAGTTTCGGATCGAGCGCGATGCCGTCGAGCAGGAACGGCACCAGCGGTGCATGCTCGTCGCGGGCGAGGTCCGCATAAATCGTGCGCAATCCGGCGCGATATTGCGGGCCGTAGTTGAGCGGCAGTTCGATCCCGAGCAGCAGCACGCGCGCGCCGCTGTCCTGCGCTTCGCGCACCATCTTCGAAAGATTGGCGCGGATTTCTGACAGCGGCAGCCCGCGCAAGCCATCATTGCCGCCGAGTTCCAGGATCACGACGCCCGGTTTGTAGCGATTCAACAGCGCCGGCAATCGCGCAACGGCCGACGCGGTGGTTTCGCCGCTGATGCTGGCATTGACGAGTGCGCGCGGCGGACGCATATCGGCAAGGCGCTTCTGCAGCAACGCCGGCCAGGACGCGCCGATCTCGATATTGTGGGCGGCGGACAACGAGTCGCCCACCAGCAGGATCGTGCGCGATGGCTGCGCGGCCTGCGCCACCGGCAACGCCACCCACAGCACAAGGCACCACAAGATGGACAACGGCAGGACGGATGACAGTCGGGCAGACATGGCGCTCATTTCCGCACGGGGAGTCGGCAAGCACGTCGAGGGGCCAACGGGCCGGCTGGATATTCTTGACGATGTCAGCTTGGATGTGAATGCCGGGGAAACCGTGGCGATCACCGGCGCGTCGGGTTCCGGCAAGACCACGTTGCTCGGCTTGCTGGCGGGACTGGACCTGCCGAGCCGCGGCAGCGTTCGCCTCGACGGCCATGCACTCGAAACCATGGACGAGGAAGCCCGCGCGCGGCTGAGGCTTAAGCTGGTTGGGTTCGTGTTCCAGTCCTTTCATTTGTTGCCCGCGCTTACCGCCGAAGAAAACGTGATGCTGCCGCTGGAGCTGGACGCGACGCCGGACGCGGCGACACGCGCGCGCAAGGCGCTGGCCGCCGTGGGCCTGGGGCCGCGCCGCGCGCATTATCCGCGGCAGTTGTCCGGAGGCGAGCAACAGCGCGTCGCGATCGCCCGCGCCTTCGTGCACGAGCCGCGCATCCTGTTCGCCGACGAACCCACCGGTAATCTCGATCACGCCAGCCGCGACGCGATTGCCGACCTGTTGTTCGCGTTGAACCGCGAACACCATACGACGCTGATCGTCGTCACGCACGATCCCGCCTTGGCCGGGCGCTGCGCGCGCATCCACGACCTCGTCGAAGGCCGCGTCCGGGTGCACGCGGCATGACATTCCGATTGACCGGCCGGATGACCGGCCCGCGCCACGCGCTGCGCACGCTCCGGCGCGAATGGCGGCTGCCGGAATTGCGGACGCTGATCGGCGCGCTGCTGCTGTCGGTCGTGGTGCTGGGCGCGGTGGCCACGCTCGCCGCGCGCGTGCAACGCGCCGTCGTGATGAGCGCGGCGGAACTGATCGGCGGCGACCTCGGCATCAACGCCGCCGCGTCGCCGCCCGCGGAATTCGTCCGGCACGCGCACGCGCTCGATCTTCACACCAGCGCGCTGGCCGAATTCCCAAGCGTCGCGTTCGCGAACGACCGCAGCCAGTTGCTGCAGGTGGTCGCGGCCGACGCGGCGTGGCCGCTGCGCGGCAGGCTGGTGATCGCCGGCCGCGGGGGCGTCGAGCGATCGATGCACGCGCCGCCCGCGGGCGAGGTTTATCTCGACCATCGCGCACTGGTGGCACTCGATGTCGAACTTGGCCAGCGCGTGCAGGTTGGCGGCATGGATCTCGTGGTCGCGGGGCAAATCGAGCAACAACCCGGCGGCGGCGATCTGGTGGCACTGGCGCCGCGCGCGGTGATGGCGCTGGCCGATGCGAAAAGCGCGGGATTGCTCGGCACCGGCAGCCGCGCCCGGCATCGCCTGCTGGTCGCCGGCGCGGTGGCACCGGTGGATGCTTATCGCGCATGGGCCAAGGCGCATCTGCCGGCCGATGCGCAACTGGTCACGCCGGAAGAAGTACAGCAGCGCCTCGCCGTGGCGTTCGATCGCGCGGCCACCTTCCTGCGCCTCGCCGCCTTGCTCGCGGCGCTGCTCGCCGGCATCGCGGTGGCATTGTCGGCGCAACGCTACGCGCGCCGCAAGACCGACGAGATCGCCTTGCTGCGCGCGCTGGGCGCGTCGTCGCGATTCGCGTTCGGCGGCCTCGCGTGGACCCTTGCGGTGCCTGCGGTGCTGGCGGCGCTCGCCGGCGCAGGCATCGCGCTGGCGCTCGCCGCAATCGCGTTCGCCTACGCACATGGTTTGCTGCCGCCTTCCGCGCAGCAGGCGCCGTTGCCGCTCGGACCGGCCTTCGCGGCGGCCGGCGTCGGGCTCGCGGTGCTCGCCGGGTTCGCACTGCCACCGCTGGCGAAGTTGAAATCGGTGCCACCGGTCGCGGTGTTCCGCCAGAGCGCCGCCCGCGCGCCGCGCCGTTTCGACCTGCTCTACCTCGTGCCCGTTGCGGTCGCCGCCGGATTGATCGCGCTGCAGACGGGAAGCTGGAAACTGGCGGGCGTGCTGGCCGCATCACTGGCGGGCGCCGCGGTGCTGACTTCGCTGTTGACGCTCGCGGTGCTGTGGCTGGTGCGACGCTTCGTCGCGCGCCTGCATCCGGCGCTGCGGCTGGGCGCGAGTGCGCTGGCACGACGCCGGGCGTTGAGCCTGGTGCAATCCTGCGCGATCACGCTGGGCCTGACCGCGTTGCTTCTGCTTGCGGTGGTCGCGCCCGCGTTGCTCGACAACTGGCGCCGCGAACTGCCGCCGGATACGCCCAACTGGTTCGTCGTGAACGTGCAGGATGCGCAACGCGCAGCCGTGCACGATGCGTTGGCGAACCTTGGCGCGACACGCTTCAACGACATGCCGGTCGCGGTCGGCAAACTGGTCGCGATCAACGGCACGGACGTCGATCGCATGGCGTTCAACGATCGCGAGACGCAGGAGGATGCGGACCGGCAGGTCAGGTTTTCATGGAGCGCCGCATTGCCGCCGGCCAACCGCATCGTCGCCGGGCAATGGTTTGCGCCGGATGCGCGCAACGCGGAAGTCTCGCTGGACGTGGCCTGGGTGCGGCGATTCGATCTGCATCTGGGCGACCGGCTGGCCTTCCTGATCGGCGATACCCGCATCGATGCCACGCTGACCAGCATCCGCGAAGTGGACTGGAGCCGCTTCAACGTCAACTTCTTCGTGATGCTCGATCCCGCACACGGCGCGACGCTGCCACATACGTGGATCGCGAGCTTTCATCTTCCGCCCGGCCATGCGCAGGAACTCGCGACGTTCTCGCGCGCGTTCACCAACCTGTCGTTGATCGACGTGGACGCGTTGCTCGATCGCGCGCGCCAGATCGTGGCACAGGTGACCGCCGCCGCACGCTGGGTGCTGGCCTTCAGCCTGCTGGCCGGCGCGCTGGTGCTGGCCGCGGCGTTGACCATGAGCGCCGCGGAACGGCGGCACGAAGCGGCATTGCTGCGCACGCTGGGCGCGCGCCGCGATCAGTTGCGGATGGCGGCCTTGTGCGAATTCGGCCTGCTGGGCGCGATCTCCGGCTTCACCGCGATGTTCGCATCGGCATTGGGGGGCGCGTGGCTCGCGCACTCGGTATTCCGCATCCGCGACTTCGTACCGCCCTGGCCGCCGTTGATCATTGCGGCCGTGATCGCGGCCATCGTCGTGGCCGCGCTGGGTTTGGTGGGAACACGCAAGGTGCTTCACACTTCGCCGCTGCTGTTGCTGCGGCGGTGAGGCTACGTAACCGGCGGACAACAGACATGCGACGGTGCGATGTCGGTCTGGCCGACAGTGTTAGCGGCATCTCCTAGCCCCCCCGTTACTTTCGCTTTGATCCCTAGGAGTGAAGAAGGCTGCAAACAAGGCAACCTTCTTCCTTTGCCGCTTGGTCAGGGCGATTCTGTGCTCTGGTTCTTCGGCCAGAAAAATCTCGTTCCCTATCTCAATGCTCGCGTACAGACTAGCTCGAAACGCCTCGCGCAAGGGGCGCGATATGAGCTCGAAAATTGACAGAAATCCAATCAATTCGTCTTGGCCCCAAGACGTATGGATGTCGTACTGATCGTTAGTGGTGACTCCGTGGACAAGCTCATTCCTCATGCTCAAGAACAAGCGAAGCGCAGCATGCACGGTCGGTTCAATTTCGTATCCTTCGTCGATGGCCGCGAGCATCTTCCCAAGAGTCTTGCGCTTCCAGGCGTCCACAGTCTGCTGAATGGTGCGATTTCTTTTTCGTTCTGAGGGCGACAACGCCGCAAGAATGAATGAATGCGCTATGAGATGCTCAATCTCCTGGCAGCGTGCGACGCAAGCCCCAAGTAAGGAAAAGAGGATCATTTGAGAGTTTGAGTACCGATCCTCATCCCCGTATCTCTGGAAAGCCTTGACGCTCTGAAAATCGCGCAAATACTTCTTCCCAATCGTGCGCGGCGGAAAGGGTCCCGTTTCACCCTGCGTGTAGACAACATCGTCGATCAAGGTTTCATTGAGCGACTTTCGGGTACGGAACTGGGCGCCCAATTGACGCAGTAGCCAATCATCGGCGTACCAAGGAAGTTCGAAGGTCAGGTTCGCCCTAGTTCGATGTGTGATCCAACTGCGCATGAGGGCAGGCGGAATGGGCTTGACTCTTTCCACTCGCATGTCCGCGTGACCGAAGCCGCAGTACTCCGCATCGTGCTTCGCAGCGCTGCGGGAATTCCTCGCCACGACGAAACAGTCTTCCTCCCCATCAGAAGAGACCCAGTACAAACTCCACTTCTGATAAGCGGTAATCAGCGATGACGCGGGCGACATCAATCTTCGCCTGAGGTTTGAGTTAAGCGGCCGACAGCCCGCGTAGCGGGTTGGCTGTCTGTTTGAATGAATTGTTGAGCGTCATAGCCCCAATACCAGCCGCAGTCCCTCGTCGACGCACTGCATGGCCCGATTTGGTAGTGCCCTGACTCTCAACGTCAGGAGTTCGCGATCGATGGTGAGCACTTGCGACACGTTCACGACCGATGGCTTGGGGAGCCCGGCCTCCGCCTTGGCCAGACGCACATTGCCCGGTGCCTCGGCCAACGCCAAGTTGGACGTGACGACCGCCACAATCACGGTGCCAATGCGGCTCTGATTGAATGGATTGGACTGCACGATGAGTACGGGGCGGCGAAAGCCCGGACCAGAGCCGGTTGGCTCTGGCAGAGACGCCCACCACACTTCACCACGCTTCATGGCTCAACGACGCGTATTGCGCTGACGAGAATGCAGAGTCAACGGTTGACGTTTCCCCGTCGTAGACCGCATTGAGCCTTGCGGTCACCGATGCGCCGTTGTGCTTGGCAACATATTCTTCGAGTGCCTCCGAGAAAACTTGGCTGCGTGGCACGCGTCGTTCCTTCGCCAAGCGTTCGGCGGCGTCGAAGACTGTATCTGGAACGGAGATAGCTACTTTCATACTGCGATGGTACTACTCAAGTATGAAACCAGCAACCATGATGTCCAACGCCAGAGTTAAGCCGAGCCACGAAGCCGTTTGGCTTGAACGAGCTGCTTCGTCATTCGGGCTAAAAGGGCCAATGAGCTCCTGGTTATGGGCTCGTCCAAACCATACCGACGAGCCCGAGACACGGATGTGCCGGATTCGTCGTGGGTTCTCGTAACAAGCACGGAGCCGAGCTTCTCAGGATGAGAAGGGGACGGGCTTACCACTCCGTCCCGGCTTTTTTCGACGTCGGGGAAGGTAGCACAGGCTACATAAGAGGCCTAACTTCAATTCGGTCTGGCGTAAAGGCCTGCACATATCCTCGTTGCGGCGACGCCTATCGCAATGCGCGTTCCCGAGATCATCGGCTTGCCCCATGCGCATCATCTATTGCTACCGGATAACCCTCTGATTTCCCGCACCCCGCGACACTCGCTCGAAACAAGGACGCCGTTATGCGGCCTAGGACTTCGCGCGCGTTACTGCTTTACCCCAATGCGGGCACCAGCCAGATCCAGCTGACCATCCGCCCGCTGCACGCACCATCGCGGCGATAAGAATGCAGGCGCGGATCGGTGAAGGTATCGAAGCCGCCGCCGGAGATGCGGGTGACACCGGCGGCTTGCAGGCGCTGGTGGGCGAGTGCATACAGGTCGCACAGCCAATGCCCCGGGCGCGTGGCGGCGAATGCGGCTTCCGCGGCGGGCTCGTGCGAAAGGAATGCGTCGCGCACTTCGTCGCCGACTTCGTAGGACCGCGCCGCGATCGCGGGACCGAGCCACGCGATAATGTTTGCGCGCGGCGCCTGCATCGCGGCCAATGTGTTTTCCAGAACGCCAGCCGACAGGCCACGCCAGCCGGCGTGCGCGGCGGCGATTTCGGACCCGTCGCCGGCGCAGAACAACACCGGCAGGCAATCGGCGGTCTTGATCGCCAGCACCACCTCGGCCGTGCGTGTAACGGCGGCGTCGGCTTCGGGATCATCGGGCGGCAGCCGGTCGACCAAGGCCACGTGCGTGCCGTGCACCTGACGCAGCCAGCACGGCTCGGAAGGCAACGCCAGAACATCACGCAACGCTGTGCGGCCGGCGTCCGCGGCAGCGCCGTGCAACGTGACCACCGCAGAGCGTATCCGCGCCGGGGCGGGCCAGTCGGGAATCAGTTTGTGCAACATCGTGTCGTTCATGCGTCGCCGCGGTGCTGCGCGGCATCTTCGCGCAACGCGTCCAGCAGATCGAGCAAATCCCGCGGCGGTGCGGCGTCGAAGGCCAGCGGTTCGCCCGTGACCGGATGGGCGAACGCCAGGTGTTCGGCGTGCAGGGCCTGGCGCCGGAATCCGTGCAACGCCTCGGCCAGACGCGGCGTCGCACCGCGTGGCAGTTTCAAGCCGCGCCCATACAGCGGATCGCCTACCAACGGCCAGCCCGCGTGCGCCATGTGTACCCGGATCTGGTGGGTGCGCCCGGTTTCCAATTCGCACTGCAGCAGCGCATGTGCGCGAAACTTTTCGCGAATCCGATAGTGCGTCACCGCGGGACGCCCGCCATCCTGCACCGCGCGGCGCAGGCGATCGGTCGGGTGGCGATCCAGCGGCGCATCGACCGTGCCGCCCGCGACCGGCACGCCGTTGACGATCGCGACGTAGCGGCGATGGACGTCGCGCGCTGCCAGCATCGACACCAGCGCGGTGTGCGCCGGCAGCGAACGTGCGACCACCAGCAGGCCCGACGTGTCCTTGTCCAGCCGGTGCACGATGCCTGCGCGCGGAATCTGCGCCAGACCCGGATCGTGGTACAGCAATGCGTTCAACAACGTGCCGGCCGGATTGCCCGCGCCGGGATGCACCACCAGCCCGGCCGGCTTGTCGAGCACCAGCAGGTCGGCGTCCTCGAACATGATGTCGAGATCGATGGCCTCGGGTCGATCGCCCAGCACCGGCACGTCGGAAGGCCGCCAGTCCGCGATCTCGCCGCCGCGAACCAGCGTACGCGGCGGCACTTCGCGGCCGTCCAGCCGGATGCGCCCGGCCTTGACCTCGCCGGCCAGATGCGAGCGCGAATGCCCGGGGAACAACCCGGGCAGGATCTGGTCGAAGCGTTGCCCGGCCAGATCGGGCGGTATTTCCGCGCGCAATTCCCGTTCAGCCACGCCGGCGCCCTCGGCGGATGGCCGGAGGGGATTCCGCTATCATGCCGAATCCGACTTGCTGCCTTCGCAAAGACTTGCCCGATGCCATCTCGCCGCTCCGCACCGCTGCTGAAATTCGCCCTGTTCCTGCCGCTGCTGTTCGCCGTGGGCGCCTGCTCGCTGTTCCACCACGGCAAGCGCGACACTTTGAACACCATGACCGTGGAACAGTTGTACCAGCGCGCGCACGACCTGTCGCAGGACGGCAACTGGAGTACGGCAGAAACCGTGTACCAGAAGCTGATCGCGCGTTTCCCGTACGGCGCATACAACGAACAGTCGCAGATCGAACTGGCCTACGCGCAATACAAGGACGACAAGGCGGACGACGCGTATTCCACCATCAACGAATTCATCAAGACCTACCCGACCCACAAGCATATTGCCTACGCGTACTACCTGCGCGGACTCATCAATTTCGATCGCACCCAGACCGCGTTGCAGCGGATGGCCGGCATCAGCGCGTCGCGTTTCGACCAGGGATATGCGCTGCAGTCGTTCGATGATTTCAACACGCTGGTCGTGCGCTTTCCCAACACGCGTTATGCGGTCGATGCGCGGCAGCGGATGATCTATCTGCGTAACCAGTTGGCGCAGGCGGAATTGAACGTGGCCGAGTTCTACCTGCAGCGCAAGGCCTACATCGCCTCGGCCGACCGCGCGAAATACATCGTGTCGCATTACCAGCAATCGCCGCAGGTCGCCGACGCGCTGGCCGTGATGGCCAAGAGCTACCACCTGCTGGGCCAGCAGAAACTGGCCGATCAGACCACCGACGTGCTGAAGCTCAACTATCCGGATCACCCCTACCTGCACAATCCGAATCGCTGGCCGAAGCATCATTCGTGGGCATGGCGGCTGATTCCATTGACGAGCGCGCACTGAGGCATGCGCGGTCGAAAGTACCGGGTTAGCCGCGAAAAAGTGGTCCAAGCGTAGCTGCGCTGCGCCATGCTCTGAATGACGATCATTCGTCGTCGTCATTCCGGGGCCGGCGCGGTTTCATCGCGGCGGAACCCGGAATCTGCCTTTACCCAATCAAATCAGGCCAAAGATCGCGCCACCCTGCGTTGTCCTTTTCTATCAACGCGATTTTCCAGGCGCGCCGCCATTTCTTGAGCTCCTTTTCACGCTCGATTGCCTGGACCATCGATTCGAACTGTTCGAAATGCACGAGTTCATGTAACCGGTAGCGTTGACTGAACCCTTCGACCGCCTCGCCGCGGTGCTGCCAAATGCGTTTGACGAGGTCAGACGTGACGCCGATGTAGAGCACGCCGCCCGGCTTGTTGGTCAGGATGTAGACCGCGGGGCGCTTCACACCAATTCCCTGGTCGTGGGTTGGAGCAGATTCCGGGTTCCGCGCTTCGCGCGGCCCCGGAATGACGGAGTAGTACGAATAACCTGTATCGTCATTCCGGACGCCGCGCCAGCGGCGATCCGGAATCTGCATTTCCCGCCCAGCCCAGCGCCACGGCTGGTCCGGTTATCACTTCGTCCATCGCTTCAGCCAATCGACCACGGTCTCGTGCCACATCACGCTGTTCTGTGGCTTCAGCACGAGGTGGTTTTCGTCCGGGAAATTCAGGAACTCGCTGGGAATGCCCTGCCGCTGCAGCGCGGTGAACGCGCCGAGTCCCTGCGTCACCGGAATGCGGTAGTCGTGGTTGGAGTGCACCACCAGCATTGGCACGCGCCAGTCCTTGACGTGGTTGAGTGGGTTGAACTTTTCGTAGTTCTCCGGGTGCTCGAACTGCGTGCCGCCGTTTTCGTGTTCCTCGAACCACAGTTCCTCGGTGGCGTAATACATCATGCGCGTATCGAACACGCCGTCGTGGTCGACCAGGCATTTCCACGGCTGGTTCCACACGCCGGCCATCCAGTAGATCATGTAGCCGCCGTAGCTCGCGCCGAGCGCGCAGGCGTCATTGCCGTCAAGATACGGAAACTGTTTCAGCGCCGCGGCCCAACCCTTCTGCAGGTCTTCCAGCGGGCGATCGCCCCAGTGTTTTGAAATCGCGTCGGTAAAGGTCTGGCCGTAACCGACCGAGCCGTGGAAGTTGATCGCGACCACTGCAAAACCCGCACCCGCGTAGGTTTGCGGATTCCAGCGGTAGTGGAATTCATCCGGCCATGCGCCTTGCGGACCGCCGTGCACCAGGAACGCAACCGGATATTTCCGGCCCGGCTTGGCGCCTACCGGCGGCATCACGTACCCGTGCACGGTGTCGCCGTTCCAGCCTTTGAAGGTGAACCACGTCGCCTTGGAGAATTCGATGTCGGCCAGGCGCGCGGCGTTGAAGTGGGTGACCTGCGCGAGGTGCTTGCCTCGCGCATCCAGCGTGTACAAATCGGTCGGGTGGGTGAAGTCCTGACGCGCGGCGACGAGTTTGCCGCCGGCCACGTCGAAGCCCTGCACGCTGCCGTCGCTCAACAGCTTCGTCGGCTTGCCGCTGGCGACGTCGAGCGCATACAACGCAACGTTACCGTCATCCGCGACGGTGGTGTAGAGCGTCTTGCCATCGGGCGACAACGCAAGCGGCGAGGCCGAGCGATCCCAGTCCGGATCGATTTCGTGCGTCGCGCCGCTCGCAAGATCCAGCGCCATGACGCCGAAGCGGTCCGCTTCGAAACCGGGCACCTTCATCGCGAGGTAGTAAAGGGTCTTGCCATCGTGCGAGGGCAGCGGGAACGCATCCCAGGCCTTGTTCGCGGCGGTGAGGTTCTTCGGCGCCGCGGAACCATCGGCCGGTACCGAGTAAACGTCGAAGTTGGTGGACCACGGCTCGGTCTTGCCGGCGATGCGCACATCGAAATACACGGTCTTGCCGTCCGGCGAGAAGGCGTATTCGGCGTTGCTGCCATCGGGTTTGGAAGGCACGTCGCCGTCGATCCCCTTCGTCAGCAGCACCGGCTTGGATGAGCCGTCCAGCGGCATCACGAACAACTGCCCGCGCCGATGGTCGGACCACGTGTCCCAATGCCGCACGAACAGGCGGTGATACAGGCGTCCGGTGGCCTTGACCTTCTTCTGCGCGTCCAGCTTCTCGCGCGTGCAATCGAGCGTCGTGCAGTCCTCGAACACCTGCGCGGAGAACAGCAGCGACTTGCCGTCCGGCGACAGCTTGAAACTGTCGACGTCGAGCGGCAGGTGCGTCACCTGAACCGGCGCGCCGCCCGCGACGGGCGCCGACCACAGTTGGGTTGAGTCGTTGTCGGTCGCGAGGAAGTACAGGGTCTTGCCGTCCGGCGAGAACGCAGGGCTGCTGGCCTTCAATTTCGGGTCGGTGACGCGGCGCGGCTGCGCACCCTTTTGGCCGAGATCAAGCAACCACACGCTGTTGACGCCCTTGTTGGCATCCCAGTCGGTGCTCCGTACCGTGAAAGCGACCTCGTTGCCGCTCGGTGAAAGGTGCGGATCCGAGACGCGGTCCATCATCGCGAGATCGTGCGCGTTGAAGGGATGAGGCGCGGCCATGGCGGCTCCCGATGCGACGGCCAGCGCAAACGCGCAGGTGACAAGGCGAAGGTTCATCGTGGTTCCCCGATGGGCATGAAAGTCGCACAACGTTAGCGCGCCCGGGCGCGGCCCTCAAGCGCGCGCGGCAGGTCACTCCCGAGAGCCATTGCCGAACCTGCCGAACCGGATTCCTGCCATCGGCGCGGCCACCTTGTGTCACAACTGTGAAAGGTGGTGTCGTTGCGCGCGTGCGACTCAATTTGGTTCGTGTCCGGCCGATTTTCGTCAACGGAAACAATGCGCGCGCCGGACCTCATGGCCGGGCCGCGACGTCCCGGATGGGAAGCGAGACTGAAGTGAGGAAGCAGGAAACGAGAGCACGGTGCCCCCGCCACCGCACGAGCCATCGTCCCACGGGACGGTGGCTCGTGACGTTCATGGCAGCACTCGCCATGCTGCTCGCGGGCAGCGCAACGGCTGCAACGCCCGCGCTTCCCGCACCAGCCGCCACCGCCGAGGCCGGGCTTCCGTTCATCCACAATTTCGAGCCGGCCGAATACGGCGGCGCGCCGCAGAACTGGGCGGTCACGCAGGGGCTGGACGGCGTCATCTACGTGGGCAACGTGGAGGATGGCGTGCTGATGTTCGACGGCACGCGCTGGCAGCGCGTGCCCATTCCCAACCGCGTCGTGGTCCGCTCGCTGGCCACCGGATCGGACGGGCGCGTGTATGTCGGCACGGTGGGCGATTTCGGTTACCTGAAGCCCGACGCGTCGGGCCGGCTCGCCTACGTGTCATTGCTGGACCTGGTGCCGCCCGCCGAACGCAACTTTTCAGACGTGTGGGACATCCACGTCACCGGCAAGGATGTGTACTTCGACACCGCCTCCCGGGTGTTCCACCTGCACGATGGCCAAGTCACCACCATCAAGCCGCAGACCTCGTTCCATCTCGGTTTTTTGATCGACGGCACCGTCTACATCCGCGAAGTCGACCGCGGGCTGATGCGGATCATCGATGACAAGCTGCAACCCGTGGCGGGGGGCGAGGTTTTCGCGGACAAACGGATCTACGCATTGCTGCCATGGCGAGGCGATGGCGCGCGACCGGGCCGGTTACTGGCGGGTACGCGCTCCGATGGTTGGTTCCTGTTCGACGGCTCGGGATGGAAACCATGGCGCATCGAAACGGACGCCACGCTTCGCGACGCCGCGATCTACGGCGCCATCTGGCTGACCGACGGACGGCTGGCGGTGGCGACGTTGCGCGACGGCCTGTTTCTGCTGGGCAAGGATGGGCGCCTGTTGCGCCATCTGACACGCGCCACCGGCCTCGACACCAATGTGGTGCTGGGGCTGATGCAGGACCGGCAGCACGGGCTTTGGCTGGCCACCGACCAAGGCATCGCGCGCGTGGACGTGGACCTGCCGATGACGCATTTCGGTGAGCGCAGCAGCTTGCAAGGTTCGGTACTCGCGACCACCCGCCACGACGGCACGCTGTTTGCGGGTACCTCCGAAGGCTTGTTCCGGCTGGTCACCGACGTCGGCGGGGAAGCGCATTTCGAGCAGCAGCCGGGCGTGCCGGGCTGGAACTTTTCGCTGCTTTCGTTCGACGACCAGTTGCTGGCCGCCAACAACGACGGCGTGTTTTCGGTCGGCGCGGACGGCGTGGCGCACGCGCTGCTGGACGCCGGCCGCGCGAAACATGCGGTGGCCGCACAGCCCTTGCTGCGCTCGCGACGACAGCCGTCGCGGGTGTTCGTGGGTTATCAGAACGGCGTCGGCACGTTGCGCTGGTCCGGCAGCCGCTGGATCGACGAAGGATTGATCGCCGGGACGTCGGGACAGGCGCTCAGCTTCGACCAGGACGCCGCAGGCCATCTTTGGCTCGCACGGTATCCCGAGGGCGTCGATCGCCTGGGCCTGCCCGATGACTGGCAGGGCCCGGGCGACCCGCGCGCCGTGAAGGTCGAACACTTCGGCGCCGACGCAGGCCTGCCGGCGGGGCAGCAGACCATCGTCACGATCGACGGGCAGGTGCGCTTCGCCACCAGCCATGGCATCTACCGCTTCGATGCGGCGACGGGGCGCTTCGCTGCGGATCCCGAATTCGGCGACCTTTTCCCCGATGGTCCGCGGCAGATCAACGCGGTCCACCAGGATCGCCGCGGCACGGTGTGGATGTACACGATCGACGACCGCAGCGGCATCAAGGAAACCGGCCGCACGCAACGCGTGAACGGCCGGTGGAAGTGGACGGTTGCGCCGCTGCAACCGATTTCCGGCACCGGCATCTATTTCTTTCATGACGATCCCGACGGCGTCGTGTGGCTGGGCGGCGACAAGGGCTTGTTCCGCTACGACACCACGCACACTTCAGCCGACGACGCGCCGTTCAGCACGTTGATACGGGAAGTGTCCGCGCACGATGGTCGCGTGCTGTTCACGGACCCACCCGGCAAGGTGCCGGAAATCCCGTACGCCCAGAACGCGCTGCGCTTCGAATTTGCCGCCCCCAGTTTCGACTTTTTCCGCGCCAACAGCTTCCAGGTGCTGCTGCAGGGCGTGGACGCGGGGTGGTCGCCGTGGAGCGACAACGCGTTCCGCGACTACACCAACATCCGCGAGGGCGAATACCGTTTCCGCGTGCGCGCGCGCAACGTGTACGGCGAGCAAGGCAAGGAAGCGACGTTCGATTTCCGGGTGCTGCCGCCGTGGTACCGCACCGCTTGGGCGTGGACGATCTGGATCGCCTCCGGCCTGCTGGGCATCGCGCTGATCCTGCGCTGGCGTTCGGCCGCGCTGCGCCGGCACAACCGCGAATTGGCGGCACTGGTTGACCAGCGCACCGCGGAACTGGCCGAGGCCAACCGGGCGCTGCAGCACAGCAACCTCGCGCTGGCCGAACAGAGTGTCACCGACCCGTTGACCGGCCTCAAGAACCGCCGCTACCTCTACGACCATATCGCGCAGGACGTGGCGATGTCGCGCCGCAATAGCCAGGACCGAAGCCGCGGGCGCAACGAACTGCCGCTGAATTCGGACATCCTGTTCCTGATGGTCGACATCGATCACTTCAAGCAGATCAATGACACGTATGGCCATGCGGCCGGTGACCTCGTGCTGCAGCAGTTCCGCGGGATCCTGCTATCGGTCACGCGCGAAACCGACACTCTGATCCGCTGGGGCGGCGAGGAATTCCTGATCGTGGCGCGCTTCGCCCTGCCCGACGTCGGCCCGCAGTTCGCCGAACGCGTCCGCGCCACCGTCGCGGCGCACGACTTCGATGTCGGCGAGGGTCGCACGATCCGTCGCACCTGTTCGGTCGGTTTCGCGACCTACCCGATGTGCGGCGACGACCTGGACCGGCTGAGCTGGGAGCAGGTGGTGAATCTTGCCGACGAATGCCTGTACGCGGCCAAGCGCCATGGCCGCAACGCGTGGGCCGGCGTGATGCCGTTGCAGGCGACGCCGGAAGGCGAAATCATCGAAGCGTTGCGCACGAGCCTTGCGCAACTTCCCGATACCGGTCCGTTGCCGGTCCGGACGTCGTGGGTGCAGCCCGGATGACGCGCCTGTGCGTCGGCGGGGCGACGATCAATACGCCGTCATCGAATAAGGTTGATCGGCGGCTTGCGTGGCCCAGGTCTTGTTCGGCTGCGCCTGCATCGTGAAGTGCAGCGTGCCGCCGTTCGCGATTTCGGCATACGTCAGGTAGTCGCGCGTCAACGGCTTGCCGTTCAATTCAACGGAACCCACGTAGGGGTGATCCTTGCCGAGTCCGTCGACCGTGATGGTGAAGGTCTTGCCGTTGGGCAGGTGCATCACCGCGCGGCGAACGAACGGGCGCCCGATCACGTACTGGTTGCTGGCCGGCGCCACCGGATAGAAACCCAGCGCGGTGAAGATGTACCACGCCGACATCTGGCCGAGATCGTCGTTGCCCGCGAGTCCGGCCGGCGTCGGGGCGTACTGCGTGTGCATGATTTCGGCGAGCCGCTCCTGCGTCTTCCACGGCTGGCCCGCGTAGGCGTACAGGTACGCGATGTGGTGGCTGGGCTCGTTGCCGTGCGCGTACCAGCCGATCAGGCCGGTCACGTCCTCGATGCCGGCGAAGGCCGCGGGATCGATCTTCGCATCGAACACCTCGTCCAGCTTTTTCACCAGGCCCGCGTTGCCACCGAGTTCATGGATCAAGCCGGCGATGTCCTGCGGTTCGTACCACGAGTATTGCCACGCGTTGCCTTCGGTGAAACCACTGCCCTGCCCCGCCTTCGCGGGACTGAACGGTTCCTCGAATTCGCCGTCGGCACGTCGGGGTTGCGCAAAGCCGGTCTTGGGGTTGAACACGTTGCGCCAGTTCTGCGCGCGCTTGAAGAACGTCGCCGCGGTGTCCTTGCGGCCCATCGCCTCGGCCATGCGCGCGATCGTCCAGTCGTCGAACGCGTACTCCAGCGTCTTGGACACCGACTCGGGTTCGCGGTCGCTCGGCACGTAACCGAGTTTCATGTAATCGGCGAGACCGCCGTACGGCGCATAGGTCGCGCTCGCGACCATCGCCTTCAGCGCGGCGTCGGCGTCGAAGCCGCGAAAGCCCTGCATGTAGAAGTTCGCGATCACCGGCACCGCGTGGTAACCGATCATGCACCAGGTTTCGAGGCCCTGGTATGACCACACCGGCAGGATGCCGAACGGACTCGCCTGCTGCGCCGCGATCAACGAGTTCACGAAATCATTGATCCGCTGCGGCGGCTGGATGAATGCCATCAGCGGCTGCTGCGCGCGATAGACATCCCACAGCGACCAGCTCGAATAGAACGTGAAATCCTTGGCCGTGTGCACCGTGTGGTCCGGGCCGCGGTACTCGCCGTTCTCGTCCATCGCGAGATTGGGCGCGATCAGCGCGTGGTACATCGCGGTGTAGAAGCTCTTCTCGACTTCGGGCGGCGCCTCGACATCGATCGCCGACAGCGCCTTCGCCCAAGCGTCATGTGCCTCCGCGCGGCGCGCATCGAAATCCCAGCCCTTGCCGTCCGCATTGAGGTTGGCGATCGCGTTGTCGGCGCTCACCGTCGAGATCGCGACCTTCACCAGCAACGGCTTGGTGAGTTTGCCGAACTCGAACGCGCCCTCCAGTTGCTTGCCCGCGATCGCGTCGTTGCCCGCCGGATTCGCGGCCGGCCCCTTGAAGCCCTTGTAGGGAATGTCGGTTTCGCGATCGACCAGTTGGTGCGAAGTCATGGGCTGCGAAAACCGGATCGCGAACCACAGCTGCCGCCCCGGCGCCCACCCGCGCGTCTCGCGATAACCGGTCACCGTGCCATCCGCACGCACGCGCAGGCGCGCCCACAGCACCTTGCCGGGGTAGTCGTAGATGCTGGGGCGCAGGTCCAGCAGCACGTGTGCCGTTTCGTTCTTCGGAAACGTGTAGCGATGCCAGCCGACGCGCTGGCTCGCGGTCAGTTCCACGCGCACGCCCGGAGTCGCCAGCGTCACCGCGTAGTAGCCCGGCCGCGCGACTTCGGTCTTGTGGCTGAAGTCGGAGCGGTAGCCCGAACCCGGCTTGTCGGGATCGCCCGCGTCCCATTTCAGCTTGCCGACGCCGGGCATCAGCAGCACGTCGCCCAGGTCGGAATGACCGCTGCCCGAGAAATGCGTTTCGGAAAACCCGAGGATGCTGTGGTCGCCGTACTGGTAGCCCGCCGCCCAGGGATAGGCGTGCTTGAAATCCGGCATCGCGGTGTCGGGACTCAACTGGATCATCCCGAACGGCACGGTCGCACCCGGAAACGTGTGCCCGTTGCCACCGGTGCCGATCATCGGATCGACCTGATGTAGCGCATCGGTGGCGGCGACGCCCGGCAACGCAAACGTCAGCGCCAACAGCGCGGTCACGGCGGAGCAAACGATCGGCGACACTCGAACGAAGGGCATGCGGGTGGCCTCGATGCGGAACGAATACCGCGCGATCGTACCGCGCCACAACCCGCGCCGCCCGTGCCGATCGCCATGATGTGCGCAACCGCACCGAACGCGCCGATCAGGTGGGCGTCGTCGCGCTCGAGATCGGCACCGGTGCAAGGTGGTGCAAATCCAGCAGCAGTATTTCGTTGTCGCCGCGCTGCCAGAATGGCGCTGGACAGAACAGCCGCTGCTGCGGGCCGATGTGCCAGTAACGGCCGAGCAGACGGCCGTTGACCCACAGGTAACCTTTGTTCCATCCGGACATATCGAGGTAGCAATCGCCCGGTTGCTCCAGGTGCAGGGTCGCCTTGAAGAACACCCCGGGCCGCGTCGGCTCGCCTTGCAACGGACGCAGCGATGCGAGCCAGTCATCGTCCAGCGGCAAACCGAAAACCAGCCAGCCGCGCAGCACTTCACCGTCGAGCCGCACGTCACCGACGATGCCCTTGCGGTCGGCCATCGCATGCCCGTAGCCCACATGGCCGAAGCTGTCGACCAGGATGTCCAGCGTATCGAGATCGCCACTCGCAGATTCCGGCAACGGGATTCGCGGGCTGGAATGCAGCGAGGGGTGGCGAACGCGCGACACACAATCGACGTGGCGTCCGTCCACGAACACCTGTGCGTAATCGCGCGCGCCGTGGATCTCCAGCTCGCCGCCGCCGCGAATGGAACGGCGATACAGGACCATGCCGTGATCCTGGCCGAACAGCAGCTCGTTGGCCTGCGGATGCTCCACGTGCTTCGCACGCGGCAGGTTGTCCCACAACGAAGCAAACGGTGCCGGCGTGACCGGCGCGAAGCGCATCGTTGGCGGCGGCGCCGGAACTTCGGGCAAGCCCCGCTTCGCGTGCGCCGCCAGCATCGCGCGGAACGTGTGGTAATCGCGGGTCGCGGCGCCATGCTCGCCGATCGGCGCGCCGTAGTCGTAACTGGTGATCACCGGCTGGAAGTGAGAATAGTCGTCGTGCGCGTTGGCACCCGCGCCGAAACCGAAATTGGTGCCGCCGTGCACCACGTACAGATTGAACGAACGATTTTCTGCCAGCAGCTTGCGCAGCGTCGCCGCGAAATCACCGCGCGCGAAACTCTTGTCGCCCCAGTGGGTCAGCCAGCCGGGATAGCCTTCGCCCATCCACACCGGCATCTCGCCCGCGATGTCCTGCGCCGCCGCGAAATCGATGTCGCCGTCGAGTCCGAGCGCCGCACCCGGAAGGTACGTGTGCGCCTTGCGAACCTGATCCAGACCGTCCGAAATCGAGAATGGTCCGCGCACGCCCTGCGCTTCCCACAATGCGCGCAGCGCTTCCAGGTAAGCGAGGTCGCGACCGAACGATGCGTATTCGTTTTCGATCTGCAGCATCAGGACCGGGCCGCCGTTCACCGCCATCAGCGGCTGCACGACCGGTGCGATCGTTGCAATGTAGCGGCTCACGGCGGCCATGTAATCCGGATCGTGCCTGTCGCGCACCCGGATGTGCGGATGCCGCAGCAGATACGGTGGCAGGCCGCCGAAATCCCACTCGCCGCAGATGTATGGCCCGGGCCGCAGGTACACCCACATGCCCTCTTCCGCGCAGATGCGGATGAAATGGGCGAAGTCGCGGCGATCGGTGGTCAGGTCGAATACGCCGGGTTCGGATTCCAGGGCGTTCCACATCAGGTACAGCGAAACGGTATTGAGGCCCATCGCCTTCGCCATCCGGATGCGATGCCGCCAGTATTCGCGCGGAATCCGGATCGGATGCATCTCGCCGCTGCGGATCACGAAGGATTCGCCGTCGAGCAGGAATTGCCGATCGGAAAGCTCGAACCGGTGCGGCTTGCCACCGGGCAGCGGTTCGGCGCGCGCACGTTGCATCGGGAACGCTGCGTCGAGACGCGCGACAAATGCCGACAGCGGCGCCAGCAGGCTCAGTCGCAGGAAACCCCGGCGCCGCATACCATTGCCGGTTGAGTGCGGAACGCCGTCGCGCTCGTCGTGGCCCGTGGCGGTCGCGCTATCCATCCGCCGATTATGCCTGTGTTCGTATATGCATATACAATTCATGAGTGAAACGATGATGCCGAGCCGCCATTCCCGATGAAGAGCCCCGTTGCGATGACCCGACCTGAACCACCATCTGAGGACGAAAGTGACACGTCCCTGGTGCTCGCGGCCGACGTGGGCGGCACGCATGCGCGCATCGGCCTGCTGCAGGCCCGCCTGGGCGCGCAACCGCCGCTCGACATGCTGGCCAGTCACGTCTACGAATGCGCGAAATGGCCAGGGCTCGGTGAAATCCTGCAGGATTTCATGGCCCATTACGCGAACCACCGCGGCGGCATCGCGCGCGGCGCGCTGGCCGTGGCGGGCTACCTTCGGGGCGACGTGCTGGTGGCCGAGAACCTGCGCTGGCCGGTGCGCATTTCCGAACTGCGGGCGCGCCTGGAACTGGACCGGCTCGATATCGTCAACGATTTCGAGGCGCTGGCCTGCGGCACCCGTTTCCTTTCCGCGCGCGACTGCATTGCGGTCATCGACGCGAAAGGCATGCCTGGGCCGACCGTGGTGGTCGGGCCGGGCACCGGGCTCGGCTGCGCGGTGTTGCTGCCGAATGGCGACGCACCCATCGTGATGCCGAGCGAAGCCGGCCACGTCGCGCTCGCGCCCGGCAACGATCGCGAGATCGAGGTGCTGCGGCGGCTCGGCCGCGACCGCGGCTACGTGCACACCGGCTACGTGCTTTCCGGGCCAGGGTTGGTGAACCTGTATCGCGCGCTCGCGGACATCGAGGACGCCGCCGCCGTCTATGCGGAACCGGCGGCGGTCAGCGCGGCCGCGATGGCGGGCAACGACCCGCTCGCGCGGGAAGCCTTGTCGATGTTCTGCGCGATGCTGGGCAGCTTCGCGGGCGACCTCGCGGTGATGTTCAAGGCCGGCGGCGGCGTCTATCTCGCCGGCGGCATCCTGCCGTACATCCGCGATTTCCTGCTGGCCAGCGACTTCCGCACGCGCTTCTTCAACAAGGGCGTGATGCACGGATTCCTGGCCGCGGTGCCGGTGCGGCTGATCGAGCACGGGCAACTGGGCGTGTTCGGTGCGGCGGCGATGGAAATCGAAGCTGCCGCACGGGTTGATTGAATCCCTGCCTCCTCCGTCAGGACTTACTCTGACCGCTGGCGGGTGCTGACTGCCCGAACGACGGCGGCCGATCTTCCGGTGCCGCACCGAATTGCTTGTTCGGCTGCTCGCCCATCTCGAACACCAGCGTGCCGCCTTTCGCGAGGTCGGTGTGCGCGATCCAGCTCTTTGTCCACGGCTTGCCGTTCCAGGTCACCGACTGGATGTACGGCCGATCCTTGCCGTTGCCACGCGCTTCCACGATCAATTTCCTGCCGCCGCCCACATCGACTTCGGCGCGGTCGACCAGCGGACTGCCGAATACCCAGTTCGCGCTGATCGGATCGACCGCATACAGGCCGAGCGCGCCGAGCACGTACCACGCGCTCATCTGCCCGCAATCCTCGTTGCCGGCGAGGCCGTCCGGCGCGGGCCGGTACATGGTTTCCAGCAGCATCCGCACGCGCGCCTGGGTCTTCCAGTGCGAACCCGAATACGCGTAGAGGTACGCGATGTGGTGGCTCGGCTCGTTGCCGTGCGCGTACTGACCGACCATGCCCGCGATGTCGGGCGGCGCGTTGGGCGGCAGGGTGGACGCGGTGGTGAACAGCTCGTCCAGCTTGCGCTCGAACGCCGCCTCGCCGCCGAACATCGGCATGTAACCATAGAGGTCGTGCTGATTGAGGAAGGTCGCGACCCAGGGATTCGATTCGGTGTAGTCGCGCCACTTGTCCGGGTGCCCCATTTCGATCGGACTGAAAGGCTCCAGCCACTTCCCGTCGGCGCCGCGCGGGCGCATGAAGGTGAGCTTGCGGTCGAACAGGTGGCGATAGTTGCGCGAGCGCTCGCGCAGAGCCTTCGCATCGGCGTGTTCGCCGAGGCGTTCCGCGAAGTGCGCCATCGCCCAGTCGTCGTAGGCGTATTCCAGCGTCTTGCTGACCGCCTCGCCCTCCTTGTCGCTGGGGATGTAGCCGAGTCTGCGATACCACGGCAGGCCGCGGTAATCGTCGGTCATCGCGCGTTTCCGGTACACCGGCCATGCTTGCGCATAATCGATGCCGGTAAAGCCTTTCGCCTGCGCCTCGGCGATCGCAGCGATCGAGTGATAGCCGATCATGGTGCCGGTCTCGACGCCCTGCAGCGGCCACACGGTCGGGCCTTGCGGACTTTCATTCGCCTTGCGCACTAGGCCTTGCACGAGGTCCGGCACCTTGTCCGGCTGGAACAGCGTGTACAACGGATGCAGCGCGCGGTAGGTGTCCCACAGCGAATAGGTGCTGTAGTTGTGCTGGCCCGTCGGCAAGGTGTGCACCTCGAGGTCCATGCCGCGGTAGCGCCCGTCCACGTCGCTGAACAACGTCGGCGCCAGCATGGTGTGATAAAGCCCGCTATAGAACGTCTTCAGCACGTCTTCGGAGTCGGATTCGACCTTGATGCGCCCGAGCTCACGTTCCCATGCGACCGCCGCATTGAGTTGCACGCGCTCGAAATCCCAGTTCGGGAGTTCCGCTTCGAGATTGCGCAGCGCGCCGTCGATGTCCACCGCCGAAATGCCGACCTTCACCAGCAACGGCGTCTTCGCGGCATCTTCGAAATGCAGCGCGGCTTTCAGGTGGGTGCCCTTCGCGCTCGCGGTTCCCTCCGGCAGCGGCTGATCCTCCGAATACAGCTCGGCGCGCGCGAACGGCCGCGAAACCTTCACCGCGAAATAGATGTAGCGTCCATTGGCCCACTGGTGCACGCGCCGACTGCCGACCAGCGTGTCGGTGCCGATCGCTTTCAGCGTGGCACCGGAGACCTTGCATGGCACCTTGGCGTCGTCGTGATAGCCGTGCGCGAGGTCGATCAGCAGGTGCGCCGGGCCTTGCCGGTTGAACGTGTAGCGGTGCAGCCCGACGCGCGCAGTCGCGGTCAATTCCGCAACGATGTCGTAGTCGGTGAGATGCACGCTGTAAGAGCCGGGGAAAGCAGACTCGGATGTTTTGTCGAAGCGCGAGCGATAACCCTTGCCGGGACGCGCAACCTTGGGTAAACGCGAACCGCTGGTCGCGGCGTCATAACGCGAGTAATAGAGTCCATCCGGCAAACCACGCGCACCGGGATCGAGCAGCACCGGCCCCTGCGCCGGCATCACCAGCACGTCCAGCATGTCGCTGGCGCCGGTGCCGGAAAGGTGCGTGTGCGAAAAGCCCATGATCGAGTCGTCGGCCTGGTGGTAACCAGAGCACGCATCCCAGCCGAAGTCGTTGGTGTCGGGTGAAAGCTGCACCATGCCCCACGGCACCGTCGCGCCGGGATAGGTGTGGCCGTGGCCACCCGTGCCGACGAACACGTCGACATAAGTGGACAAGGGGGCCGGGCATGCTTCCGGCGTGCAGATCGGCGCCGTCGCCCAGGCCGCGCGCGGATCGACTTGACCCAGCAATGCCGCCGTCACCGCGCCTTGCAGGAAACGTCTGCGTGTCACCATGGTCGTGTTCCTTGAATCAGCAATGAAGTGTCATCTGTAGGTCGGGATGCGCGTTTCATGCGAACCCCAAAACAATCAAGCAGCATGTTGGGCTTCCGCCGATGAAGCCGGCGTCAGCCCAACCTACAACTGCTGTTTCAGCAATGCCGGACGCCGGGCTGCCAGGCCGATCACGAGTTCACCAAACAACGAATTGGCCCAAGCGAACCACGGGCGGGTGAAATGCGAGGGATCGTCCTGATCAAAGGCCTCGTGCATGAAGCCGGTGCCAGCATCGGTGGTTGCGAGTGCATGCAGGCATTGGCTGATCTCGGAGTCGTCGTCGCTGGTCAGCGCGCGGATCATGAGCGACATCGGCCAGATCATCCGCAAGCCCTCATGCGGCCCGCCGATCCCTTGCGCTGCCTTGCCGGTGAAGAAGTACGGATTGCGGTCGCTCCACGCCAGCGCGCGCGTGCGTCGATACCGTGGGTCATCGCGCTTGCAGCAACCGAGATATGGCAGCGCCAGCAGGCTCGGCACATTGGCATCGTCCATGAACAACCGGTTGCCGAAGCCGTCCACTTCGTAGGCCCAGAATGCCTGGCCCTGCGCATCTTGCATCAGCGCATGTTTCTCGAGCGCCGTTTGCACTTCATCGGCGAGTGCTTCGCAGTCGTGCGCGAACGGTTCATCGGCAAACAATTTGCGCATCATCGCCGCGAGTCGCCGCAACGACACCACGGCAAACGCGTTGCCGGGCACGAACAGTGGATAGCTGCACGCGTCGTCGGACGGCCGGAACATCGAGAAGATCAAACCGACGGATTTCGCGGGGAATCCGTAACCGCCCAGCGCGAGCGTGTCGGTCGGTGACGCGGCCGCACGCTGGAAATGGTACGGTCCGGAACCGTGCTTGCGCTGTTGCGTACGAAAGGTTTCCAGCACCAACCGCATCGCCGCGCGCCAATCTTCATCGAACGGCTCGCGCTCGCCCGTCGCTTGCCAGTACCCGTGCGCCAGACGAATCGCCCAGCACAGCGAATCGATTTCCCATTTGCGCTCGGCGACGCCGGGTTTCATCTCGGTGTCGTCGTGCTGCGCCCACGGCAGGTTCGTCCTGGCACGCGGATCGGCCATGAACGCGTTCGCGTAGGGATCGATCGCAATGCAGCGCGCGTGCCGGTGGATCAGCCCGCGATACAGCCGCCGCAACGCCTCGTCTTGCGCAGCCAACGGCAGGTACGGCCACACTTGCGCCGAGGAATCGCGCAGCCACATCGCGTCGATGTCTCCGGTGACGATGAATGTGTCCGGCTTGCCGTCGAGCGTGCCGGTGTGCACGGTGGTGTCGAGCGTGTTCGGATAGCAGTTCTCGAACAGCCACGCGAGTTTCGGATCGCCGATCTTCGATTTCACCCGCGCGAGTTCGCGTTCCACCGCCACGCTAGTGAACTTGCGTTGCGCAGGCGGCGGGCGCTTGCTCGCGGACGGCGCTCGCGGCGATCGCTCGCCCAAACCGGCATACGGCACGCCAAGCGTGCCGACCGCCGCGGCAGTTCCCATCAGTTTGAGAAAATCGCGGCGATCGTTCATGGCTCGTTCGAGTGCTCAGCGCGGCAAGGGGTCGCGACCGATGATCGTAAATGAAGCGCTCACGCCCGGCGCATTGCCGGGTTGTCCGCCACCGATGAAAACGCGGTAACGGCCTGCAGCCACGGCACGATTGCCGGCGGCGTCGACCGTGCTCAACTGGCGCGGCGCCAGCGCGAATTCCACGCGGCGGCTTTCGCCCGGTTCCAGGTGCACGCGCTCGAATCCAACCAGCGCATGGCGCGGCGCCATCGGCACGTCCGGCGCGTCGAGATAGAGCTGCACCACCTCGTCACCCGCGCGCGTCCCGGTATTGCGCACCGTCGCGCTCACCTTCAGCCCCGCACCTGCCTTCAACCGTGCCGTCGACAGATTCGGATCCGCGTAGCCGAAATGCGTATAGCTCAATCCGAAGCCGAACGGATACAGCGGCGTGCCGTCGAAATAGCGGTACGTGCGTCCCTGCATCGAGTAGCTGACGTACGGCGGCAGGTCGCCCGTCGAGCGGTAGAACGTCACCGGCAGTCGCCCGGCCGGATCGTAGTCACCCGCCAGCACCTGCGCGATCGCGGCGCCACCGGATTCGCCCGGATACCATGCATCCAGGATCGCATCGGCATGCTGCTGCGCCCAGTCGATCGCCACCGCGCCGCCCGCCATCAGCACCACGACCAGCGGCTTGCCGCTCGCGGCCACGCGCTCGAGCAACGCGCACTGCACTGCCGGCAGCGTGATATCGGTGCGATCGCCATGATCGAAGCCGGGCACGTCGATCGGCAATTCCTCGCCCTCCACGTCAGGGGACAGCCCGACGAAAGCCACCACCACGTCGGCCGCGCGCGCGGCCGCTTCGGCTTCGGCAAGTTGTGCTTCGGAGGGCGCCAGCCATTGCAGGCGAATGCCTTGGTCTTGCCCGCTGTGCACCATTTCCAGTTCGATCGCGTGCGGCGAGGTATCTTCGAAATGCACGGTCGCCTGCATGTGCTTTCCGCTGCCGTTGCCATCGATCAGCTTTCTGCCGTCGAGATACAACTGCACCGGATCGTGGCCACGGCAATCGAAGCAGCGATCGACGTGCACGGCCAGCGTGTAGTCTCCGGCGCCCGGCGGAACCAGTTCGCCCGTCCAGCGCACCGCGTAATAATTGGCGCCAAGATTCTTTGCCGGCGCGACATGATCCCAGTCGAAGTCAACCTTGCAATCGACACGCGTGAGGCGCGGCGTGCCGCTGAAATCGGTGTTGTCGAAGTATTCGCCCTTCAGCCCCGGGTTGCCGTCGCTGCGCAGCGCTGTCTCCGGAATGGGAACGGGTACGCCCGCCGCCACGGGCGAGCCTTGCGCGTACAGCACGTGACCGGTGCCAAAGCGTTGGCGCAGTCCTTCCAGCGGCGTGACGGGATCACGCGCGGTGCCGTGGTAATTGGCCTCCAGCGTTTCGACCGTGTCGGCGTTCGGGCCGACGACCGCAATGCGCGTGCCGGCGCGCAGCGGCAACGTCGCATGGGCGTTCTTCAGCAGCACGATCGATTCCAGCGCCGCTTTCAATGCGAGCTTGCGGTGCGTGGTACTGTCGATCTGATCGATACCGATCCGCGCATACGGGCCGTTTTGGTCACCGCCCAATATTCCCAATCGAAAGCGCGCCGCGAACAGCCGCACCAGCGCCTTGTCCAGCACCGATTCCTTCACATAACCCTGCTGCACCGCATCGCCCAGCGACGCATAGGCGCTGCCGCAATCGAGATCGGTGCCAGCCTCGATCGCGGCGGCGGACGATTGGGCATTGTCGGGTTTGTAGTAGTGGAAATGGGTCATGTCGTCGATCGCGTCGCAATCGGACACGACATATCCCTTGAAGCCCCAATCGCCGCGCAAAATCGTGGTGAGCAAGCCTTTGTCCGCGCACACCGGTGTGCCGTGCAGCGCGTTGTACGCGCACATCACCGAGCCGGCGTGGCCTTCGGTCACCGTCGCGCGAAACGCCGGCAGGTAGGTCGCCTCCAGGTCGTGCGGCGAAACATCCACGTCGAAACCGTGGCGGCCGAATTCGGGGCCGCTGTGCACCACGAAATGCTTGGGTGTGGCGATCGCACGCGGATGCGCGGGATCGTCGCCCTGGATGCCGCGCACGAATGCGACGGCGAGCTGGCCGGAGAGGTACGGATCTTCGCCGTAGGTTTCCTGGCCGCGGCCCCAGCGCGGGTCGCGGTCGATGTTGATGTTGGGCGACCAGATCGTCAGCCCCTGATAACGCCCATGATCGCGATCCGCGCCGATCGTGTTGAATCGGGCGCGCGCTTCGACGGACACGGTCGCTCCGACCCGTTGCAGCAAATTGCGATCCCACGTCGCTGCCAGGCCGATCGCCTGCGGGAACACCGTCGCGTACCCACCACGGGCAAGGCCGTGCAGACCTTCGTTCCACCAGTTGTAGGCGGGAATGCCGAGGCGCGGGATTGCGGGTGCGTCTGCCTGAAGCTGCGCCACTTTTTCCGGCAACGTCATTTTCGCGACCAGCGCTTTCGCGCGCGCACGCGCATCCAGCGTCTGCCCTGCCGCGTTGGCCGCCAGCAGCAGTGAGCTGGCGACTGCGGCGATGCGCCACGCCCGATTCATCGGGGATTTCCGGCCGTCGCCGCGGCCAGGTTCTGCACCTTCAAGGCCGCGCGCAGGGCCGCGAGGCCGGCTTTGCTGCGCACCGTCAGCGTCACCCGCTGGCCGGGCAGGATGTCGACGGCGTTGTCGGAAAGCCGGGCGTCGAGATTTCCGAACGAGATCCACACCTCGCGCGCCAGAGTCTTGCTGCGCAAGGTGAGCGTATAGCCGTCACCTTTCCCCGCCAGTTGCGCATCGATCTGCGGCACGGGCAAGGCCAGATTCTTCGCCGCATCGAAGAACACCAGGCTGCGCGAAACAGGCTTGCCCTCCACGGACAACTCGAACACGGCAAAGGTTTTGCGCGGATCAGCGCCATGGAGTAATTGTGCATCGCCGAAGGTTCCGACGCGCGTCGCCGAAAGCGCGGGCAACGTGACATCCGCCTGCTTCTGCAGGATCACCTTGCCGGAAAAATCCATCACGCGCAGTTGCCAGCGCGCGTGGATCGACGTCGTCTGATCGGAAACCAACGAAACGCTCGTGACGCCGCGATTGCGCAGCGCCGTGACCAGCAGCGGTGCGTAGAAACGCCGCGCGTGGAACTGCAGCGCCTTGCAGCGACCGTACCAATCGATGCTGGACCAGGTGATCCCGGGCCACACGTCATCCAGTTGCCAGTACAGAGATCCCATGTTGCGCGGGCGGGACGCGCGCAGGTGCTCCGCCGCCATTTGGATGCCTTCCGCCTGCATCGCCTGGCTCAAATACGCGAACGAAGCGAGATCCTTCGGCTTGCCGAATTCCCGTTCGACATACTTCAGCAAGCGCTGGTTGCCATTGCCCTTGTCGAACTTCTGGTGCGCGCGCATCACGATCGAGTCGATCGAGCGGTCCGACGGCTCGGTAAACGCATCGATGGTTTGCATCACCGGCATCGACTGCAGGCCGTACTCCGACATGAAGCGCGGGGTCACGTCCAGGTACGCCGTCACCGGCAGCGCGTCGCCCGACCACACGTTCCAGTAGTGGTAGTCGCCGTCATTCGTGACATTGACCGGCCCGTCGTAGTCGGTTCCCGGTGTGCTGGGCCAGTACGGTACGTTCGGCTCGTTCTTCGCGACGACATCGCGCAAGGTGTGGTCGAACAAGTCACGCATGCCCTGCTCGATGTGCGCGCGCTGCGCCGCGGTGAGGGTTTTCTTGAACGCCTTGCGGTCATCCCAGGATTCCCAGCCTGTCTCGACCTCGTTGTTGCCGCACCACAGCACGATGCTCGGATGGTCGCGCAGGCGTTGCACCTGCTGCGTCGCCTCGATGCGCACGTTTTCGCGGAATGCCTGATCGGACGGCGGGATCGCGCCGCCGAACATGAAGTCCTGCCAGACCATCAGGCCCAGCTTGTCGGCCATCGCGTAGAAATCATCCGGCAGGTAATAGCCGCCGCCCCACACGCGCAACGTGTTCATGTTGGCGTCGTGCGCGGATTCGAGCAGTTGCCGAAACTTCGCTCGCGTCACGCGCGCAGGGAAAATGTCGGGCGGGATGAAATTGGCGCCCTTGGCGAAGATCGGCACACCGTTCACCACGAATTCGAAACTCTTCCCCCACTGGTCCTTGCGACGACGAAGCTCAATGCTGCGCAGCCCGGTTTCCTTGTCGCCACTCGCCAGCGTCTTGCCGTCAACCGCGACGTCGACGTGGAAGTCGTAAAGATTCGGCTTGCCATAACCCGCCGGCCACCAACGCTGCGGATACGTGATCTCGAACGGAATCGCGATGGCGTTGCCACCCGCCTTCAATTCGACATTGCGCCGCAGCGATTGCGTGCTGCCGTCGGGCGCGCGCCAGCTCAGGGCAACCTGCGCCGGCGTCGGCGCATCGGCGTCGATGTCCAGTTGCGTGTCGAGCTTCGCAACGTCGGCGGTCACCGATTTCTGGGCGATATGAAAATCCGTTAGCCGCAGCGTATCCCAGCTTTCCAGCTTGACGTCCTGCCAAATGCCTTCCGTGACGATGCGCGGCCCCCAGTCCCAGCCGTATTGGTAAGCCGCCTTGCGCGCGTAGTTGGCGGTCTGTTTGCCTTTCGGCTCGTCGCCGAATGCGGAATCGAATTCGCCCGGCAACGCATAGGGTTGCTTCAGCAGCCACGACTGCAGGCGTTCGATGGGCGAATACAGGCGCACTTCCAGCGTGTTGGTTCCCGCGTGCAGCAGCGCCTTCGCCGGCACGCGCCAGCGCCGGAACATGTTGTCGGCGGCAAGGACCTTGTGGCCGTTCAGATAGACGTCCGCGAACGTATCGAGCCCGTCGAACACCAGATCGACGTGCGCGCGCCCGAGTGTCGCGGCGTCCACCTCGAAGGTTTTCCGGTACCGCCAATTCGACAGGCCCACCCACTGGACCTTCGCTTCGTCGTCGCGCCAGTACGGATCGGGAATCAGCTTCAGCGCCATCAGGTCCGTCTGCACCGAGCCCGGCACCGTCGCCGGCAGCCATTGCATCGCACGCGGATGCGCGGCTGCGTGCGCGTCGCCCGCCGCGATCCGGAATTGCCAACCCGTATCCAGCGACTGCGTCGTGAGTGCGCTCGCCAAGGACGGCAACGTCGCGATCCACACGAGCGCAACGAGCCATCTCCACCTGGGCCTCGCGCGCGATCCGGTCATTTCACGATGACCTCGTCGGAAAAGATCCACGTGTCGATGCCGTTGATCTGTTGCCCATAACGCGTTGCCACCACGCGAAGGTAGCGCGCCGTGACGGGCGTCTGCAGGGTACACGCAACGTCGCGGATCGAAGGGCGCATGTCGTTCGGATCGACCGTGAGCGGAATCGTCTGCAACGCGGTCCAGGTCTTGCCGTCGTTCGATGCCTCGAAAGTCACGCTATGCGGCAACAGGATCCACGCCTGCGCGTGCTGCAGGAAGCGTGCGTCGATCGAATGCAATGCGGTCGGCTGACCCAGGTCGATCGTGGCATCCATGTCCTGGTTCTGCCAGCCGGCCCACGTGCCGTCGTGATACTCGCTGCCCAGGATGCCGTCGGTGAGATCGGCGGAATATTTCGCGGAGGGCAACGCCGCAAACATCACCGGATCACCCAGCGCGAGGTTCTGCACGATCCGGACCGTCTCGCTGGCCTGGTATTGCACGCTTCCGCGGAACGGCGCGAACGTGAGCGTGGCCGGCGCGTACAGGTCCAGCACGTCTTCGAATGAAGGCGACGCGGCGGTAGGCTCGCTGCCGTCGGTGGTGTAGTGCAGGCGCAAATCATCGAAGCCGCGCGCGGCGCGGGTGCGCCAACGCTTGTAGGTGGGGTTGAAGCTCACGCGTGCATCGACGATGTCCTTGTCTTCGGGGCCATAAGCGACCTGCTGCGATGCCAGCCACGCTTCCTGGCCGCGCGCGCGCAACAGGAAAGCGTGCCAATCGCGTGCGCCCGGGTTCCACAAGTGTTCGGCAATCGCCAGCAGGCGCGGATACAACCGCGCGCTGCCGTTCAGCGGCGTGGCGCGCTCGCTCCACAGTGGCGCTTCGCCACCCAGCACCTTGCCCGGATACTGCGCGAACATCGGATCGTCGAAAGGATCGGTGCGGTACAGATCCTGCAGCGTCATCCGATCGATCGGCGTGTCGAGGTAGAACGGACTGGCGACGATGATGCGGTTGCCGTTGGCAAGCGCCTTCTTCGCCTCGTCGGGTCCGCGCCACACCTCCACGATCGCGCCCGGATCGAGATGGCCTTCCAGGATCTCGTCCCAGCCGATCATCGTCCTGCCCTTGCCCGCAAGGTATTGCTGGATGCGGTCGACGAAATAGCCGTGCAGGCCCTGTTCGCCCTGCAAGCCACGCGCGCGCGCCAATTGCTGGCACGACGCACAATCATCCCAAACGCCTTCGGGCACCTCGTCGCCGCCGATGTGAAGATACGGCGCCGGAAACAGCGCGATCACTTCATCCAGCACGTTTTGCAGGAACGCGAACGTCGCATCCTTGCCGACGCAGTCCACGTCGCGGAACACGCCCCACGTGGTCGGCACGGTGATCGGCTTGCCGCTGCACGACAGTTCCGGATACGCCGCGATCGCCGCGCTGGTGTGGCCGGGCATCTCGATTTCGGGCACCACCATCACGTTGCGTTCGCGCGCATATTCAACGAGGTCGCGAATCTGGTCCTGCGTGTAGAAGCCGCCGTAGCGGCTGCCGTCGGCTTCGGTGCGCCACGCGCCGACGCTGGTCAATTTTGGATAGCGCTTGATCTGGATGCGCCAGCCCTGGTCATCGGTGAGGTGCCAGTGGAACACGTCGAACTTGTAGTACGACATCAAGTCGATCTGCTGCTTGATGAAGTCCACCGGATAGAAGTGCCGCGCGGTGTCCAGCATCACGCCGCGCCACGCATAGCGCGGCGCGTCCTCGATGCTGAGCGCGGGAATCGCAGGCGGCACCTCGTGCTGCAACGGCAGCAATTGCCGAAAGGTCTGCACACCCCAGAACAGCCCGCGCGCGTCGGCCGCAGAGATCGTGACCGCCTTCGGCGTCACGTCCAGCCGATACGCTTCGTGGCCGGCCTCGTGGTCCCGCATCGATGGATCGATGCGCAGGGTGATGCGGCCACGGGCGGGCGACGCGACCACCCGCAGCTTGACGCCGGTCTGTGCTTGGATCGAATCGCGCAGGAACCCGGCGATCCACTGCCCACGCGCGTCGCCGGGCGCCGCGATGCGCGCGCCGCGATGCAATTCGAACGCGCCCTGCCCGCGCGTCAGGTGCTGGGGCGCTGGAACGATCGCAAACTCCGCCTGCGCGCTGGCGCAAACCAACAGGGCCATGCAGAGCAGGATTCCGGTCAGCAGATGTCGCATGCCTGTTCCCCGCGGGCTTCGATACCGTAAACCCGAACAGCATTGCCGCCAAACAATGCCGCGCGTTCATCACCCGCCAGACCCACGATCGCGTCCGCCACATCGAACCAACGGGCATAATCGGCCGCAAGGTTCACGACCGGCCAGTCGCTGCCCCACAGGATTCGCTGCGAACCGAACGTCGCGAGCAGATGTTCGACGTACGGCCGCAGATCGTCGGCCCGCCATGCCTCGCCGGCTTCGGTCACGAGTCCGGACAGCTTGCATACCATGTTTGGAATTTCGGCCAGCGCGGCGATTTGCGCGCGCCACGACTCGAGGGCGCCGCGCTCAATGTCCGGTTTCGCGGCGTGGTCGATCACGATGCGCAGCGCCGGATGCCGTTCGGCGAAGCGCAACAAATGAGGAAGGTGCCGCGGGCGCACCAGCGCGTCGAAACACAGATCGTGCGCAAGTATCGCCTCGATGGCCGGCGCCAAACCGGGTTGCAGGATCCAGTCGTCGGGCAGGTCCTGCAGCATCGGCCGCAACCCGCACAGTTTCGGATGCGATGCCAGCGCGGCGATGCGATCGGGTGCATCGCGCGCGGCCAGATCCACCCAGCCGACCACGCCCGCGATGCGCGCATCATCGCGTGCCAGCGCCAGCAACCACGCGGTGTCGCGGTCGCTCGGTTGCGACTGCACCGCGACCGCGGCGCCGATGCCCACGGCTTTCGCTTCGCGCTGCCAATCGTCCGGAAGAAAGTCGCGATGGATTGCCGTCAGCGCCGGCGGCGGCCATGTGCAATCGTTGCGGTTCAGGCGCCAGAAGTGGCAATGCGCGTCGATCATTGTCACGCCCGACCCGCGGCATCGAGAAAGGCCCCGGCAATGGCCGGGGCAACATCTCGACGCTGGAGCTCGTCAACCAAAGAACCGGTCAATCAAGTTTGTAGTCGATGGTCAGGAATATCTGCCGGCCGGAATAATTCTGGCCTTGGTTGGTGGAGATGAACTGGAATCCGCCTGCGTAGTAGGAAATGGTGCCGATCTTGTCGAAGATGTTGTTGACGTTGAGCGTCAGCTTCACCCGCTTGTCGAACCGGTAGCCGACGGCGGCACTCCAGATGACCCACGGCGCGAAGTTGGCCTTGTGGACCACGCACTGCGGATCGCCCACCGATGGCTGGATGCCGTTCGGCAGCACCTCGCAACCGTTGTAGTTATTGTCCTCCACGCCGCCGTAGCGCAGGCCGTACAACGTCACGTCCCACGGCCCCTTCAGCCAGTTCGCGGAGGCCGTCATCCGGGTTTCCACGTTCTGGTTGCGTCGGTTGACGAGCGGATCGGATGCGAGCGTGCGCGAGAAGTTGGTGAGGTAGTTCGTGTAGTTCAACTGGAAGTTGAAGGCGCCCCAGTTCTCGGTCTGGAGGTTGTAGTTGGCCCCGGCATCGACGCCGCTGCGCGACACGTAAGCCTCGTTGATCGGGCCGGTATGCACGGCGATGATGTTGTTCGCCGCGTCGCGCACCACGTTGGCGATCGCTTCCTGGCAATAGGCGCCACCCAGCGGATGCGCGGTATACGGTGCGCCGCTCACCTGCAGGCCGGTGATGCAACCCGCTTCGTCGGTCAGGGCGGTCGGCAAGTCGATCCAGTTGATCTGGTTGTCGAGTTCGATGCGCCAGTAGTCGGCATGCACCGACAGCCCGCGCACGTGCGGGATGTCCCACACGAACCCGTAGGTCCAGTCGCGGCCCGTCTCCGGCAGCAGGTTCGGATTGCCGCCCGAGAACTCGTTGAAATACGTCGAATGCTGGTAGTCCCCGCAGGTCCTGTCGCCGGTCCGGATGCACTGCAGCGGATCGTTGTAGTCGCCGTGCGTGCTCACCGAGTTCTGCAGGTAGATCGCATCCATGCCAGGCGCGCGGAAGTTGGTGCCGTAGCTGCCGCGCAGCAGCAGGCCCGACAGCGGCCGCCATTCGAATCCGGTGTGCCAGGTGCGCGCGATGTTGGCGATGCTGGCGTCGTGGTACTTGTCGATGCGGCCGGCGATATCCCAGGTAAACGTACTGAAAATCGGCACGCGGAATTCGGTGCCGAACGCGTAGTGCTGGCGGGTGCCGTTGGCGATGTTCAAGTCCTGGAACGGATCGCCGAAGTAGATGGTGTTGCCGCGCGCGTCGGGCGACAGCTCGAAGCCCTGGTCGTCGGCGGTGAGCACCGCGGCCCAGCCGACCGGCTGGTCGTCCCAGGGAACGTTGAACAGGTCGCCGTTGACGTTGAAGGTCGCATCCTCCAGCTTTGATGACGCCGTGTTGGTGCCGAACACGCCGAACGAGTTGTATTCCGCGGGCGTGATCGGATTCCAGAAGCGCTGCTGGTTGACGTCGTAGACCGGGTACGTCGTACCGCCGATGGTGGTGGTGCCGAGCTGCGGGCCGAACAGGAAATCGAACATGCCCTGTTCGTTGAGGCCGGCATAGCTCTCGTGGACGATGTACTTCTGCGCACCGACTTCGAAGTTCCAGTTGAAGCGGTCATCCATGAAACCGCCCTTCAGTCCTGCGCGGATGTCCCAGTTCTTCTCGTCGTCGTAGGTGTTGCCCTGGGTGCCCATCTCCTGCCGCGTCCACTGCCGGGCGTAGTTGGTGATGATCTGTCCGGTGCCCTGGTCGTAGAACGGCACCGGCAAGCCGCCCATGGCGTACGCGAACGGCCGCTGGGTCTGCGACCAGCCGGTGGTGGTGTACAAGGCCACCGACCCGTAGGCGGTCAGGTTGGGGGTGAAATCGTATTCGCCGTAGACGTAGCCGTTGTTGGACCGGAAGCCGGGCGCAAGCACCCAGTTGCGGAACACCTCGGGCTGCGCGCAATACGAATCCTTGTCGGTCACCGGACCGGTCACCTGGTTGCCGCTGGTCGCGATCGTCTTGGATTCCGCCCGCACGAAATACGGGAAGGCCTCGCACGAGCCCGGCGGCGGCGTGATGTAATTGCCGTCGCCGTTGGTCATCGACAGGGCCGACGCACCGGCCGTGTCGTATTGGTAGCCGAACATCCGGGCGCTCGGACCCCAGGTGCCGTAGCCGGCGTCGTCCACCGCATCGAAGCCAGGACGATCCTTGCCCCACAACGCGGAGCGGTTCGAGTGCTCGAAGTTGTACACGACATGCCACTTGTCGCCCGAGCGTCCGCCCGTCCACATGATGTCGCCGTAGTGTTCGCCGCCGCGGGTGTCGCCGCCGGCCTGCAGCTTGAGGTCATCGCCCTGGTACTGCTTCTTCAGGATGATGTTGACCACGCCCGCCACGGCGTCGGAACCGTAGATCGCCGAGTCTCCGCCGGTCAGGATCTCCACCCGGTCGATCATCCCGACCGGGATGTTGTTGGCGTTCTGGGCCATGTAATGGGAAAACGCGCCGTTCTGGGGCTGCGGGTAATCCACCACGCGGTGGCCGTCGATCAGCAGCAGCGTGTACTCCGGCCCCATGCCCCGCAGGTCGATCGGACGCATGTTCACGGCCGTGCTGCCCCAGGTGGTGGGGTTGCTGGAGAAGTCGGACGCGCCGGTCGACTGCGGCAATGAATTCATGAACTGGTACAGCGTGGTGTAACCCTGCGCCTTGATCTGCTCGCCCGTGACGACTTGCACCGGCGCGGCGCCTTCGACCTGCGAGCGCGGGATCATGGAACCCAGCACCGTGATCTTCTGCAAGGTCTCGGGTTTCGTGCCGGACGGGTTCGTCTGCGCGGGCGGCGGCTGAGTGGCCTGGCCGTTGGCGTCGGTCGTCGTGGATTGCGCGAAAGCCGCGGCCGGCAGCAACAACGCGGCCGACAAGGCCAGGGCCAGCGCATTGCGATGGAATGTGGCGTGTTGCATGGACGAGCCTCCCGGGGACGACCGCAGCCTTGCGGTTCAATTGTGAGCCAGTGATGCACCCATGAAACCCTGTGAGAAGGATGTTAAAACCTTCAGGCCACGATGGGAAGTACCTGCGCGATCCGAAAAGCTGCTGCAACGCAGCGAACAGGAAGCGTTCAGGTGCGGACGGCGGAGATCCGCAGCGTCCATGCCGGCGTGCCGGCCAGGCGCCGGCGTACGGTCTCGGGGAGTTCGATGCGGAAGCCCGAGCCGCGCGGCTGCCATGCGATCGGCTCCGCGATGCCCAGCACCTGAAGATGCGCACCGGCCGCAGGCTGGAAACCCTGCAATTCGATGGTCGCCGGAGGTGCATGCTCGTGCGCGTGGGCGAGCCAGATCGCATTGACGCTGCCGTCCTTGAGCTGCGTGAAACGGAACCTGCCTTCTTCGTAAGGCGCGATGGCATGGCTCGCGTGGATCGCGGAACCGTTGATCCGCATCCATGCGCCGATCGCCTTCAATCGCTCCAGTGCGATGGCGGGCAGTTCACCGTCGCCCTGCGGACCGATGCCCAGCAGCAGGTTCCCGCCCTTGGCGACGATGTTCACGAGGGTGTGCACCAACTCGCGCGGCGACTTGTAGGTGTCGTGCGGATCCCATGACCAGGACTTGCCCATCGTCATGCAGGTTTCCCACGGATACGGCAATGGGTGTTTCGGAACGGTCTGTTCGGGCGTGCGGTAATCCTCGTACGGACCGCCGTCGGCCCGGTTGACCAGGATGAGGCCCGGCTGGTTGCGGCGCGCGGTCGTGGCGAGGCGCGACATGTCGATGTCCTGCGCCCACGGCACTTCCATGCCGTAGGCCTTGGCATCGGGATGGTCCTGCGCGTTCACCCAGCCCGCATCCAGCCACATCAGGTCGATGCGGCCGTACTGTGAAGTGAGCTCGTCGATCTGCTTGTGGGTGAACTCGACGAAGCGCTTCCACATCTCCGGATACTTGCGCACGTCATAGTTGTTGTTGCGCGTCGGCGTGGCCCAGCGCGGCGACCAGTAATCCGGCGTATGCCAGTCGGCCTTGGAGAAATACGCGCCGATGCCGAAGTCGCGCGCGCGAAACGCATCGAACACCGCCTTCGCGACGTTCGCGTTCGGATTGGCATGGAATGGCACGTCCGGCGCGGTGATGCGGTAATCCGTCGTCGCCGTGTCGAACATGCAGAAGCCATCGTGGTGCTTGGTGGTAAACACCACGTAACGCATGCCCGCCGCATGCGCGGCGTCGGCCCATTGCGCCGGATTGAACTTCACCGGATTGAACGTCTTCGGCAGATGCTCGTAGCGCCGCTTCCATTCGACGTAGCCGATACCTTCGGGGCGCTTGCACCAGGGCTCGTCCTCGGAACAGATCGACCACGACTCGACGATCCCGAGCTGGCTGTAGGTGCCCCAGTGCAGGATCAGCCCGAATTTCCAGTCCGACCATTGCGCGAGCTTCCTGACGACGAGCGGGTCGGTTTCCGGAATGTAGTCGTCGCTTTTCTTCGCGGGGGTCGCGGCCAGCGCGGCGTGCGGATCGAGACGCGCAAGCAGTGCCAGCGCGGCGGCACCTTGCAGGATTTCGCGGCGTGTGGGCATGCGCATCCTTGATGTTGTTTGCCATCCCCGCGAAAGCGGGGACCCGGTGACTTCAGTTGACGAACGAAAAGTCACTGGGTCCCGGATCGCCGCTTCGCGGCGCCCGGGATGACGAGCAAAAAATCTAGCTGCCGGCGAAAAATCTAGCTGCCGGATTTCTTTTCGGGATCGAATAATTTGATCGGCCCGTCGAGTTCCAGCGCGATCACCGTGACATCGGGATCGATCGCATAGTCGGGCACGTCGATCGCGAGCAGCGCGGGCGCGCCGCCCAAAGTTGCGCCGAGGCGCCTGGGACTCAGCATCGTGCCGTTGCCGACCACGCGCGCGACGAGCACGCGATTCGAGAGACCCTTCAGCAACACGGCGCCGCCCGGTTTGCCGTCCACGAACAGATACAGCGTCTTGTGATCCTTGGAAAGCGTGCTGTCGCCAAGGTAATAATCATGCGGAATGCCGGCCCGACTGCCGTAGATCGCTTCCTGGTTCTTCGTCACCCAGCGCCCGACCTGACGCAGCGTGTCGGCTTCGGTCTTCGGGATCGTGCCGTCCGCGCGCGGGCCAATGTCCAGCAGCAGGTTGCCGCCCATGTCCAGCGTGTCGGAAAGAATCCGGATGATCTCGTAGGGCGTCTTGAAGTGATGGTCGTTTGGTTGCCAGCCCCACGAGTTGTTCATGGTCAGGCAGAGTTCCCAATACTTGTCCGGCGGCCGCGTGATCGGCACGCCCTGCTCGGGTGTTCCGTAGTCGCCGAAGCCGGGCAGGCGTCCGTTGATGATCGCGTCGGGATTGTGCGCGCGGATCCAGTCATGCAGCACCTCGGCGTGCCATTCCTCCGCCGTGTGTTCCCAACCGCCGTCGAACCAGTAGAGGTCGGGACGGAAACGGCGCGTCAGGTCGTGCACCTGGTCCTGGTAGTACGTGACGAAGCGCTGCCAGCGCGAGGGATCGTTCTTGATCTGGTAGCGCGTCTGGTCGTGGGTGAAGGCCGGATACAGCGGCGACGACCAGTCGATCAGCGAAAAGTACAGCCCGACCTTCAAGCCGTCCTTGCGCAGTGCCTTGACGAACGGAGCAACCAGGTCGCGATGCGCGGGCGTGTCCTTCACCACGTTGAGGCCCTGCTTCGTGTCCCACAGCGCCATGCCGTCGTGGTGCTTCGAAGTCAGCACCGCGTACTTCGCACCGCTGGCCTTGATCAGGTCCGCCCACGCCTGCGGATCGTAATGGCTCGCGGTGAAGCCCTTCGCCTGCTTCATGTAATCGGCGTACGAAATGTAGCCGTCGAAGAACGACCACGATTCGGTGATGCCATCGACCGCGTAGATGCCCCAATGAATGAAGATACCGAACTTGGCGGCGGCGAACCATTGCATGCGCGCGGCCTTGGCGGCCGCCTGCGCGTTGGCATCGCTGGTGCGCATCACGGGAGGCGTGGCGCATGCCGGCGCGGCGAGGCACGCCAACCCGCAGATCAACGCGCCCAGCCGAAACCCTTTCATGGCGTAATCACGCCGTCAGCTCCTTCGAAATTCCTTCGACCGCGGCGCGCAAATGCTCGAGCGCGGTCTTGATCGGCACCTTGACCGGACGGCGTTCGACATACGGAATCGTCAGCGCGCCGGCGGCCGAACCATGCCGCAAAATCGGCGCGGAAAGATCGGTCACCGCATCGACGTCGCCGCTCGGCAACATCGCATAGCCTTGCGTACGAATGTCGTCGGCCTGCGCGATGAAACGCTTGCGTTTGCCCAACGTGCCGGCGGCGTCCATCAGTGCCAGCCAATGCTCGCGCACTTCGTCGCTCTGGAACGCAAACAGCACCGCGCCCGAAGTGGAACGCGACAACGGCAATCGATGGCCGACCCGCACCACGAAACCGAGGTCGTCGGGCGGATCGATGCGCGCGATCACCACCATCTGGTCGCCCGAGGCGACCGCCAGATGGCAGGGTTGCAGGACGTCCCGCGCCAAGCGATGCATCACCGGCAGCGCAGCTTCGACCAGCGATTTCACCCGCGGCCGTTCCATGCCGAGCAGGAACAGCCGGTTGGTCAAGGCATAGCCCGACTCGGTTTCGCGCGTGATGTAGCCGCGTTCTTCCAGCACCTGCAACATCCGGAAGATCTCGCCCTTGGAATACCCGATCGCCGCGGCGATGCCGGTCATCGTCAGCGGCGCGTGCGCGCGCGCCAGCAGTTCAAGAATGTCGAGGCCCTTGTCGAGCGCCGGCGCGCGGTACTTGGCGGGCTTGTTGGCCATGTTGTCCTATCCTTTCGCGTCGAGCAGCGCAACGGCTGCGCCCCGTGAAATCCCGAGTGATCGATCCGGTCTTCGCAAGATCGTTTCCATTGGCGAAGCCAGATTTTATATTTACAACGCAGCAAATCACAAGCTAGTATCGGACACGACTCGCCAACGGACAAGTTCGCCTTGCAACCGATCACGACCGCGGGAGCCGATCATGCATTCTTCCGACGGCGCCGCCGCGCCGAATGATGCCCGAACAACCTCACCCGCACGCGCTTCGCTGCTCGCGTTCGCGCTGATTGTCGGCCTGTTTTTCCTGTGGGGCGTCGCCAACAACCTCAACGACATCCTGATCAAGCAGTTCAAGAACGCGTTCGTGCTCAGCGATTTCCAGGCCGGGCTGGTGCAGAGCGCGTTCTACCTCGGCTACTTCCTCCTGGCGATTCCGGCCGGCGTGTGCATGCGCCGATTCGGGTTCAAGAGCGCGATCCTGATCGGGCTGGTCCTGTACGCGCTGGGCGCGCTGCTGTTCTGGCCCGCCGCCGCCATCCAGACGTACGCGGTTTTCCTGTGTGGCTCGTTCGTGATCGCGAGCGGGCTGTCGTTCCTCGAAACCTCCGCCAACCCGCTGGTGACGGTACTGGGTCCGCCCGAAGGCGGCGCGCGCCGGCTGAACTTCGCGCAATCGTTTAACCCGCTGGGCTCGATCGCGGGTGTGCTGATCGGGCGCAATTTCATCTTCAACGGCATCGAACACACGCCCGAACAACTGGCCGCGATGACGCCGGCGGCGCGGCACGCGTATTTCGTCGGCCAGTCGCTGACGGTGCAGACGCCGTACCTCGTGATCGCGTGCGTGGTGATCGCATTCGCGCTGGTGATCGCGATCGTGCCGTTTCCCGCGCACGGCGAAGGTTCGGTGGATCGCAGCAGCGGCGCGCGGCATTTCGGACGCCTGCTTCGCGACCGGCATTTCCTGTCCGCGGTCGCCGCGCAATTCTTCTACGTGGGCGCGCAGGTGGGCGTGTGGAGTTACCTGATCCGCTATTGCCAAGGCACGATTCCGGGGACGCCCGAGCGGCGCGCCGCCGATTACCTGACGGCATCGCTGGTGCTGTTCACGCTGGGGCGCTTCGCCGGCACCGGGTTGATGCGCGTCGTCGCGCCACGCTCGTTGCTGGCGCTGTTCGCCGCGATCAACGTCGTGCTATGCGCGGTCGGAGTTAGCCTGCCGGGCATGGTCGGCCTCGTCGCGCTGGTGATCGCGAGTTTCTTCATGTCGGTGATGTATCCCACGATCTTCGCGCTGGGCGTGGACGGCTTCAGCGACAGCGACCGCAAGCTCGGTGCCTCGTTGCTGGTGATGGCGATCATCGGCGGCGCGGTGCTGACCGCGCTGATGGGCGCAGTGTCGGATGCGGCAGGCATCGCGCGCGCGATGCTGGTGCCGCTGGGCTGTTTCGCCGCGGTGTTGCTGTTTGCGATGCAGCGCGCCCGTTCGCAGCCCGAGTGAAGCATGCGCCTTTACTACGCCCTGGACCTCAAGGACGACCCGGCACTGATCGCCGAGTACGAACGCTGGCACCAGCCTGAAAACATCTGGCCGGACATCGTCGATTCGATCCGCGCCGCCGGCATCCGCGATCTCGAAATCTTTCGCGCCGGCAACCGGCTGGTGATGGCACTCGACGTGCCCGACGACTTCTCACCCGCCGCCAAGGCCAACGCCGACGCCGCCAACCCAAGGGTGCAGGCCTGGGAAGCATTGATGTGGAAATTCCAGCAGCCGCTGCCGTTTGCAAAACCCGGCGAAAAATGGGTGCCGATGGTGCGGATGTTTTCTCTGACAAAGCTGTAACCCTTCTCCCTCCGGGAGAAGGTGGCGCGCAGCGCCGGATGAGGGTTCGGGCCAACGCTCAAGGATCGCACTCGCGAGTCCGGACCCTCACCCCTGCCCCTCTCCCGGAGGGAGAGGGGTTTTGAGACGCCAAGCCGGCCCGTCCGGCCACGCAAATTCGCGCAGCGACGCTTCGTGCATCGCGGTCGAGAACCCCGGTGTCGTCGGGGTCACATAGCGCCCGCCGCGAATCCGCACCGGATCGGCGAAATGTTCGTGCAGGTGGGCGACGTATTCGATCGCGCGATCTTCCATCGAACCGCTGATCGCGACGAAATCCGCCATCGCGAGGTGCTGGACCATCTCGCACAACCCGACACCGCCCGCGTGCGGAAACACCCGCACGCCGAACTTCGCGGCCAGCAGCAGGATCGCGAGATTCTCGTTGACGCCGCCCACGCGCGCGGCATCGATGTGCAACAGGTCCACGGCGCGCGCCTGCAGCAGCTGCTTGAACATCACCCGGTTGTGGGTGTGCTCCCCGGTCGAGATCGGCACAGGTGCCACCGCGGCCCGGATCGCGGCGTGGCCGAGCACGTCGTCGGGGCTGGTCGGTTCCTCGACCCAGGCGGGACGAAACGGCGCGAGCGCGCGGATCCATTCGATCGCGCATCCGACGTCCCAGCGCTGGTTGGCGTCCACCGCGATCGCGATGTCTTCGCCCGCCGCCGCGCGCGCGATGGCGAACCGGCGCAAGTCGTCGCCGAGGTTTTCGCCGACCTTGAGCTTCAAGGTGCGAAAGCCGTTCGCGATCGCCTGCCGCGCCAGCGCTTCCAGCTTTTCATCGGCATAGCCGAGCCAGCCGGGCGAGGTGGTGTAGGCGGGGTAGCCACGTTGCAGCAATTCGGCAATGCGGGCGTCGCGGCCCGGCTGCGTGCGGCGCAGGATCGCGAGCGCCTCGTCGGGCGTCAACGCATCGCTCAGGTAACGGAAGTCGATCGCCGCGACGATCTGCTCGGGCGACAGCGCCGCGACGAAGCGCCACAACGGCAAGCCCGCGCGGCGCGCCGCCATGTCCCACGCGGCATTCACGACGCCGCCGATGGCCATGTGCATCACGCCTTTTTCGGGGCCCAGCCAGCGAAGGTGCGAATCGCCCGTGAGGCTGCGCGCGAAGCCGCCCAGGTCGTCCAGCACCTCGGCGACACCGCGACGTTCGACCAGCGCGCACAAGGTGCGCACCGCCGCAGCCTGCACTTCGTTGCCGCGCCCGATCGTGAACACCAGCGCGTGCCCGGCAAGGCCGGAAGCGTCGTCGGTGCGCAGCGTGACGTACACCGCCGAATAGTCGGGATCACGGTTCATCGCGTCCGAGCCGATGCGTCCGCGCGAGGTGGGGAAGCGGATGTCCCGGGCTTCCAGTGCGACGATCCGGGCCGTGCGGCCGGCTTTCATCTGCGAAGGCGCGCCGTGGGTATCCATCGCGTCACCGCGCCGCCGCGACGCGCTGGCGCTGCACGCCGAGCCCTTCGATGCCGAGTTCCATCACGTCGCCGGGTTTGAGGTACACCGGCGGCTTCTGGCCCAGGCCCACGCCCGGCGGCGTGCCGGTCGAGATCACGTCGCCGGGTTCGAGCGTCATGTAACGGCTGATGTGGCTCACCAGCGCCGCGACATCGAAAACCATGGTTCGCGTGTTGCCGTCCTGGTAACGATGGCCGTTCACGCTCAGCCACATCGCGAGGTTCTGCGGATCGGGAATGCCGTCGCGCGTCACCAGCCACGGCCCGAGCGGCGCGAAGGTGTCGCAACTCTTGCCCTTCACCCACTGGCCGCCATGGTCGAACTGGAATGCGCGCTCCGAAACGTCGTTGACGATCAGGTAACCGGCGACATGGTCGAGGGCGGTCTCGCGCGGCACGTCGCGCGCGGCGTCGCCGATCACCACGCCGAGTTCGACTTCCCAATCGACCTTCGCCGCGCCGCGCGGCATCACCACGTCGTCGAACGCGCCGACGATCGCGCTGGTCGCCTTCATGAAGATCACCGGCTGTTCCGGTACCGGCTGGCCCGACTCCGCCGCGTGGTCGGCGTAGTTCAAGCCCACGCAGATGATTTTTCCGACGCGGCCGACCGGTGCGCCGAGGCGCGGCGCGCCCTCGACCTTCAGCAGCGCTTCCGGATCGAGCGCGCGAAGGCGTTCGACGCTTTCGTTCGTCAACGCGTCGCCGGCGATGTCATCCACGACATGCGAGAGATCGCGCAAGACCCCGTGCGGATCGAGCATGCCCGGCTTTTCGCGGCCCGCGTGTCCGTAGCGCACCAGCTTCATTCGTATCCCTAATCGGTCCAGCCGCCGTCAATCACGTGGATCGCGCCGGTGGTGAACGACGATTCGTCGGAAGCGAGGTACACCACCAGCGCGGCGATTTCTTCCGATGCGCCCAGCCGGCCCATCGGCTGCCGATCGATGAAACTTTTCCAGACGGCCTCGCGATCGCCGCCCAGTGCGGCCACGCGCTGTTCCAGCGACGGCGTCTTGACCGTGCCGGGACAGATCGCGTTGCAACGCACACCGTGCGCCACGTAGTCCGCCGCGATCGCCTTGGTGAGGCCGATCACCGCGGCCTTGGTCGCGCCGTAGGCGAACCGGTTGGGCACGCCCTTCACGCTGGACGCGACGGACGCCATGTTGACGATGCTGCCCTTCCCGCGATCGAGCATGCCGGGCAGCACCGCCTTGCAAAGACGGAACATCGAATCGACGTTGATCGCGAACGAACGCCGCCATGCGGCTTCGTCGGTGTCGAGGATGGTTCCCGCGTGCACGTAACCCGCACAGTTGAACAGCACGTCGATCCCGGGGTTCGCTTGCACCAGCGACGCGATCTGCGCGGCATCGGTAACGTCGAGCACTGCGGTGCGGATCGCGTTGTTTTCCGACGCAAGCGACTTCAGGGCCGACGCATCGATGTCGGTCGCCAGCACGTTCGCGCCTTCGCGCGCGAACGCCAGCGCGGCGGCACGGCCGATGCCCGCGCCGGCTGCGGTGACCAGGCAGCGCTTGCCGGCGAGTCGCGCGTTCATCGCGGCGCATCCGCGGCGGGCACCGGCGCCGCGGCATCGATGATGCCGGCCTCCTGCAAGCGCGGCCACAACCGCGCGGGTACCCGCTGGCTGCTGCGCGCGATCGTGCTTTCGACTTCCATCACGTTGCGCATTCCCGCGACCACGCCGCACACGGCGGGGTGCGCCAGCGGAAATTGCATCGCCGCGGCGCCCACGTCCACGCCCTCTTCCGCGCAGATCGCATAGATTTCCTTCGCACGCTCCAGCGTGCGCGCATCCGCGGGCGCGTAGTCGTAAGTCTTTCCCGGACCGTGTGGATCACCGAGCAGGCCGGAGTTGTAGGGCGCGGCGACGATGACCTTCACCCCACGGCGGCTCGCCTCATCCAGCATTGGCAGCGCCGCGGCCTGTTCGAACAAGGTGTAGCGCCCCGCCAGCATGATGCAATCGAGCTCGAAGCGCGGCATCAGTTCCATGCACACCGCGACTTCGTTGACGCCGATGCCGATCGCCCGCACGACGCCCTGCGCGCGCAATTCCGCCATCGCCGGCAGGGCTTCGTCCAGGGCCTGCCGCAGCATTTGCGGATGCCGGTCGCCGTGGGTCAGGCGTCCGACGTCGTGCAGGAACAGGATGTCGACGCGATCCAACCCGAGCCGCGGCAGGCTGGCTTCGAACGAACGGCGGACGCCGTCGCGGCTGTAGTCGAACACCGCGCGGCTGCCGGACACCGCGAAGCCGTCGCTGATCGGCGCGCGTTGCGCGGGATCGGCCTCGATGCGGCGCCCAACCTTGGTCGAGACGGTGAACGCGTCGGGCGGCACGCCCGCGAGCGCCCGCCCCAGCCTGCGTTCGGCGAGGCCGTGGCCATAGAACGGCGCGCTGTCGAAATAGCGCACGCCCAGTTGCAGGGCGCGATCCAGCGCCATCTGCGCTTCGCCGTCAGGGACTTGTGCATACAAATTGCCGATCGGCGCGGTGCCGAAACCCGGACCATGGATGCGCACGCGCGAAGCCGCGATTCCATGCGAGGCAGCGCCTGCTTCGCCCTCGGCGCGCGATTCGCAGCAGGGCGCGTCGGCGGTCACGGAGCCGGGCCTAAGTCCAGCCGGACGGTTGGATACGCGTGTTTCATGGGTGGATTATATATCCATATACGCAACTCGCGTCATGCCATCGTTCGCGCGGTCGTGGCATCATCCGCGCGATCGGCCACTGCAAAGGACGTCCATGACCAACCGCCGCCGCTTTCTCAAGACCGCCGCACTGGGCGCCGCCGCCGCGGCGCTGTCGCCCGTCGCGGGCGCTGCCGAAGCCGGCACGACCGGCACGCCGGCCAAGGCTGCCGTCCGGGTGGTCTCGACCTGGGATTTCGGCGTGGCCGCGAACCAGGCGGCGTGGGCCATCCTTTCCAAAGGCGGCCGTTCGCTGGATGCCGTCGAAGCCGGCGCGCGAGTCCCCGAGGCCGACATCAGGAACCACAGCGTCGGGCTGGGCGGCTATCCCGATCGCGACGGCCACGTCACGCTGGACGCCAGCATCATGGACGCCGACATGAATTGCGGTGGCGTGGCTTGCCTCGAGGATATCGAGCATGCGGTGTCGGTCGCGCGGCGGGTGATGGAACGCACGCCGCACGTGTTGCTGGTCGGCTACGGCGCCCGGCAGTTCGCGCTGGAACAGGGATTCAAGCAACAGAACCTGCTGACGCCGGCCGCCGACAAGGCCTGGCACGCATGGCTGAAAACCGCACATTACAAGCCGGTCGTCAACGGCGAAGTGCGCAGCTATGGTGCCGGTGTGCCGGGCGGCAAGGACAACCACGACACCATCGGCATCCTTGCGCGGGACGCGCACGGCAAGCTGGCCGGCGCGTGCACCACCAGCGGCATGGCCTGGAAGCTGCACGGCCGGGTAGGCGATTCGCCGATCATCGGCGCGGGCTTGTACGTGGACGGCGAAGTCGGCGCGGCGACATCCACGGGCGTCGGCGAGGAAGTGATCCGCAACGCAGGCTCGTTCCTCGTCGTGGAACTGATGCGACAAGGCCGCAGTCCCCAGGAGGCTTGCAAGGAAGCGGTGCTGCGCGTGCTGCGCAAACATCGTTCGACTGCGGGCGACATCCAGGTCGCATTCCTCGCGATGAACAAGGACGGCGAAGTCGGCGCGTGGGCGATCCAGCCCGGTTTCGCCTACGCCGTCTGCGATACCAAGGACCAGCGCGCGCTGATCAAATCCGGAAGCGTGCTCGGCGCATGAACGATCCGGTTCTGGAAGTCGCCGCCAACTCGGTCGCCTCGGCGCTGGCGGCCGAAGCGGGCGGCGCCGCGCGCGTGGAGTTGTGTTCGGCGCTGGACATCGGCGGCCTCACGCCCTCGCACGCGGCCATCGCGACGGCGTGCGAACGTTTGCGCATTCCCGTCCACGTGCTGATCCGTCCGCGCGCCGGCGATTTCGTGTTCGACGATCTCGAATGCGAGGTGATGCAGCGCGACATCGAAGTCTGCAAGGCACTCGGCTGCGCCGGCGTGGTGCTGGGCGTGCTGACCGCCGAAGCCGACGTCGACGTGCCGCGTAGCCGCTCCTTGAGGAATACAGCGGGCGGAATGTCCGTGACCTTCCATCGCGCGTTCGATGTCACGCGCGACCCGGAACGCGCGCTGGACGCGATCATTGCAATCGGCTGCGATCGCCTACTGACCTCCGGCCAGCAAGTCGGCGCGCACGCCGGCGCACCACTGATCCGCAAGCTGATCGGACAGGCGCGCGGACGCATCACGATCATGCCAGGCGGCGGCATCACCGCGCAGAACATCGCGGCGATCGCGCAAGCCACCGGCGCGCGCGAGTTCCACGCCTCCGCCAAAAGGCGCGTGCCCACGCGCACGAATCAGCCGGTACCCATGCTCGGCGAAATGGATGATGCCCATTGGCAAACCGATGCGGCCGAAGTGCGCGCCCGTGTGGACGCGCTGCGGACGCTGTCATCATCGTCGCACCCGACCGACAGGAACCTTCCATGATGAATCCGACTTCTTCGAGCGAGCACCTGCCGGCGGCGTCGCCGTCTGCCGGCCGCGGCGCCGGCACCCGCGTCGCGATGGGCGTGATGACCACGATTTTCTTCATGTGGGGCTTCATCACGGTCCTGAACGATGTGCTGATCCCGCACCTGAAGTCGGTGTTCACGCTCAACTACTTCGAGGTGATGCTGATCCAATTCACGTTTTTCGGCGCCTACTTCATCATGTCCCTTCCATCGGGCAAGGTGCTGGCGCACTACGGCTATCGCGCCAGCATCATCATCGGACTGCTCATCACCGGCGTTGGCGCACTGCTGTTCGTGCCGGCCGCGCAGATACAGTCGTATCCGCTGTTCCTGTTTGCATTCTTCGTGCTGGCCAGCGGCATCACACTGCTGCAGGTCGCCGCCAACCCCTACGTCAGCTTGCTCGGAGATCCGCAACGCGCGTCCAGTCGGTTGAACTTCACCCAAGCCTGGAATTCCGTCGGCACGATGCTGGCGCCCACCTTCGGCGGTCTGCTGATCCTTTCGACAGCGGTGCTGGGCGCAGCGGAACTTGCCAAGTTGTCACCCGCGGCGCAGACCGCCTACAAGCTGCAGCAGGCGCACAGCGTGCAGGGCCCGTACATCGGCATCGCCATCGTGCTGCTCGTGCTGGCGGTGTTGGTGTGGCTGTTCCATCTGCCGCGGCTGGACAATACCGAGGTAGCCGACGATTCACGGCACCGTTTCGCCGATGCGCTGAAGGTGCGCCGCGTATGGCTTGGCATGCTGGCGATCTTCGTGTATGTCGGCGCGGAGGTTTCGATCGGCAGCTTCATGATCAATTATCTTTCGCTGCCTGAAATCGGCAACATACCGGAAGCACGAGCTGCCTTTTACGTGTCGCTGTACTGGGGCGGCGCGATGGTGGGGCGCTTCATCGGCTCGGCGCTGTTGACCCGCATCGACACGCGCAAGTTGCTGGCCTTCAACGCCGCGATCGCGGCGCTGCTGGTGCTCACCACCATGCTCACTTTCGGCCACGTCGCGCTGTGGAGCGTGGTCGCGATCGGCCTGTTCAACTCGATCATGTTCCCCAACATTTTCACGCTGGGCATCGAGAAGTTCGGGCCGCTGACCGGCAAGGTTTCCAGCCTGCTGGTGATGGCGATCGTGGGCGGCGCGATCATCCCGCTGGCGCAGGGCGCCATAGCAGACCACGTCGGCGTGCACCACGCCTACGTGCTGCCGTTCGTCTGCTATCTCTACATCATCTATTACGGCCTGAAGGGCTCGCGCGTCGCATGAACACCGTCTGCTGTTTCGGCGAGGCGCTGATCGATTTCCACGGCAAGCCTTCCGGTGCCGCGCCGGTGTTCACCGCGCACCCCGGTGGCGCACCCGCCAACGTGTCGGTGGCGGTCGCGCGGCTGGGCGGGCGTGCGGCCTTCGTCGGAATGTTCGGCCGCGACATGTTCGGCGATCTGCTGCTGCGCGAACTCGACGCAGCCGACGTGGACACCTCGCACGCGTACCGCACCGACGCCGCCAACACCGCGCTCGCGTTCGTGTCGCACGCCGCCAACGGCGAACGGGATTTCAGTTTCTACCGCCCGCCTTCGGCCGACCTGCTGTTTCGCGATGCGGATTTCGATGCGTCGATTTTTGCTGCAGGCACGATCTTCCACGCCGGTTCCTGCAGCATGACCGAACCCAATTCGGCCGCGGCCACGCTGCAAGGCATGGTCCACGCACGCAACGCCGGCGCGCTGGTCAGCTACGACATGAACCTGCGCCCGCCGCTGTGGCCGCGCGGCGAAGATCCCGCGCCCACGATCTGGCGCGCGCTTCTGCTCGCCGATTTCGTGAAACTGAGCGCGGAAGAACTCGCATTTCTTGCAGCTTCGGCGGGCAGTGAAGATGCGGTGTTCGCGCGCCTATGGAGCGCCCACGCCAAACTCGTGGTCGTGACCGATGGCGAGCGCGCGGCGCGCTGGTTCACACCCCAGGCCCGCGGCGAACGACGCACGTTTCCCGTGCGCGCGGTCGACACCACCGGCGCCGGCGATGCCTTTGTCGGCGGATGCCTGTACCAGTTTGCGAAAGCCGGCCTCGATGCTGCAACGTTCGAAACGTTCGTTGCCGACACGGATCGACTCGACACCACGTTGCGCTTCGCCTCGGCCTGCGGCGCGCTCGCGGTGACCCGTGCCGGCTCGTTCGCAGCCATGCCCGCGCTTGCCGAGGTCGAGGTCTTTCTGGAGCAACACGCATGAGCGACTTTCCCGATTTCCGTTCGGCGGATTTCCTGCGCGCGCACATCCGCGACACGATGGCGTTCTATCACCCGCACTGCCTCGATCCCAATGGCGGCTGCTTTCACTTCTACAAGGACGACGGCACGATCTACGATCGATCGCACCGCCATCTCGTCAGCAGCGCGCGGTTCGTGTTCGACTATGGGATGTACGCGCGCGCCTTCGGCGGCGCCGAATACTTCAACGGTGTGCGACATTGCATGTCCTTCATCCGCGACGCGCACCTGAACCCCACAACCGGCGGCTACGCCTGGACGCTGCACGACGGCAAGCCGGAAGACACCACCAATCATTGCTACGGCGCGGCCTTCGTGCTGGTCGCGTATGCCCACGCACGCATGGCCGGCGTCGATGAAGCCGCCGCATGGATGGACCAACACTGGGAGCTGTTGGAAAAGCGGTTCTGGGATGCGGACGCTGGTCTCTATCGCGACGAAGCCGACGCGAACTGGCATTTCTCGAACTACCGCGGCCAGAATGCCAACATGCACATGTGCGAGGCCATGCTGACGGCGTTCGAAGCGAGCGGCGATCAGCGTTACCTCGATCGCGCATACACGCTCGCCGACCACATGACGCGACGCCAGGCCACCAAGGCCGGCGGCCTGGTGTGGGAACACTACGATTCGAACTGGGACATCGACTGGGAGTATCACAAGGACAATCCGAAGGACCTGTTTCGTCCCTGGGGTTTCCAGCCCGGCCATCAGACCGAGTGGGCCAAGTTGCTGTTGATCATGGGCCGTCATCGCGACGCCGACTGGCTGCTGCCGACCGCGCGGCACCTGTTCGATACCGCGGTCGCGCGTGCATGGGACGATCAGTACGGGGGCCTGTGCTACGGCTTCGCACCGGACGGTTCGATTTGTGACGACGACAAATACCACTGGGTGCAGGCCGAATCGCTGGCCTGCGCAGCCCTGCTCGCCGACCGCACCGGCGAGGAAAAATACTGGGACTGGTACCGGCGCCTGTGGGAATACGCATGGGCGCACTTCGTCGATCACGAACGCGGCGGCTGGTACCGCATCCTCACCCGCGACGGCCGCAAGGTCGACGACGAAAAAAGCCCGGCCGGCAAGACCGATTACCACAACATGGGCGCGTGCTACGAAGTGTTGAACGTGATTCGCTGATCGCATATCCGCAGCGCGTTGGGCGAATGGAATCACGCCGCCGACACGTGTGCGCAGCGAGGATGCAAGCTGGCAACCAGGGACGATCGCCATGAGCGCCGACAACATGCGTGACAACAGCGGGCTTGACAACAGCGGGCTCGCCGACAGCGCGGTATTGATCATCGACGTGATCAACGATTTCGCGTTTCCGGGCAGCGATCAACTGCTCGAACAGATGCCGCCGGTGGTTCGCGCCATCGGTGCGCTACGCCGCCGTGCCGACGCCCTGCAGCGACCAGTGATCCACGTGAACGACAATTTCGGGCGCTGGCGTTCCAACTTCGATCAGGTGATCGATTACTGCCGCCGAAACGGCGCGCCCGGCGCAACCATCGCGGAGCAACTGTCGCCGCGCGACAGCGACTACTTCGTGCTGAAACCCGGCCAGTCGGGCTTCTTCCAGACGCCGTTGCCGACGCTGCTCGACCACCTGAAGGTGAAACATCTGGTGCTGGCGGGCGTGGCCGGCGACCAGTGCGTGCTGACCACCGCGATGGACGCCCACATGCGCGATTTCGAATTGTGGGTGCCGGCGGACACGACCGCATCGATCACGCCCAGGCGCAACCAGCGCGCGCTCGACTACATCAGCGAGGTGCTCGGCGGAAGCGTGGCGCCCGTGCTCGAAGGCTGACGGCCGGAAGGGATCGCCCCGCCGTCTCGTCAATTTGCAGGAGTCGCGGCACGCCATCCATTCATGTGCGGTGGCTGAAGATCATCCAAAAGGATTTCCTGGCTCATCGGCACAAGGAAGGCGTGATGGCGACAAAGACAGCGGTGCCGTGGTGGAAGCGGCTGGGCGCGGGCGTAATCACGGGCGCGGCCGATGACGATCCCAGCGGCATCGCCACCTACTCGCAAGTCGGCGCAAAGTTCGGTTACGGAATCCTGTGGACCGTGCTGCTGGCCTTGCCGCTGATGATCGGTATCCAGGCCATCTCGGCGCGGGTGGGACGCGTCACCGGAGCGGGCCTGGCCGAGAATCTCCGATCCCAATACCCTGTCCGGATCGTCGCGCCCGCGGTGATGCTTCTCGCGGCCGCCAACATCATCAACCTTTCGGCGGACATCGGGGCGATCGGCGCTGCCGCGAAGTTGCTGCTGGGTGGCCATGCGGCCCTGTACGCGGCGTTGGCTGCGGTGCTGTCGGTACTGCTGCAGGTATTCGTTCCACTGAACCGCTACATGCCGATCCTCAAAGTGCTCACTTTGAGCCTGTTCGCCTACGTCGCGACGGTGCTGATGATCCGCGTCCCCTGGATGGAGGTCCTCAAGCAAACGGTCTGGCCGAGCGCGAGGTTCACCCCGGATTACGCAATGGCCATCGTGGCGGTCATGGGCACCACGCTCAGCCCTTACCTGTTCTTTTGGCAAAGCTCACAAGAGGCGAACGAGATCAAGACCGATTCGCACCGCACGCCCTTGAAGGGGGCGCCGGCCCAGGCTCCGCGCGCACTGAAACGCATCTATCTCGATACCGTGATCGGGATGGTGCTGTCGGAGGTCGTGGCGTTCTGCATCATTCTCGCGGCCGCCGCGGTGCTGCACGCGCACGGCAAAACCGACATCCGCACCTCCTCGGATGCCGCGATGGCGTTGCAACCGGCGGCGGGCCGATTCGCATTCGTACTGTTCGCCAGCGGCATCATCGGGACGGGTCTGCTGGCGATCCCCGTGTTGGCGGGATCGGCTGCGTTCGCACTGGGCGAAACCTTCAAATGGCGCACCGGGCTGGAGCAAAAACCCGGCCACGCGAAATTGTTCTATGGCGCCATCGCCGCCGCCACGCTCGGCGGCATGATCATCAGCTTCACGCCGATGGATCCGATCAAGATGCTGTACTGGAGCGCGGTCATCAACGGCGTGGTTGCCGTGCCGCTGATGGTGCTGATCATGCTGCTCGCCAGCCGCAGGAAAACCATGGGCCGCTTTCCGGTTCCGGCCGCACTGAAAGGGTTGGGCTGGGCCGCCACCTGCGTGATGGGCGCCGCCGCGATCGTGATGTTCGCGACGGCGCTGCTGCAACATCGCTGAATTCGCGCAGCGGTATCGGTACTACGCCAATCAGAAGGAACGCGGGCTCGCCTACTTCCGGCTGGACGAGCGCTTCCGGCTGCTCCCGGATTTCCTGGCGGTGGAACGCTTCCTGCCGCCGGACTTCCGGGCGGAACTGCCCTTCTTGCTGGCGGACTTCCTGCCCGAACTGCGCTTCCGGCTGCTCCCGGATTTCTTCGCCGCCGTGCCCTTCTTGCTGGTGGACTTCCGGGCCGATTTCTTGCCCGACGACGTTTTCCTGCTGCTGCCGGATTTCTTCGCCGACGTGCGTTTCTTGCTGCTCCCGCCGGACTTCTTCTTGCCGCCCTTGTCCTGCTTGTTGACGGTGCGCCAGGCCCGTTCCTCGGCTTCCTTCTTCGACACGCCTTTCTTTTCGTATCCCTCTTCGATGTGTTCGGCCTTTCGCTTCTGCTTGGACGTGTAACTCGATTTGTCTCCGCGCGCCATCTCGACCCCTCCTTGTGTGCTGGCCACGTTCAAGCTAGCAATGGGCAGGTCGCCGGCACGTGAAGGCAAGGCGCACCGGGAAGTCGGACATCAAAAACAAAAAAGGCCCGTTTCGAAGAACGGGCCTTTCGCAAACCACCGACTGACCTGCCGGAAGAGGGAATCGAACCCCCGACCCACGCATTACGAATGCGTTGCTCTACCAGCTGAGCTATTCCGGCCCGGGCAGGACCGGCAAGTTTAACGGGCTACCTCGCGGCCGCGCAATCTCGGGCCGCCCCGACCCGATTTTTGACATTCCGCAAGCGGTCTGTAGGCCGAAAGGTCTTGTGCGGGGCCGCTGCGCGAAGCATGATCCGCGCGTGGCCGTCACGACCCAGGCAATGCAACAGGAAAAAAACCCCGGCGCGGATCACATCCGGCGCGAATTGCGCGTGCTCGATGTTTACCGCGTATTCCAGGCACTGGTCTACCTGGTGTTGTCGCTCGGCAGCATGGCCTTCGTCTGGATGCCACTGCACGATCCGGTGATCGCACGCGTCACCGCACTGCTGTATCTGGCGTTCGGCGTGGTGGTCCTGGCGCGCGATCTGCGCGGCGCACGCGTGATGGTGTCGAGCATCAGCGCCTTCCTGACCGCGGACGTGGTCGCGGCATTCCTGATGGTCCTCACCATCCCCGCGGCGCACACCGGCATTGCCGCGATGCTGGTGATCAACGTGGGCGCGGCCGCGCTGCTGCTGTCACCGCGACTGGGCGGCTTGTTCGCGGCACTGGCGACGCTGGCCATGATCGCGCAGGCACTGCTGGTGAACGGCGCGGGCGACATCGGTCCTCCGCTGGTGGAAGCCGGGCTGTTCGGCGTGTTCTATTTCGCGATCGCGGCATTCTGTTTCGCGATGGGCAGCCAGATGCGCGCCAGCGAGGCACTGGCCGAGCAGCGCGGCAGCGATCTCGCCAACCTGGCGCAGGTGAACGACCTGATCATCCGCCGCATGAAGACCGGCGTGCTGCTGGTCGACGAAGGCAACCACATCCTGCAGATCAACGAGTCGGCGTGGATGCTGGTTGGCAATCCCGGCGTCGAGCAGCGCGACCTCGGCACCGTGGCGCCGGAGCTTTCGCGCCGCCTGTACCACTGGCGCAGCACCCATGAACACGATGCCAACGCGGTCGCGCTGACCGAGGGTGCGCCGGAAATCATCCCGCGCTTCACACGGCTGTCGGCGCACGACGATTCCAATGTGCTGATCTTCCTCGACGACACCTCGCTGGTGTCGCAGCGCGCCGAGCAGTTGACGCTGACGACGCTGGGCCGCCTGTCGGCGTCGATTGCGCACGAGATCCGCAACCCGCTGGCCGCCATTCGCTATTCCGCGCAACTGCTGGCCGAGTCGGATGCGATCGGCGACGCCGACCAGCGCATGGTCGAGATCATCAACAACCACTGCGGGCGCGTCAACGAAATCATCGAGAACATCCTGCAACTGTCGCGGCGCGAACGTTCGCGGCCCGAATCGCTGGATCTCAACACCTGGGCCGTACGTTTCGTCGATGAATACAAGGAAGCCAACGACATCGGCCGCGACAGCCTCCGCCCGCTGCTGTATCCGCGCCCGGTGGAAGCACTGGCCGACCCGCAACACCTGCAACAAGTGGTATGGAACCTGGTGCAGAACGCGCTGCGTTACGGGCGCCTGCCCGACGAACCCGCGCGCGTGATGGTGATCGCGCGGCTTGCCAGCGACGCGGGCCCGCCGCTGCTGGAAGTGATCGACCGCGGCCCCGGCATTCCGCCCAAGGTCGCCGCGCAGATTTTCGAGCCGTTCTTCACGACCCACCAATACGGCACCGGCCTCGGGCTGTACCTCGCCAAGCAGATGTGCGACGCCAACCAGGCCAGCCTCGAATACGTGCCGGTCGCGGGCGGCGGCAGTTGCTTCCGCATCACGCTGACCGCCCCCGTACGAACGCCGATGGGCCCGGAAGCGTGACGCGCCATGCGCTGCGACATGGCAATGGCGGAGTCGGCGCGGTACCCTCTCGGCTAGAGAGTCAGGACACACCGGGGAAAGCATGAGCAAACAGACCGTACTGGTCGTCGATGACGAGCGGGATATCCGGGAGCTGCTCAGCATCACGCTGGGCCGCATGGACCTCAATGTCGATACCGCGGCCAACGTCAGCGACGCCAAGAAGATGCTGGGCGAGGCGCGCTACGACCTGTGCTTCACCGACATGCGCCTGCCCGACGGCACCGGCCAGGAACTGATCGAACTCATCGCGCGCGAGCACCCGGAAACGCCGGTGGCGATGATCACCGCCTACGGTAACGTCGAGGCGGCGGTCGATGCGCTGAAGGCCGGTGCGTTCGACTTCGTCAGCAAACCGGTCGACATCCACATGCTGCGCCGGCTGGTGCAGACCGCGCTGCGCGTCGGCCAGCCCGCCGCGCGCGAAGACGACGAGGTGCCGGCCAGCCGGCTGGTCGGCGAGTCGCAGGCGCTGAAGGAAGTGCGGGCGCGCATCGCCAAGGTCGCCCGCAGCCAGGCGCCGGTTTACATCAGCGGCGAATCCGGCACCGGCAAGGAACTGGTCGCGCGCTCCATCCACGAACTCGGGCCACGCGCGGCAGGCCCGTTCGTGCCGGTCAACTGCGGCGCGATTCCTTCGGAATTGATGGAAAGCGAATTCTTCGGCCACAAGAAGGGTTCCTTCACCGGCGCGCACGCCGACAAGGAAGGCCTGTTCCAGACCGCGAGTGGCGGCACCCTGTTCCTGGATGAAGTCGCCGAACTGCCACTGCACATGCAAGTGAAACTGCTGCGCGTGATCCAGGAAAAAGCCGTGCGTCCGATCGGCGGCCGCGGCGAGGTGCCGGTGGACGTACGCATCCTTTCCGCCACCCACAAGGACCTCGCGCGACTCACGCAGACCAGCCAGTTCCGCCAGGACCTTTACTACCGCATCAACGTGATCGAGCTGCGCGTGCCGCCGCTGCGCGAACGCGGCGGTGACATTCCGTTGCTGGCCAGGCACATCCTGAAGCGCCTTTCCGAACAGGCCGGCGTACCCGTGCCAGCCCTGCAACCCGCCGCGCTGGAAGCCTTGACCGGATACGACTTCCCCGGCAACGTGCGCGAACTCGAAAACGTGTTGGAGCGCTCGATCGCGCTGTGCGAAAACGGCGTGATCGAACCCGCCGACCTGATGCTCGAATCCGCCGGCGGCCACGAATACGCCGACGACGATCCGGACCCCGACGAGTCCGCGGACGACGACGAATCATCCGACGACGGCAACGGCGGTGGCGTCGGGCTGGACGACTACATCTCCAACATCGAGCGCGACGCGATCATCAAGGCGCTCAAGGAAACCCGCTACAACAAGACCGCCGCCGCCAGGAAACTCGGCATCACCTTCCGCGCGCTCAGGTACAAGTTGAAGAAGTTGGGGATTGATTGAGCGTCGCTCGAAATCAGTTGCCGGCTAGCTACGCCGAGCCTCGTCCTTCAACCATGCGATGGTAGTCACCACTGCATCGCGCGGCGCGCGATCCGGACGCACGATCCAATAAGCGTCTTCGATCCGTACTTCGCGCTCGCCGAACGGCCTCACCAGGAGACCTGCAGCCGCATCGTCGGCCGCCAGGCGGTGGCGGGCCAGCGCAACGCCTTGGCCCTGCGCGGCTGCCCGCAATAGCAACTCCGATGAGGCAAAGCGCGGACCACGCTGCAGGTTCAATGATGGCGGTCCGAATCGCTCCCGCCAGCGGTCCCAGCCCGCATGCGGATCGCGATCATGCAGCAGTCGCATCGACGACAACGCCTGCGGGCGCGTAGGGCATCCTGCCTTGTCCCAGACATCCGGACTCATCACCGGGTACAACGCGTCATCCATCAACGCTTCGCAATGCAGATCCGGCCATGGTCCCGCACCCATTCGAACCGCGAGATCGATGCCAGCGGCACGCAGGTCCTCGGTGCGTTGGTTTATCAATACCGACAGTTCGATGCGCGGGTGCGCGCGCTCCAGCGCCGGGACTCGCGGCAACAACCAGCGTGCGGCGAAGGAGGGCGCCGCGGAGATCGTGACCGCGAACGGTGAACGTGCCTCGCGAATCGCATGCGTCGCAGCTTCGACTTCCCGCAACCCGGCCAGCACGGCTTTTCCAAGCGCCTCGCCCTGAGGCGTCGGTGTCCAGCCGCGACGGCCGCTCCCTTTCTCGCGCGACAGCGGCACGCCCAGCCATTTTTCCAGCTCGGCCAGATGCCGGCTCACGGACGAATGCGCGATACCCAACTCACGCGCGGCCGACCGTACGCCGCCATGGGCACAGGCCAGCGCGAATACGCGCAAGGCATTCAGGGGCAAATCCTTCATGGTCTCGATATTAGACCAAAACGGCTGCGCACGATCCAGCCACGGAGGTGATCATTGTGGGCCGCGCCACTCGATGGGTCGCCATGACGTCGTTGTTCTCGACCGGTTTGTTTCTTCTGATCGCCGCGATCACCCCCGGCCCCAACAATCTGGTGGTAATGCGCGCCGCCGCGCACGGCGGCTGGAAGGCTGCGTTGCATGCGGTGGCCGGCGTCGTCGCGGGTGGCCTCGTCCTATTGCTGGTGGTGGTCTCGGGTGCCGACAGTGTCTTTTCCACGTGGCCGTGGCTGCGGGGCGCGATCGAGGCCGGCGGCGCGCTGTACCTCGTCTGGTTGGGCATCCGGATGATTGCAGCGGCAGGCCGCGAAGCCGGCTCGACGGCACTCCTGGGCGGATTTGCGGGGCTGTTTGGTTTCCAGTTCCTCAACCCCAAGAGTTGGGTCATGGTGCTCACGGTCGTCGCCGCACTGCCTGCCGCCTCTGCAGCGCACGCCTTCAAGTATCTGGCGCCGCTTTTTATGTGCATCCCAACCGCGTGCCTGCTGCTGTGGGCTGCGCTGGGCGGCGCGGTGGCACCGCACCTGATCCGGCCACTGGTGCGCCAATGGACCGACCGCGCGCTCGGCGCACTACTAATTCTGGCCGCGTTGATGTTATTCGTCTGATCTCGATTGGAAGGAGACTCCCACATGAATCCGCAACCAGCTTGCAAACACCGAATCCTGGCCCTGCCCGGCAGCCTGCGCCGCGACAGCTACAACCGCAAGTTGTTGGCGGCTTCCGCCCATTCCGCACCCGGCAATGCGCGGATAAGGCTGTTCGACGGTCTCGGAGAGGTGCCGATGTTCAGTGAAGACACAGAGTCGACAAAACCGATGCACGCCGGCGTTGCACATCTGCGCGAAGCCATCGGAAGTGCGGACGGATTGTTGATTGCCACACCGGAATACAACCAGTCGATTCCGGGCGTGGTGAAAAACGCCATCGATTGGTTGTCGCGGCCATTGCCGGAAAGCATCCTCGTCGGCAAGCCGGTGGCAATCCTGGGCGCTTCGACCGGCCGCTGGGGCACACGTCTCGCGCAAGCCACGCTGCGGCAAACCCTCGCCGCGACCGAAGCGCAAGTGATGCCCGCCCCCATGTTGTTCGTGCGCGATGCAGAGCACGTATTCGACTGCAACGGAGCCCTGCGCGACGCCGGCATATCGGAGTCGCTGCACACGTTCCTGTTGGCATTTTCCGACTGGATCGACATGGTGGGCAGTCGGCGCGCGGCGGTTGCGGCCTGACGCACTCCACTGGCAACCCAATGCGCCAAGCGACAGCACGCAGGATGGGAATGGCGAGGCGAATGCCGCCATTGAACACGTCTACGGCGCGTTACCACCCGCCCTACAACTGAGCAGCACGTAGGGGAGCAGCGAAGCGGATCCCGCCGTCAGCAGCGCGACCTGCCCTACCTGGCAGGCTTGTGAACGGAAGGCCCGCGGAAAATGACAGGGATGTCGGCGTTCCGCCCGGAAACCTGAACTGGTTCCGTTTTCGCCGGGATGACGAGCAAAGTCCACTGTTCCGGGTTCAACCCGCGGTGAAACCGCGGGCAGTCCCGGAATGACGGCGGGTTGGTTGCAACCTATGCGCGAGTGCGTACCCTCACCCGCCCTTCGAGCACCCTCTCCCGAAGGGAGAGGGATCAGCATCAGGTCAGCTGAGCGCCCCGTGGCAATGCTTGTACTTCTTGCCTGACCCGCACGGGCAGGGATCGTTGCGGCCGACCTTGGGGCCGGCGCGCACGACGGGCGCCGCGATGGCGGTGGCGGCCGCGCCTTCCAAAGCTTGCGCGTGCCCTGCGCCCATTTCGGCACCGGGTTGCGGCGGCGCATCGAAGCCGCCGGTTTGGGCGTGCTGGAATTCCATCGCACGGGCCGCGGCGGCGCGGCGTTGCTCGGCTTCCATCGCCGCGACTTCTTCCTCGCTGCGGATGCGCACGCGCGCAAGCGTCTGGATGAGTTCGCGCTTGATGCGCTCCAGCATGTCCTCGAACAGCCGGTACGCCTCGCGCTTGTATTCCTTCTTGGGATCGATCTGCGCGTAGCTGCGCAGGTAGATGCCCTGGCGCAGGTAATCCATGTTGGCAAGATGGTCCTTCCATGCGCCGTCGACCACGGTCAGCATCACGTGCTTTTCCAGCGCGCGCATCACTTCGGCGCCGACCTGCTGCTCCTTGGCCGCGAACATGCTGTCGGCGGCTTCCACCACGTGGCGATGGATGGTTTCGGAATCGGCTTCCTCGTGGGATTCCATCCAATGCATGAGGTCGAGATCCATGCCGAAATCGGAAACCAGCGCCGCTTGCAGGCCGGCAAGGTCCCACTGGTCGTCCACGGTATTGGACGGCACGTATTGCTGCGCGACCGATTCGAACACGGCCTGGCGGATGTCGGCCACGGTTTCGGCGACGTCTTCCGATTCCAGCAGTTCCAGGCGCTGCTTGTAGATGACCTTGCGCTGGTCGTTGGCGGTGTCGTCGAATTCCAGCAACTGCTTGCGGATGTCGAAGTTGTGCTGCTCGACCTTGCGCTGGGCCTTTTCGATCTGGCGGCTGACGAGGCGGTCTTCCAGCGCGTCGTCCTCCTTCATGCCGAAGCGCTGCATCCAGCGCACCAGCCCTTCGCCGCCGAAGATGCGCATCAGGTTGTCTTGCAGCGACAGGTAGAAGCGCGAGGAACCGGGGTCGCCCTGGCGGCCGGAACGGCCGCGCAACTGGTTGTCGACGCGCCGCGACTCGTGGCGCTCGGTGCCAACGATGTGCAGGCCACCCGCTTCCAGCACCTGCTGGTGGCGCTGTTTCCATTCGGCCTTGACGCGCTCCTTGTCGGCATCGGTGGCATCTGCGGGCAATTCCGCCAGCGCGGCATCGAGGCTGCCGCCCAGCACGATGTCGGTGCCGCGACCGGCCATGTTGGTGGCGATGGTGACGGCGCCCGGCATGCCGGCCTGCTCGACGATCTTGGCCTCGCGTTCGTGCTGCTTGGCGTTCAACACCTGGTGCGGGATTCCGGCCTTCTTGAACAGGCCTGCCACCAGTTCGGAGACCTCGATCGACGCGGTACCGACCAGCACCGGCTGGCCACGTTCGTGGCATTCGCGCACGTCTTCCATCACCGCGTTGAACTTGGCTTCGGGCTTCAGGAACACGAGGTCGGCGTTGTCCTTGCGGATCATCGGCTTGTTGGTCGGGATCACCACCACGTCCAGACCATAGATCGAGTTGAACTCGAACGCTTCCGTATCCGCCGTGCCGGTCATGCCCGACAACTTGTCGTACATGCGGAACAGGTTCTGGAAGGTGATGGTCGCCATCGTCTGGTTTTCGCGCTGGATCGGCACGCCTTCCTTAGCCTCGACGGCCTGATGAAGGCCTTCCGACCAGCGCCGGCCCGGAAGGGTGCGGCCGGTGAATTCGTCGACGATGATGATTTCGCCATCACGCACGATGTAATCCACGTCGCGCTGGTACAGCGCGTGCGCGCGCAGCGCCTGGTTCAGATGATGCACGACCGCGAGGTTGCGCGCGTCGTACAGACTGGAACCGGCCTCCAGGATGCCCGCCTGGGTCAGCAGCTCCTCGGCATGCCCCATGCCCTCTTCGGACAGGTGCACCTGCTTCTGCTTCTCGTCCACGTAATAATCGCCGGGTTCCGGCGCTTCGCCCGGCAAAGGCTCCTTGGCCTGACGGGTCATGTGCGGCACGATGCGGTTGACGCGGACGTACAGCTCGGGCGAATCCTCGGCCGGGCCGGAAATGATCAGCGGCGTGCGCGCCTCGTCGATCAGAATCGAGTCGACCTCGTCCACGATCGCGTAATGCAGGCCGCGCTGATAACGCTGGTCCTTCGACACCGCCATGTTGTCGCGCAGGTAATCGAAGCCGAATTCGTTGTTGGTGCCGTAGGTGATGTCGGCGCCGTAGGCCGCGGCCTTGTCGGACATCTCCATACCCGGCCATACCACACCGACGGTGAGACCAAGGAAGTTGTAGACCTTGCCCATCCACGCCGAGTCGCGCTTGGCGAGGTAGTCGTTCACGGTGACGACGTGCACGCCCTTGCCTTCCAGCGCGTTCAGGTACACCGGCAGGGTCGCGACCAGCGTCTTGCCTTCGCCGGTGCGCATTTCGGCGATCTTGCCCTGGTGCAACACCATGCCGCCGATCAACTGCACGTCGTAGTGGCGCAGGCCGATCACGCGGCGGCTGGCTTCACGGACGACGGCAAACGCTTCGGGCAGGATCTTGTCGAGGCTCTCGCCATTGGCGATGCGCTGCTTGAACTCGGCGGTCTTGTCGTGCAGGGCGACATCGTCGAGCTTCTGAATCTCGGGTTCGAGCGCGTTGATGCGCGCCACGATTTTCGAAAGCTGCTTCAGCACGCGCTCATTGCGGCTGCCGAAGACACTCGTCAGGATATTGGGCATCGGATTAGGATTCGCGATTCCGGGCTGCGGACGATATTCAATCGGACATCATAAAAGGACATGCCCGCCGCGCCTAGAGTTGGCGGCGAAACCGGCGGATTTCAAGGAAGCCGCTCGGGGCTTGCGCCACCGTCGCCGTGCGAACCAGCAGGCTCGCTTCGCTGGCGGGTGCTCCTCGACTGTTTCTGCAGGGCGGGTGATAACCCGCCGCGGGCATCCTTGGTGGCAGGATTGCTTGCATCGTTCCTTATGCTCACCCCTCGCTTACGCTCGGGGCCGGCCCCGTCCAGTCGTTCCAGACGAATTTGTCGCGTCGCCACTCCCGCCCTACAGCTTCGGCGAGCTTACCTTCGCACGTACGCGATCGGGTTCACCAGCTTTCCGTCGTGCCACACCTCGAAATGCACGTGCGGGCCGGTGGACCGGCCAGAGGTGCCGGCATCGGAAATCACTTCGCCCGCGTGCACGTGTTCGCCGACGTGCGCCAGCAGCTTGCTGTTGTGCGCGTAGCGGGTCATGTAGCCGTCGCCATGGTCGATCTCGACCACCTTGCCATAGCCATCGCGCACGCCCGCGTAGGTGACCACGCCACCGGCCACCGCGTGCACTTGCGAACCCCACGCCACGCCGATGTCGAGCCCCGGATGGAAGCTTTCGCGGCCGGTGAACGGGTCGATGCGTTCGCCGTACGGCGAGGTGATGTAGCCGTTCTTGACGGGCATGCCGCTGGGGATCAAGTCCGCGGCGACCTCGCGGTCGGTCAGCAACGATTGCAGTACGCCGAGCTGGGTTTGCTGGGCGTCGAAGCGGCGGCCCAGTTGCTCCATGCTGACCGAAAGGTCATACGGCAACGAGCGCGTGGGCGGCACGGCCACCTCGGGCCCGCCGAGGCCCGGTGCTTCGTTGAAATTGAATTCGGCGGGATCGAGCTTGCCCGCCACCACCAGCCTCTGGCCCAGCGCATCGAGCCGCGCGGAATCGGCCTGCAATTCCCCCAGCTTGATGGCCATGTGGCGGATGTCGCGCTGGGCGTTTTCGCGCACCTGCTGCAACTCGGCCTTTTGCGCTGCGATCTGCTGGTGCATCGAATCGATCTGTGCCAGCGTGCGGCTGCTCGGACTGACGACCCAAACTGCCAGCGCGGCAGTGACGACCGCACATGCGGCCAAACCCGAAGTCACCCGCCAACGCAGCCGGCGATTGGCGATCCGGCGTTCGTCGAAATGGGCGTTGGACCACTCGCATCGGCGCGAACGCGCCACCAGTATCATGCCCATCTCGGCAAACCGTTTCGGATTTTCATTCGTCTTGTCTCCTGCCAAACCGCTGCCGCCTCGCGACACCCACGGTCCGACGCCTCTTGCGCAATGCGCCCCGATCGCCGACTTTGCAGCAAGGGCACGCGAAGTTGACCGCATCAGCCAACGCATTGTTCCGCTGTTGCCAGCCCCGCTGCGCGAACACGTCGGCTTCGCCGGCGTGCGCAACGATCGCGTCCTGCTGCTGGTCGAGTCTTCCGCCTGGGCCACGCGCGTGCGCATGGAACAGTCGCGAATCCTTGCCGCGGTGCATTCCCTGGGACTGGCCGCGAGCTCCGTCACGGCCAAGGTGATGCCGCTCCGGGCACCCGCCGACGGCTCCGCCGCCACGCCATCGCTGACGCCGCGGGCGGCGCAAACCATCCGCGCCGCCGCGTCGGCCATCGCCGACCCGGACCTGCGCGCGCTATTCCTGGAGCTTGCCGCCTCGGCGGGAAATCCTCCGGCCGGGTAATCGCGCAGGCCGTCCGCCCCCTCGTCCGTCGGCGGAAGCGGAACTTATAACACGGGCACGCCGACGTGTGCTGACCGGAATCAGAAAAAAGTCACAAAACATCAAACCGGCCGGCGACCGGAAGGCTGGAGCGACCACCGCCAGCGGCGCTTTTGGACGCCGATGCCTGATCGAAGCAGCTTTCGCGAAAAGCCAGGCCAGGGCGAGAGCGGGCGTTTACGCGATGCCAGCGGCATCGCGTGCCCGATCGAGCGACCGGCCAAGGATGGCCGGGCCGGCGCCAAGCGCCAAGGACGGCTGCTCGCCGCCGTCGGAGTTGTTCGTTTGCCCTTGTCGCCAGAACGCCGCGGCTTGCAGCGTTCAGAGATGAACGCACAGCTTTCGTGGAAAGTCAGGGCAGGAAGCCCGTTTGGCGGCACACCTTCGGCTTGACCCACGCAGCGAAAGGCCCAGCATGGACTGACATCCGAAGCCGCTGTTGTGAGAAGTCAGGGCAGGGATGCCCGTTCTGGCGTAGCCGCGCGCAAAACGTGCCCGGCGATCTTGCCATCGAGCGAGGCCGCAATCAGGGATGATTGCAGAGCTATTGGTGGAAAGTCAGGGCAGGAAGCCCGTTCGGCGGCACACCTTCGGCTTGACCCACGGAACGAACGGCCCAGCATGGACTGACATCCGAAGCCGCTGTTGTGAGAAGTCAGGGCAGGGATGCCCGTTCTGGCGTTGCCGGATGCAAACCATGCCGGCGACCTCGCCATCGGGAGAGGCCGCAATCAGGATGATTGCAATTAAACCGCCTGGGCGGGATGCGCGTACGAAATCGGCGCCAAGGCCGGATCGTCGAAAGTAACTTCTTCCCACGCCGACTTGTCGGCCAGCAGGGCACGCAGCAACTGGTTGTTCAACTGGTGCCCGGACTTGTGGCCGTAGAACGCGCCGATCAGGCTGTGGCCCAGCAAATAAAGATCCCCGATGGCGTCGAGGATCTTGTGCTTGACGAATTCGTCTTCGTAGCGCAGGCCGTCCTCGTTCAACACCCGGTAGTCGTCCAGCACGATCGCGTTGTCCATCGAGCCGCCAAGCGCGAGATTCTTTTCGCGCAGCATTTCGATGTCGCGCATGAAGCCGAAGGTGCGCGCGCGGCTGACTTCCTTGACGAACGAGGTGGTGGAAAAATCGATCTCGGCCTTGGAAGCGCGGCGCGAGAAAATCGGGTGCTGGAACTCGATCGAGAAGCCGACCTTGAAACCGTCGAACGGCTCGAAGCGGGCCCACTTGTCGCCCTCCTCGACCTTCACCGGCTTCTTGATGCGGATGAAGCGCTTGGGCGCGGACTGTTCCTCGATCCCGGCCGACTGCAGCAGGAACACGAAGGGCCCCGCGCTGCCGTCCATGATCGGCACTTCCGGCGCAGACAGGTCGACATAAGCGTTGTCGATGCCGAGCCCGGCCATCGCCGACAGCAGATGCTCGACCGTACCCACGCGCACGTCATCCTTGATGAGGGTGCTGGAAAGGCGCGTATCGCCGACGTATTCGCAACGCGACGGAATGCTGACCGGTTCGGGAAGGTCGGTACGACGGAACACGATGCCGGTGTTGACCGCCGCGGGACGCAGGGTCATGTACACCTTTTCGCCCGTGTGCAGACCGACGCCCGTCGCGCGGATCACGTTTTTGAGCGTGCGCTGCTTGATCATTTTTCGTTGGAATCCTGTTAGGACAACGCTAAAACGTGGGCGATGCTACCACGGTT
>Ga0207652_10000133_pt1 | contig 80146 bp, 75 predicted proteins | sample KBSC63BmetaG_FD_184334 | JGI IMG/M metagenome (GOLD analysis project Ga0207652, IMG submission 184334) | Corn rhizosphere microbial communities from Kellogg Biological Station, Michigan, USA - KBS C6-3B metaG (SPAdes) (version 2) | ecosystem: Host-associated > Plants > Roots > Rhizosphere ... | reverse complement strand
CCGTCGCTGTCGTGCGCCTCTTGGTCCACTGGCCGAGGCACCGGATCACGCTGCGCGCGGATGGGCGGCAAATCGATTGCGAGGCGTTCTACGTTGCCAAAGGGCGCTATTACGCCGGCCCGTGGACTTTGGCCCCCGAGGCGCGCGTGAGCCACCCCACGATGCATGTCGTGGCGCTTCGGCGCGCGCGGCGCAGGGATTACCTGCCCTTCATCGCCACGGTCGCTGCGCATCGCGATCCCGCCGGACTGGCGAACGTCGATTCGTTCACTTGCGCGACCCTCACGGCGGAAGCGGCAGTGCCCCTGCCGGTTCAGGCCGATGGCGACATCGTCGGCTCCCTGCCTATGACGCTCAGCCTGTCGCAAACGCCGCTGAACTTCAGCTAGCCGACCGTCACTCCGCCCTTCCAGAGGGCGAGGACCCGCCCCTGCACGGGCTGCCGGTCGAACGGCGTGTTGCCCGCGCTGGCGGCCATCCGGGCCGAATCGACGACCCACGGCTTTTCCGGATCGATCAGGGCGATGTCCGCCTCGGCGCCTTCGCGCAGTTCGCCGGCTTCGACACCGAGCAGCTTCGCCGGATTGCGAGCGAGCAGATCGAACGCCCGCTCCGCCGGGATCACCCCGTCGCGCACCAGCGTCAGCGTGAGGGCGAGCAGGGTCTCGGCCCCGGCCATGCCCGGCGCGGCGTCGGCGAACGGCAGGCGCTTGTCCTCGGGGCCGCGCGGGTCGTGCGCGCTGCCGACCACATCGATCGTGCCGTCGGCGATGGCGGCGACGACCGCCTGGCGGTCGGCTTCGCTGCGCAGCGGTGGGGACAACCGGGCGAACGTGCGGAAATCCTGCACCGCCAGGTCGGACAGCATGAAGTGCGCCGGGCTGACCCCGGCCGTGACGCGCAGCCCGCGCGCCTTGGCCGCGCGCACGAGGTCGAGCGCGGCGCGGGTGGTCACCTTGCGCAAGTGCAGCCGCGCGCCAGCCATTTCGGCGAGCATGATGTCGCGTGCCACCGCCAGCGCTTCTGCTTCGGCCGGGGCGCTCGGCAGGCCGAGGCGCGTCGCCATCTCACCCGCCGAGGCGACCGCGCCGCCGGCCAGCCCGCCGTCCTCGGCATGGCTGACGACCACGAGGTCGAGCATCGCCGCGTATTGCAGCAGGCGGAACATCGTCCCGCTATCGGCAATCCATTCGCGCCCGGTCGCCACCGCTTTCGCGCCCGCGTCGCGCATCAGCGCCAGTTCGGCGAGTTCGTTGCCCTCCAGGCGAACCGTCGCCGCCGCCAGCGGGTGGACCCACAAGTCCGGCTTGCCGCTTTGCGCGGCGAAGCGCACCGCCGACGGGCTATCGAGCGGCGGCGAGCGGTCTGGCATCAGTGCCGCGCGCGTAATCCCGCCGAAATGGAACGCCGGCTTGTCGATGGCGAACACGCCGAAGTCGATCAGGCCCGGCGTCACCAGCGCACCGGCGGCATCGATCACTTCGTCCCCCGCCGCGGGATTCACGTCGCCGACAGCGGCGATGCGCCCGTCGACGGAGCGGATCGCGCCGGGGCGCACGCCGCTCGGCAGAACCAACCGCCCGCCGGTGATCGTCAGGGGGCGCTGTGGCTTCACGCCCACCCCTCCACGCCGCGCTCGCGTCGGGTCAGGACCTCGAGGCACGCCATGCGGATCGCCACGCCCATCTCGACCTGGTCGGTGATGATCGACTGACCGGTGAGCTCGGCGACGTTGCTGTCGATCTCCACCCCGCGGTTCATCGGCCCCGGGTGCATCACGATCGCCTCGGGCGCGCAGCGCTTCAGCCGCTCCAGCGTCAGCCCATAAAGGTGGCGGTATTCGCGCGGGCTCGGGATGAACTGGCCCTGCATCCGCTCGTTCTGCAAGCGCAGCATCATCACCACGTCGGCACCTTTCAGCGCCGCTTCGAAATCGAGGAAGGACTCGACACCCATCGCCTCGATCCCCACCGGCATCAGCGAGGGCGGCGCGCACACCCTCACCCGCGCGCCGAGCGCCTGGAGGCAGAGGATGTTCGAGCGCGCGACGCGGCTGTGCAGCACGTCGCCGCAAATGGTCACGTTGAGGCCGTTGAAGCCTTCGTCGCCGCGTTCGCGCAGCTTGTGGCGCAGCGCCAGCGCATCGAGCAGCGCCTGCGTCGGGTGCTCGTGCTGCCCGTCCCCGGCGTTGAGCACCGGGCAATCGACCTTGTCGGCGATCAGCGCGACCGCCCCGCTCGACTGGTGGCGGATGACGATCGCATCGGCGCGCATCGAATTGAGCGTCACCGCGGTGTCGATCAGCGTCTCGCCTTTCTTCACCGAGCTTTGCGCGGCGTGCATGTTGACCACGTCGGCGCCGAGGCGCTTGCCGGCGATCTCGAAGCTCAGCAGCGTGCGGGTCGAGTTCTCGAAGAAGGCGTTGATGATCGTCAGGCCGGCCAGCCGGTCGGAATGCTTCTTCGCCTGCCGGTTGAGCGCCACCCACTGCTCGGCCTCGTCGAGGAGGTAGAGGATCTCGTGGGTTTCAAGCTGCCCGATCGCCAGCAGGTGCCGGTGCGGAAACGCCCGCGCGCCCGCCGGATAGCGGCCCGCGTGGGAAGTGTCGTTCGGCGATGTCATTAAAGCCGGGCCCTTAGTCGGGATAGGTTGACCGCTCAAGCGGTTTCCGGTGGCACGGCGCGCGATCGCATCTTAAGGATTGCAGCCGGGGGACACGCGAGCGGGAACGGGCGCATGAGTTTTGCAGGCAAAGTCTGGCGGCTTCTGGTCGGCATCAAGGACGCGCTGTCGCTCGTGTTCCTGCTGCTGTTCTTCTGGGCGCTGTACATGGTGCTGAGCGCGCATCCCAATCCCGCTTCGGTGCGCAAGGGCGCGCTGCTGCTGTCGCTCGACGGGTCGGTGGTCGAGGAGCCCTCGCGCGTGCGGCCGCTCGACGCCGTGCTGAGCAGCGCCGCGCCGACCAAGGAATTCGCCGCGCGCGACCTCGTCCGTTCGATCGATCTGGCCGGCAAGGACGACCGCATCAAGGCCATCGCGCTCGACTTGTCGAAGTTCACCGGCGGCGCCTTCGTGCAGATGGAGGAAGTGGGCGAAGCGCTCGACCGCTTCCGCCGCACCGGCAAGCCGGTGATCACTTACGCCGTCGCCTATACCGACGATTCGATGCTGCTCGCCGCGCATTCGAGCGAGGTGTGGGTCGATCCGATGGGCGGCGCGGCGCTGACCGGGTTCGGCGGCACCAATCTCTACTACAAGGGCTTGATCGACAAGCTGCAGGTCAAGGCGCACGTCTTCCGCGTCGGCACCTACAAAAGCGCGGTCGAGCCTTACATGCTGCCCGGCATGTCCGACGCCGCGCGCGAGAACGCCACCCAGCTCTACGGCTCGCTGTGGCAGGAATGGCAGGCCAACGTGAAGCAGGCGCGGCCCAAGGCCAACATCGCGCTGGTCACGCAGCAGGTCGGGGCGTGGATCGACGGCAGCCAGGGTGATCTCGCTAAGGCGACGCTGCAGGCCGGCCTGGCCGACACGATCGGCGACAAGGTCCAGTGGGGCAAGCACATCGCCGGTATGGTCGGGGCCGACAGCTGGGACGATACGCCGGGCACTTTCGCCTCCACCGACTACGCCAACTGGCTGTCCGAGACGAAGTCGAAGGAATCGCATTCGGGCAAGGCGATCGGCGTGATCACCATCGCCGGCGAGATCAGCGATGGCGACGCCGGCCCGGGCGAAGCGGGCGCCGAGCGCATCTCGCGCCTGCTCGACAAGGCGCTCGACGATCATCTCGCTGCGCTGGTCGTGCGCGTGGATTCGCCCGGCGGCACCGTCACCGGCTCAGAAGCGATCCGCCGCGCGATCCTGCGGCAAAAATCGCGCGGCATTCCGGTCGTCGTCTCGATGGGCAACGTCGCCGCGAGCGGCGGCTACTGGGTGTCGACGACCGGCGACCGCATCTTCGCCGAGCCCGAGACGATCACCGGCTCGATCGGCATTTTCGGCGTCGTGCCGACGTTCGAGGATGCCCTGGCGAAATGGGGCGTGACCAGCGACGGAGTGCGCACCACGCCGCTGGCGGGCCAGCCGGACATCCTCGGCGGGCTGACGCCGGACACCGAGACGCTGCTGCAAAAGTCGGTCGACTTCGGCTACCAGCGCTTCGTCGGGCTCGTTTCCGCCTCGCGCAAGATGCCCGCCCAGCAGGTGGACTCGATCGGCCAGGGCCGGGTGTGGGACGGTGGCAGCGCCCGGCAGATCGGCCTCGTCGACCAGTTCGGCGGCTTGCAGGACGCGCTCGACTACGCCGCCGCCAGGGCCGGGCTTAAAAAGGGCGACTGGCATGCGAAGTACCTCACCGAGAAGCCAAGCGCGTGGGACACCACGCTCGCCGCGGCGTTGGGCACCGAGAATGACAGCGCCCCGCCCGCGCGCGACCTCCTCGGCTATTTCGCGGGCCGCCAGGCGGCGCTCGGCGACCGCTTGCTGGCCGATCTCGATCGCCTGACCGGGGTCAGGGGCATGCAGGCCCTATGCCTCGAATGCGAGGCTTCGACCGCCCCGCAGCGGCCCGCGCGGCATTCCCTGCCGGCCAGGATGGGAGTGCTTGCGTGGCTCGCCAACCTGCTCGACTGAGCGCTTGTCTTAGTCCGCGCGCCATGGCAAAGGCGCGCCCCTGTCCGGGATCGGACGGGCGCGTAGCTCAGCGGTAGAGCACACCCTTCACACGGGTGGGGTCACAGGTTCAATCCCTGTCGCGCCCACCATAAATCCCTCTGAAATATAGCGATTTTTCGCGCCAGCTAGTTTTCGGCGTTCTGGCAAAATGCAGAACTTTACGGGAACAAGCGGCAGATTCCGGTCCATCCCCGTACAAATCCCGTACAGCCGATGCCTGTTTGTTCCGATATGATGCGGGTTTGTTCCGGCACAGCGAATCGTTTGGCGCGGCCCGCTCACCGCGGTTTCCCCACAAGTTTGAGTTTCGTTGCCCGCTCGGCCTTCCTCAGCCCCGTCTTGAAGGCCTTGTGCACCTTGACCGTGGCGTCTTCGGCATGGGTGTAGGTGCGGCGCATGAGCCCCGTGTCGGCCCAACCGCCGAATTCGCCGGCGGCCTTCTCGTCGACCGGCTGGCGCACGTTCAACTCCTGCCCGAAGCCGTGGCGGCCGGCCGCGTGGAAGGGGATGACCGGAATGCCTGCCGCCTTGCACGCCCTGACCCAGCCTTTGCGCGGGCTGGATCGATCGGCGAAGCCGAACAGCCGAAGGTTTTCCGGCTTGCGCTCCCATCCCCGCGGGTAGAGCGGCGGGAGATTGGCAAGCTCCGCGACCAGTTCGGGTGGGATGTCGAGCCAGCGATCGTCGTGCCCCTTAGCGCCCGGCACGCAGATACGGCCGTTTTGCAGATCGCAGTGTTTGCCGGGATGCATGGCGATAGCCTGGCTAATGCGCGCGCCGGTGATGAACATCGTGAGCGCCAGAGCCGCATGGCGGCGATCGGCGTGCTGGCGGAACTTGAGCAGCCATTCCCACGAGCCGGGCTGTTTCTTGACCCGGCTGCGCTTGCCGCGCTTGCGGTCCTGCAGCACCCGTTCTTCGCGGCTATAGCCCTTGATCCGGATCGGCGCGCATTGGCCGAGATCATGCGCGTTGTTGATGACCGAGCGCACTGGACTAACCACCTGCCGTATCCAGGTATCGGTGGCGGCGTTCGGGAACAGCTCCGGTCCCAGATCGCGCACCATCTTCGGCGTGATGTCCTTGACGAAGGCGGTGCCGAACTTGGTGGTGATCGGGATGAGATAGCCGGCGGTCTTCGGGTCGGCCGCGTAAAGCATCACGGCTTCCGCGAAGGTGAGCGCCGCTTGGTCCCCGATGAGATGTCGACGGACCTGCCGCTCCTCCTCGTCGCGGCACCAGGCCCACGCGCCAGCTTCGTCAGATGCGCCAGTGCTGCATCGGTAGTAGTCTGTGATCCCGGCGCCGAGGTATTCGACGCGGCCGCGCGCCCACCAGGTTTCGCCGCGGAGATAGGGTTCGAGTGGCACCGGTCGTCACCTTCGAGAATTAGGTCCATCTGTGCGGGCGTGATAATCATCGCGCGGCCAAGGCGATGGCAAGCCCTCATGCGGTTGGCCCGCTCACGCAAGGTGCGCTCGGAAATCGACAGGCCGCGACACGCCAGCAGTTCAACCCATTCGGCCGGCGAGCGGCCGCTGTCGAGGATCGTTGAGCCCGATCTGGAGGCTTTTGCGCTCACGCCACCGCGGGCTTTCGGCGAAGTTGGAAGCCGACGCCGCGCGACAGAACGACCGAACGGGAGCCAAGACATGGGAGCACTCGCCCTCCCAGGCTCAACGTCCGCTCGGGCGCGTGCGGGCAAAGGCGCGGTCGCTCTCGAGGAAACTCGCGAGCATATAGGGAACGAGATCGGCGACGCTCTCGCGCTGGCCGTAGGCCGCCTCGTAGGCGACCGCGTAGTCTGCAAGGGCCTGCTGGAGATCGGGCGAAATGCTGACGGTGAGCTTGACCGGTGTGCGGTCAGGGATCCGTGCGAGCTTGAGTTCGGCCATCTTTGGATCTCCTATTCTTTCCACGGGGCCAGGATCAGATCGCGGTGGACGATCAGCCGCACGGGTGCCCCGGGGCGGATCGTGATGGTTGGCTGGATCTGCAGGTTGCGCGAGGTGATCTGGTCGCCGGCGCGCGAGACATTCTGCTGCGTCGATTGGCGGATCGCCTGAACGAGGTCGCTCTCGCCGGAGAACGTCAGGTTCGCGCCCACGCCAAGCAAAGTCGAGATCGCGACGCCCTTGAGCAGGGCCCAGGTATGAAAATCGACCTTGTCGGCGAGCCCGGCGTGGCCCGAGGGATCGGCCGCCGGCACGTTGTCGAGCCGGATCGAGCTTCCGTCCGGCAAGATGATACGCTGCCAGACGATCAGCGCGCGCCGCTGACCGAAAGCAACGACGCTGTCGTAACTGCCGATCAGCCGGGCACCCTGCGGGATGAGGAGAACGGTGCCGGTCGCGCTGTCGAAGACGCGTTCGGTGACCTGAGCGATCACCAGACCCGGCAGGTCGGATCTAAGCCCGGTGATCAGGCTGGCGGCGATGACGCTGCCTGCTGACAGCAAGTCCGGCGATGCCGGCGGCGTGAGACGACCGGCGTTGCTGTCGCCCCCGGTGTCCTTCCTGGCGAGGAAGTCCGCTTTGCGCTGCTGGGCGTTGGGATCGCGGTCAGGGTCAATGGCAAGCCGCGTCGCATCGCCCGTCGCCGCCGGCGGCGAGGATTGCGCGGTCGAGATGTTGGCGGTCGGCTCGGAGCGATTGCCCGACCGGACGAGCAACCCAGACTCGCGCGCCGCCTGCAATTCGGCGGTCCGCCGATCACGCTCGGCTGCCGCCGCCTGATCGGCGCGAGCAGCGTCTCCCCCCGCAGTTTCGGTCGCCATCGCGCGCGGATGCTCGATGATCGGACGGCCGAGGTCACCCGGAAGCGGCAGACCAAGCCTGGGAGCGTCGCCATAGCTGCCAGGCAGCGCGCTCAGCGCATCGGCGGACGGCTTGGCCAGGTTCGTCTGGTCGTCGGCTTGACCGGTCAGCCGCAAGGCGGAGGGGCGCAAGGCAAGCCAAGCGGTCGCGACCAGGGCGACGGAGCCGAGCGCTGCCATTCCGACGATGACTCCGCGCTTGAAGCGGATAGCCCGGGCCGGTTGCGCCCGCAGCGCCAGCGTCTCCGGATCGGCCTTGGGCGGTTCCGGCCGGCTTTCCGCCGCGAGCCGGTCGCTCGTTTCGGGAGTCATGACCTCCTCCGCGTCGCTGCGCCGTCCGCGACCCGGCTGATGCGGACGATCTGCTGGTCGTTCATGCCCAGGCGAAGCTCGGCGACGTCGAAGATGCGATCGACGACATAGAAGCGGCCCTTGAGGCGGAAGTTGACGAGCTGGGCTTCGCCCTTGGCATCAACCAGGAAGATCGGTGGCGCCTCGCCCACCAAAAGGCTGGCTGGAAATTCGATGAATGTCTGCCTCCCGTCGTCGAAAGCGCGCAGCGGCCGCCAGCTGGGCTGGTCGCCCGAAATCGCGTAATTGAAATGGAGCTGCTCCAGCGGGATTCCGGCGGCGACGGGCGCCGCCGCTTCGGCCACGGCGGCGGCACGTTTCAACGCGAGCAGCGCATCCTGCGGATAGGTCCAGGACAGCGCGGTCATCGCCGCCTTCGCCGCACTAGTCAGCGTAATATGATAACTGCGCCGGTCGGTGGTGATCACCAGATTGGTCGCCAGGCCGGCGCTGAACGGCTTGACCAGCACGTGGGTGCGCTTGTCAGCGCCCGATCCGCTGCTGGTGTCGCCGATAACCCAACGCACCGTGTCGCCGCTCGCGACCGCGACCAGCGTCTCTCCCGGCTCAAGCGCGATGTCGGTCACCCGTTCGGGAGCGGTGATCACGTGATAGATCGCGCCGTCGGCGTATGGATAGACCTGCGTGCCATTGAGGAACCCCTCCGCGGTGGGTTCGAGGGTTGCGTGACGATTGGCCGCGGAAACGGCCGTCTGATGCGTGGCAGCATGGGTCGGCGGTGAGGCCCAGCCCGCATCGGCGATGAAGCAAAGGGAAGTCGCCAGCAGCGACGGGACGGCAAGCGAGCGGATCATGGCTGTGTCTCCGAATTGGCGGACGGTTGAACGGCAAGGGTCGCATCGGCCGGCGGACCGGCCGGCGCAGCGCTCGGCGGCGGCTGGCTCGCCGGGGCAGCAGCCGGCGGTTCGAGCTCGCGGCTCCAGTCGATCGCATCGACGTAGATGCCGAGCGGATTCTTTCGCAGCGTATCGGCCGAATCCGGCGGTTTGGTCACGATTGTGAGGATGCCCGTCCAGTGGGACGATCCCGCCGCGCTGCCGCGCTCGTAAGCCGTTTCGATCCATTTCACCTGAAAAGAGCGCTCCGAAGCGCGCACGACGCTGGTCACCTCGACCGAAACCGTCCGCTCGCCGATCCGGGCGAAGGGATCGGCGGCCCGGGCATAGGCGTCGAGGAAGCGGGCGCCGCGTGCCGTCGTGAAGGCGTAGGCCGAGAGCCAGTCGCGGCGCATGAGCACGGGATCGAGCGAGATCCCGCGGACATTTTCGATGAACTTCGCCAGATGCCACGCGATCTGCGGGTCCGTCGGCGTGTAAGCCACATCGGCGTCGGTCACCGCTCGCGCTTCGCCCAGGCGATCGACCTCGACGACGTAGGGCGTCACCTTGCTCTGGAGCGATTGCCAGATGAGCGCCCCCGCCATGGCACACGTGAGAGTCAGGGTGCCGAATGCCATGAGCCGCCAGTTGCGGGCTTGCACGCGCGCCGATCCGATCCGCTCGTCCCAGAGCTGGCCGGCGCGTTGATAAGGCGTTTCGGGCTGCGGTGTCCGTCCGTAGCGCTGGACTGCGCGCTTGAAGATCATCAGTCGTCCCTTTCCTTGATGTCGGGAGTAACGGAGGCGCCACCACGGTCGCCCTGCTGCAGGGTGTGCAGGGCGACTTGTCGGTGGTGGCGCGCGGTTTGCTGGGCGCGCATCGAGCGGGCCCATTCGGGCGCTTGCTCGCCGGTCGTCCCCGGAGTGGAAGCCTCGCCCGCACCGGTGTGATTGAGCGCGTTCCAGGCAGCCTCGCGCCCGCTCGCTGCCGCTTCGCCGATCCCCAGCGCGCTCGACGCGCGGTCGCGAATTGCATTGCCGGCGGCGCGAGCGACGCCGCCAAGACCGGCGCTCATGGACGGCGTGGCGGCCGTCTCCTTGCCAAGGGTGTAAGCGGTGGACGCCGCCGATCCCATCGACGTCCCGGCGCGGATGGCTCCGAGCGCGCCACCGCCGAGCGCGCGCGCTGCGCCCATCGTCGCCCCGCCGGCGACCATGGTGACGCCGGCCGCGCCGACGGCGGTGCCGAGCGCCGCGCCGGCACCGAGCTGGGGCGCGCCCGCCACCAGCCCCGAGGCAATTCCGGGACCGAAGACGCCGAGGCCGAACAACGACAGCGCGCCGAGCGCCAGGCTCATCGCGGCGCCGAGATCGGGTTCCTGGCCCTGCATCGAGCTCGTGAATTCGGCGAAGAAATTCGAGCCGATGCCGACGATGACGGCGAGCACCATCACCTTGATGCCCGAGGAGACGACGTTACCGAGCACGCGCTCGGCGAGGAAGCTGGTGCGGTTCCACAGCGCGAACGGCACGAGGATAAAGCCCGCCAGCGAGGTCAACTTGAACTCGATGATGGTGACGAACATCTGCACGGCGAGGATGAAGAAGGCGAGGATGACGATCGCCCAGGCGAACAGCAGGACCATGATCGTCAGGAAATTCTCGAAGAAGCTGACGAAGCCCATCATGCTCGAGGCTTGCTCAAGCAGCGGCCAGGCGGCGGAGAAGCCGGTCGAGGCGACGCGGCCGGGCCTGAGGAGATCGTCGGCCGACAGGGTTCCGCCGCCCGCGGTCAACCCGGCCTGGGTGAACGATTTGAAGATGATATCGGCGAGCGTCGAGAAGCTGTTCAGGATGAACGCGAATGCCCCCACGTAGAGGATCTTCTTGATCAGCCGCCCGAGGACGTTGTCCTCACCGCCCATCGCCCAGAACAGGCCGGCGAGCGTGATGTCGATGCCTATCAGCGTCGCCGTCAGGAACTGAACGTCGCCGCCGAGCAGCCCGAATCCGCTGTCGATGTAGCGGATGAAGGCCTGCATGAACCGGTCGATGACGCTGAGATCGTTCACGTGTGTCTTTCCGTCGAGAGGGTGCCGCGGAGCGCGCTGGGGGGAGCGTCACGCGCCCCGCGGCGGCGGCGGCGCGAGGGGGGCACGCCGCCGCTGGCCGGTTCGCCTACTGGCCGGGGGGTAAGGGGCTGTAGGCGCTGCCGGTACCGAGGAACTTCTGGGTGGCGACGCGGCCCTCGGCCTCGGCCTGGGCGCGGCGGGCCGCTTCCGTGGCTTCGGCGCGATATTGGGCGGCCATCAGGGTCTGGATTTGGAACTGCTGCTTGGCGCTCAGCGCGAGCAGCTGATTGGTCGCTTGGCCAACCTGAAGGGCGCCTTCCGCCCCCTGGCTCCTGGCGACGATTTCATTCAACGCGCCCACGTCCGCACGGACGTTGGCGACGACCTGCGACTGCACGCCCATGGTCCGCCGGAACGCGACCCTGGCCGCATCGAGCCGCGCCTTCGCGTCGATCACTCGGCTGTTGCTGGTCAGGGCCTGGCTCAGGTCGCTCGGGAACAGCCGGCCGAACTGCTGGTCGAGGCCGTCGACCCGGAAATCGATCCCCTGGGCCTGAGCCATCAGGCGATCGATCGCCTGCAGGTTCTGGGTGAGCTGCTGGAGCTGCGGGAAGTCGATGCGGCTGAGGTTCTTCGCCTGGTTGGCCAGCATCTGCGCTTCGTTCTGGAGCGACTGGATCTGGTTGTTGATCTGCTGGAGCGTTCGCGCGGCGGTGAGCAGGTTCTGACTGTAGTTGCTGGGGTCGAACACGGTGAACTGTGCGTGGGCGGGCGCGCTCGGCACGATCAACGTGGCTGCGAGCGAACCGAGGGCGTTCAGTCCCAGCGCGCTCGCGAGCAGATGTTTGCGGAGGGGAATAGGCATCACACATTACTCCTTGGCTTGGGGGGCGGGGAAATCGGCGAGGAGGCGTGCGGCCCAATCGAGGCCGCATCCGTCGAGGAAGCGGGCGGCAAAACCCTCGGGGCCATGCTCGGCGAGCAAAGCATCGATACGCGTCTGCGTCGCGGGATCGGAAGCGCCGCACAGAGCGAGCGCAATCGGCCCAAGACCGAGCTCGAACAGCCGATTGCCGCGCGCCGACTGCAGGTAATAGTGACGCTTGGGAGTGGCACGGCTGACCAGCTCGATCTGCCGGTCGTTGAGGCCGAACCGCTCATAGGCGGCACGCGATTGCGGCTCGATCGCGCGGTCGTTGGGCAACAGGATCCGCTGAGGGCAGCTCTCGATGATCGCCGGCGCGATGCTGCTGTCGGCGATGTCGGCGAGACTTTGCGTCGCGAAGAGCACGGCGACGTTCTTCTTGCGGAGCGTCTTCAGCCACTCGCGGATGCGCGCGGCGAACAGCGGATGGTCGAGGAAGATCCACGCCTCGTCGAGGACTAGCAGGGTCGGTCGACCGTCGAAGCGCTCCTCAAGGCGGTGGAAGAGATAGGTCAGCACCGGGGCGACCACGCCCGATTGACCCATCAGCGCCTCGGTCTCGAAGCACTGGACGTCGGCGAGCGCGAGTTTCTGCTCGGCGGCATCGAGAAGCCGGCCGAACGGGCCGTCGAGCGTGTAGGCGGCGAGCGCGGTGCGCAGCGCGTTCGACTGGAGCAGCATGGTAAGTCCGGTCAGCGTGCGTTCCTGGGGCGGCGCCGAGGCAAGGCTGCCGAGCGCCGACCAGACCGCGTCCTTCACCTCGGGGGTGACGAGGACCTTCTCGTGCGCCAGCAGCGCCGCGATCCATTCAGCCGCCCAGCTCCGCTCGGCCGGATCGTCGATGCGCAGGAGCGGCTGGAACGCCAGGGTCTCACCCCCGTCCGCGCCGAGTCCGAGCGCATGATGCGCACCGCCCATCGCCAGCACCGCGGCACGCGCCGAGAAGCCCTTGTCGAAGACGTAGACTTGCGATCGCCGGTAGCGCCGGAACTGCAGCGCGATCAGCGCCAGCAGCACGGACTTGCCGGCTCCCGTCGGACCGACGACGAGCATGTGACCGACATCGCCCACGTGGGTCGACAGGCGAAACGGCGTCGATCCGCTGGTCTGCGCGTACAGCAGCGTCGGCCCGCCCAGGTGGCGATTCTCCGCCGGCCCGGCCCACACCGACGACAACGGCACGAGATGAGCCAGGTTGAGGGTGTGGACCAGCGGCTGGCGAACATTGGCGTAAGCCTGGCCGGGCAGCGAGGACAGCCAGGCCTCGACCGCGTTGAGGCTCTCGCGAGCGCAGGTGAAGCCGAGGCCGTTGACGATGCGTTCGATGGCGCGGACTTTGTCCTCCACGCTCGCCCGCTCGGTGTCGGCGACGGTGATCGTGGTCGTCAGGTAGCCGAAGGCGACATGATCGCCGCCCAGCGCCTGCAACGCGAGGTCGGCATCGACGACCTTGTTGTCCGCGTCGGTGTCGAGCAGCTGGACGGGCTGGTTGTACATCACTTCGCGAAGCAGCGCGGTGATGGACTTGCGCTTGTTGAACCACTGCCGCCTGATCTTCGTCAGCGCCTTGGCCGCATCGGTTTTGTCGAGCGCGATGAAGCGCGTCACCCAGCGGTATCCGAAATCCTGATGATTGAGCGCGTCGAGAATGCCGGGACGGCTCAGGTTGGGGAATCCCAAAACGGAGAAGGTGCGCAGATGCGTCCGCCCGAGTCTCGGCTCGAGCCCGCCGACCAGCGGCGTGTCGGCAAGCAGTGCATCGAGGTAGATGGGTGTGTCGGGCACGGCGACGGCATGCCGGCTGCCGGAGATCGTGCCATGAAGGTAGGTCAAGGTCTCGGCATCGCCGAGCGCACGGACCTCAGGCATAAAACCGGCGAGGAGATCGAGCACCCGGTCGGTTTCGGCAACGAAACCCGCGAGGCTGGCGCGCCAGTCCCGGCCCTTGGCATCCTCGGGCCTTTCGACCAGGCTGCGACCGGCGGCGTCGCTGCTGTCGGCCGGCGGCAGCCAGGTGAGCGTGCCGTGATAGACGCTCTCGAAGTGCCGGCCCTCGGCTTCGAACCCGGCCCGCCGTTCTTCGTCGACGAGCCAGGACGCAGCGTCGGGAAAGACGCTTTCCGGATAACCCAAGGCCTCGCGCCGTTCGGCCTCGAAGAACAGCGCCCATCCGGTGCCCAGGCGCTTGAGCACGTTGTTGGCCCGCGCGCAGGCCGAGACGAGCTCGGCTTCGGTCGCGCTCTCGAGGTCGGGACCGCGAAAGGCGAAGGAGCGCTGGAAGCTGCCGTCCTTGTTGAGGACCACGCCGGGCGCGACGAGCGCGGCCCACGGCAGGTGATCCGCGAGCCGGTCGGCGTGGCTGCGATATTCAGCCAGGTTCAGCATGCCAGATACCCCTTCTGGCGCAGGTGGCGGATCAGCACGGGCGCGAAATCGGGGTCGCGGCGCGCCGCGAACACGGCGACGCTGTGACCGACCGCCCATAAGGCGATGCCGGCGAGCCATTGCTGGAGGCCCAAGCCGATGGCCGCGGCGATCGTGCCGTTGACGATCGCGATCCCGCGGGGCGCGCCCCCGAGCAGGATCGGCGAACCCAGGCTGGCGTGGATCGGCGCCTCGAAGCCCTCGATGTGGCTCATGCGACGAGCGCTCCGCCGCCAAAGCTGAAGAACGACAGGAAGAACGACGAGGCGGCAAAGGCGATCGAAAGACCGAAGATGATCTGGATCAGCCGGCGAAAACCGCCCGCGGTCTCGCCGAACGCCAGCGTCAGCCCGGTCACGATGATGATGATCACGGCGACGATCTTGGCGACCGGTCCCTGGACCGATTCCAGCACCTGCTGGAGCGGCTGTTCCCACGGCATGCCGGAACCGCTCGCCCGGGCGGTGCCGCTGAGAGTGACCGAAAGGCCGAGCGCCAAGCCGAGCGGCGTGATGCAGTTGGGAATGCGAAGCGTGCGCATGTCAGTCTCCTTCGAAATCGGGGATTGAAGTAAGGTCGACGACGGCGTAGCCGCCGTCGGGATCGAGGCCCGCGACACGGGCGATCGTCTCGATGCGCCGCGCAATGCCGCGGCCGGCGATGAAGACGATCATGTCGATCGCCTCGGCGACAAGGCGGCGCGGCACGGTGACCACGGCCTCCTGGATCAGCTGCTCGATCCGGTAGAGCGCGGAGGCCGCGCTGTTGGCATGGACGGTCGCGATCCCGCCGGGATGACCCGTGTTCCACGCCTTGAGCATGTCGAGCGCCTCGCCGCCGCGGACCTCGCCGACGATGATGCGGTCGGGCCGGAGCCGAAGGGTCGAGCGGACGAGATCGCCCATGGTGACGACGCCCGGGCGCGTCCGCAGCGCGACCGTGTCGTGCGCCGGGGACTGCAGCTCGCGCGTGTCCTCGATCAGGATCACCCGCTCGTCGAGCTCTGCCATCTCGGCGAGCAGGGCGTTGGCGAGCGTGGTCTTGCCCGAGCTGGTCCCCCCGGCGACGAGGATGTTTCGCCGCTCGCCCACCGCCAGCGAAAGCACGCGCGCGGCTTCCGCCGACATGATGCCGTCGGCCACGTAGTCCGACAGCGCGTAGACCCGCGCCGCGGGCTTGCGGATCGAGAAGCACGGCCCGGTCGCGACCGGCGGAAGAACGCCTTCGAAACGCTCGCCCGCGCCTTGCCCGTGAGGCGGAAGTTCGGCCGAGACGATCGGGCGGTCACCGTGCACCTCGGCGCGGGCGTGCGACGCGACCAGTCGGATGATCCGTTCAACCTGGGCGGGATCGAGCATCACGTCGGTGGCGACGCGGCCCTCGCCCAGCACGTCGACCCGAAGCGCGCCATCGGGGTTGACCATGATTTCGATCACACGGGGGTCGGACAACGCCGTGGCGATGGCCGGACCCATAGCGGTGCGCAGCATGGCGCGACGACGCCCCTCCGACACGGTAGCGTCGGACGGGCTGGCGGACCGGCCGGCGGTCATGCCCTGCCCTCGCTTGGTTCGCTTGGCGCCAGCGTGCGCGTGCCGGCGGCGATCTGGCGGCCGACTTGGGCGACGAAGGATTCGAAGCGATCGCGGCCAATGGCGCGGCCTGCGGCGTCGGCTTCCGGCAATGGCGCGGTCACCATCAGCTGGTAGCGGACGAACAGCGAAAGGCTTTCCAGCAGGACGTCGATATCTCGCCGCGCGCCGTCGAGCTCGCGTGACAGGCGGTCGAGACGAACCTTGAGAAGGTCGTCGATTTCCTTGGTCCCGCGGCGCGCCAGCCAGTCCCGTAGCGCGTCGTTGACCAGCCGGCTCTTGTTGCCGCGCGCGCCGGCAGCGAGGGCCTCGAGCGCGTCGCCGATCTCGCGGTCGATGTAGAGGTTCTGGCGGATCTTCATCGCGACTTCAGAAGTCCGGAATGAGGTCGCGCTTGGCGCCCTCGTTGATCGCGTAGCTGCGCGCGACGGCGCTCAGGTCTTTCGCCTGGTCCATCGCGCGCTTGTCGGCGGCGACATCGTCGTCGTCCGGCGTCGTTGGGACCTCGCGCGCCTCGGCGGCATCGGTTTCCCTTGAAGCCAGCTCGGCAAGGTCGGGATGACGCTGCTGCTGCATGCCGCCATCGTCCTCGCCGTTTGCGGCATCTTCCGCCTGCTGCAGCCGGGCATCGATGCCGCGCACTCGGTCGGACCAGTCGTCCGGACGCGGCTCGGGACGATCGGCGTATTCGCCTGCCCCCAGCATCGGCGCCGGCGCCACGCGGGCGTTGAAGTTGCCGTCGCGGAAATAGCGCAGCTTGCGCGCCCGGATCGGCGCGAGCCCGGAGACGAGCACGAGCTCCTCGTCGGGCGACAGCTGCATAACTTCGCCCGGCGTCAACAGCGCGCGGGCGGTCTCCTGACGGCTAACCATGACGTGCGCGAGCCACGGCGCGAGGCGGTGCCCTGCATAGTTGCGCATCGCGCGCTGCTCGGTCGCGGTGCCGAGCGCGTCGGAGATGCGGCGCGCGGTCCGCTCATCGTTGGTCGCGAAGGCGACGCGGACATGACAATTGTCGAGGATCGAATTGTGCTCGCCGTAGGCCTTCTCGATCTGGTTGAGGCTCTGCGCGATCAGGAAAGCGCGAATGCCGTAGCCGGCCATGAAGGCGAGGCTGGTCTCGAAGAAATCGAGGCGCCCGAGCGCCGGGAACTCGTCGAGCATCATCAGGAGCTGATGGCGGCGAGCGCCCTGCCCCATCCCGTCGAGCTTCTCAGTGAGACGTCGGCCGATCTGGTTGAGCACCAGGCGGATCAGCGGCTTGGTGCGGCTGATGTCCGAAGGCGGGATGACGAGGTAGAGCGAGCACGGCCATTCGCCCTCGATCAAATCGGCAATCCGCCAGTCGCACCGGGAGGTGACCTCGGCGACGGTGGGATCGCGATAGAGGCCGAGGAACGACATCGCGGTCGACAGCACGCCGGAGCGCTCGTTCTCGCTCTTGTTGAGCAGTTCGCGCGCGGCGGATGCGACCACAGGATGGACCCGCGGATTCCTCTCGTCGCCGAGATGGTTGGTGGTCATCATCCGGCGCAGCGTGGCGGCGAAGGGCCGCTGGGGGTCGGACAGGAAAGTCGCCACGCGGGCGAGCGTCTTCTCCTCCTCGGCATAGAGGATGTGGAGGATCGCCCCGACCAGCAGCGAATGGCTGGTCTTCTCCCAATGGTTGCGGCGCTCGAGCGCCCCTTCGGGGTCGACCAGGATGTCGGCGATATTCTGGACGTCGCGCACCTCGTCGATGCCGCGCCGAACTTCGAGCAACGGGTTGTAATGGGCCGAGGCGGCATCGGTCGGGTTGAACAGAAGGCAATGCGAGAAGCGCGCGCGCCAGCCGGCGGTCAGCTGCCAGTTCTCGCCCTTTATATCGTGGACGACAGTGGAGCCGGTCCAGGACAGCAGGGTCGGGACGACGAGACCCACGCCCTTGCCCGAGCGTGTCGGCGCGAACGCCATGACATGCTCCGGACCGTCGTGCCGGAGATAGCGCGCGGAGAGAGTGCCGAGCATGACGCCGGCGTCGCGCAACAGCCCGGCGCGCTCGACCTCACGGCGGGTCGCCCAGCGCGCCGAGCCGTAAGTCGTGACGTGGCGTGTCTGCCGCGCGCGCCACAGCGAGCCGACGATCGCCGCCGCGCAGCCGATGAAGCCGCTGGCGCCTGCGAACAATCCCGCCCGTTCGAAGACATGCGGGGCATAGGCATCGTAGTGATACCACCAGGGGAAAAGCGCCCAAGGACTATAAACGGGCACGCCCCCGAGCCGGAACCACGGCGTCCCAAGTTCGGGCTGGTAGGCCAGCATGGCCGCCGCCCACTGCGTCGCGGCCCACACGCCGGCGATCACCAGCCCGAAGACGACAAGGATCTGGCCGATGAGCAATTTGGTGGGTGTCACGTCGAGGCTCCCGCCCGCCGAACAAGACCGGCTCGGGCGAATTCAGACTCGGTGAGGGGCTCGAAAAACGGAACGGCGCTGATGGGCGCAAATGGGCTCGGGTTGGCCCGCTTCGCTCAGATGCCGAAGCAGATGCTGTCCAGGCTCGCCCGGCGGTTAGAGGCCGGCGTCCGACCGGAGCGTTTCGATGCGTTCGCGTGAAACAGTCTCGACGATGTCGCGGAGAGCGCGGACCGACTGCGACAGGGCATCGAGGTCATCGGTGCCGATCTCGTAGCTCGCTGAATAGCGGGCCTCGACATAGGCCCGCTTCAGCAGCTCGAAGCGGCGGCGATCGATCCGTGTCGCCCGCTGCCACGCGTCGATCAGCCGCGGTTCGCTGTCTTCGGCGAGCGAGCGCAGGAATTTGATATTGTGCGAGCGCGGAAAGTAGAGGGTGCGGACGAGCAAGAAGCAGGCATAGGCAGTTTCCGTTGCTTGATGCAGGTTGAACGCCGTGTTTTTCGCCCATTCGACATCTGCTTTGCTTTCCGCCCGCGACACATTAGCAAGTTTGAGCCAACGATCGACGGCTGGAAGCTGCTTTGACAGGTAAGCGCAGGCCATCTCAAAAGCATCGGCGGCCGTAAGCGGCCGCGGCGTGGCGAGCGCACTGCCGGGCAATTCGTAGAGAACAATGCCGTCACGGACGATATCGACCCAGAAATATTCCCCCCGGCTCAGTGCCTGATTCACCTCCTCCAGCGTGTGGACGATGATGTTCACGGGACGCGCGATCGTGGTGTCGCGCAGGATTTTATCCTCGGCGACGTACCAATAATCGGCGACGTCGGTGAGATCTGGATGACTGACGATGACCAGCAGGTCGTAGTCCGACTGGTATCCCTTCTCGGGTTCGTCGACCCAATCGTTCCTCGCATAGCTACCGAACAAAATGATCTTGAGGACGCGTCCATTCTTCTTCCACGGCTGGGTCGCACGCGCGGTCGCGTCGGCAAACTCGCCCAGGAGTAACTGCTTCACCCGCTCCAGTTCGCCGCGCTGGAGAGAAGGCAGGTGGTCGATATCGTTACGCACTAGGATACCTTCGCGCGCCAGCCGTTCTCTTGCAAGGTGGCTGACCGCCCGGCACAAAGTTTGGTCCGTTATGCGCCCATTGCGGTGGTAAGAGGTCCAACACGCGAAGCTCCAAAGCTGTCCGTCTGCTTCGCGGCGGGGATCGACGCCTGCCGACATAGTTGTTTAGTCAGGTACCTACCCGACTTTTGCGGCGCGCGATAATCGGCTCAAGCTGAGGTGCGTCGCAAGAAACGCCACCCACGGATTGTTTCCGAGCGGCTTCAACATTTGATGAGCTGCGCCCAAGCCGATGCGTGTCGCCGCTAACGCATCTCGCGAGCCTCTGAGTTGCGTCATCAAAGACCTTGTTTTGAAACGTGTTTCTTCGGCCTAATTCCTTTTTGAGGCGGGTCGGGCGCCGACGTTGCTCTCCCTCGCCGGCCTCTACCTCGCCTCAAGTGGCAACGCCTTTGCAGTAAAGTCCGACCGCGCTTCCGTTCGTACCCCGCCTCGACAAGCGAACGGGGAGAATACAATGTTCAAGAAAGCGACGTTGCTGTCGTGTTCGTTGGCGGCCATCGCAAGCTATCAGCCGGCTTTCGCCCAAACGGCAGACGCTCAGGCCAAGACAGCGACAAACGTGGAGGCGCAGCAAGCGGCCGACGAAAGCCCGTCGAACGACATCGTCGTTACCGGAACGAAGATTGCCACCAATGTGCAAGACGTTCCGATCGCGATCACGGCGCTGACGTCGGAAGCGCTCGAGCAGCGGCAGCTGACGACGTTCGCCGATCTGGGCAAGGTCACGCCGAACGCCACGTTCCGCAAGTCGGAAGGCATTTATGGTGCCGGTGTGTCGGTGACGCTGCGCGGCATCGGGACGACGGACACGCAGTTTTCGAACGAGCCGGCGGTCGCCTACTACATCGACGACGTCTATTACCCCTTCCTCTTCGGCTCCAACTTCGACCTGCTCGATCTGGATCACGTGGAAGTCTTGCGAGGGCCGCAAGGCACTCTGTTCGGTCGTAACGCGATCTCCGGCGCGGTGAACCTGGTCAGCAAGACCCCAAAGTTGGGTCAGACTTCCGGCTTCCTCGACGTGACCGTCGGCGCCTATGACCGCCGCGACTTCCGGGCGGGCGTGAACTTGCCGATCGGAAGCACTGCCGCGCTCATGGTATCGGCGGTGTCCAAGAAGCGCACCGGCTACATGAAGCTGCTGGATTTCAGCTGCGAGATGTATCGCCACGGCACGCCTCAACTCGCCGGCACCTTCCCGTTCCAGAGCGAAGGCACGACTTACGGGACCGGCCGGACGCCTAAAAGCTGCGTGATCGGCCACTATGGCGGCGAGGATGCCCGGGCCGTGCGGGGATCGTTGTTCTGGGAGCCGGCGCCGTCCGTTAAGCTCACCGTAACGGGCGACTACGACGACGAGCACAACGAATCCGCGGCGGAAAAGGTGTTCGAGACCGACTACAAGTCTACCTACGGGCTGCAGCCGGATGGCACCGTCAACGAAGCGCTGGCCAACCAGAACTTCGTCGGCGCGTTCGACCATTTCTCGATACCGGGGACGCCGTTCCGCTGGGACCAGCGCTTCGAAACCGACAGCATCTACACGACTTACGACAATTTCTGCGACCCGTTCCCCGCCGGCACGAAGCTGACCTACAAGGGCAAGGTGAACGGATATTACAACGGATCGCTGTTCCGCGGCGGCCGCTGCAATGCCGATCGCGAGACGCCGCTGAAGAACTGGGGCGTGTCGGCCAAGGCTGTCGTCGGCCTTGCCGACCATATCGATGCCACGGCGATCGTCGGTTATCGCAAGATCGACACGGTCTTCGGCGCGGCCTGGGACGGCACGGTGCTGAACGATTCCTACATTTTCCACGAAGATCACATGAAGTACTGGACCGGCGAGTTCCGCATCACCGGGCAGTATTCATGGATCGATTGGGTCGGCGGGCTGTTCTATTACGATGGTTCCGCCGACGAGAACGGGCAGCCGCAGAATACGCGCCTGGGCACGCAGCAGTATCAAAACGTCTACTACAAGCCGAATGCCAAAGCCGCCTATCTGAACGTGACGGTGCGCCCGTTCGCCGGCCTCAGTCTGAACGGCGGCATCCGCCGCTCCGACGACAAGAAGTTCGTCGATTACGCCGCCCAGCAGGACGCCTCCGTCCCCGGCTCCACGACCTTCACCGCGTCGGGCACCAGCACTTACTTCACCCTGCCCATCCGCAACAAGCGGTGGGACTGGAAGCTTGGCGCCGATTACAAGATCAGCGACGATATCATGGTCTATGCCTCGGCGGCGACCGGCTATCGCTTGCCGGGGTTCCAGACGCGCGTGTTCCAGGTCGGGCAACAGGAGCAGCAGGCCCCGACCGCGCTGATCAGCTATGAAGTGGGCGGCAAGATCGATCTGTTCGACCGGCGGCTGCGCCTCAACGCGGCGGCGTTCTGGATGGCCTATTCGGAGCGGAACGGCACCTTCGGCGGGCAGGAGCCGCGCTTGGCGCCCGACGGCAAGACCATCCTGCTCGGCACCTCTCCGTCCAACACGATGACCGTGGTCCAGGACGGGCCGGCCGGCACCGCGTATTCCAGCGCGTTCACCAATTGCCGGCCTTACAACGCCGCGACCGACGGGGCGCCGAACGGCACGACCGTGGGCATCCAGTGCATCTCGCGGACCTTCGACTATACCGTGAAGGGCGGCGATCCGGTTCGCGGGGTCGAACTCGAAGCGACCGCCGAGCCGATCGACGATCTGGTTATCAACGGGTCGCTGGGCTACACCGACCGCGGCGCCAGCACGGGGCGGCCGGTCGGCTTCCCGGACTGGACCGGCAGCGCCGGCATCCAGTACACCGCCCAGGTCCCGCTGTTGAAGGGCAGCCTCACTCCGCGCCTGGACATGTTCTACACCAGCCGGACGGCGTACGACACCAACAACCCCCAGTACGATGAGCCGGCGCGGACGATCTTCAACGCCCGCCTGACCTACCGCAATCTGGATTACGACTTCGATCTGGCGTTGGGTGCGACCAATCTCTTCAACAAGCAGTACTATCTGCAGAAGACGATTTTCACCGCGATCGGGGCGCCGGCGAACATCGGGCAGCCGGCCGCGCCGCGCGAATGGTACCTGAGCCTCAGCAAACACTTCTGAGGCCAGGTAGGGCCCGGCCGCGGGGTGTCCTCCCTATCAGCCGGGCCCGCTCTTCCGACAAGGAGCTCGAAATCCAAAAACCAGCACGGGAGCGAAGGATGACGGAGCACTGTTTGCCTGGAGGCGTGGCCCTGACACGCCGCGCCGCGCTGATCGGCGGATCGGCAACCGCGGCCACGCTGGTCGCAGCGGCAGCCAGCGCGCAAGGGCCGGCGATCGTGCATGCTTACGCCGTGCCCCGCAAGCTAGCCCACGTCGACCACGCAGTCGTCTATCGGCGGGAAGACGAGTTCACCGGCTGGCCCCATACGATGGGTTACTGGAATTTCGGCGACGGCGAGCTTTTGCAGCAAGTCACGTCGATAAAGACCGACTACGGCAACGCCGACGCCATCAGCCACGACAATATCGGCCGCGGCGCGGGACCCGGTGGCGTCAAGTCGGTCGATTTGCGCTCGAAGGACTGGGGGGTCACCTGGGACGGGGCCCATCCGGTCATCGACATGATGAAGAAGATCGATCCGAAGCTGGCCGCTGCGCCGACCATGGGGGCCCTGCAGCCGATCGACTTTCTCGATCGCAATACTATCATCGCGAACAGCGGGGCCGGCTTCGGCACGCCCGATGGCCGCACCGATGTGCGGGTCTCGCGCAATCGCGGCAAAAGCTGGAGCCCGCCCATCGCGGTGCCGAAAGACGGCTTGCATTCGATTTCCGGCATGAACTCGGTGCTCGTCCGACCGGATGGCACGGCGCTGATCTGGCTGATGGAAGTCGACAAGGATGGGTGGAACCGGCACCCGTGCGTTTACGCCCTGCCCCCTCGCGGCACGGACTTTCATTTCTTGAGCTTCATAACCCCGAAGCACGATCCGTTCGGCAATGCCGACGGCGACTACAAGAGCACCTTCCGCTTCGGCGGCCATCGCTGGTTCTATCCGCGCGGCTATCTGCTTCCCAGCGGCCGCATGCTGTGCGTTTTGCGCAGCCAGCGCGATCCTCGCGGCGACATGTGGACCGAAGTCTACGCGAGCGACGACGGCGGCCGGACCTGGGGCTTTCTGAGCCGGGTGAACGATTTCGGATCGCCGGGAAGCCTTGTGCAGATGCCCGACGGCCGTCTCGTCATGGTTTACGGATATCGCCTGATGCCGTCGGGAATCCGCGCCCGCGTGAGCACGGACCAGGGCCGCACCTGGGGGCCCGAACTCATTGTCCGCGATGATGGCGGCAGCTGGGACCTCGGCTACCCCAACGCCTGGGCCCTGCCCGATGGCCGCGTCGGCGTGATCTATTACTTCAACAGCAAGGACGATCCGGTCCAGGTCAACGGCGGCAAGCGGCACATCGAGCGCAGCTTGTTCTCGGTCGACTGATTCAACCCCGGCGGGAGGGAAAGATGAGCGGTTTTGCGAAGAGCGTTCTGGCCGGAGCGGGCGCCGCGCTGCTGGCGCTGGCGTCATCCGGGTGCTCGGCGGTTCAAACCGGTGCTGCCAGCACCGCGGCGCCGCTCGCGGTCGACCAGAAGTCGGTCAAGGTGGCCATGCCCCAAGGCACGGCCGACGCGCTGCTGTTCTCGCCGCACGCCAGAGGCAAGTTCCCCGCCATCCTGTTATGGACGGATATCACAGGATTGCGGCCTGCCTTCGCGCAAGTTGGGCGAAATCTCGCAGCGCGCGGCTACGTCGTCCTGGTGCCGAACATGTTCTACCGCAGCGCCGCGATCAGCGGCGCCCTGCCGCAGCCGACGCTGACGCAAGCGGAGGTGCGCGAACGATCCAGCAAATGGACCGGCGAAATTACCGACCAGGCGGCGGAAACCGACGCCCGCGCCTACTTCGCCTATCTCGACCGGCTGCCGATAGTCGACACCGCGAGGAAGGCAGGCACGCTCGGCTACGACTTCGGTTCGCCATACGCCTTCCACGCCGCGATGGCGCTGCCGGAGCGCATCGGCGCGGTCGCGGTCTTGCACCCGTTCCGCATCGCGACGGAGCGTCCAAACAGCCCGCACTTGTTCGTCAACCGCTCCAAATCGGCCTATTTCGTCGCACTAGCCAAGCCCGACGACGAACGCGAACCCGGCGACAAGGACGACTTGCGCCGCGCCTTTGCCGCGGCCGGGTTGCCGGGAACCGTGACGGTCTATCCCGCGGGGCATGGGTTCGCGGTGCCGGACCAGGGCGCTTACGACCCGGTAGTGGCGCAGCAAGCCTGGGAGGCCGTTGTCGCATTCTTCAACGCGAACCTGCGTTGATCCCGCGTGCAAAACGCGGTGGCAGCGCCGCCGCGATCAAGCCGGCTCGGTCGCGACAGCTTACTCGAGAGCAGGCAACCGTTGACCGAAAGTTCGACAGGACAACTGTGGGGAGGAGTTCCGTATGATTGACCGGCGCAGGCTCATGGGATCGGGTTTGGCGGCTGCCGCGGTGGCGACGTTGCCGAAGGCGGCTTTCGGCCATGTCATCACGCCGCCCTACAAGCTCTTCGATACCCACGCCCACTTCTACACCAACGACGTCGACAAGTACCCGTTCAAGGCCACCCGCTCGCGCTACGGCCCCGAAGTGATGGTGGCCAAGGCGATGCGCTATCCCAACACGCCGAAGGAGGTGTTCGCGTTCTGGGACGAATGCGGCATCGCGAAGGGCTGCGGCGTCCAGTACAACAGCACGTATCAGAACGATAACAGCTATCTGCTTGACGTGGCGGCGCAGTACCCCGAGCGGATCATTCCGATCGTCATCACCGACCCGATCTCGGCCGACGGACCTGCCCTGCTGCGCAAGTTCACCGCCCAGAACCGCATCGCCGGCGTGCGCTGGACGAGCACCCCGGACAAGGCCGGGGAATTCGTGTTCCTGGCCGACGCGGCAGCCGCTTCGTGGGAAGCGGCAAACGCGCTGGGGCTGGTCGTAGTGCTCATGCCGATCGGCGGCAGCGCCCCGCACGCGATGGCCCGCGTTGCCGAATTCGCGGTGAAGTACCCGAACACGCGCATCGTCCTCGACCACATCGGCTTCCCGCAGCCCGACAAGCTGCCCCAGACGCAGGGCCTCTCGCCCGAACACATCGCCCTCGCGAAGATTCCCAACGTCTACTACAAGTACACGACGCTGCTCATCGAGCAGTATTTGGGACAGAAGGTCGACCTCAGGAAGTTCCTCGAGCGAATGGTCGCGACCTTCGGCGCGGACAAGATGGTCTGGGGCAGCGATACCGGCAATTCGCCCGGGACGATGTTCAAGTGGGTTCAGTACGCGCTGGATTCCGCCTCCGGGCTCAGCATGCCGCAACAAAAGGCGCTGTTCTTCGACACCGCGAACCGCATTTTCGTGCCCGGCGGCCGGCCGGCCTGAGGCAGCGATCGGGTTGGTCCAGGAGAGTGCTATGGTGCCGATGAAGTTCTTGCCCCCTCGCCGCCCCCGCCAGGTCGATCATGCGGTGGTCTATCGGCGGGAAAACGAATTCTGCTCCTGGCCGTTTGCAAGCGGCTTCTGGGAAAACGGCGATGGCACCCTGATCGCCAGCTTCTCGGCGCGGGATGTGGTCTACGACGACGGCTCCAAGATCCGGCATGACGTCCTCGGCAAGAACAGTTCGAACGCCAAGACGGTCACCGTCAGATCGCATGATCGCGGACGGACTTGGGACGGAGATCACCCCCAGATCAACATGATACATCCCGCTGCCCAACCGCGCAGTGCGATGCCCACGACGTTTGCGGAGCCGGTCGACTACCGAGATCCGAACGTGTTGGTTTCAAGCGGCAACATCGGCGGCTTTGCCACGTACGGCACGCAGGCGACCGCGACAGTCTCACGCGACGGGGGTAGAAGCTGGGGCGAGACCATCCTTGTGCCCCTGGAGAACCTGCCGTCGACGACCGGCATCCAGTCGGTGCTGGTTCGCCCTGACGGCCGATGCCTGATGTTCCTGTTCTCGGTCGACAAGGACAACACCCATCGCCACCCGCTGGTCTACGGCAGCACGAACGAAGGACGCGAATTTCGCTTCATCAGCTTCGTGACCCCGCGCGAGGACCCGTTTGGCAATGCCGACGGCGACTACACCGACCCGAGCGTCGCGTTCGTCGGCCACCGGTGGTTCTATCCGCGCGGGTACATGCTCCCGAACGGGCGCATCTTGTGCGTCACGCGCTGCCAGCGCGATCCCACCGGCGTGATGTGGAGCGAACTGTTCTACTCCGACGATGGTGGCGACACCTGGGGCTTCCTCAGCCGGGTCAACGATTATGGCGCACCGTGTAATCTGGTGATCATGCCGGACGGGCGTGTGGTGGCGATCTACGGCTACCGGCTGATGCCGTCCGGCATCCGTGCCACGGTGAGCGAGGACGGCGGCCGGAGCTGGGGGCCGGAAATCATCGTGCGCGACGATGGCGGAAGCTGGGACCTCGGCTATCCGAATTCCTGGCTTGTCGACGGCAACACGGTGGGCACCTTGTATTACTTCAACAGCAAGGATGACCCCATCCAAGCCAACGGGGGAGTCCGTCACATTCAGCGAAGCATTTTCTCGATCGATTGATGAGAAAGGCCTAGTCGGGGGCCCAACGACCTTTCACTCAACGCCGGAACAATCGCGAGAAGAGTCCCGGTTCTTCCATCGACCTCAGTTGTCCGTGCTTTTGCCGGCGCAGGCTCTCGCCCTGACCTTTGCTGCAAAGCGCCGTGATAAAACCGTAGAGCGCTCGTTTATCACGATTATCCGGGCTTCCCATCAACCGGCAAGCAGGGCCAGAGGTGAACTGCACATCCGGCAGACGAGCCCGTAGGTCAGCTAATCTAGAAAGCCCGAGTCAAAGAGGACATTCCGCATTCGGCCACGTGCCGCCGTTCGCAGGATGTGCGCTAAGGTAAGCGGGCCAACGCACGATCCCTGCGCCGGCCCGCCCACAACGAACCAATCGCATTTGGTCTTCGTTGCGGATTCATTTTGGCTGAAAAGCCCAAAAATGTCGATACTTCAGGAACCTGGGCGCGACGGGGGCATTCAATGCAGCGAGCGGCGCCAATACCCCCCCTCCCGTCCTGGCGCGCTTCGATAAACGATCCCAAAATCCTACGCACCCGCTCCGGCGGGTGTCTTCTTTCGCCCCGGTGTCGTGCAAATTCGTCTCGCTCTTGCGCCGAGCCTAGCCGCCAAGCTCGAATAGGTGGGCGGCCGCCATCTGCAGGAAGGGTCGTAGGCAGCTTGCCCGCTGCGGGTCGGAAGCAGACATAGCGTCGGTTTGCATACATGCTGCTCAAGCAGGACGAGGGACGGTAAATTGGCCATCGACGACGATATCGTTCAGACGCCCAACGGACCAATGACCTGGGCCGAGTGGAAGAAGAAAAACCCAGTTCAGATCCCGTCACGCCGCACCAAAGGGAAGAAGCTTCCGGTGAAGGTGAAGCGGTTCACTTCTGACCCGTAACGTTTGCCACTATTCCATAACCAGGATTTCTATGAGCCAGACAGACCGCGACCAATCGATCGTCGAAGAGCCCTTCTCGCTCACGCTAGACCAGTATGGGCGCATCTGGCTGCATACGAAGCTCACGGGTGTCGAAGTGGCAATCGACCTCGCGGACAAGGACGTTGCTTTCAACATTATGGCCGAGAAGATGGCGGAGTGCGGCTTTGAGCATCGCGCCTTCCAGGACCATGAGCAAGCTGACAACGACGATCAGCTCCATCGTTAAATCACACCAGCCCACCTGACGCATCACGGACACGACAAGGCGATTAGATTCAGAGGCCACCTTGCTGGCGACAGTGCCTGGCGCGGGGACAGCGCCGACAATCAATCCGTCATCATCGCATTGAGCAAGTGGGCGCGATTAGGCCTTTCGGGGGATTCCGTGCTACAAGGGATTTGCTGACGTCGAATCTTGCGACGGACTTCGGATTTTGACGACCGCCTCTTGCTCTTACGGGCCGGCGCAAACCAGACGACGACTTCCTTTCATTTTACGGCCCGATGCGCGACCCGTCCGCCTTTTTTGCGGCCGGGCCACCCTCCGTTTCTTGAAAGGAAACACCATGACCAAGATTGGCACCGTCAAGTTCTTCAACACCGACAAGGGCTATGGCTTCATCCAGCCGGACGATGGCTCGGCGGACAGCTTCGTGCACGTTTCCGCCGTCCAGGCGGCGGGGATGCACTCGCTGGATAAGGACCAGCGCCTCAACTACGAAGTCGAGCGCGGCAGCAATGGCAAGGAAAACGCCATTAACCTGTCGCAGGCGGCCTGAGCCCATGCGATCCTCCCCCTCCCGTTCGCGAGAGGGGGACCCCCTTTTTCCGGAGCCCGACCATGAGCCAGACCAGCGATTTCTATGATGCCCGCGCCGACGAGGCCGAGGCCGCGGCCGGCTGCGCGCAACTCGACAACGCGCGCGAGCGCGAACTACGCTCGGCTTTGGTATTTCGCAAGCTGGCTGATCAGCAGCGCAAGGTTCTTGTCGACCGGGCCAAGGCCGAGGTGATCCGCGACGAACGTCGCGCTGGAGAGGCCGACCATGCAGCCGAGAGAATCGCCGCCCCACATTTAGTGAAGGCTTCTCTCCCGACAGCGCTCTGCCAAGAGCCCGCCTAGCCCTCTTGTTCGCGCCATCGATGGCTGGGTTTCACGACTCGTTGCCCAAAGGGACGTTCTACAACCGGCCACTAGGCGCCGGTTGTACGAACCTACCGCTTACCTCCGGAGTGCCCCAATACAGTGAGGGTTTCAATGCAACTTGAGGCGCGGGCGGATGATTCGGTAGACCCGGCCGACCAACATTAACGCCAACCCCTTCAGCCAGCCGTGAATGGCGATCAGATGCATCCGGTAGAGTGACGTATATACCAGGCGCGCCAAGCGGCCCTCAACGGCCATCCGCCCGCCGACCAGACTGCCCATCAGGCTACCGACTGTCGAATATCGGCTCAATGACACGAGCGAGCCGTGATCGTGGTAGACGAACGGCTTCAGCGGCTGGCCGCGCTGCAGCCGAACAAGGTTTTGATAGACGTTGCTCGCCATCTGGTGCGCTGCCTGCGCTCGTGGTGGCACCGGCCGCTCGGCGGCGGGCGGGGTATACGAACAGCAATCTCCGATCGCGAAGATTCGCTCGTCACGCGTGGTCTGGAGCGTGTCAGTGACGATTAGCTGGTTGCTGCGGTTCACCTCCAGCCCCAGGCCAGAGAGAGGGCCAGGCGCGCGCACTCCCGCCGCCCAGACCATCAGGTCGGCTTCAATGCGTTTCCCATCGGCGGTCAGGATGGCGTGCGGAAACGCTTCGACCACTTGCACACTGGTGAGAACGCTTACGCCGAGCGCTTCAAGCTCGGCCTTGGCCGCGTCGGCCAGGCGCTCGGGCAACGCAGGGAGGATACGAGGACCGGCTTCGATCACGCAAACTTGCAACCGGCTCTCGTCGAACACCTCCAGTCCGTAGTGGCGCAGGGCAGCGGCCGCGTTGTAGAGTTCGGCGGCGAGCTCGACCCCGGTCGCACCACCGCCCACAATCGCGACGCGCACCTTGGCGTCGATGTCAGGGTTGCCGCTCATCGCGCGCGAGACGCCGAGGCAGTGATCGAGCAGGCGGTTGCGAAACCGGTCGGCTCCGGCGCGGTCGTCGAGGAACATGCAATGCTCGGCGACGCCCGGAATGCCGAAGTCATTGGTGACCGACCCGACGGCGATTACGAGATAAGCGAAGCGGATGGCGTGGCGGCCGACCAGTTCGCTGCCGTCTTCATCGAGCAACGGCGCGAGAAGCACTACTCCAGCCTCGCGGTCGACGCTCTCGAACGCCCCATTGAAGAACCGGTATCCCCAGCGGTGGCAGTGGCTCCGATAGCCGACCTCGTCGAGGTTGGCATCGAGCGAGCCGGCAGCCACTTCATGCAGCAGCGGCTTCCAAATGTGGGTGCGATTCCTCTCGACCAGAATGATGTCGTGATGCTTGCGCCCGTACTTGGCCCCGAGGCGGCGGGCCAGTTCCAGACCGCCTGCGCCGCCACCCACTACAACGATCTGCGTCTTGCGCTGCAATCTGACCCCCAATTGCGAAGCGACCCTATGCTGAAATGTTGCGACGAACGAAAGCAATCTGCAAACAGCATTGGACGCCCAAGGGCCGCTTTCGGTCACAGTCGGCTGAGCGGCATCATTCAACCTAACTGAGATCTCAACGACCGGAACAGCGTTTGAGCTTTGCGAGACCCAAAGCTGGACGCGCGTCGCAGATGCAAACCCTGCGATCGGTCATAAGGCGAAGACAAGCCGATACCGCGTTCGACGCCCGTGAGCGAGCGGACGCGGACGGACGGTCGCCTTAGTTAACCGCACTGCTCATACGCCGACCGGCCGCTGACGGACCAAGAAGAGACCTATGCCGCCTCAATCGGCCGCACGCTAGGCAAGCATGCGTACCTTCGCCTCGCGACCCCAATGGCGCGCGGGAGCGATCTTGGCGAAGTTGGCATTGGGAACGACCCCCGCATCCAATTCGATGGCGAGCTTATCGAGGATGAACTCCTTGGTTGCCGGACAATAGCCAATGGTCTTGCAATGGCCGTAGGCATCCATGAACCATTGCAGCGCCGCGCCATCGTTGGCCAGCAACCGCGCCTGGTCGGGCATGATTGCGCAGGCCACCGCATCGAACAGGACCGAAGGCGAACCGGCGAGCTGGCCGTCGGCCTTGAGGGTGCCGCCACCCTTGAGCTTGAGCGGCCCTACCTTGGGTGCGACGAAGAAGGCCGTGCCGCCGGCCTTTTCAATCGCCGCGCGCAAGCCCTCTAGCGCGGCTTTGTCCGAACCTTCTGCGAACAGCACGCCGACCTTTCGGCCCTTCATGGGCGGATCGCCCTGCTTGACGATCGAGAGCTTATCGGAAGGATCCAGGTCGCGCGTCTTGGCGGCAGAGGGCGCGGCATCGGGTAGCGGCATCGCGAGCCCGTCGGCCACGCGCTGGGCCAAGCTTTCATCGACGTTGCGCAGCTGCGACAACATGCGCGTACGCACATGTTCGAGCTCGACCTTCGAGAGTTCGAAAACGAAGGCCGAGGCCATGTGCGCCTGTTCGATTTCGCTTTGCGATGCAAACATCATCCGCGCTTGGCTGAAATGGTCGGCGAAGCTTTCCGGCCGAACCCTCAACTTCTCGCCCGCATCGTTGTCCTCTCCGCTTCCGCGGAAGCTGGTAAAACCGCCCTCGGGGTCTTCCCGCGGCCCGGCATCTTCGCCCGTCTGATCGAGGCTGTTCGGTTCGTAATTGGCGCGTCCTTTGGGGATCGCGGTCTGCATCAGGCCATCGCGGTTCATGTTAGCGAAGGGGCACTTCGGCTGGTTGATAGGGATCTGAAAGAAGTTGGTCGTGCCGAGACGGGACTTCTGGGTGTCCAGATAAGAGAACAGGCGGCCTTGCAGCAGCGGGTCGTTGGTAAAGTCGATCCCGGGGACCACGTTGTGCGGCAGGAAAGCCACCTGCTCGGTCTCGGCGAAGAAATTATCCGGCCAGCGGTCCAGCACCATCCGCCCGATCACGCGCAGCGGGACCAACTCTTCGGGGATGAGCTTGCTGGCGTCCAGCACGTCGAACGGCAGCGACTGCGCCGTTTCAAGGTCGAACGCTTGGATGGCGAATTCCCACTCGGGGAAATCTCCCTTTTCGATCGCTTCCCACAGGTCGCGCCGCAAGAAGTCGGGGTCTGCGCCGGAAATCTTGACCGCCTCGTCCCACACGGTCGATTGCGTGCCCTGCACCGGACGCCAGTGGAATTTGACGAACGTCGAATCGCCCTGGTCATTGACCAAACGGAAGGTGTGCACTCCAAATCCCTGCATGGTGCGGAATGAGCGCGGCAAGGCGAAGTCCGACATCAGCCAGGTCAGCATGTGCGTCGATTCTGGCATGAGCGATACGAAGTCCCAGAACGTGTCGTGCGCGCTCGCCGCTTGCGGGAACATGCGGTCCGCCTCCGGCTTGACCGCGTGCACCAGGTCGGGAAATTTTATCGCGTCTTGGATGAAGAACACGGGCATATTGTTGCCGACCAGGTCCCAGTTGCCTTCATCGGTATAGAACTTGACTGCGAAACCCCGCACGTCGCGCGGTGTATCTTTCGAGCCCTTCGACCCGGCCACGGTCGAAAAACGTGTGAACACGGGCGTCCGCTTGCCTTTTTCGGCAAACAACGAGGCGCGGGTCAGTTCGGGAATGGGATTGGTACATTCAAAATAGCCGTGCGCGCCTGAGCCGCGGGCGTGGACAATTCGCTCGGGGATGCGCTCGTGGTCAAAATGGAAGATCTTCTCGCGCAGGTGGAAGTCTTCAAGAAGGACGGGGCCACGAGTGCCGGCTTTGAGCGAATTCTGATTGTCGGAAATCGGAACGCCGTGATTAGTCGTAAGCCGCGCGGCGCTGGCCGTCGCTGTCTGGTGCCGTTCGCCGCTCGAACGTGCGGACGAGCCTGCGCGCGAGCCGCGCTTGGTATTGGGCGTCTTGGCCATGGTCGGGAATTTCCTTCGGCGAGGTCGGTCGCGAAGGAGCTTCTCCGCGCGTCCCGAACGGAGCCGTCCGTCCGAAGTTCCTACGGTTAACATATGTGCCGCGATTCCATGCTCCAATGCGCGTTGGCTCGGGAATCCAGTTTCTCATGACCTGGCCTCAAGACAACTGAACGCCACTCAACCGTCCTATTTGACCGGCTCGAACTCAGCCCAGCTCGGCGGGGTCGGGCGGCCGAAGATCGAGAGACCGGCTTTGTCTCTTGGTGGTGGTGTGACGCGTTTGCCCTGACAAAATCCGTGGCAGCTCATCCCCAGAAGCAAGACGCCCCGGCACTGAGGCCGGGGCGCTGGTCGTCTGCATCGTTGGCGAAATCAGTTCCGGTCGTCCCGCCCATCGTAGCTGTCAGATTCGTTCCGGTCCGTGCGCCGATCGTCGTTTCGGTCGTAGCCATCGCGGTAGTTGCCGTCATTTCCGCGATAGCGATCACTCTCACCGTCGCGGCCGTAACGCTCGCCGCGATCAAAAGTGTCGCCACGACCACGCTGCTCGACTGCCACAAGCTGACGCTGCAAGTAGTCGACGCGCTGTTGCAGGCTCCGGCGCTCGGCCCAGCTCGTTCCGCCACGGCTATACTGCCTTTCGAGGATCGAGAGCTGGCGAAGCTGATCGCTGAAACGATAGGCCGTCCGCTGACTTATGATGCGGCGCTGAGCATCGTAGGCCACCCGCTGGCGGAGTTGATCGATGCGGACACCCGTCCCGCGATTGCCTTGGGAATAGCCGTGATAAGCGTCGCCGTTCCAGTTGCTCTGGGCGGCGGCCGGCGCGGCGAGCCCGAGGGTTGCAAGCGCGCCGACGGCGATAATGATCTTGTTCATGATAGGTGCTCCAAAAAATTTTCGTGTGCAGCGTTGTTGGCCCTCGGCCGTGTGGGACGCCTGAACGAAGTCGGCAACAGCCGTTCATATACGCTGAGGATTTAATGAACGGGCGCTTTAAACGAGACCAAGCTTAATCTGCGAGCATCGCTGCCATCGCCCGGAGGGCAACGCCGGCCAGGAATTCCGGGGATCGAAGATTAACCCAGCTGGGCAAAAAGTTTCCGGGCCGACGCGAGCCCGAAGTTTCCTTCAGGGACCTCACGCAACGCGAATGCTGAGTGATCGTCACAGCAATGGGTAGTGTGCCGCTGGTCCGTTCTTCCCGGTGTTATTTTCGAGCCGCGATCGCTTGTTGGTCCAAGGCCGCAGCCTGTTTATCGGCGGCATCTCTGAGCGCGCGCGACTTTTCATCAAGGGTCGCTGCCTCGGCGTCGGCTTGGCGCTGTATGTTGTCACCTTGAGCTTTCAATGCATTCGCTGCCGCGTTCTTGGCATCTTGTCGCGCAGCGACCGCCCGGTCTTGCGCCTCTCCAATTCGCTCATTTGGGCCGCTTCCCGTGTATGGCTGGCCTTGCGCCGCGGCTGCGGCCTTGTCCTGATCTTTGCCGGCTTTTTGATTTGGCCCATCGCACGACGAAAGTGCCGCGAGGACAGCAAGACAGCCAAGGGGCCAGCCTAGATGGCTCCAAGACGGACTTGTCGCACGGCTGCAGCCAGTGAGTTGCGCGGGCGGTTGAGACATGGACGTTCACTCCTTGTGTTGAGAACGCTGAGAACGCTCGAAGGTCCGCTCAACGACCGATGCTGTGAGCTCGCTGGTGATACTCGCGATCGGCCGGCCCGCCTCAAATCTCACCGTGCGCGGTCAAGCCATTGCGGACATGGAGTGACGGGCGGTCAAGCCTCCCGAACGACGGCTACTTTGGTGCCCGGCGCAGCGCCCGTTATTTCAACGGTCGCACCCAGTTGCTTCGCCAGCGCGTCGACGATCCCGGTGCCGAGGCCCGGCGCGGTGGGCTTGTCGCTCGCCGCGATGCCGACACCGTCGTCGGACACCGTCAGGGCGAAGCCCGCCCCTTCGGAATGATAGTCGACCGTGATCTGGCCCGTCTTGGCGCGGTCGGGAAAAGCGTGTTTCAGCGCGTTGATCACCAACTCGGTGACAATCAGGCCCAGGCTCGTCGAGACATTGGCTGTCGCCGAGCTCTCGTCGGTCGTCGAGGTAAGCGTGATCTTCCCCTCCTCGTCGATCATCGAAGCGCCGATGCTGGCGCACAGCTCCTGGAAATACTGCCGCAAGCGGACTTGGTCGTCGCTGGAGACGGTCAGCTGCTTTTGCAGTGTCGCGATCGATAGAACGCGGTGATGGGCGTTGCGAAGATGCAGACGCGTTTCCTCGGATTGGACGCGCTTGGCGCTCTGCATCAGCACGCTGGCAATGATCTGCAGGCTGTTGGCGACCCGGTGCTGCAACTCGAGCAAGAGGACCTGCTTTTCCTGGATCAGGTCGTCCTTGATCCGCTCCGCCAGCCGCGCCGAGGTCACGTCGCTGACAGTCAGCATCACCAAGGCGGCGTCTTCGTTATAATCCAGCAGATGGGCGTTGAGGATGATGCAGGCTGTGGGATGCCCGGAACGCACCAGGTCCATCTCATAGGCATCGACGCTCGCGGTCCTGGCGAAAGTCGAGCGTAGCAGCGAGCGCAGTTGCGGCACGTTCCATTCGCCCTCGCCGAGATTGGCCAAGTCGCATCCGGCCACGGTCTCCGGGGCGAAGCCGAAGGCGGCGCAGAAGGAGTCGCTGGCCCCAACGATGCGCGAGTCCGCATCGAGCAGCAGCACCGGCGCGCGCGAGGCATGAATCAGCGCGAGCGAGAGAGTCTCGGCCGCGGCCATTTCGGGCGATGAAGCTTGGGGCATGACGGGCGCCTTCGGTTGGCGGCGAGCTTGCGAAGAGCAAGCCAGTCCGGCCTGGGACTGCGGGCCGCAGTCGATGCAGAACCCGTTCCCGCTTCCAGCATACGCGCCCTGGGCGAAATCGTCGCACAAATTCCGCACGGCGATGCGAATCATTTAAGAATGAATTTCCGCGATTTAATTCAGATTGCGCAATGCTGATTATACAATTGCTGGATTGAAGTTTATAATAATATCATAAATTAATAAAACTTCGTCCCCATCTTGCACTTAAACATCGAAGGTATCATTTATATTATTGTAGGCGAGTACCGCGTCTGGCGGGGTCCTGCCATAGGAGAATGCAATGCGTAAGCTGATATTGAGCGCGATCGCCCTGGCCATTATAGTTCCTGGAGCTGCGTCCGCGCAGACCGCGGAAATTCGCAAGGACGAGCGACGGGTGAGCGAACAGAACGATCAGCTTCAGCGCGCCGTTCAGGCGGGCGATGCGGGCCAGATCGAGAAACAGGCCCACGACGCTCGCAAGGCCGGCGAGGAACTTCGCGAGGACCAGGACCACTTCGCCCGCAATCAGTATGTCGCTCCCTACCGCAATTGGACCTACAGCACGCCTGAACCGGACACGAAGCTGCGTTCACGCTTCTACAGCGAGCGTTACAGCGTGGAGCATCCCGACGGGTACGAGTTGCAAAAGCCCAGGCACAACCAGCGTTGGGTCCGTTACGGCGACGACCTCTTGCTGGTGAACGTTCGCACCGGCCGGGTAGTCGAGGTTGCCAGCGGGCGCTTTTAAGCTCGCATGTCACATCCGGACACGAGAGGGACCGCTCAGGCGGTCCCTTTTTTGTGAGGCCAATATCCGCAGTCCGCCGATTGCGTTGGAAAAGAGGCCACTCCGGAAACCCGAGCAACTTTGATGCGGCGTCGCCGTCCTAGGAATGTTCCAGCCGGGCGTAGTCCTCGTGATTCCGAAGCTACGCGCAGCTAACATTCACTAAGGCGTGCCCCGGATCCCGTATCGCCCCGCCATCTCATCCGGACGCGCGCTGATGCGATTACCCAACCAAGCCCGCAGCAATGTCATCGTGCTGCCCGCAATCTGTTCCGCCCGCAGGGCGGCGGACGCGGAGTTGAACCTATCCGCGCACCTATCCAGCATCGTTGTACGCAGTTCGACAGTGAGAGCGGACTGGAGCTTTTCGCCGGTGCGCCCAGTCACCAAGCGCCCCGCCGGACTTCGATGCTGCCAAATATGGGCGATCCAGCGCTTCAGCTCTGGCGACGGAGATGACTCGAGCGGGGTGATCCCCAGCACGGCGATCAATTCCCGCAGGTTCTCAAGCAGCAGATCGTCCTTGGTCGAGAAATGATAATAGAAGGTCGAGCGGGCGACATTGGCCGCGCGCACAACGCAATCGACACCGAAATCGTGGTACAGCTTGCTCAACGCGAGCCGCGCGAAGCTTGCCAGTAGCGCTTGGCGGGCATCGGGGGTTCCGATGATTTCCTTGCATTCGCCGGCAGCAAAATGTTCCGAGACTGTTCCGGACATCTTCCACCCCTTGTTCATATCGCCAGCCGTTTGCGGGCACTACAGCAATGGCCTGCAGCATGGAAGGATTGGAGTGTCAGCAAACCACGTCCCGTCACCGAACGCGCGTGTGAGCGCGGTAACGATCATTGTCGGCGCAGGCATCCATTTGGCTGCCAGCATGCTGGAGCAACTCGCGGCCCCGTGGGCCTTTCTGGGATGGCTGATGTTTGTCTTCGGCTCGATCGGACTCTGCCAGGAACTGGGCGTAAGCAAGCCGCTCAATCGAGCCGGCTTGCTTTTCATGAGTGCAGCTTTCTGCGCGCGGATAGTCATGGTGGTTTCGCCCGCGGCTTCGACAGAAATCCGGACTCAGCTGATGTCCGCGTTCGCTTCGCTCGCCCCGATTCTCTTTTGGTCCCTCGCGCTCATGCATCGGTCTGACCGACCACGCACGGTCGGCGCGTTCGGGGTCATCTTGTCCGGCTCGGCACTGCTCCTACTTCTAACCGCACACGTGGTCGTCGGCGCGATTACAATGCTTGGCTTCAGCGATATCTTCAGCGCGCTTCATGATCCCGGAAAGAGCACGCGACGCGCGATGGAGACCGTGGCAGTGATCCTTGTCATATGGAGCCTCATCATCGCCTTCCTCTTATGGACGCGGGACCTCCGCCGCGCCCTTCGAGAATCTTCCACGGCGCTTATATCCGATTGAGCCTCTATTTGGCGGTCCAAGAACGAAGACGGTAATACTACGCATACGCGCGCGCCCTCGAGGCCTCCTTGTCGACATTGGCGTGGTCCGAACCGTCCTCTGGAGTGTCCGCTCTCAGCGTCATGCGTTTCGGCATTGACGGCCAGGTCGGGCCGTGTGCGGCCAGCCCGCTAACGACCCATTGCGAACATTGCCATGAGTTTGATGACTGTGCCGGAACGCGTAATGCTTGGCTAATGCTGAGGTTAGCAAAGCGGCTCGCAATTTCGCTGCTCGTTGGCGGGTTCGCGCTTGTGGCCTCGTTCGAGATGATCTTTCGGCTGCTTACCTTGCAGTTGGAACGGTCCGAACCTCATGCTGATGGTCAAGCAGGCATGGGACCTCTCTTCGGAGCCGCCTTCATCGCGCTGGGGATTGGAATGTTGACGGCAGCCTTCATTTCCGTCGCTGGCGCAGGTCGCGTTAACGTCAGCTTCTCGGCCCAAGCCGCTGGTCTGTACACGACCCATTGCGGACGAAGGTGGCTGTATCCGTCGTCCGTCATGAGCATCATCCAGCGGTCATCGCGGCCTTCCAAAAAATAGCACGTAGCCGTCCGGGTCGGTGACCTCGAATCCTCGCAAGCCATCGTGCGTGTCAAGCAGCGGCCGACTAAACTCGACCCCGCGTCGCGCGAAGTCCGCATGAAGCCCATCGGGGTCGGGCGCGAAGACAAATGCATCCCAACGCAGGTGGGGATGACGCATCGAGTTCGGCGTCGACGTGACTCCCCCTTCCGACTTGAGGAAAAGCTGAGCGCCATCTCGATAGATTATCGCGAAGAACACGTCCTCAGGGGGGGCTTGGTGGGCCACCGAAAATCCCAGCCGCTCCTGGTAAAAGGCGATTGAGCGCGGCACGTCTGTTACGACGAAAAAAGGAGAGACTGCCGGTGTTTGCGGCTCACCGTGCTCGAGCGTCGTAGGTGCGGACGTCAGCAGATGCTCACGTCCGACTCGCCCTATTCGTGCTGCGAGCACATTCCAGTTCGGCAGTGCAAACAGCCTCGCAACGAGCTCCAGGCTGTCGCTGTGGCTAAGGTTGAGGTTTCTTTCGGCTAGGGCTTCGCGAAGCGTCTTGGCCATACCTTTGGAATCACGAAAATCGCGCATCTGATCCGCCGTTCAAGCGAAGTGATATCAGTGCTTGCCTTGCCGATCCGTCCGCTCGTGGCGAAGTGGTTTCGGAGATTCAGACGCGTTCACCATCCCCGAGGGGTGCAAGCGGCAGGCCGCATCAGCCTTCCTCTGAACTACAAAACCGATCGACCGGCGTCAAACCTGTTCGACGGCAACGTCCGCTTTCCACCCATAGCGGACGCACATTGTTCCGCTACGCAGCTCCGGGAAGCTCAGCGGGCGCGACTTTGCCTGTTCGATGGCGCCCACGATCTCGTGGTCGCTCACGGGTTTTGGGGCGATCACCGCATTGTCAACGAGCGGACGAACGCCCTGTGCGTCTCCAGTTGCTAATACGGTCGCAATCGCTTGACCCGCACAGATCTCCCTGACGGCTTCAACGCCGCTTCCATCGACCAAATGACAATCAGCAAGGATGAGATCGGGACAGTTCAGGCTTGCCAGTCGGACGGCTTCCAGGTCTGATTTTGCAGTTTCGATGATGTCGTAGCGCAGGTCCGTCAGCAGCTCCTCCAAGCGCCAAGACAGTAAACCATTATCCTCGATTATCAGAGCTCGCATTCGGCGCTCCACGGCGGCGGGAGCGCAAACGTCTCTCAGGCAGCAAGAGCCAGACCGCGTGCCGATAGCGTCTTGTAGCTCAAAATTAAGATCCAGTCCTCAAGGAACGTCGCTTCGACCCTTAGCTCGCTCGGGGTGCTTCACTTCATATCAGCATCAACGGCCACGGCCTGAGCCTCATATTCTTCGGCCATGCCGAGCAGCGTTCTCGCCGTGCGTTCGTCTGCTTGCGCCGCGAGGCGGCGGCACTTCCTAGCTTGGACTTTGAAGTATTGGGCATCGACGGGTCTGGACATCGCCTCGCTCCGACCCGCCCCGCCGCGTCGAAACGTCCATGCGCGTTGTTCTGCAACGCATTCTCGGCTGGTGGTGCAGCCGATGCGACAAAAGGCGACGTCCGTTTACCACTCTTAGCAGTCGCTCAGCACTCGCCCCAGTGCGGACGTTCGGCCGTAGTCGCACCACTCCGCGCTTGCATTGGCGCGGCCAAGCTAACCTGATGTAGGGGCCGTCTCGTTGGCCAAGAGCAAGGGATGTTTTCGTGCCCCTCAATAAAACACCCGCCGAAGCGGGTGTGAAGTTCGATGGGATCGTTTTTGGAAGCGGGCCAGGACGGCAGGGGGTATCGGCACCGCTCACTATCTTGAATGTCCCGGCCGCACCACGGTTCCGCAAGCATCGACATTTTCGCGGCTGGGCGCAAAATACCCGAGCGACGAGACCATGAGCGATTGGTCTCGTTGTGGGCGGGCCGACGCATGGATCGTGCGTTGGCGCGCTTTCCATCTTTTGCGGACCGGCGGCACACGACCCATTGCGTACACTCGGCCCTTCCGCATGACCTCGTCCACAAACCGCCCAGGATGGCACACTGTGCGAGCGGCTGAATAGGTGGCGAAGGGTGAGCTCGCGCCCGAAGAGAGGGACGGAAAATGAGAGCTGAATGTTAGTGCGGGCAACTGTCTGCAGAGCTTTCCGGCGCCACGCCAGTTGTGGTCGCGTGTCACTGCGTGGCCTGCCAGCGATGCAGCGGCTTGCCCTTTGGTGTGATGGCCTATTATCCCGTCGATCAAGTCGCCGTGCGCGGCGAGGCTACGAAGTTCGAACGACCGACGGATGAGCGCAATCGATTTCAGTCCTTTTTCTGTCCTACATGTGGGTCAACGGTTTACGTCAAGGCGGACAAGCACCCGACGATGATCGGAGTGCCGGTTGGGGCGATTGCTGATCCCGCCTTCCAAGCTCCTTTGCGATCCGTCTGGGAGCAAACGAAGCACAAGTGGGTCTCGTTGCCCGCCGCCATTCAACACTTCCCAAGGGGCCGCGGGTAGCGGCGGCTTGAAGGCCGGGAACGTCTGCTACCCACCCTTTGCCGCCGCTATCCTGGGCAAGGGCGCGCGAATAGCTGATGGTCAGCAATTTCCAGCGGCATCGCCGAGAGTGGCCTGTTCGCAATCGCCCAATTGCAGCCATCGGCTTGAACGACGGCTAAGGGTGGAAAGGGGACATTCAAACAAAGAGATGATGATCTCAACGTGTTGAGCGAGAGCGCACTCATGAGTAATCGCAGACCGGGAGGCGATTCCTTGCTCCATGACGCGCAGACCTTGGAATTTTACGACAAGAACGCCCGCTCTTATGTGGCGGCGCGCTCTGCCGGGGTGTCGCCCGACTTAATGGCATTTCTGCTGAGACTGAAGGCAGGCGCGTCGATTTTGGAGCTTGGTTGCGGGGATGGCCATGACGCCTCCGAGATGGAACGTCTTGGCTTTAGCGTGGAGCCCACGGACGGGAGTGCTGCAATGGCGGCCATCGCTAGCGACAGACTCGGTCGAGAGGTTCAGGTGCTTCGCTTCGAGGAACTCGACGCGACACGGCGCTATGATGCTGTAGTCGCGTGCGCATCCCTTTTGCATGTGCCTGCCGAGGGCCTTCCAGCCGTGCTTAAACGGATTTGGGAGGCACTGAAACCGGGGGGATGGCACTTCGCCAGCTTCAAGACCGCTGGCCAAGCGAGTTACGATGAACATGGCCGCTATTACAATTATCTCGACCGCACGGGAGCCGAGGTGGCTTACTGCTCGGCTGGACAGTGGGACGCCATGCATTTCGAGACGTACGAGGGCACAGGATTCTTTAACGCTCCTGCTATCTGGTTGACGGTTGAGGCCCAGAAACCGGGTTTCTGAATTCACCGCTCAAGTTGCTCCCTCACCCCGCGGGCGGCGTCGACGATCAGGTTGCACCCCGGCGGTCTCAACCGTCGCAGAGGTGGTGAGCTAAGGTCGCGTCCTGACTGGCGTCAAAGGGCGGAAAGCGGACGTTGCCAGGGCCGGTTTCAAACCCCTCCCGTCAACCACACGAATTGAGATGGCCACACCGCTAGCGAAGACAGGCTGATTGCCAAGAGTAGCCAGCCCGACCATTTTTCTTATCGAGCAAACAAGACGCCCACCCAAACCAGCGCGGTAAGCACAAGCGTCGGAACCATCGCCGCCTTCAACTTATTCGCGTTCGTCATCAGCCGGACAAGCAACGAAAAATATCGGCAAGAGTGTCGATGGTGATCGCTGAAAGCAGCAACCAAGGTAGCTTACGGCCAGCGGCAGAAGGTGTCTCCAGCGCATCGCCCAGCCTATGATCCATCTAGCATATCCGCAATGGGTCGAAAGCAGATGTCCCGCGAATGTCGGGAACAAGTGCAAGTAGACCTCAGGCAACCGTTGTTTCCATTTATCTCGAAATGGATGTTGACTTGGCGAGCGCGCACATCCTTTCGAGGATTATCGAAGTGGTCTGAAGGCGGCACCGCAGTGCGCCGCGAACTCAGATGGCGCGACATAGTCGCATATATCTCGGTCCCGCTCGTCCTCGGGGCGTCGGCCGCGCACCTGATGTTCGATCTGCCTATATTGTAATGGTCGGTAAAGGCGGGGCACGGTCCAGGTCAGTGGGCGGGAGAAGCCCTCGCGACCTTCGGCTTGACCGCTTCGAATCGGTCGTGTCACAATTCAGGTGGAGCGAGACGACCATGAGGCATGCGCGCTCGCACCGAGCCACGTAGTCTAGGAGGCGGCTCCCCGTGGCCAGGAGGGTGACTAGTTTCCGGCTTCGCGCTGCCGCGCCGAGCCGCGCCTATCAGCGGGCGTCTTGAACGCGTCCTTGTCGACTATCCGCAACGGGTGAAAGCGGACGTCGCCGCAAATCAAGCACCGTTGAGAAGCTCGAAGGTCCGCCGGGGAACTTTCCCCTTAGCCCGCCTTTGTCTGTTGCGAAGGGGGACCCGATGTCCAATAGCGACGCAGTGGCCGGATCGGGTCGAGAGCACTCAGCTGTGATCCTGCTGGTCGAAGACGAAGTGCTGATCCGGCTCTCGATTGCCGAACCGCTGCGGGAAAGCGGTTTTGCGGTGCTTGAGGCTGGGAACGCCTCCGAGGCGATTGCCCTGGCTTCGACTGGCCACGCTGTGGACCTTGCAATCACGGATGTTAGGATGCCAGGCGGAATAGACGGTGTCGCCCTGAGCTTCACGTTAAAGGACATCCATCCGGCGCTCCCGATTATTCTGATCTCGGGCGACATGTCACCCGATCGCGAGCACCGAGGCGACGGCTTCCTGCGCAAGCCGTTTGAGCTGTCACAACTGATGAATCTCGTCACTCAGCTGATGGACCCTGCATGGCTGAACAAGCGGCAAACTCGCAATGTATCCTAGTCGTCGATGGCGACGTCCTCGTCCGCCACGCGATTGCCGATTACCTCAGGGGTTGTGGTTATGTGGTTGTCGAGGCCTCTACCACCGATGAAGCCGCAACCGTGCTTAACGATGAGACCATCAGCGTCGATGCGGTGCTCTGCGATGCCGGGGCGCCTGGCTCGCAGAACGCCTTTCAGTTCCGCGCTTGGGCTGCCGATCGGCGCAAGCCGGTGCGCATTGCGCTGGCGGGAAGTGTTGAGGCCGCCGTGCGCAAGGCCGCCGATTTCTGCGACGAGGGCCCTCATCTGGGGCGGCCGTATGATCCGCAAGGGGTGGTCGACTATATTCGGCGCCTGTTGGCGCGCGAGCCATAGCAGCCGCCGGTAGGCTGACAGGTCCGGGGCGGAAAGTGATTTCCAGCGCACCAAAAAGCCGTGCGTGTTTCGACCCGCTCCGTTCGAGTCGGTTTAAGGCCGTTGAATAAGCCGCACGATTTGAGATGATTGCCTCGGATCGAGTCGGGGATCGTGATGTCGAGAATAAGACCGGGGCGCGGATACTCGCTGGTCATGAAAGATGGGTCGAGGAAGGAATTTCGGGCGATCGACGTCTCCAACGCCCTGAGCCTCGCCCGCGCTATCTTGCCGGTGGGGTCCGCAGCGTCCCTTTGTGAGGAAGGCAAGTTCGTGGCCGAGGTCACCTATTCCGCCGAGGGATACTTGGCCGTTTCAAATCCACCGGACGGTCGTTGCTAGTCGCCGGGCCACGACAAGTCTCCTTCCGCGTTCGCGCGAGGAATGTCCGAATTCAATCCGGGAAAGCGCGCTCCAACTCGTCGAGCAAGCGCCGAAGCTCGGACGCGAGTGTGGCGTCCCCAGCCTGTTCCGCCGCAGCCAGGCGCTTTCTCATGTTACCCTTGGCGAGCGGAACCTTCATGGCTTCGCCCGGCTTGGACTCGATGCGCTTTTCACGATCCGCCGAGCGGACGAGCGCCGCGTAGAGTGCCTGCTTGCGATCCTGCTTCATAGTTACGCCTGTCGGGTCTTGTCCGCGGCCATTGCGACCGACCGCATGAACCGGTTGTCTTAACGGTCCGCAAATTCGCGGTCGGGTTGAACGCCGGCCAAGATTGCGCAATGGGCTGCGTAGCCGCAAGCCAGACACGAACGGGACGGGCGATTAGAGCGATAAGCGTATCACCCTTGCGCGGGCAGATCTGCTTTCGCGGCGGGAACGCAGCCGACAACCAGCTCGTCGCCTAACGAATTTGCCTGGCCGGTATGAGACTTGTTGCTAACGCGCAGAAGAAACGCAGTCTGGTCGACCATTCTCTTGGCGTTCTGGATCGCTTCGCCGAGCTCGGCCTTCACCTGTTCGATCTCAACCGGTTCTTCAACGTCGCTGCGCACCGAAGCTACTCGCCAGCCAATTGAACTGTCGCCGCACCGCGATGGGGAGGCCATGACGGGGTGCGCTCCAGCTAAGAACCTACATTTGTTATCGCAGTTCCAACGGTTCGTCTCATCCGACGCCCGCTCCGTGGGCGCGAACCTCGCAACAGCACGTGTCAGTTCCGATGGGACGCTGCAGCCTGCATCGCCGCTGCCCGAGCCTCGAAGTCGCGGGCCAGTTCATTCAGCTTCTCGACAGTGCGGACGTCAGTCGAACCGCGTGCCAGCCAGCGGCAGTGTTCGGCTTGCTTGCCGTAAAATTCGGAGTAGTCCTGCTCAGCAGCGTGTTGTTCTGGCATCATCTTCTCGACCAACCCTCCGGTGCGGTCGGTTAGGCTGGCAGTAGTTATGTTGCTCACCCATCCCACATGAGGGGTTCTACCGATTGCGAAACGCAGTTGCGACCAAGGCGAGTGGCCACCAGAGCTGATCATGGATGGGTATGCGGTCTCGACCAGTCAAACGTCGCGATCGTTTTCCTCGCGGTGCCGCCGTAGCATCCTCTCGGATTCGCCGATTAGCCGGTCTGTTTCGGCTACGCTGGCGCGCAGCGCTGCTTGGCTGACTTGAATCTCCGCCTCCTGGCGGGCCTGACGGTTCGCTTTTCGCTGCTCCAGGTGCCGAGCGTCGACGCCCACATGCGCGGCGCTGCGTAATCTTGCTTTGACTGAGCCCAAGGACTGAACTGCCGCACCACACTCTTCGCGACTTACCTGCTCTTCGTCACTGTCGGGGAATGCAAGGTGGTTGCCGCCGCACTTCGGGCATGAGAGCGCTATACCCATCCCAGACATCCAACTTTCCTCATTCGACTGCCAAACCGAACGCAGTTCCTCCGTACAGAGCCGGAGGGGGATCAAGGTTCCCGAATTCCCGCGGTCGGAGCTCCCGGATGGTGCAGCCAGAGCTTTGGGTCAGGTGCGGCGGTCCAGCTAAACCTGAAAAGCAGAAAATCGACACCGTCTCCGCGCCTGGGAAAGCCGCAAGCTGCAGCAGCCTTTGGAATACCCAGGCCTCGCCCACGACCGAGATGGAACTCCGCCGGTGAAGGCGCCGTCAGGCTACTTCGCTGTCCGGCCCTTGCTGGTCTTCTCGTGCTTGTAATGATGCTGCCCACGCATCATCCGGCGACGCCTTCGCTGATTACGTCGGATCATGGCAATGCCAGTTCCCGCCGCAATAAAGAGCATAGCGATAAGGATGTAGGCGACAATTAGACGTGTGGGCATAAGCCTTCCATCCTGTGAATTCCTGGATGACCTGCGAGGAGATCGGCGTCACGTTCGGGGTCAAATTTCCGCCCCCCCATGAAGATCGCGTACCTCTCAGCCTCACAACGACTGCGATGGGTACGATAATCTAGATCGTCATGCCAAACTCGGCGTCGGTTGGACCTGTGTCCAAACGCCCGACAGACCAATTTGGCAAGCATCATCAGGGTCATTTGATCCGCAAGAACGATGCTGCCGCAACAGTCGATCCTTACCACCTGTCGTCCGATGAATCCTGCGAAACCACCAAGGTTACCAATTTGTATAGGTCGCTACCGCAACCGTGCTGCTACGGCCTCGTCGCTCAGCCCATACGCAACGTCGTCAAAGGCCCTTCGAATGAACGCTAACGACAAGGTCATGAGCAAGGTGCCGGCGGTGACGCTTGGCTTCTGGATCATCAAGATTCTCGCCACCACACTCGGCGAGACCGCTGGGGATACGGTCACGATGACCATGAACCTTGGCTATCTGATCGGCACAGCCATCTTCGCGACGTTGCTGATCGTGTTTGTGGCGTTCCAGATCGCCGCCAGAAGGTTTCACCCTCTTGTCTATTGGGCCACCATCGTGGCCTCGACCACGGCGGGCACCACGATGGCCGACTTCGCCGATCGCTCGCTTGGGATCGGCTACACTGGCGGCTCGACCCTGCTGTTTGCTTGCGTCGTCGTGTCGCTCATCGCCTGGCACTTCGCCACCGGCTCGATCTCGGTCAACAAGGTGAGCGATACGAAGTCCGAGATTTTCTACTGGATCACAATCACATTCTCGCAAACGCTCGGCACGGCGCTGGGGGACTGGATGGCCGATAGCAGTGGATTGGGTTATGTCGGCGCCGCTCTCGTGTTCGCGGCTGGCCTGGCGGTGCTCGCCGGCCTCTATTTCTGGACCAGCGTCAATCGCGTCGCGCTGTTCTGGGCGGCGTTTATCCTCACGCGGCCACTGGGGGCGACTGTCGGAGATTTTCTCGACAAGCCCCTCAGCCATGGCGGACTGGCCCTCTCGCGACCGATTGCCTCGGCCATACTTCTGGTCATGATCGTCGTGTTGATATTCGTTTTGCCTCAACGAGCCGGCTCCTATCCGGGGAACGAAGAGGGCTGACACCGCGCAATCCCGCATCCTTCAAGGGGAGAGAACTATGCCTCGCAGATCGTTCGTCGCGCTCGCCGTCATGGCGGCGACCTGTGCTTCCGCGTCTCTTTCGCAGAGCACGGCTGCCGGCTATTCGTCCGCCGCGCCGATCCCGATGGCGGATGGCCGTTGGGACCTGACAAGCTACGATGGGGCACACAACCGGGTGTTGGTCGCGCGTGGTGACAGCGTGACGATAGTCGATCTGGCGAGCGGCTCGGCACGCAACATCGGCTCCATCGCCGGGGGCCATGCCGCCTTGTCAGTTCCTGGGACGAGCACCATCGCAGTGACGAGCGGGCAGGACAACACATTGCGATTGCTGGACGGGGCATCCGGCAATGAGGCGGCACGTATCGCGGTCGGTCAGAAACCTGACGCCGCAATCTGGGACGGCACGTCGCGCCGTATCTTGGTCATGAATGCTGCGAGTGGAACCGTCTCGGTTGTGGATCCGGCTTCGAGGAAGGTGACTAGGACAATCACGGTGAAGCCCGCGCTCGAATTGCCCGCCATGGTTGGACCTCATCTCCTCGCGGTCAATAACGAGGATGCCGGCGAGCTCGATTTCGTGGATCTGGCGAAAGGCAAGGCGCTTGCCCCACTCGCGCTGACAGGTTGCGACGGGCCGACCGGTCTAGCCTACGATGCGGCCGATCGCCTTACCTTGAGCGCGTGTGCCAACGGCGTTGCCGCGCTGGTCGATGTGCCAACCAGGAAAGTCGTCAAGCTGGTGCCGATCGGCGCAGGACCCGATACAGCGCTGTTCGATGCAAAGCGGCACCGCTTCCTGGTCCCCTGCGGCCGGAGTGGGACGATGTCGGTCTTCGCCGTTGATGCGAAGGGCGGCCTGACCCCGCGCCCTGAGGTTAAGACCGAGATCGGCGCTCGCACGGCTGCCATCGATCCCTCCAGTGGACGAGTATTCCTTCCGAGCGCGCAATTCATGCCCGCGAAGGCCGGGCAGCGCCCTCAGGCGGTTGGCGGCACCGCCCACTTGCTGATCTACGCTCCCACCTGAGGCATCACGAAGCGGCAATAGCGGGAAAGTAAAGCGCGATCTCAAATCCATCGTTTCCGGACATTGTTATTCGCGCGTCATGCGCCTCGGCAATAGCCTTCACAAGGCTCAGACCAAGGCCATGACCGGGCGTGGAGCGGGCTTCCTCCAGGCGGACAAATCGCTCCAGGACCCGCTCGCGCTCGGCTTCAGGAATGCCCGGTCCGTTGTCGCGGACAAAAGCCGCGATCTCCCCAACCGCCTTCCTGGCCCCGATCACGATCGCGGTCCCCGCGGGTGTGTGTCGCAGGGCATTTTCGATCAGGTTGATCATGGCCTGCGAAATGAGCTCGCGATCTCCTTGGACAAGGCATTGGCCTTCAGCCTTCGTCGACAATGTCCTTCCGGCATCCTCTGCAAGCAGCGCATGTGTTTCGCCCAGCTCGCGCAATAACTTGCACAGATCGACGGTCGCAAATCGGCTCCGAAGGCTGCCTTCTTCCAGTTCGGATATGCGCAGAATGGCGTCGAACATCTGCAGCACCTCATCGGCGCGTTCGACGGCCGCTTCGACAGCGTCCGGTCGTCCGCCCGGATCGGCCTGTCCTTGAAGCGTTTCAAGCTGGTTGCGCAGTCGCGCAAGCGGCGTTCGCAAGTCGTGCGCAAGATCGCTGGTTACTTGGCGCAGGTTGGTGATCAGGCCGGCAATGCGGTCGAGCATGACGTTGAGCGATGCGGCGACGCGATCGAACTCATCGTTGCGCGGCCCGAGTGGCATGCGTCGTGTCAGATCGCCGGATACTATTCCGTTTGCCGTCGTCTCGATCCTCGCCAGCCTGCGCCGCAAATAGCTGCCGAACACAAGCGCCCCCGCGACGCCGAGGGCCAGCAGAACGACAAATGCCGCAGCAAAAAGCGTCAAAATCGTTCGGTCGATTTGTTCGAGCGGCTCGAGATCAGCTGCCACGACCAGCCGATAGCCTGCCGGAAGCGCCATGACGTTCGCGCGAGCGGGATCGGGTCCTTCTGCCGGATCGAGAAAGCTTATCGTGCGCCAGCCCGGCAGCGGTGCTGGCGTATCCAGCGTGCCGCCGATGCGGTGTCCGCCCGGCTCGAACAGCGCATAGCCCAGCGCGTCGGTGCCTCGCCCTTCGCGTTGCTGAATGGCCTCGCTCAGGCCCGCGATGCCGTCATCGCGGTATTCCGCCATCAAGCTTGTTTCGGCTTGCCGGATGCTGGCGTCCATCTCGCGGGCAAAGGCGGCATGAGCGGCGTAGTAGACCCCAGCGCCAAGCAGCAGCGTCGCCAGGGCAAACGCGAGCGAGACGGCGAACGCCAGGCGATAGGCGGCGCTGCGAACGAGGGTTATCATTCAGCATGGATTCTGTAGCCGACACCGCGCACGGTCTCGATGAGATCTGGCAACCCGCCGTCATTGAGCTTTGAGCGAAGCCGGCTGATATGAGTTTCGACGATCTTCGTCTGGGGATCGAAATGGAAGTCCCACACTCTTTCAAGCAACATGGTTCGGGTCACAAACTCGCCAGCGTGACGCAAGAGCTCTTCGAGCAGCTGGAACTCGCGCGGCTGAAGCAACACAACCTTTCCGCCACGGCGCACTTCCCGCGACAGCAAGTTCATATCTATTCCTCCTGCCGCAAGCTTTGTCACGATCGCTTGCGGCGGCGGCCGACGGCCGAGAGCGTTCACCCGTGCCGCCAGCTCGCTGAACGCGAACGGCTTGACCAGGTAGTCGTCCGCCCCGGCGTCGAGGCCCTCCACGCGGTCATCGATCTTGCCCAGCGCGGTAAGCAGGAGGACGGGCGCCGCAATCTCGGCCGCTCGCAGTCGGCGGACGATCGTGAGTCCATCTAGCCCGGGTAGCATCCTGTCGAGGATCACCAAGTCAAAATCTTCGCTGAGCGCGCAATGCAGCGCATCCCCGCCGTCGCTGACGGTCGTAACAACATGGCCGAGCTCACCGAGCCCACGCTCGACGAACCCGGCCGTATCGGCGTCATCCTCGGCGATCAGGATGCGCATGCGCTGGCGTCAGTCCCTCTCGCCGGGTTTCTCGTAGCTGCTCTCGACTATCTTGCCGGTGAAGGCATCGACGCCGACCTCGTGCGTCCGCTTGCCCTGCCGGATGTCGAATGAATAGCGCCAACCGCCGTTCTCCTTTTCATAATCGGACTCGACGATCTTGCCAGGCGCGACCTTCAGGGCGATCGCGCGCGCCTTCGCCTGGCTGATCCTCTGCGGCTGGCCCGCATGCGCGGCCAAGGGCAGCGCGACAAGCGCGGCGAATAGCGGCAGACGCTTTAGAATGCGTGGCATCTCGAAAATTCTCCATTACTGTGCGGCATTGCACGAAGACCGGAGGTAGTCCCCCATACATTGGCTGACGGACGAGGCGAGGATACAAATTCCCAACCTTGGTTCGGCCGCTTTACCTTCGCCCAAAGAAGCTGCGATGCGACGCGTGGAGCGGAACGGCAGCGCGTTCACGATGGTGACGCCTTCGAAGCATCAGGCGTCCGCTGCGCTCGTGCTTCGCAACGATCGACGCGGCTTGCGCGCCCTGTCTCCATCAAAGGGATGAGACTTGCCGGCCACGCTGATCTCGCTGCTCGCGCGATACGGATCTCTTCTGATTTTCACCGCAGCGCTCTTGGAGAACGCGGGAGTGCCGTCACCGGCACACACGGCGATGCTCGCGGGTGACGCTCTTGGGCAGCAGGCCCTTTGTCGCTGCCGCTGGTGATTGCCACGGGTGTGCTCGCTGGGATTCTCGGTGACAACATGGGGTATCTGATCGGTCTGCGCGGAGGGCGCACGCTGCTGATCGGATACGGTCCTCGCGTCCTCTTGAAGCCGGAGACAGTCGAAAAGTCCGAGCGCCTCTTGGCGTTCACTGGGGGCCGGACGTCCTGGCCGGGTAGGCCGGCGGGGCGAGCATTCTGTTCGCTCGAATGCTATCGCTGGAGTTCAGTCCAACAGGCGCCCAAAGGAGCGGTTCACCGCGATAACGGCGCCTGGCGAAGCGATGGCGGATTGTTCAATGGTAGGAGCAATCGATGACAAACGTTCCTCGTCAGGCAGGCGACGCGCTCGTTACGACCGTCGTCCTGGCTAGATCGTCGGTGCGCTCGTGAGGATCCTGGGCGCATGGCAGTTCTGGGCACTGCTTTCGGCATCGTTCGCCGCCCTGACGGCGATCTTCGCCAAGGTGGGAATCGAACGTGTGAACTCGGACTTCGCCACTCTCTTTCGCACAATAGTCATTCTCGTGGTGCTCACCGGCATCGTCGTTGCCACCGGCCAATGGCAATCGCCCGGGTCGCTCAACCGCCGCACGGTGGTCTTTCTGATTCTTTCAGGTCTGGCCACCGGCGCCTCGTGGATTTGCTACTTCAGAGCTCTCAAAATTGGCGAAGCAGCTCGGGTCGCGCCGATCGACAAGCTGAGTGTCGTCCTGGTCGCCATATTTGGCGTTCTGTTCCTCGGGGAGCGGCTTTCGAGGGTGAATGCCATCGGGGTCGCATTGATCGCTCTTGGCGCGATCCTTGTGGCCGTTGGAGCTTAGACGTTCGGCGCATCGCGGGCTTCGCACACGAGAGCCCGCGTACGCCCCGACCACCATCAGGGCGGGGACGCCGTCGTCTATTCCCCAGCCTGGACCTCCACGGGTTCGGCGCAGGACGTCCCTTGTGAGAACGGGGATAACCAGGCGCCGCACCGTTAGATCTGGGCTTTCGCTCAGCCAGCACCGGAACTAATCACGAATGGATGCGCTGAGGGCTGCTGGGATTGCTGCAACGCGGAGCATTCATCATGCGTGGTTTCCTGGCCGGTATCTTCACCACGATCGTCATCATCCTCGTTGCCGGATACGTTGTGCTGCGCAGCGGGCTCGTCCCTGCCAACGCGGATGCGAAGCCAGGTGGGTTCGAACTCTGGGCGGCGGGCACCTCGCTCGACGCGACGCTCCAAAAGGAGGCGCCGCGCGGCCCCAACCCCGTAACCTTGACGGATGCGAATCTGACCGAGGGCGTCAATCTCTACGGGCAACACTGCGCCGTCTGCCACGGCACCGCAGCCGGAGCCGCCGAAACTTCGGCGATAGCGAAGGGACTCTATCCCGCGCCGCCGCAATTCGCGGCCGAGGGTGTCGAAGACGATCCCGAGGGCGTGACGTACTGGAAGATCAAGCATGGTATCCGGTTGACGGGCATGCCGTCTTGGAAATCGGCGCTCAACGACCGACAGATGTGGACGATCGCGCTGTTCCTGAAACACATGGACAAGTTGCCGCCCGCTGCCCACGCGGCGTGGCAACAGGTCAAAAATAGCGCTTGATTCCCCGTATGCCCGCTAGCGGGCATGCAGCTTAGCTGCCGCCTCGCCTCGGTCAGCGCCGATGATCCAGCAAGCGCGCTCGCGCGCACCCGCACTTAGATCGGTCAGCGCGAATTCGCAGCGGCCAGCTGCCGGTCTTCCCCGAAGTACCGGGCGAGCACGGCCGGATCACGGCCATAAGGATCAGCTCGGAACAACACCTCTCCAGCCGTCGCTTCCGCGGTCAGGTAGGTGACGAACACCGGAACCGGGTCGCGCAAGTCGACGCGTTCCTCGGTGTTGGGGTCCGGCGCTTTAGGCATTTCGCCGAACAGCCATGTAGCGAGCCGGCGCGCGTCCTGGAGACGAATGCACCCGTTGCTGACCCACCTCTGATCCGTGTCGAACACGGTCTTGTCGGGTGTGTCGTGAAGATAGATGCCGAAGATGTTCGGCATCATGAACTTGATCTTGCCCATGGAGTTGCCGCCGCCAGGGCCTTGGCGGATGTGCAAGATCAGCTTGCCTTCCTTCACCGCCTGCCAGTCGATCGTAGTCGGGTCGAGCGGAACGGCGGTCGGGCTCCAATCAGCAAACACATCGTCCTTCCGATCCGTGAGATAGGTAACACCTTGCTCGAGGACGCGCGGCGCGATGAGCTTGATCGCCAGCGATTCGGGGACGTTCCAATAAGGGTTCACATCCGCATAGCGAATGAGCGCGGCCATCATCGGCGTTTGCGTGTCCTTCGCGCCAACGGCCGCGCGCATCGAACCGACCAGTCTGTCGTGCTCATACATCATGACCATTGCGGAGCCCGCATCGACGATGATGTGCCGCTTCAGCTCGCCGGGGGCCGGAAGGCGGCGGGCGCGCTCCATGTTGATCATCAGCACATGCTCGTAGTGTTCCGCGCCCGTGTTGAGGGAGGCAATTAGCTCACTGCCCGCCGTTCCATCCTCCTTGAGGCCGTGAACATGCTGGTAGGCCGCCACACGCGTTCTCAGGGCTTCGTCGAACCGCTTCCCGGGCACAAGGCCAAGGCGCTCGCGCAACAGCGTGACTCGGTCTCCATGGTCGCCGATTGTCAGCGCCGGCCCGGTCGGCATGCTGAACTGCGGAAGGCTACCCCACTGCTTCTGATACTGCACGAGGCCCCGGCGCAGCTCGGTGTAGAGAGGGTTGATCGCCTGGATCAGATCCAGTGGCGCGCCGGCATATCGGGCAAAGCTGACGCTATCCAGCTTGGTATTGCGCCAGCGAATATCGACGGCGATCTCCGGGTCGACATAGACCATGTCGACACCCTGCTCGGCCGGAGGCAGCGCGACCGGTTCCTCGGGCAAACGCTGTTCGGCACCGGCCGGAAAGCCGATCGAAAGCAAAGCGATGAACAGGGCGCTCCAAAGCAGCGATTTTCCCATCACGTTCGCCAACTTGGCCGGCTAAGCCGCGAAACTGAGCCGTTCTTGCAGTCGGCCGAGCTCGGCTTCGACCTGGAGCTGGCCAGCGACGCTCTCCGTCGCAAGTGCGATGGGACGCCCCCCGAGGAGAGCGTTGTCCGAGTTGAGAAAGGTTATCGCGTCCTCACGCCCTAGGATTCGGAACGCGACCCGGGTAATCTCGCCCTGTCGAACGGCCTGGTCGCGAGGCAGAGGATTGGCCGTGCGCCGCCTCCGCTGCCAATGATTGTTGCCTGAACTGCTCGGTTGATCGCTCATGTGGGAAACCTTCCTATTTGAGTAACGGGCCCGACCTGTCGATCGTCCATCATAGGATCGGCGCGAGCCCCACCAGCGGCAGGAAGTAGCCCATCCAATCCGGGCGATGCTTTCGCCCTTCGGTCACAGAAGCTCGCTCTCGAGCTTCGCCATCCTGCGGGCCTGCGCAATGGCGTCGGTCAGGTTGGTGTAACGGTAACTTCCAACGGAATAGGTCTCGGTCATCTGTCGGGTGACGCCCAGCGACATCGCGAGATCAAAGGGCGTCACGCTGCCGCCCTCGTTTTCCCACGAGTCGGTTTTGGCGGACGGCTTGGTGGACGATGGGTCGGACATGGGCGGCTCCCTGGCTGTAAGCGGGAGCACGGCTGTCTCTCGGTCGCAGGCGCTTACGAGAAGGTTGCCTGAACGATATCCTCTAGATGGGGATTCGGCCGGGCGTATGCAATGTAGGGATGTACCGCTGGGGCAACGGGGCGCTCGCCTGTTTGGGGAGCCCCCTCGACACGCCTCTGAAATGAGGCCATCAAACGCGGCGGTGCGCCGGCAGTTCTACCGTCACCGGCGCACCACTTGATATCTGGCGGAGGCGGGAGACGGCCAGCGGGATTGCGTCAGTTCAGCGGCGGTTAGCGAGACATTTCGCTTGCCCCCCGTTCGGTAGTCGACTTCGACGAAAGTAGGCGAAACGCGACGATCAGCTATCGCCAGCAACCGCTCTGGTGGCGCCGAGTCTGGCCATCCGCCAACAGCGCCCGTGGGATCCTGCTTGGAAAGCAACCTTCTTCAGAGCCAGCGCGGGACGTTCGCTCTGTACATCGAATAGGGCTCGCCAAAGCGATCGAGCAGGTACGCCTCCTCGCGCCGTACGACCAGCCGATCGATGGTAAGGACAGCGGCGATCAGGCCCAGCAGGATTCCCGTGTCCTGCGAGCCGATCGCGACGGCCAGGTGTATGCACGCCATACCCAGATACATCGGGTTCCGGGTTCGCGCATAAGGGCCCCGGTCAGTGATCGCAGTCGTTGGCTTCCACGGTTCCGGCGGGGTTTCGGCTTCGCGAAACTGTCTGATGGCGCTCGCCACGAGGACCACGCCGGTAAGGAACAGAACGCCAGCGACCGCAAGGGCCGCCGCCGCGGGCAATGTCCACGCCTCGAGCCCCATCAGTCGCTGGCCGCTCCAACCTAGAACACCCCAGCCGACAAATATCAGGGGCGGTGGAAAGCGAATGCCGGCTCCGCGCTTGGACATGATCATCGTTGGATCAACTCCCGCTGGTATGATTTCAATTGGAACGCCGCCCCTCAGACTCACTGTCCGCCGCCCACAATGGACACCGCCTGACTGCCCGACGGGCTCGCCAAAAGCCCACGGCTTCGCAATAGCAAGGCGGGGCTGCGGGAGGAAATTGAAAGCGCCAAAATCGCGCTCGAGGCGACGAAACTCTGCTGCGAAGCGGGTGACGGTCCGATTGACGAAGCGATCCGGAAACCGCTCCCCCACGTCGATGCACGGCTCAGTCAATCATAGGCCCTCCCCGCCCGCGGCCGAGCGACCAGTTGACGCTGTCGCCGCGCAGCACTCCCGAAACCGCCTTTCCGACATGTCGATCGAGCACCGGCCGCCACGGCACGAGCGTGAAGTTCCGCGCCCGTTCGACGAGCGCGAAGCGCCCGCTGACCAGATCGAGCGAGCGACGATAGACGCCCTCGATGCGGGCGCCCTCGGGAGCGTCGCCGAACGGCTTCCCGAGTTCGTCGCTGAGCTGCCCCGCTACCCGCAACAGCTCGCGCCGCTGGAGCGCGGCGATCAGGTCGGGCGCAAATACCGCGCCGCCACCGGTCTCCTCGGCCAAGCCTTGCGCCACGAGCCACTGCCGCCGGCGTGTCTGCGCCGCGCGCAGATCGTGGCCGAACCCGGCATCGCGAACCGACTCGGGCGCGCCCGAGACCAGCTCGCGGTCGATCCAGGTCGCGGCGTCGGCCTCGACCAGCCGATCGAGCGGCTGCGCCGACAGCACCGTGATCGCGACCGGGCGGACGCCCAGCCGGACGGCCTCGTGCGCCGCCGCACGCTCGAGATGGTCGGGCGCGATGATCCAATGTCCCGAAGGCTCGCGTTCGACGCTGCCCGAGGTTCGCCGCATCGCCTCGAGCCGCCGCACATGGGTTTCGGCGAAGGCTTGCGTGGCGCTCGGATCGTGACGCAGATGCGCGTCGACGTCGTAGCGTCCGCCATTGGCCGCGGCGATCCGGGCGATGGTCCGGTCGACCTCGCGAACCTGCGGCCGCACCGGCTCGATCCGCACGATCGCGCCGCGGGTCAGGACATCGGCTTGCGCGCCCGGTTCGACGCCGGGCCCGGCCTGGCCGATCGCGACATAATGGCAGCGCCCGTCGACGCCGTCGACGATCAGGTAATGGTGATCGGCGTGCTCGTCCGCGAGCCCGCGCGCGAGCACGCGGCCGACCAGCGCCCGCGCATCGGCCGCCGCCGGATCGTAGATCGCCTGGTCGGCGGGTGCGCGCTCGACGGCGGCGCGGGCAAATTCGCGCTGCATCGTGCGCACGATGTCGCCGCGCTCGCCCAGCGCGCGGAGCGTGCCGGCAAGGTCGGGCGCGAGGCGGAAGCGGCCGCCCCCGAGCGGCTCGGCGAGGCCGAGCCGCGCCAGCTTCGCCAGCCGCCCGGCGCGCAGTGTCTGGTCGAAAGCGTCGCGCCCGCGTGCCGTGACCTGGCGGGCGGGGTCCGCCGCCTTGAGCAAGGCGCGGTCGATCGAGGTCAGCCGGTCCTGGCCGATCTCGGCGCGCAAGGTCTGGCGGATCTCGCGCGGGGTGCGCGGCCCGAGGTCGAGGTCGACGAGTTCGGCGGCGCGCTCGCGGATGCCGGTGGTCAGATAGTCGCGGGCGATGACCAGATCGGCCCCGGAGGCATCCTTGCCGCGCACGACGATATGGGTGTGCGGATGCCCGGTGTTGAAGTGATCGACGGCGACCCAGTCAAGTCTCGTTCCCAAGTCCTCTTCGATGCGCGCCATCAGCCGGCGGGTGAGCGGTTTGAGGTCGTCGTACCGGTCGCCGTCCTCGGCCGATACGATGAAGCGGAACTGGTGGCGATCGCCGGTCGCCCGTGCGCCGAACGCCTGGCCGTCGGCGGCGCCGCCGTCGCGGTCGTAGAGCGCGCCGCGCGCGCCCTCGCGCGTGGTGCCGTCGCGCTGGAGGTAGCGCAAGTGCGCGGCGGCCGCCGACGCGCCCTTGCCCGCGAGCTTGACGAGGCTCGCCTTGACGATCACGCGGCGGCGGCCGAACGCGGCGGCGCCGCCGCGCGACGACAGCAGGCGGCCGATGCCCGCGCCGCGCCCGAGACGGGCGCCGCTGAACCGCGCGGTCCGCCGCGGCGACAGCGCGCCGCCGCGGGCCAGGTTGGCGGCCGCGAGCACCCGGCCGAGATAGCTGCGCGCGCGCCGTCCTGAGCTTGCCTTCTGCCGGCCGAGATGGGGCTGGAACTCGTTTTCGTCGATCATCGGACGGCGTCTCGCGGGCTGGAGCGGAATGGCGAGCATGGCGCAGTCTCCCGGCCGTGAAAACCGGTGCCGGCGCGAAGGCCTCGAACGGGGGGTTTTCGCGTGGCGCCGGCACCGGCCTATCGAGGCTCGGCGCGCGGCTGATGCGGTGGACGCTGCGATTCGGACCCTCGGCCCCACCGGGCTCCAATCACGGTCCGAAATCTACCATCGTTCTCCGGGCAACTTTCGCTTGCGTATGTCCGAAATATACCTACAAATTTCGGACATGGCCGACCCCAGATCCGACATCAAGGGAACGATCCAGCGCCGGATCGATGACGGCCCCGAGCGCAAGGTGTGGATCGTCGCCGACTTCCTCGACCTCGGTTCGCGCGACGCGGTCGACAAGGCCCTGCAGCGCCTCGCGAAGGCCGGACACCTCCGCCGCATCGACCGCGGCCTCTACGACCGCCCGGACTGGAACCGTCTGACCCAGACCCCCAACCCGCCCGATCCGCGCGGCGTGATCGATGCCATCGCCCGGCGCGACCAGATCCGCGTCCTGGTCGATGGCATGACGGCAGCCAACGATCTGGGCCTGACCAACGCCGTCCCGGCGAAGATCGTCGTCCACACCGACGCCCGGCTCAAACCCGTCCGGCTCGGCAAGCTGGAGATCGCCTTCAAGCCCACCGCGGCGAGCAAACTCTACTGGGCGGGCCGTCCGGCGATGCGCCTCGTCCAGGCGCTGCACTGGCTGCGCGACACCGGGATGGACGACGAGCAGGCCGTCGGCATTCGCCGGCGGCTCCATACCCTTCTCGAGAACGACACGTCCGGCACGATCCGCGCCGACCTGCGCGCCGGTCTCACCACGCTCCCGGCCTGGATGCAGGACTTCCTCAAACCCATCCTCCAAGGGTAGCACTGATGAACCCGGCCTACGACCAAATCCTCGCGGCGGATGCGGCGACCCGCGCCGGCCTGTTCACCGCCACGGCGCAGCGTCTCGGCACCACTCCGCAGAACGCCGAGAAGGATTTCTGGGTCTGCTGGGTGCTCGATGCCCTGTTCAACGGCCGCGCCGACGGCCCGCGACTGCTGTTCAAGGGCGGCACTTCGCTGTCGAAGGCGTTCGGCCTGATCAGCCGCTTTTCCGAGGACATCGATGTCACGGTCTTTCGCGACGATCTCGGCCAGGCCTGTTCGGTCGCGGACCTGGCCGCGCTCAGCGGCAAGAAACGCGAGGCCGCGCTCGATGCGATCAAGGCCGCCTGCGCCGCTTATGTCACCGGACCGCTCCTCACCGAACTCAGCGCCATCGCGGCGCGGGCCAGCGAGCGAAACGGTCTGCGGCCGGGCGCGCTGACCATCGTGCCTCACCCGCAGGACGAACAGACCCTGCTGGTTCGCTATCCGACGGCGACCCCGGCGGACGGCTATGTGGAGCAACAGGTCAAGATCGAGTCCGGGGCTAAGTCGGCGCTCGACCCCCACTCGGTGCGCACTATTCGACCCTATGTCGAGGCGGATGCGCCCGGGCTCGATCTTGCCGTCGCCAACGTCACCGTCGTCGATGCCGAACGAACGTTCTGGGACAAGGTCGTCATCCTCCACGGGCAACGGCAATGGTTCATCGAACGCGGTGAGCTGCAGGGCGGCGGCAACCGGGTCTCGCGGCACTATTACGACGTCCATAGGCTGATGACGTCCGACCCGGGAAAGCGCGCCCTGGCCGATCCGGCGCTCGGCGCCGATTGCGTCGCGCACGCGCGGATGTTCTTCGATCGCAAGCCCTACCATCTCGCCAAGGCCCGGCCGCCGACCTTCACGCTGGTTCCGGAAGACGAAATGTACGCCGTGCTGCGGCGCGACTATGCCGCCATGTCGGCGATGATCTTCGGCGCCGCGCCTCCCTTCGACGCGGTCATCGAAAGCGTCGCCGCGCTCGAGGCGATCGTCAACCGGGTCTAGCGCGCAGCTCAAAGCCGCCAACGTGCCCGGCGGCCGGCCGGGCAACGCGCGAGCGGGCTTGCCCGCGAAACCGTTAGCAACGCCCGCACCCGTGGGGCAGGTGCCATCCAACCGCTTGAATACGCGCCACAATCTTCGCCGAAAGCACCTGTGCCAGCGCTCCGGTGCCGTCACGGTTGAGAAAAAACGATGTGCAGACAAGTACTTATGGCACCGACGGTGCCATAGCTTTATCTTGCCTTACGCCGCCCTGCCCGCCCGTCCCCTTCGACGCCGCTTCTCACTCCTCCCTGCTCGCCCCCGCTCCGCGAGCCGAGGCAAGAAATAAGCCGGGACACGATGCCTGTCCGGCTCCTGTGTCCCGGCGGATTTCGCTGCGCCGCTTAGCGCATCGCGGCGAAGGCTTCGCATGCCTGGCGTCCACTCCCGAAGCTGCGCCGCCCGATCAATCCCTGCGCGTTCCCGTCGCCGTCGACGATGCTCACCGCGACGAACCAGCGGCCATCCAGCCGCCCGATGATCGCCACCCGATCGAGCTCGAAATCTTCCTCGCCGACACTCTCGTAAGCCCCGAGCCAGCGCTCCGACACTCTCGCGTCCCACAGGAAATCGCTCTCCTCGCCCTCGAGAAACCGCTGCGCCAGCGCTTCGCCCGCGCCCCGTCCGAACTCGATCTCGAGCCCCGCGACCAGCGCCGTCAGCACGCGATCGGGTTCCTTGGCCGACACCGCCCCGATGGATTGAAAATTCGCCATGATCGCCTCCTTCGCTTGAAATCCTCGTGATCGAGGACAGCAGTCGGGAGACGGGTGGCGGAGCGGCTGTCAGGGCCGCGGGAGGCGCAGCCGGAGCGCCGCGCAGCGGCGGCGGAGGAACCGATTTTGTTGCCCTCAAGACAAGAGATTCGGCTGCGAAGCAGCCTCCAATTGGCAGCAAAATTGGCGGGGCCGCCGGCCTTGCACAGCCGCTTCGCCGCCCGTCATGCTGGGCCTTGCCGAGACGAGCCCCCTCCAACGCCCGCCATCCGGCGCAGCGCCCCCCGTGCGGATCATGGGCGCCGCAACCGGTAAGGCGTCAGCGCGACAGGCGAAGGGCGAACAGCGGGTCCCGCGGCTCTTGCGGCACGCCCGACGACCCGGGACCGGCCGAAGCATCGCCGGTTCCGAGCGCGACGAACAGCGGCGGCGGCGTTCGCCGGGCGGGCGACGGCGATCGCAGCAACGGCACGCCGGAGACCTCGGCGAGATAGGCGCGCGTCTCGGCCGGCAGCGCGCGGCCCGAGGCAAGGTACCCCGCATATCGGCCGGGGCCGGCATTGTAGGCGGCGAACAGCCCGGGATAACCGAAGCGGTCGAACATCGCCCGCAGGTAGGCGGTGCCGGCGAGGATGTTGTCGCGCGGATCGTGCGGATCGGCGCCCAGGCCATGGGCCGCGCGCATCGCCGTCCAGGTCGCCGGCATCAGTTGCATCAGGCCCATCGCGCCGGCCGGCGAGACGATCGGACGGCCGGCGAGACTTGTCCGGCCGCCGCTCTCGGCGTGGATCACGCGCTCGATCCAGCTTACCGGAATGCCGAAGCGGGCCGAGGCTTCGGCGATCTCGCCATGCCAGCGCTGCACCGGATCGGCGCTCGACGGATCGGCGGCCGCGGGGGTCGCGGCGAGCAGCGCAGCGGCGAGCGCGAGCCTCCTCAGCGCAGCCACAGCGGGGTCGCCTTGCCGATCACGTCCTGCGCCCGGGTGCCCCCGAAATAGCGCCCGTCGAACGAATCGGGAGACTCGCGCATGAGCAGGAACACGCTGCCCGCGCCGAGCGTGAAGCACCCCTGCCAGGCCGGCAGCGGGCGGCCCGCCGCGTCGGCGAGACGGCGCACGGCGACCGGCGTGCGGTTGACCAGCACCGTGCGATCCGCCGCGCAGATCGTGTCGCCGGCCACGCCGGCGACGCGCTTCACCAGCGGCACGCCGAGCGGCAGGTAGCGGCGCCTCGCGGCGAGCCGGCGCGCCGACGGCGGGGGCCAGGCGATGGCCATGTCGCCGCGCTCGAGCCTCGCGCCGGGCGTCACGGCATAAAGTCCGACCGGCGCGCTGGCGCTCGCGTTCCACAGCAGCCGGGGCGCCGGCGGGAAAGCGATTGTCGCGGCCAGAGCGGCGACGGCGGCTCCGAGCAGCGCGGCGCGGCGGCGCAACCGCCGGCGCCGGGCAAGGGCCGCGCGCCGGGCGGCCGACCAGGCGAACAGCGGCAGCGGACGCGCGCCGAGCGCGGGCTCAACCATGTTCGCCGCCGCGCGCACGGGCCTCCGACCACGCCTCGATATCGTCGATATGATAGCGCCAGGTGCGGCCGTGCAGGCGGCATCGAGGCCCCTTGCCGGTCTGCCGCAGGCGCTTGAGCGTCGAGTAGGCGAGGCCGAGGTGGAAGGCCGCCTGCTTGGCGGTGAGAAAGGGGCAGGTCTCGCGCGCGGCCTGCGCGCGCGTGCCGCTGTCGTCCATGGCAAGGCTCCAACCGCGCCGGTGCCCTGTGCGCCGGCAGAGAGGGCGGTCTGGATCGCGCGGGCCGTGTTCGGCAGGGTCGCAGATCGATCCCGGCGATTGCGACCCCGCGGGGTCGGACCAGAGGCGAATGCCCCGCGCCCGAGGCGGGCGCGGGGCGGCTCGCTCAGTCGGCGGGGTTCCAGATGATCGCGAAGGCGTCGTCGTCGTCTTGCCCGGCGGCGCGGCCGAGGTTGGCGTAAAGCCGGCGCGGGCCGAACTCGGGGGCCGCGAGGGAGAGCGACACGTAGTCCTTGCCGCTCGCTTCGCCGCGCCGAACCCATCCCGCGCCGACCTCGACGCCGGCCGCCGAAACGCGGTAGTCGGGCTGGCTGTCGCCGGACTTGCGAGCGTTGGGAACGATCTCGATCTCGGTGCGGATCGAGAGAGTGCGGAGCTGGCCCTTGAAGCCTTGTCCGTCGCGGGTGACATAACCGATGGCTGGCATTGTTCGTCTCCTGATGTGTCGCCCGAACCGTTTCCGGGCGATGGGCGGACCGTGAGGGACGGTCAGAGCGGCCTCACGAACCGTCAGGCCGGAGCGCGAGCGGAGGACCGGAGCGGCAAGGCTTATTTGCGAGCGCAGCGGCCGCGAGGAGCCCGGGGCACACGGGCGGGGAAATAAGCCGCGCGGCGATGGTTTCGCGGGGGCCGCGGCCGTCCCAGGTCATGCGCCCGAGGAGCCGGAAGCGGTTCGAGGCACCCCAGCACACCCGACGACCAGTCCGCCGGTGTATCCCCTGCGGCGGATCAGGCAAGGGCAGCCCAGCCGCGCCACCGCGCGCTCGGACCGACCGCCCAAATGCCCGCACGGCGATGCCGCCGACATCGCTGCGAGGGGCGACCGATGGCGACCCGACGAGGTTTGCCGATGCGGTGAATGAGGCGGCTGAGGCCAGCGATATCGGGCCCAAATTCCTCAGCAAGGTCGAGCGGGTTGCACGATGGCGGCCGCGCCGGCAGCCGGGCCGGCACACGCGCGCCGCATTGAGCCGGCGGATCGGTCGATCAGTGTCGGCGGATCACCAGTTTGGTGACGCCGCACAGGCTGCAGGGGTCCTTCCGCCGCTCGAATCCGTTGGATCCGGCAAGCTCGCGGGTCTTGTGATTGGCCTGTTGACGCACGGACAGCTTCAGCTTGTCGGCAATGCAGTCGTCGCAGACCGGCTCGGGCGAGAGCCGCGAAACAAGCCGTTCGACATCATCGAGTATCGCCATCGCTGCCCCTTTTGCATTCCGTGGGCCGGAGCCGCCACGGTGGCAACCATAAATCCATACCGCGCGCCGCTGCCGGGACGGCGGCGGCGCGCGGCCCGATTTTGCGGGTCGGCAACAGCGGGGGCGGCTGATGTCGCCCCCGCAAGGGTCACGCCGCCAGACGGTCGGTTCCGGCCTCGCCGTCGGCGTCCGGCGAGGCCATGGCCGCGCCCGGCGCGCCGCGGTCCGGCTCGCCGGCGCCGGTCGGCGCGAGGTCCTGCGCCGCCTGCGCCCGCGCGTGGGCCGCGACCGTGCCCACGCCACCGCGCGCCGTGTAGGCAGAAGGCGGGAAGGTCATCCAGCGCGGCACCCAGTGCTCGCGTTTCGGGCGCCCGTTGTCGCCCGCCAGATGGTCGCGGACGATGGTCTTGAGCGTCTTGGTCGTCTCGCCCGCGTTGGCGCTGGCGACCGCTTCGCCGCCGACCTCGGCGACGATCCGGATGAGCACCTCGCGGTCGCGAAGAGCCGAGAAGAAGGCCTCGTCGGCCTGCCAGTAGCGGCTCATCTCGACGCCGATTTCGAGCCCGACCGCCTCGACGGCGGCGCTCCCGGCGGCGAGCGTTTCGCCCATGACCACGGCGGCGACCTCCATAACGACCGCGTCGGGCAGCTCGAGCAGCCGCCGAAACACCCCGCAGACCCCCGCGCCGTCGCGGTTCCCGCCGGTGACGGTCGGCTCGTCCTCGGCGAACGCGAGCACCGCGAGCACCGCGCGGCGGCGCTCGTCGAACGCGGCTTCGGCTGGGCTCTCATCGAGGCTCTCGCGCACCGCCGCGTCGCGGGTCGCCTGCGGCTCGGCACGCACGCTCCACAGGGGCGAGCCGGCGATGGCGTGGGCGACCATCAGCCGCAGCGCGATCCCCGGATGGGCGAGCAGCGCGGCACGCACGGCGGCGTGGCGATGCAGGTCGAGGTAGCTCTGCAGCGGAGCCGTCACCTCGGGCCGAGCCGGTTTCGCAAGCGGCCCCTCGGCGCCGCCCTTGGCGAGGCGGGCGGCTTCCTTGCGGCTGAGATAGCCTTCGTGGACGATCACCTCGCCGTTGGCGCGCACGTCGAGATAGACCCGCCCGCCCTTGCGCTTGCCGGCCTTCTCGTATTCCCAGGTCGAGAAATACTCGGAAGGCGGGACGACGATGACGTCGGCCCAGCCCGCTTCGAGACAGGCGGCGCGGCGTGCCTCGATGGCCGCGTTCTGCGCGGCCCAGAACGCGTCGGCGTCGGCGAAATAGGCCTCCTCGCCGAACAGGTCGGCGACAGTCGCCAGCCCGCTCGCCTCGACGTCGAACAGCGCGTGGCGAGCGGGGATCGACTGCCCGCCGAACAGCCACGCTTTCAGCTGGTGGCCGGTCGGCAGATAGGCGTCCGCGTCGTCGGCCAGCGCCAGCCACGCCTTCTGCTGGCTTTTTGAGGCCAGCGTCAGGTGGCGCACGGTCGCCCGGTCGATCCGCTCCTTGCGGTAGAGATCGCGGATGCGCGGCAGGAGGTTGCCGAGCGCGAGCACGCGGCGAACCGCGAGCTCGGGCAGGCCGAAGGTGGCGGCGATGTCGGCGAGCGTGCGGCCTTCGCGCACGAGGCGGGTGAAAGTTTCCCACTGGGTCACCTCGTCGGGGTCGAGCCGGGCCATGTTCTCGATCAGCGAGGCTTCGAGCGCGGCGGCGTCGTCGCCCGGGTCGAGGATCGCGCAGGGCAGCGCGGCGGCGTCGCCCGCGCCCTCGCCCGCCGCGCGGCGCTCCTCGGCGACGATCCGGGCGGCGTGGAAGCGGCGGCTGCCGGCGACGATCTCGTAGCCGCCGGGCGCGCAGTTCGGGCGGACGATGACCGGCTGGATGACCCCGCGCCTGCGCACGGTCGGCAGGATGTCGGACACGTCGGGGGCTTTCCGGCGGTAGCGCATGTTGGCCTTGCTCACGGTGAGCTTGTCGAGCGGGATAAAGTCGAGTTTCATGATCGTACTCCTTGCGAGGACCGGTCCCGTCGATCTTTACGGAAGAGGCGGGGCCGGTTTCGGATGCGGCGGAACGCGCCGCGCGTCAGGGTGCCCATCAAAGTGAGACTTTGATGGGGTCCCTCAGCCGTCGCCCGGCTCGGGCGGCGGAAGCTCGTGGGGGTGGGCTTGGGCGTGCCGCGCGAGCAGCCAGTCGGCGGCCTTGCTCGCGGCGCTCGCGGCGCGGAAGATCGCCCGCCCTCGCATTCCGGCAGTCCCCCGGACTGCCGGGTCCTCGCTCGGCTCCTCGCGCAGCACGTCGAGCCAGCCGCCGAGATAGTCGGCGTGGCGCACGGTCGGGACGACACCGAGCGCGGCGCACAGGAACGCCGATCCCATCTCGGCGACCAGCTCCTCGCGGGCATAGTCCTTGCTCCCGAAGGCGGTGGTCAGCTGGCGGTCGAGCCGCGAGGGGTGGCCGGTGGCGTGAGTCAGCTCGTGGAGGCAGGTGCGGTAGTAGTTGACCGGCGCGAAGAACGCCGCTGGCGGCGGCACCTGCACGTAGTCGTGCGCGGGCGCGTAGAACGCGCGGGCACCGCCGACGCGGACCTCGATGCCGCTGGCGGCGATCACCGCTTCGGCGAGCGGGACGATCTCGGGTTCGCGCAGCGGCGGCGGATCGGAGGCGAGGCCGGGGCGCAGGCCCTCGCACTGCGCGAGGTTGAACACGGTGAAGCGCTTGAGGAAGGCGACCGGGCGGCCCTCGCCGTCCTCGGCGCGGGCGCGCCCGGCTTCGGGCGTGGTCGCGCGCCCGGGGCGGCTCTTGGGAACGAAGCGGTCGGCGTAGACGACGGGGGTGCCGCGCTCGCCCTTGCGCACCGCGCCGCCCGCCGCGAGCGCCTGCCGGAAGGTCAGCCAGCCGTGCGAGGGGTAGCCGTGGTCGATCGCCGAGGCCCACAGGATCAGCACGTTGATCCCCGAATAGCGCCGCCCGGTGAGCGCGTTGCGCGGCAGGCCGGGACCGGCCGCGCCCCCCTCGCCCCACGGCTGGACCCAGGGGAAGCGGCCCGCTTCGAGGTCGGCGACGATCCGCGCGGTCACCTCGTCGTAGAGGCTCGCGCGCGCTCTGGCGGCGTCGGCGCGCCCGCGCACCGGGCTTGCGGCCCTGCCGCCCGCGCTCGTCGATGTCCGGGCTTTGCCGCGAGCGGCAACGGTCGGGGAAACACGCAAGGGTCACCTCCTGCTCCCGCCCCAAAAAACCATGGCCTCCCCGGAAAAGCGGGGGTGGGCGGCACTTTTGCGAGCGGACAGGCCCGCCGCGAGCGGCCGCGGCACCCGCGAGGGCCGCAACGGGAGTGGAGGAGCCGGGCGCAGCCCGGCTTGCCGCGGCCGCGGGCGGGCCTAGCCGGGAGCGCCGCCCACTCCCGCGCCTCCGGGAGAGGCCCAAGCCAAGGCGCCGCCGCGCGAGCGGCGACCGCTGGCCCCGGCGGCGTAGCCGCCGGCGACAAGGGCAGGCCCCCCGAGCCGAGGCGGGAGGACCTGCGGGGCTGGGTCGGGTTGGCGGGCACGGGCGGCACCGTCGCCCGCCCGCCGAGCCGGGCGCTCCGACCGACCGCGAGGCCGGAGGGCCCGCGGGGCCCACTCATCAGGCGCCGAACCCTGTCCGGCCCAGCGCAGCGGCCGGACAGAGCGCGTCCTCAGCCCCGCTCCATCTCAGGTCAGCCGGCGGCCGGGCCGCGCTGACCCGCGCCAGCGATCGTCACCGCAGGCCGAGACCCGGCAACGGGGCTCGGGGGCGAGAGGCGCAGCCGCGAGCCGTAGAGCGCGCTCGCGCCGCCACCCCGGCGCGAGGCGCCAGCCGCTTGCCGTCACGCCCGCCGTCCGAATTCGAAAAAAGCGCTAGCGCCGCCGCCGGAGCAGCTCGCGATAACCCCCGCGGGCCAGCGACCGCGCGCCGCGCACCAGCCGGCGCACGCGCGAGCGCAGCGAATCCGAGGCGCTGCTCCACTCATGGCGCACGCGCTCGTCGCCGAACAGCACCGCGCCGATCTCGCGCTGGCTGGCTCCGGCGGCGAGCGCATCGTGGACCCGCAGCATCACGATCCCGCGGGCGATCGACGGATCGCGCGGGAACAGCGAGCGCGCGAACCGGCGGTGGCGGCACAACTCGAGCAGGCGCCGCAGCGGCAGGACCCGGGCTTCGGCCGAAGCCAGCCCGCACAGCCGGTAATGGAGCAGGACCGCCTCCGCTCCGCTCAGCCGGCCCTCCTCGACGTCGAGGCGGATGTGATGCCAGCCGTCGGACAGCACGACATGCTCGCGGCCAGCGTCATCGGCGGCGATAGCCAGCCAGGGCGCGAGGCGCTCGAGGCGCAGGCTGTCGGGGTCGGCGGGGTCCGCCGGCACGGCGGCTACGGTGAGCGTCCCGGGGTCGAGGTCGGCGTGCCAGATGATCCGCGCCGAAGGGGCCGCGCGGGCCGGGTCTTCGGCGAAAGTGCAACCCCCATTGCAGCGGGTCGGCGGCGCGGCCGGTCCCGCGCGTGGCCCGGCTCGCGCGCGCCTGCCAGGCGATGTAGCCGGGGTCGCGGCGCAGCCATTCCCACATCAAACCGGCGCGATCGATGTCGCGCAACCGCGCATAGACCGATGCGTCGCGCCAGTCCGGGGCGGCGTCGTCGCCGGTGGACCCGCTCACCGGCAGGCTTTCGTCGGATCGCCGGCGGCGCCGCGAAGAACAGCCGCAATCACCGCGGCGGAGACAACCCGCCGATTCATCATTCCTGTTTGCGATGATCGGCCACTTCTTTGGTAAAAGGCCGAGTGATATTGCTTAGTTGCTGCTGGAGTCGCCGGGTGTCGGTCTGAGAACCCGCCGCCGGGCCCGTACCGAGGAGAAAGGACGCCTGCGGGACTTGCGGCGGCTTGAGGCGCCGCCCGCGGACGGGGCCATGGCCGATGGGGCTGCACGCGATGGCGCTGCAGTTCGCCCGCATCGTTGAAGCGGCCGGGGACGCCGACGAGCTGGGCGAGGCATTGCTGGCGATCACTATCGAGCTGGGATTCCAGTATTTCGCGCTGACGCACCATGTCGACGTGCTCGAAATGGGCGAGAGCGCGATCCGCCTGCACAACTACCCGGGCCAATGGGCCGACTACTATGACGCGCAGGCGCTCGGGCTGAGCGATCCGGTGCACCGGGCGAGCCACGTCACCAGCGTGGGCTTCTGTTGGTCGCGCATACCGCGGATGATTCCCCTGACCGCCGACGACCGGCGGATCCTCGCGCTCGGCCGCGAACAGGGGATCGGCGACGGCTTTACTGTGCCGGCCAACGTTCCGGGCGAGGCGCGCGGCTCGTGCTCCTTCGCCAGCGAAGCCGGCCGGCCGATTCTCGAGCCCATGCTGCCGGTCGCGCAGCTCGCCGGAGCCTTCGCGTTCGAAGCCGCGCGCCGGCTGTGGACGGGCCGCGGCTACCGCGAGGACGACGCCCCGCAGCTGACCGACCGTCAGCGCGACTGCGTGCTGTGGGTCGCGCGCGGCAAGGGCGACTGGGAGATCGGCCGCATCCTCGACATCAGTGAAGAGACGGTGGCGCGCCATGTCAAAGAGGCCTGCGCGCGCTATGGAGTGAGCAAGCGGACATTGCTGGCAATCCGCACCCTGTTCGACGGAACGCTCAGCTTCACCGAGATTTTCCGCCGCTGAAAATACCCCTTTTCGGGCATAGCGGGCGAACGCTCGCTGCGGTCACTCTGGGCCAACTACGGTCAGGAGGGTCCGCCCCATGCTTCATATCCTGGGTTCCGACAGCGCGAACGATGACGTGCTGCGGGCGATGTTCGCCGCGAGAAAAACATGCTTGAGTCATGCGCCGATGCCTTTGGCCGCAAGCGGCTTGGACATGCGCATCGGCCACCCGGCCGCGTCCAATGGCGGTAATGACCGCTCAAGCGAGGTTCTCACGCCTCGACGCCGCCCTCGCGGCGCAGGCGACAGACTAGCCGACCATGACAGATGCGCAACAGTTCACTCGGCAAGCTTTGTTGGTGTGTCGTGTCGATCTGGCAATTCCGACCTCATTGGAGGCCTGCCGATTTGCCGCGTCAGCTTTGCGCCGATTGTGTTGAAGAACTCGCCGGTGGGCTCGCCAGGAGCGCGATCAGGAACAGAGGCGAGCGGGAGCCCGCGGCCTCACCCGGCCAGTGCTGGGATATCCATCGGGATCAGCCGAGCCATCTTGCGCAGGTTCTGAGCGGTGGCAGCGAGGAGGAACTCGTCTTTTGCTCCATTGGGACCTCGCAGGCGTAAGCGATCGAGCTTCAGGATGCGTTTGAGGTGCGCGAACAACATCTCGACCTTCTTCCGCTCGCGCCGGGAGGTCAGATAGGCGTCCGTCTTCGACAGGTCGCGGGCCAGATCGCGAGCGCCCTCATGGATCGAGCGCATGACCTTTCTGCCAGCGTTGCCCGGCCGGCAGCGTGACCTCAGATCGCAAGCATCGCAGTCAGCCTTGCGAGCCCGGTATTTGTAGATCCCGTCGGCAGGCGGCTGCGCCTTGGCTGCGCGACCATCCTGCCAGAACTGCCTGAGCTGCTTGCCGCCCGGGCAAGTGTAGCTGTCGGTCTCATGGTCGTAGGCGAAGTCTGCTCGGCCGAAGCTACCGTCGGTGCGGCTCCTCTCGAACACCGGGATGTGCGGCTCGATGCCGCGCTCGTGGACCAGCCAGGCGAGGTTAGCGGCATCGCCGTAGCCAGTGTCCGCCGCGAGCCGCTCGGGCCAGATGCCGAACCGCTCCTGGGTTCGGTCGAGCATCCTGCGCTGCGCGGTCACTTCCGCCTGGCGCACCGCGGTGGTCGCCTCGACATCCATGATCACCGCGTGCTTCAGATCGATCAGGTAGTTCGTGCAGTAGGCGAAGAACGCGAGGCCGCCATTGGCACCGGTCCAGCGCGAGGCCGGATCGGCGATCGAGATAAACTTGGGCGTGACCGGTGTCGCTCCGCCGAAGGCTGCCTCATCGAGCACTTCCAGATACTCGCGCACGGCGTGACTAACCGCTTCAGGCGGAAGGCCCTCGCTCCCCGGCACCGAGCGCTGCCGGTTCGCATCGGCCTTGATCATGCTGGCATCGACCGCGAAGCCTTCGCCGCCGACCAGCCCTTCAGCGATGCAGCGCGCGACCGTCATCTCGAACAACTCGCGCAACAGATCGCTATCCCGGAACCTGCCATGGCGGTTCTTCGAGAAGGTCGAGTGGTCCGGCACTGCGCCATCCAGGCCCAGCCGGCAGAACCAGCGATAGGCGAGGTTGAGGTGCACCTCCTCACACAAGCGCCGCTCCGAACGGATCCCGAGGCAGTAGCCCACGAGCAGCATCCGGATCATCAGCTCCGGGTCGATCGAAGGTCTGCCGGTCGCGCTGTAGTACGGCCGCAGGTGCTCGCGGATGCCGGACAGATCGACGAACCGGTCGATCGAGCGCAGCAGGTGATCGGCCGGGACATGATCCTCGAGGCTGAAGCTGTAGAATAGCGCCTCCTGCATCACCGTGCGCTCGCCCATCATCAGCCGTCTCCCCGCTGTCGATGGGGGAACTGAATCAGAGCCGAGTCACCGTTGCAAGCGCGAGTTTTTCAACACAATCCGCCCAACGCGGCCACTCGGTCTTGGTGAGCCGAAACTACAAAGCGGACTTGGCAAGGAGCGTCTCTTTTACACCGAGAGGGTCTGCGGTTCGTGCCCGTCACCGCCAAAGCCGCAATGCTCTGAAACTTGCAAAACGCCTGATAAGGCGGCTTGCTGAAAATCACCCGTTCCGGCAAAAAGGTCAGCAGGGCGGTGAGCATTATCTCGCGAATGAAACGAGAGCCGGTCGGGTTTCAGCGCTTCCCGGTTTCTCACCGCCCCCGTAGCGCATCGCGCCACGTTGCCGTCCGGTAACCGTTACAACGTCATTTACACATAGGCCAACATGAGCAGCGGCCATTTCCAACCATTGGTTTCGCTGTAGGTCGGTGTGTTAGGGATAGGACACACCGCGACGCGCGGAAAACGCATAGGTGGCGCGTGATGCAAGACTCAAAACAACTTTCCCAAAATAATTTTTGTCCCCGACGTGATTCGCCGCTTTGGCTGTTGAATGGGGAAACCCGAGGCTTGAAGCGACGATTTTGCGCCGATTCGCGAGCCGCGTAGCGCTCACAGGTGGCGTTCTAAGGCATCGAACTCGGCGACGGTTGCGTCATGCGGGGCTGGCGACATTAATGCCCTGAATCCGCCCTTGGGGGTCGACGTTGATCATGCGGATCAGTTGCCCGAACCAATGCGGCACTTCCTCTCCGAAGTTGCGGGCCTGTTCGCTGAGGTGCCGGACGAAACACGTCGGAACATCGAGTTTCGATTCCTTTGCCTGCCCGAAGCCCGCTTTCCAGCCAAAAGGAGACCAGCTGCACACGACCCATTGCAGACATTGCGGAGAGGTGGGATCTTCCGCGCGTGGATCATGGTCGGAAACACACGCTTATGACTGTGGCGGCCGCGACGGCTTGGACATTGATCTACTGGTTGATCGGTTTGATGTTCCTCGGTCTTGCGCTGCTCGGCGACTGTATCGATGTAGATGCATGCGAGCGCTCCAAGCGCGCGATTCTTACAATCGGGTTGACGATCGAAGTCGGTCTATATGTCGGGCTCATGGCGATCTTTATTTGGAGGCGTCGCAGCTAACGTCCGCTTTCCTCCACAGCCGCCGGACGGCACTCGACCCATTGCGGGCGTTCGTCAGTTCGTTGCGAGGCGGTACCCAATAGCTGGTTCGTTAAGGATCAGCGTCGGCGCACCGGGATCGCGTTCCAGCTTCTGCCGCAACGCGCGGACCGCGACGCGCAAGTAGTCGATTTGGTCGGCTTGCGCCGGGCCCCACACCGCGCGCAATAGCTGTGCATGGGTCAGCACGCGGCCGGCTTGCTTGGCCAGCTCGGCCAGCAAGGCGAATTCCTTCGGCGTCAGGTGGACCGCGCGACCGTCCCGCTGCACCGAGCGGCGGTGAAGGTCGATGGTCAGCGGGCCCACCGCGATCGGCTCTTGCTCGCCGCCCGGGCGAAGATCGATCAAGTTGTCGACATAGCGGTCGAGCTTTGCGGCTTCTTCCGCGATCGTGGATGCCTCGGCCTTGTAGGCCGTGCCGCCGCGTTTGAGCGCTCGCGCCGACGCCGCGATCGCCGCGAGCCGCGGCTTCACATCCTCGCCGATGGATGAGAGCAGCGCGGAGCGAAGCTTGTCGCGCTCGCGCAAGGCGATGCTGTCGCGGGCGTCGCGCTCGAAGCTCGCGCGTTCGAGCGCCAGCGCGACCTGATCGAGCAGATTGCCGAGCAGGGCGCGCTGGTCTTCGGCGACCGGCGCCTGGCCATCGCTGCGGGCCAGTCCGGCGGCCGCCAGCACCGCGTCGCTCGACGCGATCGCATAAAACGTCCAGTCGGCGAGATTGGCGCGAACCACCCCGCGGCCGGCCGCTTCGCCCCGGGTCAGCGTCAGGGTGGCGGCGGCGAGATCGCTCGGCGCGAGCGTGGTAGGCCCCGGCGCGCTCGCCCGCAGTTGCGGGTTGTCCGTGCCCGTCGCCAGCACCGCGTTGCAATTGAACAGCCGCGCAAGCTCGGCGACGGTAATCTCGGCGATGGCTTTTTCACCCGAGCATGACAGCAGCCGTCTCGCGAGCCCCGCGATCGTCGCGTTTCGCGCGGCGTGCGCCGCGGCAAGCCGTGCCTGCGCTCGCAGCGAGCCCGCGAGATGGCTGGTGACGACCGCGACCGCGAACAGCCCCGCGACAGTGACGACGTCGGCCGCACTATGGATCACCAGCGTGTGGTAAGGCGCTGTGAAGAAGTAGTTATATGCCAGCGTCGAGACGACTGCGGCGAACAGCGCGGGCCGCAGGCCGCCGAACACCGCCGCGCCCAGCACCGCCGGAAGGTACAGCAAGTCTACCGGACCGTTGCCCCAGCGAGGCGCGATGAGCAGTCCCGCCGCGCTCGATACCGCGACCATCGCCGCTGCCGCGACATACGCCAGCGCCCCCGGAAAGCCGGACCACGGCCGCTCTTCGGCAGCGCTCGCGAGAGTGTCCATCACCGGCGAAGGATGCGCTGCCGCCCGCGCCACGTCGAGGGGGCAAACACGGGGAGTCGCGCGATTCCACATGGAATCTTTATGCCCTCAAGGCCCACTGGGCGCGTATGGCCAGTCTCCCCAGCGCAGCGCCGGCGCCCGCTGCTTCCCAGCCCGCCGATCAGTCGGAGGATGGCGTTGCGGCTCATCCCCACGCCGCCGGCCGCGCGGCGTTGACGCTAGGCGCGCTCGGTGTAGTGTTCGGCGACATCGGCACTAGCCCGCTTTATGCGCTGCAGGCGACGCTTGATCCGCGCTACCACTTGCGCCCCGAGGTGACCGACCTTTACGGGATCGTCAGCCTGATCTTCTGGGCGTTCGTGTTCGTCATCACGATAAAGTATGTCTTCATCGTCATGCGCTGCGACAACCGTGGCGAGGGCGGCAGCCTGGCGCTTTACGCGCTGATCCAGCGCCGGCTTGGGGCGGCCTCCCCGCAGCGCTGGCTGCTCATCGCCGCGCTGTTCGCCACCGCGCTGTTCTATGCCGACGCGATGCTGACTCCGGCTATCTCGGTGATCTCGGCGGTCGAAGGGCTCGGCGTCGTCAGCGTCGCGTTCCAGCCGTACATCGTGTGGATCGCGCTGGCGATCCTGCTCGGCCTGTTCGCGATCCAGCGAAGCGGGACCGACCGTGTCGGCAAAATGTTCGGCCCGGTGATGCTGGTTTATTTCGCGGCGATCGCGGCGATGGGCGTGAACCACATCCTCGGCCATCCGCAAGTCTTCCGAGCGCTCAACCCAGCCTACATCGCAGGCTTCTTCACCGCCCACCCGTTCTATTCGTTTCTGTCGCTAGGGGCGGTGATCTACGCGGTGACCGGGACCGAGGCGCTCTACGCCGACATGGGCCATTTCGGGCGCAAGCCGATCGCGACGGCCTGGCTCTACATCGTCGCACCCGCCCTGCTGCTCAACTACATGGGCCAGGCGGCGATGCTGATCCAGCACCCCGAGTTCGTCGACAACCCGTTCTTCCACATGGTGCCGCCCGCGCTGACGATCCCCTTGCTGGTGATCGCCACTCTGGCGACGGTGATCGCCAGCCAGGCGGTGATCTCCGGGGCGTTCTCGGTGACCCAGCAGGCAATCCAGCTCGGATTCCTGCCGCGGATGCGCATCCTCCACACCTCGTCGCGCGAGCGGGGGCAGATATTCCTCCCGGCGGTCAACTGGATGCTCGCGGCGATGGTGGCGATACTGGTGTTTTCGTTCCGGAACTCGGCGGCGATGTTGCCGGCTTACGGCCTCGCCGTGGTCGGCACGATGCTGATCACCACGCTGATGCTGCACATCGTGATCTCCCGGATCTGGCGACGGCCGCGGTGGCAGGCGTGGACCGCCCTGGCGGTGTTCGTCATCGTCGATGCGACTTTCCTCGCCTCCGGGCTTGCCAAGCTGTTCGAAGGCGCCTGGTTCCCGATCGCGGTCGGCCTCGTGATCTTCACCTTGCTGACGACCTGGGCCACCGGGCGGCGGCTGATGCGCGAGCGGCTGGGGGAGACTTCGCTGCCGCTGCCGATCTTCATCAAGTCGGCCGCGCACTCGGCGCACCGGGTGCGCGGGACGGCGGTGTTCCTCTCGGCCTCGCCGGACTCGATCCCCTCGGCGCTGCTGCACAACCTCAAGCACAACCAGGTGCTGCACGAGCGGGTGCTGATCCTGACGGTGAAGGTGGAGGAAGTGCCCTATGTCGAGGCAGACAAACGGATCGAAGTCCACCCGGCGAGCGAGGGCTTCCACCGGGTGATCCTGCATTACGGCTTCATGGAGGAAGTCGACATCCCGCGCGACCTCGCCGGCGTCACGGAGCTCGGCGAGCCGTTCGACATGATGCGCACCAGCTTCTTCCTCGGCCGCCAGAAGCTGATCCCATCGAAGGAGTTGCCCGGCATGGCGATCTGGCGCGAGCGTCTGTTCGCGTGGATGACCAAGAGCTCGGAAAGCGCGATGGAATACTTCCAGCTCCCGGTGAACCGGGTGATCGAGCTGGGGAGCCAATTGCAGATTTGACGGACCAGCAAAGCCGAGCTTGACCCAGGTGCATCGACGTCCGCTCTCCACCCTTGGCGGTCGCCCACTCCGGCCGAGGCCGGAAATAGCTGACGGTCAGCAATTTCGGGATGCGTCGCCGAGAGCGGTCGGTCTGCTAACGGCCAACGTGCGTCATTTCCCGGCGTCACCTCTTTTTGCACGGAGGCGTGAGGAGTTCCGGCAGAGAGCTGAGCCGAAGGGCAGGCGTCAATCCAGGTAGGCTTGTCTTAGACCGTAGACGGCATCCTCGCCTAGGGGGCGAACGCACTATCGTCGAAGTGAACCCCGTTATGCAGTTGGAGGCAGATGCGCGCCAGCCATCATCCTGCATGGAAAAACCGTCGATCTAGCCGACGTCTCGCGCAATGGGCTCATGGTCAAGGCGACTCTCCAAGCAAGAGCCGGCACTCGAATCCTGTTAACTCCGATTGGCTGTCGACCTGCGTCGGCAAGGTTGGTGTGGAAGTCCGCCGGATTGGCGGGGCTAGAAGCTCCGTTGATCTCGACGGAATTGCACTTTCAGTAGTGCACGCGACGAACGTCCGAGTCCGTAAAGCTTTGCGCGGCAGCGGACTGACGCTTTCGGCCAAACGCTGCCGGATAGCACTCGCAATGGCGCGGGAACCGGATCAGCCCGTACAAAGCTCGTACAGATGCGCCGTACAAATTATGAAATAACCCTACAATCTCTGCAATTTATATAGCTTTGCCCTCGTCCTTCACACGGGTGGGGTCACAGGTTCAATCCCTGTCGCGCCCACCAGTTCTTCGAGATTCGAAAACGTCCGGGGGACATTTTCGGCCGAAGAACTCCCGAGCGTGAGCGAAGGGGTGCCCGACTGGACAAAACCGTCCGGGGGACGGTTTTGCGTCCAGACTCCCGAGTGAGCGAACCGCGCCGCACTGGACAATCCGCCACCGGCACAGGCATAGGCCGCGGCCATGCACGACCTGCGTTCCATCCGCGAGAACCCTACGGCGTTCGATGACGGCCTTGTCGCGCGCGGCGCCGAGCCGGCGGCCGCCCGTGTGCTCGAACTGGATGAGCGGCGCCGCGCCGTCAGCACCCGGATGCAAGAGGCGCAAAGCCGCCGCAACGAGGCCTCCAAGGCGATCGGCCAGGCGATGGGCAAAGGCGACACCGCGACTGCGGAGGCCCTGAAGGCCGAGGTCGCCGAACTGAAGACCGCCCTGCCCGCCCTCGAGGACGAAGACCGCAAGCTCGGCGAGGAACTGGAAGCACTGCTCGCTGCGTTGCCTAACATTCCCGACCCCAGCGTACCCCTCGGCCCCGACGAGAGCGGGAACAAGGAAGTGGCCCGCTGGGGCGAGCCGCGCGAGTTCGACTTCCCGCCGAAAGAGCACGCCGACCTCGGGCCGCCGCTCGGCCTGGACTTCGAGACCGCCGCGGCGATGTCCGGCGCGCGCTTCGCGTTCCTGCGCGGGCAAATGGCGCGGCTGGAACGGGCGCTCGGGCAGTTCATGCTCGACCTGCAGACGCAGCAGAACGGTTACGCCGAATGCGTGGTGCCGCTGTTGGTGCGCGACGAGGCGGTGTACGGAACCGGGCAACTGCCGAAGTTCGCCGAGGACTTGTTCCGCACCACCGACGGGCGCTGGCTGATCCCCACCGCCGAAGTCAGCCTGACCAACTCGGTGCGCGAGCAGATCCTCGACGATCTCTCGCAGCCGATCCGCCTGACTGCCCTCACCCCGTGCTTCCGCTCGGAAGCCGGCGCGGCGGGCAAGGACACGCGCGGGTACATCCGCCAGCACCAGTTCTCCAAGGTCGAGCTGGTCGGGATTTGCCGAGCGGAGGACTGGCAGGCCGAGCACCAGCACATGACCGCCAGCGCCGAGAGCGTGCTGCGGGCGCTCGACCTGCCCTACCGCAAGGTCCTGCTGTGCACCGGCGACATGGGCTTCGGGGCGCGGAAGACTTTCGACCTCGAAGTCTGGCTGCCGGGTCAGAGCGCCTATCGCGAGATCAGCTCGATCAGCTGGTGCGGCGATTTCCAGGCGCGGCGGATGAACGCGCGCTATCGTCCCGAAGGACAGAAGGGCACCGCGTTCGTGCACACCCTCAACGGCTCGGGCCTGGCGGTCGGGCGGACGCTGGTGGCGGTGCTCGAGAACGGCCAGCAGGCCGACGGCTCGGTCATCCTGCCGCCGGCGCTGTGGCCGTACATGGGTGGGGTCGAGCGGCTCGTGCCAGGCCGCTGATGCGCATCCTCCTCACGAACGACGACGGCATTCACGCGCCGGGGCTGGAGCTGCTCGAAGCGATCGCCGCGCGGCTGTCGGACGACGTGTGGGTCTGCGCCCCGCTCGACGAGCAATCGGGCGCGGGCCATTCGCTGACGCTCAACCTGCCGGTGCGGCTGCGGCAGTTCGGCGAGAAGCGCTTCGCTGTCACCGGCACGCCGACCGACGCCGTGAACCTTGCGCTGCGCAAGCTGTTCCCCGACCGCCGGCCGGACCTGGTCATCTCCGGGATCAACGGCGGTGAGAACCTGGCCGACGACATCACGTATTCCGGCACGATCTCGGCCGCGATGGAAGGGGCGCTGGCCGGCATCCCGGCGATCGCGCTCAGCCAGGCCCAAAGGACTTCTGGGCGCGAGGCGGGTCTCGGATTCGCCGCCGCCGAGGGCTGGGCCGCGCGCGTGCTCGCTCCGCTGATCGACGGGCCGAAGGCGCGCCGCTCGCTGGTCAACATCAACTTCCCCGCCCTCCCCGCCGAGGCCGTGAAGGGTATCCGCGTGGTCCGCCAGGGGCTCCACGACTATGCCCGCGGTTCGCTGGTCGAAGGGGTCGACCCGCGCGGCAAGCCGTACTTCTGGTTCGGCCTCGAGGATGTCGAGCACACGCTCGACCATGGCACCGACCTCGAAGCGATCGGCGAAGGCTATGTCTCGGTCACCCCGCTGCAGGTCGACCTCACCGACCACGCCGCGCTCGGCGCGCTGGCGGAGCGCTACGCTTCCTAGCTGAGCAGGACGAACACCACCCCGACCACAGCCATGCCGACGATGAAGTGCCCGGCGTCGATCGCGAACAGCTTCAGCGACTTCCTCTGGTAGAGGTAATTGATGCCGATCGCCGGCGTCATGATCGCCAGGCCGAAGCCGGTCGCCAGCATCATCATCTGGCGCGCGTTCGGATGGAGAAAGCCGAACATGTGGCCGAGCGTCAGAACGACGACGAATTCGAGCAGCAGGCACAAGCCGAAGATCAGCGGCATGTTGCGGCCGCCCTGCTCGCCGGTCAGGCCCACTTCGCGCTGCCAGGCCTTGCCGAACAGCAGCGAGTACCAGATCGCGCCGACGACGAAGAACGCGACGGTGCCGGCGATGACCGCGAGCCAGTTGATTGGTGGCATGACTACCTCCCCTCGATGACGTCCCTGCCTCGCTCTAGCGCAATCGTCCGATTGCGTGTAGGGGCGCCGCCATCGTGACATCCACAAGCTCCACGGTTCGCTCCATTCCGGAGGCGAAGAAAGTCGGCATGGTCTCGCTCGGCTGCCCCAAGGCGCTGGTCGATTCGGAGCGCATCCTCACGCGCCTGCGCGCCGACGGCTACGCGATGAGCCCCGACTACGCGGGCGCCGACGTGGTGCTGGTCAACACCTGCGGCTTCCTCGATTCCGCCAAGGAGGAAAGCCTCGAGGCCATCGGCGAGGCCATCGCCGAGAACGGCCGGGTGATCGTCACCGGCTGCATGGGCGAGGAGGCCGAGGTCATCCGCGCCCGCTTCCCCGAGGTGCTCGCGGTGACCGGCGCACATCAATACGAGCAAGTCGTCGAGGCGGTGCACGAAGCGGCGCCGGCTACGCAAGGGCCGTTCGTCGACCTGATCCCGCAAAGGTCCGATCTGGCGGACGTCAAGCTGACGCCGAGGCACTACAGCTACCTCAAGATTTCCGAGGGCTGCAACCACTCGTGCGCCTTCTGCATCATCCCCCGGCTGCGCGGAAAGCTGGCGAGCCGCCGGGTCGATGCCGTGCTGCGTGAGGCCGAGAAGCTCGTGGCCGCCGGGACGAAAGAGCTGCTGGTCATCAGCCAGGACACCAGCGCCTACGGGGTCGACATCCGCCACGAGGAGCGGATGTGGCAGGGCCACCCGGTCCGCGCGCACATGACCGACCTCGCCCGCGAGCTGGGGCAGCTGCGCACGCCGGAGGGCGAGGTGCCGTGGGTGCGCCTGCACTACGTCTATCCCTACCCCCACGTCGACGCGGTGATCCCGCTGATGGCCGAGGGGGTGCTGACGCCGTACCTCGACATCCCGTTCCAGCACGCCAGCCCGAAAGTGCTCAAGGCGATGAAGCGCCCGGCGAACGAGGCGCGGGTGCTCGAGCGCATCCGCTCGTGGCGGGCGATCGCGCCGGAGCTGACCATCCGCTCGAGCTTCGTGGTCGGCTTCCCCGGCGAGACCGAGGACGATTTCCGCTACCTGCTCGACTGGCTCGAGGAAGCCCAGCTCGACCGAGTCGGCGCCTT